>Ga0208819_1000101_pt1 | contig 86288 bp, 71 predicted proteins | sample June2015DPH_11_1_3_FD_184707 | JGI IMG/M metagenome (GOLD analysis project Ga0208819, IMG submission 184707) | Peatland microbial communities from SPRUCE experiment site at the Marcell Experimental Forest, Minnesota, USA - June2015DPH_11_150... | ecosystem: Environmental > Terrestrial > Soil >...
GTTTCAGCAGGCGGGAAATCTGTCCACTGGTCTTGCCTTTCAGGCGACGTCGCAGATTTCTGCTTTGGAAGCCGCTAATGTTGAACTCGCCACGGAGAAGGGACTGGAACAATTCCTGGTCGTCCTCGTCAAAGAAGTTGAAGCCGCGGTAGGAGCGGCCGTTTTCTTCCAGGGCGCGCGAGATCTTGTTGAGCTTATCGGTCCCCGCGGAATCGTCGTCGAGGGCGGAGAGGAATTCCAGGTAGCGACGATTGGCCGCGAGCAGTAGTTCTCGCAGTGCGGGCAGACTGTAGATGGTCTTCCGCATGTCGGCATATTTCATCTCTTTGCTTCCATCCCGGTGTTCTACCTCGCGGTAGTGCTTGAAAAAGGAAACATCATTGACCGTGGTCTCGATACGGAGAATTCGGCCGAACTTGTCGTACAGCTTGATCGAGATCGGCCCCATGGTGTGTTTGATCCGCGTCCCTTCGATGCGGATGTTATAACGGTTGCCCATCTCATCCTGGTAGTTGCCGTGCAACTTCCTTCCCAAAAAGGTCGCGATGTTGTCGGGCTTGACGCTGTGGATGGCGGTTCGCGTCAGGTTGGCATAGAGGGGCTGAAGATCGGCTTGCCGGTGAAAAACGATATCGGTGGCGTATTCGCTTTGATCCAGGCTCCAGTGGTATTGGACGCCAAAGTGACGAAAAATGGGGCAAAACCGCTGCGCCAGTTCGTCCAATTTCCTGTGGATCCGTTGGACTTTCCAATCGTCGGCAATCCGTTGCGCTTCGTTCCAATCCCCAATTTCTACGAAGGCATTGTCCAGCAGTTGGTAAGCGATTTTGCGCTTCCCCAGTTGAGCCGCTAACCAGTTGTGTCCGTTAAAGTAAACTTGCAAACGGCACGGCAACCAGGTGGGCACACGGACGTAGGTCAACCCCAGTTCTTCATCCAGGAAGTAGAAATAATAATGCAAGCACTTGCCATCGTCCGGCTTCAAATAGGTCTTGCCGGTCTGCTTGTTGTGCCACGGTTGATAGCTCGGGCAGGCTTCCATCGCCGAGAAGATGGCGACCAGTCCGGGATGCTGCCCCCGCTTGGCTAGCACGGCTTGCACGAGATCCTCTTTGCGGATGTTCTTCTTGCGGATGTGTTCGATCGCAATTCCACTCTCAGTGGCCAGCCGCTCCGCGTTCTCCCGCAGTTCTTCGCGGAATGGTTGGGCGAAGCGCGGGTAGTCAAAGATCCGCACTTTGTGCGCGTACAAGTACGAGGTCATCCCCTCGGCGAAACAGATATTAGGCAACGTCCCAAATATCAGGACGCGGTCGTAGCAGGAAAGCATTCCAGCGATTCGATCAGCATGTCGTTCCGTCAGCAACGTCAATCCCATCCAGGCATAATAATCCATGACCTGTTTGGTTCCGGCTATGCCGGCTTAGGAGGAGTGACCGAAATCGCGGCAATCGGCGTGCGCCCTCGTTTTCGCCGCAGGGGCATTGCCCGTGCGCTCACGTCACAACTCAACCGGGCAGCAATTGAGTCAGGCATCCTGATACCCTTCTTGATGGCCGCACATCCGGCCGAAGAACGCCTGTACGCTCGAGCAGGATTCGTCACCTGTTCGGAGATTCTCCATATCTCAAAGGAGCGGCCCGGTTAACCTAGCTCTCCACCTTTCGATTACGACTCGACCCCTGGGAGTGGCCAGCCGAAGCTCAAGAGGGGTTGGCCACTACTTCAAACCGAGTTTTTCCGCAGACTGCTAGGTTAACGGGCTTTACTCCCGCTCTCGCGTTCTTACGTAAGCCATGCGGATCAGGGATCGTTCCGAGAAAGGCACGTAGAGCAGCGCCGCGCTGGCCGCGAAAGCCGCGCCCAGGCCGATCTTCTGCATCAGCAGAAATGGAGCGACGGCCCAGAGCTGATCCAGTGCCAGAATGAAAGGAAACATCTGCTGAAACTTCTCGCCCAAGCGCTGGTAGTCGAATCCCACCGCCGAGAGCAGATAACAGCGCAGCGGAATCCCGACACCTGCTGTAACCATCACCGCAGCCACCAGCGCCGTCGCCCGCCATCCTGACAAGAAAGACTCCGCGATTCCTTCGACAGCATGTATACGAAAAAGTGCGACCACGTAGAAGATCAGATACATCACCTGAACCAGGGCAAACAATCCGCGCGTCAGTCCGCGCCGCGGGATTGGGACTTCCAGCTCGGGATGCAGACGCGCCGCAGTCAGATTTCCCGCGGAAGGAACTTCCACGCCACTTGTACTCTGGCGCACCTCCGTTTGCAACGGCGCAATAAATCGATATCCGCGTCGGGCCAGCGTCTCGATGTAGCGCGGACTTGACGCCGAATCGCCCAAGGTTTCCCGCAACTTGTTCACAGCCGTATTCAGGCTGTGGTCGAAATCCACAAAGGTGTCAGCGGGCCATAGTTTCTGGCGCATCTCCTCGCGTGTGACCACATCGCCGCCACACTCGAGAAGCAAGGCCAATACCTGAAAGGGCTGCTCCTGCAGCCGAACTCTAGCGCCATTCTTGCGCAGCTCGCCCGCGGCCAGGTCGAGCTCAAACACTCCAAACCGCACGATTCTGCCGGAGCGATTGCCTTGGAAAGCGGGCATAGGACGAAAGACGACGACCAACGACGCGTAGTGTAGCACCAAGCCGTCGCACTCCGTTTGTGCGCGGCGTACAATACGGACGTGGTGAATGCTCAACGCCAGAACGACTCCGACCACAAGCATCGCCGCCACGCGATTTATGCCACGGAAACTTCCGGCCTGCTGCTGATTGCGTTTCTACTGCTCGTTCTTACCCTGATTCGTTACTGGCACGCCATTCACTGGAGCATGCGCTGACAGTGGCTCCGGCGCAGCCTGAACCGCTGCTCGTGGTTGTGGTCGGTCCCACGGCTAGTGGGAAGACCGCGATTTCCATCGTGCTTGCAGAGCGATTCAATGGCGAGATCGTGAACTGCGATTCCGTCGCCATGTACCGCGAGTTTGACATCGGGACCGCCAAGCCCACTGCCTCCGAACGAGCCCGTGCCCCGCATCATCTGCTCGATTACGTTGCACCAGCCAGCCACATCACAGCCGGCGAATACGCGCGCCATGCGAGGCAAGTGCTCGAGGAAATCAGAGCACGCCGGCATTTGCCCATCGTCGTCGGTGGAACTGGCCTCTACCTGCGCGCCCTGCTCGATGGATTTTTTCCCGGCCCGCAACGCTCTGAAGAACTACGTGAGCGATTGCGCGAACGGGCAGCCAGCCTCGGTTCCAACTATCTTCATCGCATCCTACGTCGTCTCGATAGCGCTGCTGCTGGGAAGATTCATGCCAACGATACGCCCAAGCTCGTTCGCGCTATAGAAGTCTGCCTGACGTCGCGCCAGAAGATGACCGACCTTTGGCAGCAATATGGGCGTAACCCTTTGCGCGGCTTCCGCATTCTGCGCCTAGGTCTCGATCCCGATCGTCAGGCGCTGTATGAACGAATCAATGGCCGCGCGCAGCAAATGTTTGAACTTGGATTGGTCAAAGAAACGCAGCGTTTGCTTGAGCAGTACGGCGGTACCGCGAGTCCGCTCTCTTCGCTCGGATACAAACAGGCCGTGCAATTCCTTCAAGGGGAACTCACACGGGAGCAGGCACTGCAATCCGCTCAGCAAGCTCACCGCAATTATGCCAAGCGGCAGATGACCTGGTTTCGTCGCGAGCCGGAGGTCCACTGGCTGCGCGGCTTCGGCGATGATGCGCGAATTCAGCACGAAGCTGTGGCCATCACGGAAACCTCACTCCCCGCAGACTCCCACCGGTAAACCTGCCGTTTCTGCTATCGTTTTCAGCATGCGCTGCAAACTCGCCGTCTTACTCTCTGTTCTTGTGATCACAACTACCGCGTTTCCCAAGGAAAAATATCAGCACCCCGGTCCAATGCACCTCACTCGCGACGGCGAAAAGTGGGCCGAGAAGACCTTGCACAAGTTGACCCTGGAAGAAAAAGTTGGTCAAGTATTCATGATCTGGTGCCGCGCCAGTTTCCTCAACGTGGAAAATCCGGAATACGTGCAACTGCGCGAGGCGATGCAGAAGTATCATGTCGGCTCGTTCGCCATGACCGTGCATGTGGACGGTCCGTATCTTCTGCGCAGCGAACCTTACGAGGCTGCCGAGCTGCTCAACCGATTGCAGAGCGATTCAAAACTTCCGTTGCTGTTTGCCGCCGATTTTGAACGTGGCGTCTCCATGCGCTTGATGGGAACCACGGTCTTTCCGCATGCCATGGCTTTCGGGGGAGATGGCAAACCAGAGGACGCAGAGACTTTTGGCCGCATCACCGCCGAAGAATCGCGCGCCATCGGCATCCACTGGAACTTCTTTCCTGATGGCGACGTCAACTCGAACCCAGCGAATCCAATTATCAACACGCGCTCATTCGGCGAAGATCCCAAGCAAGTGGGCGACCTGGTCGCGGCTTATATCAAGGGCGCGCATGAAGGTGGAATGCTGACCACGGTCAAGCATTTTCCTGGTCACGGGGATACGGCAACCGATTCACATCTCGGCGTAGCCAGCGTGAACGTTGATCGCGCTCATCTGGATTCCATCGAACTACCGCCTTTTCGCAGGGCCATCGCAGCGGGCGTCGACTCCGTCATGGTTGCGCACGTTACTGTTCCTGCACTCGATTCCGACCCCAACCACGTGGCCACGATTTCTCCAGTTATTGTCTCGGACCTGCTTGAAAAACAACTTGGCTTCAAAGGAATCATCGTCACCGACGCGCTCGACATGGCCGGCCTGACTCACCTTTTCGCCAACAACATCGGCCGGGCCGCAGTGGAGGCTTTCAAGGCCGGCAACGATCTGTTGCTCATTCCCGCCGATTTCCCCGCTTCGTATAATGCAATGATTCAGGCTGTTCAGTCCGGCGAAATCTCTCGCGAACGCCTCGACCACTCCGTGCTTAAGCTTCTGAAGACAAAGGCGTCTCTCGGTCTGCAGGACGCCCGCATCGTCGACGTGAAGGCAATCGCAAACTTGGTGGGCAAGCCGGAAAACCTGGCTTTTGGCCAGCAGGTCGCCAACGACGCGGTCACTTTGGTTCGCGATAATGGCAAGGTGCTGCCGCTCAAATCCAAGGGAACCGCGAAGACCGGGCTTCCGTATACAAAGCAGGAGGAGACGCACAACCAGGTGGTCGCAGTGCTCTTTTCCGACGATGTGCGGACGGATTCCGGCCGCGCATTCAGCCGCGAATTTCTAGCCCGCATTCCTGACGCGCGCCTGATCTACGTGGACCCGCGCATTGCGGCAGGGATGAGCGACGAGGTAATGATGGCAGTGAACGAGGCACAGACCGTGGTTGCCGGGGTATATGTTGTCCCCAGCGCGGGGAAGATCGGCAACACCGTTGCCATGGCTGACGCGACTGGCGCGCTGCTGCAGCAGTTACTGGATCAGGCCGCAGGCAAAACGGCGATTGTCGCAATGGGAAACCCATACCTTGCTGCAGACTTCCCCAAGGCTGAGAATTACATGTGTACGTTTTCCAACGCGACCGTCTCCGAGATAGCTGCGGTCAAAGCCTTGTTCGGCGAAATTGCCATTCGCGGGCATCTTCCCGTCAGCATCCCCAATGTGGCCGCGCGGGGCGCCGGTCTCGAGCGGCCAGTTCAAGTTGCCAGTGGAGGTACTCAACATGCGCAAGATTAAACTCTCTGCATTTTTTCTGACTGGAGCCAGTTTTGCCGCGCTTCTTCTCTTGCTTGCGTGCAGCGTGAACGTGCAGAAAGGGGGTAACGGGCAAGATAAGCAAGTGGATATTAAAACGCTACTCGGTGGCGTCCACGTCAGTAAACAAGCAGACGTCTCTGACATCGGACTGGCGGTTTATCCCGGTGCTCGCTTGAAAGAAAAGGATTCCGACAGGAGCGATAAGAGCGCCAACGTGAATATCTCCGGCTTCGGATATGGCATAAAAGTCGTCGCTATGGAGTATGAATCTGACGACGCTCCCGCCAAAGTTTTATCTTTTTACAAGGACCAGTTGAAAAAATATGGGAATGTTCTCGAGTGCCACACTTCCAGCCTCCACCTGGATATGAAAATGGGTTCGCACGGCTCCACGAATGATTCGAACGAGTTGACCTGTGAAGGCGAGAGCGGCAAGGACGTTGAACTCAAGGTGGGCAGGAAAGACGATCAGCACATTGTGGCCGTGGAGCCGGAAGGTAAGGGATCGAGCTTCTCGCTGGTCTATGTGCGCACCCACGGCAAGGATGCAGATATTTAGGGCGTGCGTGCTACATCTATGGCAAGTCCTAAGGAGGAATCCATGCTTCGATCAATCGTGTTTCGTCCGATCCTCGCAGGAGTGTTCGGTATTGCCATCGCGATCCCCAGCTTCGCCGCCCAACCTCAGAAACCTGACAGCGATCAGAATAAGCATCTGGATATCCGAAGTGACGTGGGTGACCTACATCTGGGCAACGACGCGGATGCGCGAAAAACAGGACTCCCACTTTATCCAGGGGCGCGTCTGCGGCACGACGATGAGAACAATAGTGCGGCGAATCTCAGCCTCTTCACTGAGGCTTTTGGAATGAAGTTGGTGGCAGCGAAATACGATTCCGACGACGCACCCGGTAAAATCATCGACTTTTATCGCGACAGGTTAAAGAAGTATGGCAAGGTGATCGAGTGCCACACTCGCGAGCATGGCGGCAGCCCCGACATCGATGACGACGAGCATTCAGAAGCGGTCAAATGTGAGGGTGACAATCGCGGTCCGGTCACCGAACTGAAAGTTGGCACGGAAAACAACCAGCACGTGGTCGCCATTGAACCGAACAAAAGCGGCGGCTCCGGCTTTGCCTTGGTGTATGTACATGTCCGCGGAAAGCAAGGCGACATCTGACACAAAGCGATCCGTCCGCAACATCAACCAGGGCCATTTTCTTGCGCCTGCTCCTCAACGTGCGATACTTTCAAGTTAGTCCTGCTCTAATCTCCGATGGACCACCCCTGCTATAAGTGCGGGCACAGCGTCGAAGACGGTAAGCCCTTCTGCTCGCAGTGCGGAGCGCCACAGATTCGCGTGCTCCTGCCGGAGGCGGCAGTCCCAGCGGCCACGGGAAGTGTTTTGTCCAACGACCTCCCGATTTTCTCCTCAGACGCGCCTGCAATTCCGGGTGTTCTGAGCGCTTCCGCACTTTCCACCGGGATCGACTGGCCAACGGCTCTGCGGTCTTGTGCTGTTGCCGCACTGATAGCAGCTCTGGTCATGACTCTCGGCCTGATGGTCCCTCTTCTGGCCGTATTGGGCGCCGGATTTCTGGCGGTCAATCTGTACCACCGCCGAAATGCAGCCTGGGGCGTCAATGCGCGGTCTGGAGCACAACTCGGAGCGGTGTGCGGAGTTTTGTTTTTTGGAATCGCGGCTGTTTTCGAGACTGTGGCCGTGGCGCTGTTTCACACTGGAGGACAAATTCGCCAGAAGATGCTCGACGCGCTTCAGCAGGCCGCTTCCCGTTCCAGTGACCCGCAAGTGCAGGCTGCCTTCGAGACTCTGAAAACGCCCCACGGGATAGCCCTCGTGTTGGTCTTCGGGATGGTGTTCTTGCTTCTGGTTTCGATTGCTGCCGGCAGCCTCGCGGGAGCCTTGACCGGATCGTTCCTCGGGCGCCGGAACAGGCCGTAAAACATGGCTTGAGCAAGGCCTTGCCGCGAGGCGCGTTTGCCGCGTATGATGCACCGTTTGCCTTCTCACGCCATGAACAAACCGGCACGCGGTTCACTGCTCGGCATCGAGCACCTTGAGGATAAAGAAATCCTGGGCTTGCTGAAGCTGGCCCGCCGGATGAATCCTCTTAAGGCGCGGCCGCTGTTGCGCAACAAGCGCATCGTGCTGCTGTTTTACGAAGCTTCCACGCGCACTCGATCTTCGTTCGAGATAGCCGCCAAGTCGCTGGGCGCGATCACCACGCTAATCCAATCTTCGGGATCGAGCATCGAGAAAGGCGAATCTTTACTCGACACCGGCTACACCCTGCGGGCGGTCGGTGCCGACGCCATCGTCATCCGCCATCCCGCCGCGGGCGCGCCTCACCTGATGGCGCAGCACCTCGACATTCCCGTCATCAACGCCGGCGACGGCATGCATGAGCATCCTTCTCAGGCGCTGCTCGACGCCTTCACGATTCTGAAACACAAGAAGTCGTTGAAGGGTTTGCAGATCGCGATTATCGGCGATATCTACCACAGCCGCGTCACCCGTTCTAACTGCCATCTGTTAACCCGGTTCGGCGCGAAGATTACGCTGTGTGGTCCGCCGGAGTTCGTGCCTGACGTGGCCGCCACGCTTTCTCCCGGGTTGCGCGTCACGCGTCACATTGAAGAAGCGCTGCGCGGCGCGGACGTGATCATGCTGTTGCGCCTGCAAAAGGAGCGTCTTGCCGGCCAGAAGATTCGGCTGCAAGACTACATTGCTCGTTACCAGATGACGTCGGCACGGGTGAAACTGGCTAGACGGGATGCAATTGTTATGCATCCCGGGCCGATCATTCGCGGACTTGAGCTGACCGCGGAAGTGGCGGACGGTCCGCAATCGATGATCATCGACGAAGTTCACAATGGAGTCCCCACGCGGATGGCGATTTTGGCGCGAGCCTTGGGCAAGGCGAAATGAGACCCGAATTTTCACGGATCAGCACGGATTGACGCATGGGAAACGATAAATCCAAAACCGGATCGCTGCTCATCAAGGGTGGCCACCTGATCGATCCGGCGGCGAAAATCAACGCGCCCATGGACGTTTTGCTGCGCGACGGTCGGGTTGCTGAGATCGCTCTGCCCAATAACATTCGCGGCGGGGCCGACGGGAAATTCGATGCGCGTGGCCTGATCGTCGCCCCGGGATTTAGCGACCTGCACGTTCACCTACGCGAACCGGGACAAGGTTACAAAGAAACGATTGCCACCGGCACCGCGGCCGCTGCCGCCGGAGGTTTCACCTCGGTTTGCATCATGCCGAATACCGCGCCCGTCGTAGACAACGCCGAATGGGTCGCCTGGTTGCGGCATCCCGAGCGCGCAGCCGTGGTTAACGTCTTTCCCATCGGCGCGGCGACTCTCAACTCGCGCGGAGCGGCGCTCACCGACTTTGCCGCACTGCAGCGGGCCGGCGCAGTTGCCGTTACCGACGACGGCAGGCCTATCCTCGACGACGAAATCATGCGCGCTGCGCTGCGACTTGGCGCTGAACTCAACCTGCCGGTGGTGCAGCATGCCGAGGATACGCGCCTCACCGAAAACGCTTCGATGCACGAAGGCCCCACCAGCTTTCGTCTCGGGCTGCGTGGAATGTCGGCGGCTGCTGAAGCGAGCATCGTGGATCGCGACGTTACTCTCGCTCAGCAGATTCGCGAATCGCGCCTGCACGTCGCACATCTTTCCACTTCCGACGCGCTGAAAGCTGTGCGACGAGGCAAGCGCGGCAAGGCCCGCGTCAGCTGCGAAGTGACGCCGCATCATTTCACTTTGCTCGACCAAGACGTGGGCGAGTACAACACGAATTTCAAGATGAACCCGCCCCTGCGCTCGGCGGCCGACCGCGAAGCCATCCTGGTTGCGCTAGCTGACGGCACTGTGGATGCCATCGCTACCGACCACGCCCCTCACGCCACGCACGAAAAGCAGGTCGAGTTCGAGCGGGCTGCATTTGGCATCACTGGACTGGAAACCGCATTAGCCCTGGCCATCACAAAGCTGCACCGCGAGCACAAGATTCCTCTGACACGAATTGTCGAACTCTTCACCGCCGGCCCCGCGCGTGTCTTCGACCTCCGCAGTCGCGGATCGCTGGCCCGCGGCAACTTCGCCGACGTCACCATCTTCGATCCCAAGAAGCGCTGGACGTTCGAAGCTGGCAAGTCGCGGTCGTTGTCGCACAACACGCCGTTTGATGGCTGGCAGTTTACCGGGAAGGTCGTGGCAACAATTCTGAGCGGAAAGATTGTGTACCGGGCAGATTAATCAGCTCAGGATTCGCATCTTCTTCCCCACTCGCCCCAGCACTTCCAACGCCTGCTCCAACTCTTCCTTGGTGTGCGTTGCCGTCATGATGGTGCGGATGCGGGCTTTGCCTTCCGGGACTGTGGGAAAGGCGATGCCGGTGCCAAGCACGCCTTCCTTGAACAGCTCGCGGGAGAAGTCCATGGTGAGTTTGCCGTCGCCGATGATGATGGGCGTGATCGGAGTCTCACTGGCTGGAGTGGCGCGTCCGCCGATGTCGAAACCGAGCAGGCCGAGTTCCTTTTTCCAGAAGCGCGTGTTCTCCCAGAGTTTTTCCATACGCTCGGGTTCGTTTTCCAGAACATCGAAAGCGGCGATGCACGTTGCTGCCACCGACGGCGGATGCGAGGTCGAAAACAGGAACGGGCGCGCCCGGTGATAGAGAAAATCAATCAGATCGCGCGTCCCGCAGACGTATCCCCCGAGCGCGCCGATGGCTTTCGACAACGTTCCAACCTGAATATCTACGCGTCCGTGAACGTTGAAGTGATCGACCGTGCCGCGGCCGTTGCGGCCAAGGACGCCGGAGGCGTGCGCGTCGTCGACCATCATAATGGCACCGTATTTTTCGGCCACATCGCACAGCCCGGGCAGCGGCCCGATATCGCCATCCATCGAGAACACGCCGTCGGAGATTAGCAGCTTCTTGCCCGGCTTGTCCTTCACGCTGGCCAGTTGCTCTTCCGCGTGGGCGACGTCTTTGTGGCGGAAGACCAGGATGTTCGCTTTCGAGAGCCGCGCGCCATCGATGATCGAGGCGTGGTTCAGCGCGTCGGAGATGATGAAATCGTCCTTGCCCAGGACCGCCGACACCGTGCCTGCGTTCGCCGCGAAGCCTGACTGGAAGACCACGCACGCCTCCACATTCTTGAAGAGCGCGATCTTTTCTTCCAGTTCCATGTGGATCTTCATCGTCCCGGCAATAGTGCGCACCGCGCCCGATCCGACGCCGTATTTGCGCGTGGCTTCCAGCGCCGCCTCACGCAGCTTTGGGTGCGTGGTCAGCCCCAGATAATTGTTCGACGCCAGATTGATGACTTTCTTGCCGTCAAACGTGCAGACCGGCGCCTGCTCGTCCTCCAGCACGCGCAGCTTGAAGTGCGTGCCTTTGGCTTTGAGTTCGTTGAGCTGGTCGGTGAGATAGGAGAGCGGGTTCGTGCGGGTTGCAGTAGTCATGAGAACCTCGTGGCTGCGGATGAACGAGCCCCTTGACGTCAGAGTAATCTAAAACATGATCGGGTTGCCGGTGGCAATGCTGGCCTCACACAGAAGCTTCATGTTGGTGAAGAACTCTTTCTCGGAATCCGCCAGAATGTCGCTGGAGTGGAGTACGGTATTCACTTCTTTCAAAAGCTTCGCCGCGTCTTTGCTGGAGATCCAATCGCCGGTGTGCGTACCGTCGTAGAGAACTTTTTCCAGCAGAATGGGAAATCGCGGTCCGGGGCTGCCCTGCAAGCCGCGTAGAAAAGTGCGCAAGTTGCCAAGGCGGGTGATGTTGCCGAGGAACATTGAGAGAAGATATCCCTCGTGCTCACACGACTCACCCACCCACTGGTCGTGAGCCTCCCATTCCTCTTCGGAAGGATCGCCAGTCAGCGTCGGCTCGCCCGACTCATCGAAAGTGAGGCGATCAGGGAACGGGTGCGGCTTGGCCTTTCCCTCCCGGATGCAAGTACAGCGCACGAATGCATCAAGGCTCATGAGTTCATCTCCGACTGCAATTCTTGTTTCGCGCAATCATCGTACGCGGTTCGGATATACGAGTATCTTGCTGGCCTCGCCCGTCTTCAACCGCTCCATGGCTTTGGAAAAATCCTTCATCGGGATGCGGTCAGTGATCACAGGATGCAGATCGAGTTTGCCGGCCTTAAGCAAAGCCGTCATCTGGTACCAGGTTTGGTACATGCGGCGTCCGTTAATGCCCTGCACCGTGATGCCTTTAAAAATAATGTCTTCGGAAAAGTTCAGCGAGATGGGCTTTGAGGTCAGCCCGAGAAGGGAGATTCTACCGCCGCGCCGTACGATGTCGAAAGCGGTTCGAATCGAATCAGGATGGCCTGCCATCTCGAGCACCACGTCCACGCCAAGCCCGCCTGTCTTCTCCATCACGACCGCTTTCGCATTTTCTTTCGATGGATCGAGCACATAGTCGGCCTTCATCGCGAGCGCGATTTTGCGCCGGTGCTCGTTCACTTCGAAGGCAAACACGCCGGTCGCTCCCACGGCGCGCGCTACTGCAATCGCAAAAAGTCCGATGGGCCCGCAGCCCGTAATGGCTACCGTCTTAGCGGCGATTTCGCCCGCTAGCACCGTGTGAACCGCGTTGCCCAGCGGGTCGAGAATCGACGCATACTCCTGCGGAATGGCTGGGTCGAGCTTCCAGATATTCGATTCGGGAATGACTACATACTCGGCAAAAGCGCCGTTCGCATCCACGCCGATGATCTTTACGTTCTGGCAGATGTGGGCCTCGCCGGTGCGGCACTGCAGGCATTTACCACAAGCCACGTGCATCTCGGCGGAAACAAAGTCGCCTTCCTTCACGCTGGTCACTTCATCGCCGAAAGCGGCCACTTCGCCGCAGAATTCGTGTCCCGGTATCAGAGGCGGATGAATGCGGTTCTGCGCCCAGCGATCCCAGTTGTAGATGTGCAGGTCAGTGCCGCAGATGGAGGCCATCTTCACTTTGACCAGCACTTCGGTCCGTCCGAAGGCTGGAATGTTTACTTCGCGAATTTCCGCGCCGGGCGCGGCCTCCGGCTTGACGACCGCCAGCATTGTGGATGACATGAGATTATGACCTCACCGCTATTGGAAAGGACTTCCGTCGTTAGTTTCAGCTTGTAGAGCCTTTGAAGCAAACGGAAGATTGTAGCACCAAGCGTGAGACGCTTTCTTTGAGGCTTTGGTTGCGCGGCCCATCCTTTGTGTAACTCATGGGCTTGTAGGTTTTGGGAGGCGCCATCTTATACTCTTCCGACTTGCCGCGCGGGATGCTTAGCGTCTTCCAATCGCTTGAGCGCAGATGCTTGGCTAGAAATATGATCTGCCCGGTATGGCCGCCGTAGTGTGCGATCTGCCGGTTGATGGCCTGGAGAACGGTATGCGGTTCGCCGCGAATCGTCACCGTGCGCATCACGTCTTCGGGCTTGAGCGCATCGAGCGTGCTAAACACCTGCGCCCATCCATTGTCCCACCAGCGCAACACGTCGGCCCGGGTGGTCGCGGTATTGAGTTCAAATTCCTGATCGCGAAAACGGTCGGGCTTTTCGCCATCGGTGGCGAGGAAATCTCTAAAACGGGAGCGCATGCTGCCCGCCATGTGCTTGATGAGGATAGCGACGGAATTCGATTCGGGGTCGAGGGTAAGAAATAGTTCTTCGTCTTTGAGTTGGGCGATCGCGCCCTCGGCCAGGCGCTTTTGGCCGCGCATTTGACGCCGCGCTTCGTCGAGATAGTGAGTTGCAAGATCAGGCATAAAGATTGCCTATCCTTCCGGACAGCCGCTGGCGGACAACCAGCAACTGATTACTAGTATCGATCTTATGTCTGACGAGAGCGGGCTGACAAATTGGTGAGTGTCTGTCGCAGCTACTCGCTGGCAACTCGAGGCCCTGCCGATTTGAACTCTCCGGCTTCCCACTCGTATACTTACAGGCCGCGATGAAGGTGGTTGTCATAATTCCGGCGGCGGGTCTGGGAACCCGCATGGCTCCGATGTCCGTCGGTGCCAAAGGCAAGCAAAAGAAGGCGCCACCCTCGAAGCAGTTCACCGAGTTGGGCGGAACACCAATTCTCATCCACACGCTGCGCAAGTTTGCCGCCGTCGATGCGGTAAGTGAGATATGGATCGCGTTGCGAGAAAACGAAATTTCTGGATTTCGGGCGCGCCTAGAGAACGAAGCGAAGGACCTTCTGAACAAGAAAATCGAGTTTGTTGTTGGCGGGGAGCACCGGCAGCAGTCGGTGGAGAGTGCGCTCAACGCAGTTGAGGCGGCAGCCGACGATGTCGTTTTGGTGCACGATGCGGTGCGCCCGTTTGTGACCCGTGAAATCATTCAGGAAGTGATTGAAGCGGCGGAGAAATATGGCGCTGCGGTTGCCGGGCTGCCCGCGATCGATACGGTGAAGCAAGTCGAGCGCACGGCGGAGGGAGCATTGATCAAAGCGACCATTCCTCGCGCTGGTATCGTCATGGCGCAGACGCCGCAAGGTTTTCGCTACAGCGTGATTAAGAAGGCGTTTGATGAGGCTTCGGCGGACGGATTTATGGGCACCGACGAAGCTTCGCTGGTGGAAAGATCGGGGCACGACGTGGCCGTCGTGATGGGGTCGCCGCGGAATATCAAGATCACGGCTCCGGCGGATATGGAACTGGCGGAATTTTATCTGAAGGCTACTCATTGAGTCGGATGCCATCAGCCAAGGACCAACGAGCCACCAAGCCTGCTACTCGCATCGGCTATGGGTTTGATTCGCACGAATTCCGTTCTGGAACCCCACTGAAGCTTGGTGGTATCACTCTGGCGCACGACAAGGGCTTAGGCGGGCATTCCGACGGCGACGTGCTGCTGCACGCCATCACTGACGCGTTGCTCGGGGCGGTAGCTGCGCCTGATATCGGAGACCTATTCCCGCCGTCTGACGCGAAGTGGAAGGGCGCTGATTCGGTCGTCTTTCTGCGCGAGGCGTTGAAGCGTGTCCGCCATGCGGGATATGGCGTGGCGAATATCGACGCCAGTCTGATTCTGGCTGCGCCAAAGATTGGACCGCATGCAACAGCGATTCGAATGCGGGTGGCGCAGCTGTTGGGAATTCCTGCCGATTGTGTCGGGCTGAAGGCGAAGACTCCGGAAGGGCTCAATCTGGAGAATACCGCACTCACCCACGTGGTGGTGTTGCTGGAGGCACGGGGAAATCCGAAAAAGGCGCGCAAGAAGACGAAATAGTTTTCACTTCACCCTGTCAATCTCACTCTTAAGTTGATTGCGCCGCGCTTCCGCTGCTTTCACGAGCCCGTGAAAAATGGCACGGGAAGGTTCGTCTTCATCCACGGAGCGCTCGGGATGCCACTGTACCGCGAGCACGAAGTGATCGGGAGCAGTACCTTCCAACGCTTCGATGATGCCATCGTCGATGCAGCGGGCTGCGATGCGCAGGCCGTCGCCGATTGTGCCGGCCGACTGGTGATGCGATGAGTTCACCGGAAGCACGAGTGTCCTTGCACCTGGCGCGAGGATCCGTGCGAGTTTCGAATCCGGGGCAACTTCAACTTTGTGCGCTATTGCGACTTTCTTTCCTGCCTCGTGATTCACACGCGTGCGCAATTCTCTCGGCAGAAAATCTGGAATGTGCTGGATGAGCGATCCGGTGCGGTAAACGTTCAGGCTCTGCAGGCCGTAGCAGATGCCGAGGACGGGCTTGCGCATGTTGTAGGCGTCCTGCAGCAGAAGTTCGTCGACGGCGTCACGGCGAGGGTCGGCGGCCGCAGTGCGCGGAGAGCGGGGTGCGCCAAACTTGGCGGGGTCGACGTCGGCGTTGCTGCCGGGCAAGAGCACTCCGTCGCAGCGCTCAACCATTTTCATCACTTCGGCGGGCGTGCGATCGAGCGGAATGCGCACCGGTTCGCCGCCGGCGAGCGTAACGGCGCGTTCGTATTGTGGGATCGCGCGTTCTGCATATTCGCGATTGCCGGAATGAGGCATGGGGATGGCAATGCGCGGCGAGTCCGCAGGCATATTCAGCTAACCCTCTCGATGGCCGCCAGCGTCTTGGTTTGGCGGTAGTGGCGGATTTCCATGGCGAGCGCCAGAACAAAGATGATGCTTCCGGCGACCACCGCAAAGGGCAGAGCTATGTGGCGATAGGCTACAGTCATGTCAGCGCGGACACCGCGCACACCTGACACGACCACGGTCCCGACGATTCCCAGAAACAGGCTGACGGCGAATGAGATCAGAGTGCCGATGAATGTCACAAGCAAGACGCGCACCGGAATCGCGTACCAGCGGGGTGGGCGGCCCTGAGGCTTCGGCGGCATACCTCTAACCTACACCATACAAGGCGCCATCATCGAGTCCTGCTTTCGCACTTTGCAAAACCTGATATTGTAAAACCGCTTGCCTGCACGTTAGATCTCTGGAGAGTTACGATGCGACGCTTCCGTGCGATCTTAATGACGATCCAACTGGCCTGCCTCCTCTTCTTATTTTTCAGCACGGGAAATGCACAAACGAACAATAAGCCCGATTTGACGAAGCAACCCACGCTTTATGTGGTTGGCTATGCTCACCTGGATACAGAATGGCGATGGGAGTATCCGCAGGTCATCGACGAATATATTCGCAAAACCATGGAGGATAATTTCAAGCTCTTCGACAAATATCCGCACTATATCTTCAATTTCAGCGGGGCCAACCGTTACCGTCTCATGAAGGAATATTTCCCCGCCGATTTTGCGAGAGTGAAGAAGTATGTGGACGAGGGGAGATGGTTTCCGGCGGGTTCATCCATGGAAGAGGGCGATGTAAACACACCCAGCGCTGAAACCATCATCCGGCAGGTGCTGTACGGGAATAATTGGTTTCGCCGAGAACTCGGCAGAGCCAGCGCGGAATACATGCTGCCTGACTGTTTCGGATTTCCAGCTTCGCTGCCGACTATTCTCGCGCACTCCGGCGTGAAAGCATTCTCGACGCAGAAGTTGGTGTGGGGATCCTCTGCTCCTGGCGGAGGCCCAGAATCGCTGGAGAAAACGCCGCAAGGCACGCCCTTCAATGTGGGCGTGTGGGTAGGGCCAGATGGCGAGAGCGTGCTGGCTGGACTGAATCCGGGCGATTACAGCGGCGGAATTTACAGCGATCTCAGCAAGCCGTTGTCCCCGCTAGCGCCAAATCTCGTACTGGAGGACCTTAATAAGAGGCTGCAGCCGCTGCAGAAAGAAGTTGAGCAGGCCGAGCAGAACGGTGGAATGTTGGATCAAAAGAAGATCGAAGAATTTCTCGACTTGCGAACTCAGCAGAGAGCGTTCGCCATGGTCGAGCTCGATCGAGAAGTAAACCGCCATCAGGGGGACTGGGCGGCGCGCGTCGAACTAAACGGCAAGATCAGTGGCGTACTCACCGATTATCACTATTACGGCACGGGGGACATTGGCGGTACTCCGGATGAGGAATCCGTGAAACGGCTCGAAGCCATTGTGACGAAAGGCACGGCAAGCTTTCCCCTTGACGAAGATCCGCTCTTTTCTCGTCTCTCGCATGCCGAGGGTACACCGATGAACGTCGGCGACGGCCCAGTGCACGTGATCTCCGCGAATGCCGAGCAGATGTTCCGCGATATCACCCCAGCCGAAGCCGCCGGACTTCCACGCTACACCGGTGAAATGGAGCTAACGAACCATTCCGCCGGGTCGTTGACGTCGCAGGCTTATCAAAAGCGCTGGCTTCGAAAAGAAGAATTGCTGGCCGATGCCGCGGAGAAGGCTTCGATTGCCGCGGAATGGCTGGGTGCGCGGCCGTATCCGATGCAGCGTTTGAATGATGCGTGGACGCTGGTGATGGGCGGCCAGTTTCACGACATCGCCGCCGGAACTGCCACTCCGAAGGCTTACGAATTTGCCTGGAACGATGATGTGATCGCGATGAATCAATTCGCCGGTGTTCTCACCAACGCCACCGAAGGCGTTTCCGCGGCGCTGGACACCGAGACGAAAGGCGTGCCGATCGTTGTCTTCAACCCGTTGAACATCGCGCGGGAAGACTTGGTCGAGGCAACGGTGGATTTTCCCGGCGGCATGGCGAAGGCGGTGCATGTGATGGGTCCGGACGGGAAAGAAGTTCCCGCGCAGATTTCGAACGGGAAAGTAATCTTCGCAGCCAAGGCGCCGTCCGTCGGATATGCGGTTTTCGATGTGCAGCCAGAGGCTGCCACCGCTCGCGCAGGAACGCTGCAAGTCTCGGAGAGTTCGCTCGAGAACGAGTACTACCGGGTGAAACTGAACTCGGATGGCGACGTGGCAAGTATTTTCGACAAGTCGATTGGCAGAGAATTACTGGCCGCTTCGGCGCGTCTGGCCATTTCCTATGACAATCCCGAGCACTGGCCTGCCTGGAATATGGACTGGGATCAGGAACAGGCTGCTCCGAAAGCATACGTCGGCGGTCCGGCAAAAATTCGCGTGGTGGAGAATGGTCCGGCGCGGGTGGCAGTGGAAGTTGCGCGCGAGGCCGCAGGCTCCAGGTTCGTCCAAACGATTAGCCTGTCGGCTGGGGATGCGGGGAAGCGCGTCGAGTTCGAGAACGCGATCGACTGGAACACGAAAGAGTCGAATCTGAAAGCGACCTTTCCGCTGACGGCTTCCAATGAGATGGCCACTTATAACTGGGACATTGGGACGATCGAGCGGCCCACCGCCGAGCCGGGGAAGTTCGAAGTGCCGTCGCATCAGTGGATTGATTTGACCGATGCGAGCGGCGAGTTCGGCGCAACCATCCTGACCGATTGCAAGAATGGATCGGATAAGCCGAACGACCACACGATTCGATTGACGATGATCCGCACGCCTGGAACGCGCGGAGGTTATGCGGACCAGGGGACGCAGGATATCGGACATCATGACTTCGTCTATGGCATCGCCGGACACGCTGGCGACTGGCGCCACGCTGAGACCGATTGGCAAGCGCAACGCTTGAACGATCCGCTCATCGCGTTCGAAGCTCCAAAGCGTGCAGGACCATTGGGGCGGGAGTTTTCACTGCTCATGGTCAGCAATCCGCGGATACGGGTGTTGGCGCTGAAGAAAGCGGAACTGAGCGATGAGATTATCGTGCGCATGGTTGAACTCGATGACAAAACCCAGCCGGACGTACGCGTGACATTCAACACGCCGATCATCGCTGCACGCGAAGTGAATGGGCAGGAGCAAGCGGTGGGAGCGGCGGCGGTGAAGGGCGGCGTTCTGGTCACCTCGTTCTCCGCGTATCAGCCGCGCACGTTCGCTGTTCGGCTGGCTGCGCCTCGGGCCAAGGTCGCGGCTGTGAGTTCGGTTCCGCTGTCACTGAAGTATGACTTGGCAACTGCCAGCAATGACGGCACCAAGTCGGAAGCTGGATTTGACGGCAAGGGCAGCGCTTTGCCGGCGGAGATGCTTCCTGCACAGATTACGTTCAACGACGTGCAATTCCAGCTTGCTCCGGCGAAGAGTGGTGCGCCCAACGCGCTTGTGGCGAAGGGGCAGACGATTGATCTGCCAGTCGGTCACTATAACCGCTTGTACGTACTGGCGGCCTCTGCGGATGGCGATCGGAAGGTGACGTTCAACCTAGGCAACTCTGAAGCTGAGCTCAATGTTGAGGATTGGGGCGGATTCATTGGTCAGTGGGACGACCGGCAGTGGAGTTCGAAAGACACTTCCCATGACGATTACGGCGAGATGACTGGTATTGAGCCGGGCTACATCAAGCGTGCCGATCTGGCGTGGTACTGCTCGCATCATCACAACGCCGCGGGCGAGAATGTGCCCTACCGTTATTCTTATCTTTTCGCATATCCAATCGACTTGCCGGCTGGCACAAAGGCCATCAAGGTTCCGGATAACGAAAGGATCCGCATCCTCGCTATCTCGGTCGCAGATGAGAGTCCAGACGTGAGGCCAGTGCAGCCGCTCTACGACGTTCTGCCTGTGACAGCAGGAAAGCCGTGAAGAAGCGCAAACGTGCTCGCTTGCACATGACAAGTCGTAGCTACTGACTTAAATCACGGTTCTGGGATCGGTTCGATGCGTCCGAGTAAAAAGATGTAGCCGACAATTCCCAGTAGCAGGATTACAGTCGCCGTCACGAACGCGGCGGCGAACGAGTGTGATGCGGAAACGATGTAGCCAGTAACGATTGGCGCGGAGATCGCCGCGATCTGGCCACAAAGATTGACCGCTCCTGCCAGTGTGCCGACACTTTCCCGCGGAGAAATGAGAGATGGAATGGTCCACGCCACGGGTGCGGCCGCAGCCAATCCTCCCAAGGCAAGGCTGATCCAGACTAGCGCAGCTGTTGCGCTGTGGGCCCTCGCCGCGCCGAAGATCGCGAGACCGAAAGCCATTCCCGCCACTAGAACGGTTTGGCGGACGCGATTCGCATCGTGACCACGCTGGATCACAGCATCCACCAGCCATCCGCCAACCAGGAGATCCGTCGCCGTGGCGAACAACCAAGGAAGGCTCGTGTAGAAGACTGAGTGGAACAAGTCCACATGGAGCGAAACGGAAAGATAGCTGGGCAGCCACGTCAGCAAGAGGAAGAAAGTGTAGTTATAGGCACCCCATCCCAGCGCGAGCCCGTAAACCTTTCGCTGCTTCAAGAGGTAACCCAGCGAGCTGCCGCTTCGTACTCTTGCCTCGTCTTCCAGTTGTGCTCCGCCTTGCAGAATGAAATCGTGCTCCTGCGGCGTAAGTTCCCGGTCTTCACTGGGATTGCGATAGATGAAGTAAAACAGCACAAAATAAAGAAAGCTGATGAAGCCGGTGGCGGCAAAACTCCAGCGCCAGCCAAAATATATGAGCAGCAGGCCGATCAGCGGAACTCCGATTGCGGTGGAGAACTTCGCCGCCGCGTCCGTGATCGCCGTCGCCAAGCCTCTTTCTTCTCGCGTGAACCAGTATCCCAAGGCTTTAGCATTCGCGGGAAACGTGGGAGATTCGCTCACACCCAGAAGAAAGCGTGCTCCGAAGAACCAGTTGATGCCGGGGGCTATGGCGGCGGCGAAAGAGGATATGCTCCACAGGAGCGCGCTGATTCTTCCCACGCGGCGCACTCCCCACCGGTCCAGCAACACTCCACAAGGCATCTGCATCACGGCATAAGTCCAACTGAAGGCGCTGGAGAGATATCCAAATGCAACCAACGATAATCCGAACGAATCATGAAGCGCATCACGTGAGACCGATAGGTTGATCCGGTCGAAGAAGTTGACCAGCACCCCAAAGGCGAGCAGAAAAGCGATTCGCCATCGCCTGCGAGGCACGATGGAAGGGCTCAACATAGATCGCGGCGAGGGTGCCCCAATGATCACTGGACACCAATGCCAGCGAGTAGTCCGCCATCCACGAGGTAATCGCCACCAGTGCAGAATCCTGCTTTATCCGATGCTAGAAACGCCGCTAATTCTGCGACTTCTTCAGGTGTGCCGATACGCCCCAGCGGATGCGCCGCGCCAAAACGCGCGAATGCTTCTTCAACCGGCACATCCGGCGAGAAGTTTGCCGCCGAACGCGCCAACATGGGCGTGCGAATCGAGCCCGGGCTGATCGAATTGACGCGGATGTTGTCGGCGGCATGGTCGAGTGCCAAGGCGCGCGTCAAGCTGTGAATTGCCCCCTTGGATGCGGCATACGCGGCGACTCCCCGCTGGCAGGCATATCCCTGAACGGATGCCAGATTAATGATGGATCCGCCTCCGCGCTTTTTCATCTCCGGGATGCCGAGATGCGCCATCAGATAGATGCTGCCAACGTTCACCATCATGCAGCGATTCCAGGTCGCAAGATCCGTTTGCAGCACCGTGCCGAAGGGATGAATTGCAGCTGCGTTGACGATGATGTCCAGCCCACCGAACTGGTTGACGGTCTTCGTAACAACCGACCGCACCTGGTCGAAATCGGTCACATCGCATTTTTCGACCAGCAGGGTCAAGCGAAGTTTTGCCGCATCGCGAGCCAACTCCTCGTTGCCAGCGGTTTCAATGCCGCCTGCGACGACTTGAGCACCTCCCGCGGCAAAGCGCATCGCAATCGCACAGCCAATTCCTGTAGTACCCGTGATCACAGCTACCCGTCCTGCAAAGTCATTCATGGGATTTGGATCCTCAGCTCTGTACATTGTGACGCTTGTTGTTCAATAAGGACCATGGACGCAATCGGCGCGTCAGTCGGACAATTCTGGGATTGCAAATTTCAACCCCTGCATCACGCCGCGCAACTCGGCGAGACCTTTCAATCTGCCCACCAACGAGTAGCCGGGATTTACTTTCTTGCCGATGTCATCGGCCAGTAGGTGTCCATGGTCAGGGCGCATGGGTATTTCGTGGTCTGGCCGGCCCGCGCGCCGCCGGTGCGCCTCTTCTTCCAGCAGAGCACGGATCATACCCACCATATCGGAACTACCGGCTAGGTGCTCGGCTTCATGAAAAGAACCGTCTGATTCTCTCGTCACCTGGCGAAGGTGCACAAAATGAATGCGGGCACCAAACTCGCGAGCCATGGCCAGCAGGTCGTTATCGGCTCTTGCTCCAAATGAACCGACACAAAACGTCAACCCGTTGGCGAGTGTATCGCAGGAAGTGAGAATCGCCCGCACGTCCTCGCGCGTTGAGACGACGCGCGGTAGGCCAAACAATGACCACGGCGGATCATCCGGATGTATGGCGAGGCGAACACCCTTCTCCTGGGCCACTGGGATAACTTCCCGCAGGAATGTAATAAGATTGCCGCACAGATCGTCTGTAGTCGTCCCCTCGTATTCAGCGATCAGGCTGCGAATCGTCTCGCGATTGTACGATGCCTCGGCTCCGGGGAGACCGGCAATGATGGTGTGTTCCAGATCTTGTCGGCGGCCCTCTGACATGGAATTGAAGCGGAGGTGTGCAGCCCGGGCACGGTGTTCGGGATAATCGGCCTCAGCGCCTTTACGCTCGAGAATGAACAAGTCGTATGCCGCGAAATCCACCGCATCAAAACGCAGAGCGTAGCCGGTAGTTGGAAGGCGCCATCGCAAATCTGTTCTTGTCCAATCGACTACCGGCATGAAGTTGTAGCAGATAACTTGCACGCCGGCGTTCGCGACCGCGGCTAGAGTGTCCTTCCACGCGCTTATGAAATGTCTATAAGGTCCGGATCGAAGCTTGATCGAATTGTGGATCGGAATACTTTCCACCACCGACCAGGTGAAGCCCGCGGCGAGAATCTCATCTCGACGCTTTAATACATCGTCCAATGGCCACGCTTCGCCTCGATAGAAATGGTGCAAGGCGGAGACAATTCCAGTGGCCCCAGCTTGCTTGATGTGATCGAGAGGAACCGGATCATCCGGCCCGAACCATCGCCAGTTTTCCTTCATGGCTTGATGTTATCCTTCGTCTTCATGGCGGCATCCCCTAACGCGCGATGCGTGCCGAGCCCCCGCGCATCACGGACTGGACTTCGGAAAGCGTCGCCATGCTTGTGTCTCCCGGAGTCGTCATGGCCAGCGCACCGTGCGCAACCCCGCACTGAACCGCCCATTCGGCTCCTTTGTCCGCAAGAAGGCCATAGATTAAGCCCGAGGCGAATGAATCTCCGCCGCCGACCCGGTCCATTATTTCCATCGACCGCTGTGGGACTTGAATGGCTTTTCCTTCATACAGCGCGACCGCGCCCCAGTCATTATTAGTTGCGGTGTGCGCTGTGCGCAGCGTGGACGCAATCAGCTTGAGGTTAGGATAAAGCTCGGCAACACGGTGCAGGAGTGATTCATAGCTCGAGACTGGCAGATGAGTGAAGTCGTCGCTCACGCCTTCGATCGCAACCCCCAGAGCCGCAGAAAAATCCTCCTCATTGCCAAAGAGGACGTCTACGGTTGATACCAATTCACGATTCACATCCTGCGCCTTGACCTTGCCGCCAATCCCTTTCCATAGAGATTCCCGATAGTTGAGGTCGTAGGAAACCAGCGTGTCCGAAGCCCGAGCCGCGTGAATGGCGGCCCTTGCGACGGATGCCGACGAGGGAGAGAGCGCGGCGAAAATTCCGCCGGTATGCAGCCAGCGAGAACCGTTTGCCGCGAAGATGTGTTGCCAATCGAAGTCGCCGGGCTGACTGTTCGCGATCGCCGTATTGCCACGGTCCGAACAGCCGACAGCGGCGCGCACGCCGAAGCCTCTCTCGGTAAAGTTCAACCCATTGCGGACCGTTCTGCCAATGCCGTCGTAGGGTACCCAGCGAACGAGCGATGTGTCGACCCCTCCCTGCAAAATCAGGTCTTCGAGCAGTTGTCCTATCGCATTTTTCGCAAATGCTGTTATGACGGCCGTTCGCATACCGAAGCACCGCCTCAATCCGCGGGCAACGTTGTATTCTCCGCCACCCTCCCAGGCGCGGAAGTTTCGAGCCGTATGGATGCGTTCCTCACCGGGATCGAGCCGGAGCATAACCTCGCCGAGACTGACACAGTCCCATCTGCAGCTTTCGGCCGCTTTCAGGATGATCGGGATCATGCCCAGCATTCTAGCTGTTTCGAATGCGGGTGGTTTGATTTCTGCTGTTCGGGGCAAGCGTCATGCGCTAGCACACGGCACAGCGCAACCGGTGCAGCGTATAATCGCCGCGAAAGAAATCGAGAGTGAAGATCCTAAGGTTAAAGACCGCGGTGGTTGAGGGTAATTTCGATTGGACATTCGTTCGCATTGAAACGGATGAAGGAATTCGAGGTCTCGGCGAATGCTTTTTCGCTCCTGGGCTGACATCCATCCTGCGCTCGCTCGAACCTTTGCTGATTGGGGAAGACGCGCGCGACATACATCGTTTGTTTCGCAAACTGCAGCTTGCAACCTCGGGCGCCGGTTCGGTTGCCGGAATTATCTACAACGCGATCAGCGGCATTGAAGCTGCGCTTTGGGATGTGCTTGGCCAGTGGCTCGACGTGCCCATTTACCGCCTGCTGGGTGGCAAGTTTCGGGATCGAGTCTGCGTCTATGCGGACTGCCACGGGGGCGAAGCGCTCGAGAGTCTGGATGAGGTGCTGCGTTCCCGCCCAGCGTCGTGGGAATCGAAAGCCTCCGCACACGCGGTAAGAGATTACTTTGGCGAGGCTGGCGAAGAGCATCCTTCCTCGCCCGACGACTATCGTCGCCAGGCTCTCAAGAAGCGAGCGGAAGGATTTACAGCTCTGAAGTTTGATCTGGACGTGCCCGGCACACAAGGCCCCGATCCTCACAATCGAGTGCTGAGCAATCGCGCCATCGATCACATGGTGAGTTTGATCGGCGCAGTTTACGACGCGGTGGGGAAGGACACCGACATCGCGGTCGATTGCCATTGGCGCTACAACGCCAGTGACATCGTGAAAGTTGCGGGCGAACTCGAGCCATTCCGGCTGCTGTGGCTGGAGGATCCGGTTCCGCCCAACAATACTGCGGCACTGAAGGAAGTAAGTTCAAAGGTGCGAATGCCGATCGCAACCGGAGAGAATCTTTTCCTCTTCGAAGGCTTTCAGGAAATCATCGCGCAACACGCGTTAAGCGTTGTTACTCCGGACCTTCAGAAAGTTGGGGGTTTAGCCGTCGCCCAAGCTATTGCGCAGTTTGCCGACGTCCATACCATGCCGGTTGCTCCTCACAACATCAGCAGTCCGGTCGGCACTTTAGCCGCGGCTCACTTCTGTGCCGCGATCCCAAACTTTCTTGCCCTCGAGTTTCATGCTTCCGACGTGCCCTTTTGGAATGATCTGATCGAAGGATTGCCGAAGCCAATGATTCAGAATGGTTTCATTTCCATCCCGGAGAAACCTGGCCTCGGGGTAACGCTGAATGAGGACGTTGCCCGGCGCTATGCGCGCAAGGGCGAACCATTTCTTGAATAAAGGTATTGCGGACTGAAGCTGTTGATACTGAACTCTATGCCAATTTCGAAGATAGAAGTCTTGGGGAAGATTGTGGCGTCCGGTCTGGTCGCTGTGATTCGGGCGGAGAATCCTGATCAAGCAGCTCGCATCGCTGATGCCTGCGCTCTTGGGGGCGTGGCTGCGCTGGAAATCACGTTCACCGTTCCGGGAGCAGCCGGAGTCATCGAGCATCTGGCGAGGAAAGGTTCCAACGACATTTTGCTGGGAGCGGGCACCGTTCTTGATCCGGAAACCGCGCGCATCGCCATTCTCGCGGGAGCACAGTTTGTAGTTAGCCCTGCGCTTAACACGGAGACGGCGCGCCTCTGCAATCGCTATCAGGTACCTTATATGCCTGGCGCCGCAACGATCGGCGAAGTGATCGCAGCCATGGAGTGCGGCGCCGATGTCGTGAAAGTGTTTCCCGGCGAAATCCTCGGGCCGGCATTCGTTAAAGCGGTGAAAGGACCGCTGCCTCAAGCGCAGCTTATGCCCACCGGCGGCGTCAGCCTGGAGAATGTCGACCAGTGGATCAATGCCGGGTCGGTTGCCATCGGAGTTGGTGGGAATCTGACCGCCGGAGCTAAGACCGGCGATTTCGCTTCCATTACCAAGCTTGCCCGGCAGTTCGTGGAGAAAATCAAAGAGGCGCGCGCGCAATGAGCACGACCAAGTTGTGGAAATCAGACGACGAGCTCTTCGCCATCGTGCAGCGCGAGTTGTTCACCTGCGTCGTGGGCGATGTGATGGACAAGCTGGATCTTCAGCACCAGTTCCTCCCACCACAGATTCAACCTCTTCGTCAGGATATGGTTGTGATCGGACGGGCTATGCCAGTACTTGCGGTAGATGTTTTTGCTGAAAGGCTCGCCGGTAGCGCCAACAAGCTGATGGACAAGCCGTTTGGACTGATGCTGGAAGCACTCGACGACCTCCACGCGAATGAGGTCTACGTGAACACCGGCTCCTCACCCCGAAACGCGCTCTGGGGAGAACTGATGAGTGCGCGCGCCTGGATACTGGGCAGCCGGGGAGCTGTATTGAATGGCTACGTAAGGGATACGAAGGCTATTCTGAATATGAATTTCCCGACTTTCGGTTTCGGTTCGTACGGACAAGACTCGGCGCCGCGTTACAAGGTAGTCGACTTTCGCATTCCGGTTGAGATTGGATCGGTACGCGTCCGTCCCGGAGATATTCTGTTCGGCGACATCGATGGAGTTTTGTTGGTTCCTGCCGAAGCAGAAACTGACGTGTTCACCCGGGCGCTGGAAAAGGCTCGGGGCGAAAAGCTGGTGAGAAAGGCTATCGAGGAAGGAAGCAGCGCGGTGGAAGCGTTTGAGAAGTACGGAATCATGTGAAGAAAAATGGAGACATCGATCCTGATTGGAAGCCCCTCGCCTCGCGCGCAACAGGTGCGCAACTTTCTTAAACAAAATAATTTGCAAGCCTGGATTGCATGGCGGCCCGAAGAACTGCTGATGCTCTCCGGATATCTTCCATTTTGGGGTGCGTCGTTCCTGATTCATTTCGCCGATGCGGAACCCGTGCTCTTCGTTCCGCAGATTGAACCGCGAGACCACATCCCTGCTGGGCTGCGAGTTCAGGAATATCCCTGGGGCGATCTCAAATGCTCCGATCCATATTCGGTGCTGGTATCGGCGATTGGAACTGAGCTGGTTCACGCAAGGCTCAGTGCGGAAAAGGTAGGGATGAATCCTGGCTCCTCGAGAATCGCTCTACCGATTCAAGCGGCCGAACAGATTCCCATCCCTGAAGGTTTTGCGGAACAACTCTCCGCCCTCACCGCGAAGCCGGACGCGCAGCGTCAATCGGCTTTTGCAGATCTTTACTTGAGAAAGACTGCAGAAGAGATCCAAGCAATCCGTTTGGCAAACCGGGTCGCGAATGTTGGGTTGGATGCTTTCTTCGAGAACTTGCAACCGGGAATTTCGGAGGCAGATATCGCAGCGGCGGTAGAATCGGCCATCTATCGGCAGATTGACCGTGATGGGATATTTCATTCCCGAGGCTGGGCTATGGTCCAATCGGGCCCCAACAGCGCCGACGCAGGACGATTTAATCGCTCGACTGGACGGCGCCTAGAGAATGGCGACTTGGTCTTGATCGAATTGGCAACGTGCGTCAATGGTTACTGGAGTGACCTCACGCGCACGGCTGCGGTAGGTTCGGCGAGGGCTGAAGTCGCGCAGATACTGGGGCTTGTCAGAGATGCGCAGCAAGCCGCGATCGATGGGGTAAGCGCAGGAGTTTCGGCTGGTTACATTGACGCATTAGCAAGGGAGAAGATTGCAGCACAAGGACTCTCGTCTTTCTTCACCCATCACACCGGTCACCATGTTGGCTTCCGCTATCATGATCCCGGATTTTTGATCGCTCCGGGAGTAAGCGCGAAGCTTGAGCCCGGCATGATGATTACGATCGAGCCGGGAGCGTACGTCCCAGAACGTGGCGGAGGTGCGCGGATCGAGGATAACGTGCTGGTCACCGAATCAGGCCACGAAGTGCTTTCCAGAATGGAAGGAAGCAAGCGGACATGATCAGCATTGATCTTTCGGGCAAGACGATTCTGATCACCGGGGCCATGGGCGCGATTGCGGAGCACATGGTGCGCAGGCTGGCCGAGAGCGGTGCGACGCTGGTGCTCACCGATATTAAAGCGGAGGAGCAAGCCAGAAAGACTCTCGGCGAATGGCAGATTCCGCCTTCGTCTTATTTTTATTTTGCCGCTGATATTACCGAATCGAGCCAGGTCAACAGGGTGGTGAATGCAGCTTTCGCGAAGTCTCCGGGGATGGATACGGTCATCGGCCATGCGGGGGGCTGCGGACTGCACCCGTTTGCGAGTACATCGGAAGCCGACTATGAGCGCATCTTCCGCTTCAATTATTTTGCGCAAACTTATCTTGCGCGTGCGGTGCTGGCGTACTGGATGCAGCGCAAGATTGCCGGCCATCTGATCTTTACCTCTTCTTATGTAGCTCGAATGCCGCACACGCAAATCCCCGCGTACGCTTCGGCCAAAGCGGCTCTGGAAAACTTTGCCCGCAGCCTCGCACTCGAGTATGCACTGACCGGTACTCGTGTGAATGTGATTTCGCCGGGGAACGTGGCGGCCGGCAGCTCGCTGAAGGTTTTCGACGAAGACCCCGCCTACCGGGAATTTGTGCTTCGAGTTTCGCTGGGTAGAAGAAACAGTCCGGAGTCGATCGCGGACGCGTTTGTTTTTCTGTGCTCGCCGCTGGCGAGCGAGATTAACGGACAAGTCCTCAGTCCTGACTATGGCGCGGGCATCGGGAATCGGTTATGAAGATTGGCCTCGGCCTCTACCGTCACATGCTGACGCGTGACTATTACGACTTCGCGCGGCAGGCAGGCTGTACTCATGTAGTGGTTCATCTGGTCGATTACTTCAATCAGGGCCCGTCCAACCCGCGCAACAATCAACCCACCGGCTCAAAATACGAAGCTTGGGGAGTTGCTGGCGATCCAACGCAGCTTTGGACAGTAAGGCAACTGAGGACGCTTCGCGGGGAGATTGAAGATGCTGGACTGGTCTTGGCCGCGATCGAGAATCTCGATCCTGCGCACTGGCACGATATTTTGCTCGACGGTCCGCTGCGTCCGCAACAGATCGAGAAAGTGAAGGCCATCATTCGTGGCCTGGGCGAAGCTGGTATTCCGGTGCTCGGCTACAACTTCAGTCTGGCAGGCGTATGCGGACGCGTGACCACCCCTCGGGGGCGTGGCCGCGCCATCACGCTCGGGATGGATGGTCCCGCCGAAGACGTGGCCATTCCCAATGGAATGATCTGGAACATGATCTACGACCGCAACGCGCCGGCCGGTACTCTGCCCTCGATCTCGCATGAAGAACTTTGGCGGCGCCTGCAACGATTTCTGGAAGAGGTCATTCCCGTCGCCGAGGAATCGGGCGTGCAACTCGCCGCCCATCCTGACGATCCTCCCATGCCGACCATGCGGCGGCAACCGCGCCTTGTCTATCAGCCTCACATGTATCAAAGGTTGATTGATCTGGCTCCGAGCCGCAGTAATGCGCTTGAGCTGTGTGTGGGTACTCTGGCCGAAATGACCGAGGGGAACATCTACGATGCGGTGGATCAATACAGCAAACAAGGCAAAGTTGCATATATTCATCTTCGCAATGTCGTGGGGAAGGTGCCACACTATCGCGAAACCTTCATTGACGAAGGCGATGTGGACATGATTCGTATTCTCGCGATTCTTCACCGTAACGGGTTCGACGGCGCGCTCATTCCCGATCACACACCGCAGATGACGTGTTCAGCTCCCTGGCACGCTGGCATGGCGCATACGCTCGGCTTCATGCTCGCGGCGAAGGCGGTGATTGAATCTCCGCTGCGATGCGGCTCGGATCTGGCGACCACGCATGGAGGCAACTAGCCTGAAAACCGTCTCTGGTCCGGCCTATTCGCGCGGCCCACTCGTCATTGCAGCCACTGTCTCCACGCTGGGCGGCTTGCTGTTTGGTTATGACAACATTGTGATCAGCGGCGCGATTGGATATTTAAGTCAGTTGTTCCACTTGGACGCAGCGGGAGTGGGCTGGGCTGCAGGGTGCGCGCTGGTGGGATGTATTGCCGGTTGTGCAGCGGCCGGGACTGTTGCCGACTATCTGGGCAAGAAAAAAGGTCTTGCGCTTTGCGCCCTCTGTTTCGCTCTGTCCTCAGTTGGAATGATCTTTGCCTCGAATCTGCATCAGTTTGTTTTCTGGCGTCTGATCGGCGGAGTGGGCATCGGTGCGGCATCCGTGATTTCTCCGAATTATATTGCCGAGATAGCTCCCACGCGGGTTCGCGGCCGCTGCGTAACTCTCTACCAACTCGGGATCGTAGTCGGAATACTTGCCGCCGTCTTCGTCAACATGCTCATTCAGCGCATGGGCGACGAAGCGTGGAATGTATCCACGGGCTGGCGCTGGATGTTTCTCGCCGGTGTTGTGCCGGCAATTCTGTTCGGATTGATGATCCTCCCCGCGGTCGAAAGCCCGCGCTGGCTCATGAAAATGGGCCGGCGCGATCAGGCCCTCGGTGTACTTGCCAAAATCAATGGCTCCGAGGCTGCCAGGCACGAAGCTGCTGAAATCGAGAGTTCGCTGGCCAGTGAAGAGGGCCACATCTCGGAACTCTTCACCACTTTCCGGCGCCCGCTGCTGCTTGGCATCATGCTGGCGGGGTTGCAACAGATCAGTGGCATCACGCCGTTATTTTCTTTCTTGCCGGAGATTTTTCGCTCGGCCGGAACCGCAACCAGTGACGCATTCTTCCAGTCAGTGCTGGTGAGCCTGATCAATCTCTTGTTTACACTGTTCGCCCTCTGGCTGGTGGATCGTGCCGGACGCAAAACTCTAATCCTGGCCGGCACTACGCTTCAATTCGTTTCGTTCGCATTGGTCGGCTGGTTTTATCACATCCAGGGCAGCGGCTTGGCCGTCTTGATTTTTGTGATGGCTTTTGTCGCCGGGCATGCGTTTGGCAACGGCGTAGCCTGCTGGGTCATCATCTCGGAAATCTATCCGACCAAGGTCCGCGGGCGCGGCATGTCGATCGCTACTACCGCGCTCTGGCTGGTGGGGTACCTGGGAAACCAGTTATTTCCGATCATGCAAAAGCATCTCGGATCGGACGGCACTTTCTGGTGCTTCAGCGCCGGAGCATTGTTGACGGTCATCCTGGTCGGCTGGCTGATCCCCGAAACCAAAGGCCGGTCACTGGAAGAGATCACAAAGTTTTGGAGTGATGAAAAGGTCATCATGGCGGGATAGAATCCGTCGCCAAACATGGGAGCGTTGCCGATGAAGATCATTTTCCGTTATTCATACTGCCTCTTGATGCTCATTGCTGCCGTATGTGCCCAGGACACAACCCACGCGGGATATCGATCCTTACGAGTGGATGCTGGGAAAGTCGTCGGAGAAATCCGTTCGTTTCAGGGATTGAACGGTTTACCGAGCCCCGTGATGGCGGGACTTCCAAATCTAGTCCGACAGTACAAAGATCTTCGTATTAATCAGGTTCGAACTCACGATGCAATGGGTCCCACAGAAATCGATTCAAAGTTCGTTCTCAGCAACGGAGAGCTTACTTGGCTCATTCCCGACAACGCGCAGCGCGCCGGAGTGGTGAAGGCGGGCAATGCCAGCATCATTTTTCCCGACTGGGGAGCTGATTCCGAAAAACCTGAAAGCTACAATTTTGTTCCAACCGACGAGGTGATCGCTGCCATTCGCGCGAGCGGCGCAGAAGTCTATTACCGAATCGGGCGCAGTTGGGGCGCGAACGTCAATCCGCCGGATGATTTCGACAAGTTTGCCAGCGTGGTGAAACACATTGCTATGCACTACAACCAGGGCTGGGCCAACGGTTTCCACTATGGCATTCGCTATTGGGAGTTCTGGAATGAGCCAGATGGCTTATTCTGGTCCGGCACACCTGAGCAGTTTTACTCTCTGTATGAGAAGACCGCCCGTGCCCTGAAGTCTGTGGATCCCACGCTCAAAGTTGGCGGTGACGGCAAAGCTTTTCCGTCCGACGATGGAGGCTACCGCGAAGGATTCATCGACTACTGCGCCTCCCATCATCTGCCGCTTGATTTTTATTCCTGGCACACCTATGCCAACGGTTCCGCGGATCCGTATGACGCGGTTCGCCTCGCCAAGGAAATCCGCGGCACTCTGGACACGCATGGGTTTCCTCACGCAGAGAGCATTCTCTCCGAATGGAATCTGAGCGCTGACTTTACCGAGTCCGAAAAGGCCGAGCTTCAAGGCGCACACAACGCTGCCTACATCGGCGCGGTGCTCAGCTATTTTCAGGACACCTCCATTGACCACGCCCACTTCTATCGTGGAGATGCGGCGTGGATGGGGCTCTTCGGCCTTGACGGCAAATACTTCAAGACCGCATATACGTTCAAGGCGATGGGCAAAATGCTGGACACGCCGCAGCGCCTTCCCGTCGAGGGAATCGATACTTTTGGTTTTGCGGCGCTTGCGGGCCGCTCCGCGGATGGCAATACAATTCAGATTCTGATCAGCAACTATGCGATTCCCGCGAATTACAAGCCGGACCTCATGCCGATGCCCCCTGAATTGCAAAAAGCAGCGCCGCCCATGCCTGATATGTCTAAAGTCAAGTTCCTGCCGCCGCGCACTGACATCGTTTACCGTGATAACCGCGGCTACTACCTGACCATTAGCAACTTGCCCTGGGGAACAGCTGCGTTCAGCATAAAGCGCTACCGAATCAGCAAGACCCAGAACCTCGACCTGGTGGAAGAGAGATCTGGGAAGGAAGGCGCCTTGCATTTGTCTAATTCTCTCGCGCCCGACACCTTGGAATTTATCGTTCTCACGCGCCGGTGACTAGTCGGTTCGAAATCAGGAGGAACAATGGAAAAGACGAGGGAAGATCATGAGGGTAGAGAAACGTCAATCTCCGGGCGTCGCCGATTCACTCGCCGCAGTCTGCTGAAGGCGGGAGCCGCAGTTGCATCGGCCGCTATCCTGCCTTCCGGACTTGTGGCCGCTGCACTCCGAGGTCAGAGCGTTTCCGGAACGAAGTCCGATTCCCCAAAATCCAAATCTCCTGCGATGAATCCGCGCTGGTATGGCTTTAATCTGCTCGAGTATTTCTCCACCGATGCGGACTGGATGAAGTATTTTCCTTACAAGAACGATGGGATGTTCCAGGAAGATGACTTCCGCTGGATTCGCGACTGGGGTTTCAACTGGGTGCGCTTGCCCATGGACTATCGTTTTTGGACCGGCCCCGATCTGTTCACCATTGATGAGAAGCGGATCGAACCGATAGACCGGGCTATCCGGCTGGGAGAGAAATATGGAATCCATGTTAACGTTTGTCTCCACCGCGCGCCGGGCCTATGCATTCTCGACACGATGGACGAAAAGCTTACGGGCATTGCGGTCACGAAGGAGAGGACCAACGTATTCAGCGATCCGCACACGTTCGATGCTTTCGTTCGCCAGTGGACTTTCTTCGCAGATCGCTACAAGGGCATTTCGAGCCAAAAACTTAGCTTTAACCTCGTAAACGAGCCCGTCGCGCTGCCGAGTGAATCTGAACTGGCAGAGATGGAGAAGCATGGTCCGGTTAAAACGACGGATCTTTTCAGCGCCGAATTTCTGCAACGTCATGCCAAGGACTACACGCGTTTGGCCAAGGCTTCCGCGGACGCGATTCGTGCGCACGACCCACAGCGCTTAGTAGTGACCGATGGTTATCCCGGAGGAGGCTCGCCGATTCCGGACCTCTTCGGCACGGGGATGATGCAGAGTTGTCATACCTACAATCCCATTCAAGTCACGCACCACAACTGCGAGTGGGTACGGGGCATCCTCAACGGATCAGAACCCATACCTACATGGCCTCTCAAGGATGAAAAAGAGAAAGTCATCTACGACCGCCAAACGCTGGAAAGGAACTGCCATCCCTGGGCGGGCCTTTCAGTTGAGGGAGTGCCCATACACTTCGGCGAGATGGGATGTTATAAACACACTCCGCCCGATGTTGTGTTGGCGTGGTTCAGCGACACTCTCGATGTTCTTGGTGAATTGAACTCTGGCTGGGCCTTGTGGAATTTCCGGGGACCGTTTGGCGTGCTCGACACGGAACGCCAGGGAACAAAATTCGAGGACTGGCAAGGACACAAGCTGGATCGGCCGTTACTCACGCTCTTGCAGAAGAAGATGAAAGCATAACCGCTCGCCACGCTCGCCGTTTTAGTGGACTCCGCGGCCTGAATGACTCCATACTCGAACCATGCACGGGCGGAGCGCATCCGTGAGATGGGTATTTGTGTTAGCGCTGGCGGCGTGGTGCGTGATGTCGTCCGTGGCGCAGACGTCTTCATCGTCTTCCTCTTCACAATCGTCCTCTCCACAACGGGTAGCTTCCGACCATGCTTCCTCGGAACACGTTGGGACAGGGCAGAAACTTGCTATTACGGTGACGGACGAAAACGGAGTGGCCGTCGGATCCGCGCGCGCCCAGTTGCAACCCCCGCCGCCTGACATTCCATTGCGCTGCGAAACCGATTTTGCAGGCCACTGCGAATTCACCAACCTCTCTGCCGGGGCTTACGAACTCCGCGTGGAGAAAACCGGCTTCTATGCAATTTCTCAAAGCAACGTGCAGGTTGGCGCGACTGCAAATGTGGATGTAATTCTTTCTCATCAGCAAGAGTCGCGCGAAGTCGTGGACGTGGTTGAATCCTCCCCGGCTATAGATCCGTCGCAAGTTTCCACCAAAGAGGAGCTCACCGGCGCCCAGATTGTCGATATTCCCTATCCGGGGACACACGACTACCGTAACGCGTTGATTTTCATCCCCGGAGTTACACCCGACGCCTTTGGCCAGCCCCACGTGGCGGGCGCCGAGAGCTACCAAACGCTGGTCTTGCTGGATGGTTTCAACGTGGCTCAGCCAACGAATGGCCAGCTGGTCGTGCGGACGAGCGTCGAGTCATTCCGCTCCATCGAGGTGACCCCGAGCCGCGAGCCGGCGGAGTTTGGCAAGGGTTCCGGCGGCGTGCTCGCCTTGAACACTCGAATGGGCGACGATCACTTTCGGGTTACCTCCATGGACTTCGTCCCCGGACTGCAGACCATTAAAGGGATCTCGATCGGTCAATGGGTGCCCCTTCTCACCATGTCCGGACCGATTCGCAAAGGGAAAATGTGGTTGATTGACTCGCTTGACGGCGAGTACGACAACAACATCATTCAGCAATTGCCATCCGGTTCCGACAGTGACCACGTCTGGCGCGTGGATAACCTGGCAAAGCTGCAGTCCAACCTGACAACGCGCAATATTGTGACTGTCAGCTTTTTGTCGAACTACTATCACGACCAATATTCCGGACTATCGTTTCTTCAGCCTCAGTCAACCACCCAGACTGACGCGGAAACTTCTTATATAGGTTCGCTCAAAGACCAATATTATTTCCGCGGCGGCGCGCTTCTCGAAACCGGCTTTGGCGCGGATCAGTACAGCGTTGCGCTGACTCCTCAAGGCAGTGGTCCGTATATCCTGACAACCCAGGCGGCTGCGGGCAACTATTATCTGCGCCAGAACACCTCGGCCCGCAGATTGCAAGGTTTGGCGAACCTGTACTTTCCGCCACATCAGTGGCACGGACGGCACGACATCAAAGTTGGCACAGACTTGGACCGTTTGAGCTACGACTCGCAATTCCTGCGGCAGTCAATTTCGTTTCTGCAGCCGGATGAGCCGCCGCCGAACCAAGCGCCGCAGCCGTGTGCAACCGGCGCAGATGGCATTCCTGTGGTCCCGTCCATTTGCGCGCGCTATTCGGTTTTCTCCGGAGGCAATTACTCCACAACTCATAACGCGGAGGCCAGCGCCTATGCTGAGGATCGGTGGCTGGTCACGAATCGTGTGCTGCTCGAGCCGGGGCTACGCCTGGATTGGGATGAAATCGTGCGGGCTCCGCTGTTCTCGCCTCGCCTCGCCGGAACTTACATTCTCGACGATGAAGGCAATACCAAGCTCTCGGCGGGAGTTGGAATTATCTATGACACAACCAACCTGGGATTGATCGACCAACCCTTCAATGGGCAGAGGGTCGATTACTTTTTCAATTCGAGCGGAAATCCGACAGATGCGAACGGGAAAGCGACCAGCGTGCCAGTACCCGTGCCGACCACGTTCTCTGTGAACCGGAACAATCTGGCAGCGCCACGATACTTCAACTGGAGCATTGGCCTCGAGAAGAAGCTGCCAGCGGCCGTCTTTCTGAAAGTAGAGTTCCTCGAAAAACGCGGAGTGCATGGTTTTGCTTACAACACGCTGAATGGAGCGGTGGACGGTAACTACTTCCTCGAGAATGGACGCGATGATCGCTACGATGCCTTGCAGGTCAGCCTGCAGCGCCGCTTTCGCCAGCGTTATGAGGTCTTCGGCGCGTACACTCGCTCCCGGTCGCATACCAACCAGGTATTCGATTTCAGTTTGGATATTCCGCTGTTGAGCCCGCAGTTGCCCGGTCCGTATCCGTGGGATACCCCGAATCGCTTCGTCGGCTGGGGCGTGCTGCCCTTTTTCAAGCTGCCCATCCTCCACAAAGTGGATATGGTCTATTCCGCCGAAGCGCGCACCGGTCTGCCCTTCAACGCGACGACCGATCAGGGAGAAATCGCTCCGGGTTATCCTCCGGGAACTTTTCGTCTTCCCACTTACTATTCAGTAAATCTGCAGTTCGAAAAGCGCTTTCATCTGTTTGGACGCTATTGGGCTCTACGTGGGGGCTTCGATAACGTTACCAACCACGCCAACGCTGCGCTGGCAAACGGCATTATCGATCCGACCCACCCGTTTCCGACTTACATCGACGGCAACGGGCGTGCCTTCACCGGCCGCATCCGATACCTGGGGGGAAAGTGATTCTGAAAGGAGCACGACCTGCCTTGCACGAACCCAAAACCGAGAGGGTCCTATGCTGCGGCCAGATAGACGTAGCGCAGAATAAAGAGGATCGTGAGGATCCAAACGAGCGCGTTGATTTCGTGGAGCTTCCCAGCCGCAATTTTCACGACGGTGTAGGAGATTAAGCCGAGGCTGAGGCCGGTCGCGATGCTGAATGTAAGCGGCGTGGCCAGCATCGTGATGAATGCCGGGACGGCTTCGCTGAAGTCCTGCCAAGCGATTTGCGCAATGGATTGCGTCATCAGAACACCAACCAAAATCAGCGCGGGGGCGGTTGCGTAGGCCGGAATCGCGGTGGCCAGCGGTGAGCAGAACATGGCCAACAGGAAGAGGGCGGCGACGGCGACATTGCTTAGACCGGTACGTGCCCCGGCGGCAACGCCGGCGGCGCTTTCGATGTAACTGGTCACAGTGGAAGTTCCCGTCAAGGAGCCGAACACGGTTCCTACGGCATCTGCAACCAGAACACGGCCCACTCGGGGAATCTTGCCATCCTTGACGAAGCCGCCTTGTTCGCACACCCCTACCAGGGTGCCAACATTATCGAAGAGATCCACAAACAAGAACGCGAACAGGATTTCGAGTAAGCCGAGGTGGCTGGCTCCGCGAAAATCAAGCTGCAAGAAAGTGGAGGAGGGGTGTGGCATGGAAAAGATTGCGACGGGCCAGTTCGCAATCCCGCGCAACATCCCGAGCAGTGCGGTGCCAAAGATACCGATTAAGATTGCGCCATGCAGCTTTCGTGACATGAGGATCAGCGTCAGGACCAGGCCGAAGCAAGCGGTTTGCACTTCTTTGTCGGCAAAGCTGCCAAGGCCTACGTACGTAGCCGCATTCGCCACTACGAGCTTTGCGTTACGCAGTCCTACAAAGGCGATGAACATTCCAATCCCCGCGGCAGTTGAGTGCTTCAAGCAGTCGGGCATGCCGTTGACGATCTGCTCGCGAACGCGCGTCACCGTGAGAACAAGGAAGAGAACGCCTGAACAAAAGACCACGGCGAGTGCCGTGCGCCAAGGGACATGCATGGCGATGCAAACGGAGTAGGTAAAGTAGGCGTTCAGAGACATTCCCGGCGCCAACGCGATGGGATAGTTGGCGTAGAGCCCCATCACCAAAGTAGCGACTGCGGCAGAAACGCAAGTTGCAAAGACTACACCGTCGGGCGGCATTCCGGCCTGTGCGAGAATCTGGGGGTTCACGACGATGATGTAGGCCATCGTGACGAAAGTGGTGAGGCCACCCAGCATCTCCTGTTTCACGGAGGTTTGGTTCTCGGCAAGTTTGAAATAGCGATCGATCAATCATTCCCCCTGTTGAGATTGGTGGGTGCTCGAACAGACTCAATACTCGATCTTGTTAGGCTTGTTTTCCCAGGCACGAAACGCTGCCAGTGCCTCTTCGCGCATCATTTGAATCATTGGTATTTTGCGCTGCGAATGCGGGTGCGCGATTTCGCGGTAGATCAATGAATCGTCAAAGCCAATCCTGGAAGCGTCGGCATCGGCATTGGCAAAATAGACGCGAGAGAGGCGAGCCCAATAGATTGCGCCCAAGCACATGGGGCACGGCTCGCAGGACGTATAGATCTCGCAGCCTTCAAGATCGAAAACGCCAAGCTTCTTGCAGGCGTTGCGAATAGCGAGCACTTCGGCGTGCGCGGTGGGATCATTCGCGGAAGTGACCTGATTCGCTCCTTCGGCAATGATGGCGCCGTCTTTCACTACCACGGCACCGAAGGGGCCACCGCGTCCGGAGTGGACGTTGTCGATCGAGAGCTGAATCGCGCGGGCCATGAAAGGATTGTCCATGTGTTCGCTCATCATGCGTAAATCGTTAACGATATGCCGGTGCCAGCAAACCGCGAACCCGCAATTCAGTCGACATGGACCCTTTGGCAGCCGCTTCGCTGAGAAGCGAGTATATGCTGGGACTTAGAAGTTCGTAAATGTTGTTTGATTCCGGTGAAGCGTGCATTGTAAAAGAGGAGGGGCCCGAGTACGCTCTGCCTCCAGGCCCCAATCCAAGGAGCGGACATTTTGAGTTTGCAGGCCTTCTTCTCTCGCCGCGTAATCACTTCTGAAGGAATCCGGCCAGCGGCCATCCTGGTGGAAGGAGAACAAATCCGGGCGATTGTTTCTGCCGATCAAATACCTGCCGACGGTTGCCAAATCCATGATTTCGGCAAAGCTGCCATTCTCCCGGGGCTCGTCGATTCCCACGTGCATATCAACGACCCGGGCCGTGCGCAATGGGAGGGCTTCGAAACGGCGACACGGGCAGCGGCGGCGGGAGGCTATACGCTGCTTGTCGACATGCCCCTGAACTGTCTTCCCGCGACCACGACGGTCGTTGCGCTTGAGGTCAAGCGCGCAGCCGCAAAAGGCAGATGCCGCGTCGATTGGATGGCTTGGGGCGGGGTGGTCCACGATAATCAAAACCACATCGAAGCTCTCGCGGCCGCTGGAGTGCCGGGGTTCAAATGCTTTCTGATCAATCCTGGTATCGATGGCTTCACCATGGTGACGGAGCAGCAGCTGCGAGCGGCCCTGCCTCACGTTGCCCGGACTAGCCTGCCGCTGCTGGTGCACGCAGAACTTCCCGGCCCAATCGATCAGGCAACGGACGCTCTGGCTGATGCTGATTGGAATTGTTATTCGACGTATCTCGAATCGCGGCCCGATGAGGCGGAACTGGCTGCTATCCGGATGATGCTGTCGTTGTGCCGCGAATACGGCTTCCGCTTACACATCGTCCATCTCTCGACCAGTCAGGCGCTTCAGGAGCTGCGCGCTGCGCGCTCTGACGGACTTCCCGTGAGCGTGGAAACCTGCCCGCACTACTTGCACCTGTCTGCTGAAACAATCGCAAACGGGGCGACGCTGACCAAATGTGCTCCGCCGATTCGAAGCCGCGAAAATTGCGAAGGATTGTGGGAAGGTCTACGAGATGGGACGATCGATATGGTGGTGACTGACCATTCGCCGTGTCCTCCGGCGATGAAGCAGCTCGCCGAGGGCGATTTCCGGACCGCCTGGGGTGGTATCGCAAGCCTTTCGGTAGCGCTGCCTCTGATGTGGACTGAAGCCAGCAGGCGCGGATTCACGCTGCTCGATCTGGCACGCTGGATGGCAGCGGCGCCGGCTCGACTAGCTGGTTGCGATTCGCGCAAGGGTCGAATTGCCGCGGGATACGACGCGGATTTCGTTGTGTTTGATCCTGACCGCGAATTCACTGTGACAGAAAACCGGTTGCACTACCGGCATCCAGTCTCTCCGTGCCTGGGAGAGACGGTGCGCGGCGTGGTGAAGGCCACCTATCTGCGAGGAAACGCTGTCTTTGCGGAAGGAGAGTTTCCCGGTGAGCCTGGCGGGCGGGAACACGCTGCGAATAGAAGTCGGCGATCAACCGCATAAGCTTTTTCTGTTTCGCTTTGCAATACTTTCACTCCATTGTGACCTAGTCTGTCATACACTATCCCATCCGCGGGTCTCGGCGTCCCCGCCAGGTTACGGTAGTCTCGCGGTCAGATTGGGTCGGGATGAACAGCGATCGCATCGTCGGAAACTCGGTCCCGCGGAAAGAGGGACGCGACAAAGTAACCGGAAGGTCGCAGTACGTCGACGATATGGTTTTACCGAACATGCTCTTCGGAGCAACGGTTCGCAGCCAGATTCCGCGCGGCCGGATCAAGAAGATCACATTCGGTCCGGGAGTTAGCTGGGATGAATTCGTGATCGTCTCCGCGGAAGATATTCCCGGGAAAAATTGCATCTCGTTGATCGAAGACGATCAGCCATGCCTGGCAAGCGAGTTCGTGAATCATCCCGAGGAACCAATTCTGCTGTTGGCTCATCCGAATCGCTATCTTCTTTCCAAGGCGGTTGAGGCGGTATCAGTCGAATACGATCCCTTGCCTGCCATCTTCACGATTGAAGAAAGCGAGCGCCGCGCGGAAATTATTTGGGGCGAGGACAACATCTTCAAAACTTACTTGATCGAAAAGGGCGACGTCGATGGCGTTTGGGAAAAAGCCGCTTACATCGTGGAAGGCGAGTACACGACTGGAGCGCAGGAGCAGCTTTACATCGAGAATAACGGGATGATCGCGACCTTTGACGGCACGCAGGGAATCACCGTGTGGGGCTCACTGCAATGTCCTTATTACGTTCACAACGCGCTCATGGCTCTGTGCAATTTGCCGGCAGAAAAAGTTCGTGTCGTGCAGAAGGAGACCGGAGGCGCTTTCGGAGGGAAGGAAGAATATCCGTCGATGATCGCCGCGCATGCTGCGCTGCTGGCAATCAAATCCGGAAAACCCGTGAAGATTATTTACGACCGCATGGAAGACATGGCGGCGACCACGAAGCGACATCCCTCGCGCACGCGCCAAAGGACGGCGGTCAGCAGGGACGGCAAGATTCTGGGCGGAGAGATTGAGTTCACGATTGATGGTGGAGCGTATGCAACTTTGTCCTCCGTAGTCCTATCCCGCGGGGCGATACACGCCGGGGGACCGTACCACTGGCCGAGCGTTCGCATTCGTGCGAAGGCGGTCGCCACCAACGCGCCACCCCACGGAGCTTTTCGTGGTTTCGGAGCACCGCAGAGTCTGTTTGCGATGGAACGGCATATGGATCGCATCGCGCAGACAGTAGGTCTTTCTCCCGTTGAAATCCGCCGCAGGAATTTCCTGCAACTTGGGCAGACCACTACTACAGAGCAGGTTGTGCGCGAACCAATCAGTCTCGGGAAGTTGCTAGACCGTGCTCTGGACGCTTCGGACTATCACTCTAAAAAACAGCGGTTCGCAAACCATAATGAAAGCGACACCACCCGGAAAGGCATGGGCATTGCTGCGTTTCTGCACGGTGCGGGATTCACCGGATCGGGCGAGCGTTATCTCAGTTCGGTAGTCGGGGTAGAGGGTTGTGCCGATGGCAGTGTGCGCGTGCTGGTTTCGAGCACAGAATTTGGTCAGGGGACGAATACCGTTCTCAGCCAGATTGCCGCCGAAGCGCTCAGTCTGCCCTACGAGAACGTCAGCATGGTTCAGCCGGATACTCAGCAAGTGCCGAACAGCGGCCCAACCGTTGCGTCGCGCACCGTAATGGTGGTTGGGAAGCTGGTGCAGTCCGCAGCTTTGGGAATTAAGCAGACACTGATTTCATCCAACCTGCTCAGCGAATCCTATACCGCGGAGGAGTTTCGTGCCGCCTGCCAGCACTACGTTTCCGAGCATGGCCAATTCCGGTCCTGGTCGCGTTACGAGGCGCCAGACGGCATTTTCTGGGACGATCAAAAGTATCGAGGAGAAGCCTACGCGGCATTTGCTTGGGCGGTTTACATCGCGGAAGTCACGGTGGATCTGACGACGTATGGCGTATCGGTGGACGACTTCGTCGCGCTCCAGGAAGTTGGCAGAGTTCTGCACCCGCTTCTCGCAAGAGGGCAAATCATCGGTGGCGTTGCCCAAGGGATCGGATTCAGCCTTTATGAAAAAGTAGTTTGGCAGAACGGACGCATGCAGAACGGCCAAATGACGAATTACATCATGCCGACTTCAGCCGACCTGCCGCCCATTCGTGTGTTCTTCGAAGAGTTGGGGAATATTTACGGGGTGTACGGTGCAAAGGGCATCGGCGAACTCCCGATGGACGGTCCGGCACCGGCAATCGTCAATGCGGTGGAAGACGCGCTCGGAATTCATTTCGATTCTGTTCCGTTGCTTCCGGAAGACATCATGGATGGGCTCGTGTCGCAGTTCAGCGACGGCGGTGTTGGCTCCAGGGGCGGGACCCGATGACCCATTCTCGGGAGGGATGCGCCAAAGCCGAGATTTCATTCACGGTTAACGGTGAGCTGAAAACGGCGCATGCTTACCCGATGGAGCGCCTGCTCGACGTGTTGCGGCAACAACTCCAATTGACCGGCACGAAGGAAGGTTGCGGAGAAGGCGAGTGTGGTTCGTGCTCTGTACTGATGGACGGCATACTCGTAAATAGTTGCCTCGTACCAGTACTCCAGGCTCAAGGGTCCACCATTGTGACGATCGAAGGACTGGCGACAGGAGAGACGCTACATGTCTTGCAGGAGGCGTTTCTCGATTGCGGCGGCGCGCAGTGCGGAATCTGCACGCCGGGAATGATTCTGGCATCCGCTCATTTATTAAATGGAAAGCCGGAACCGACGATCGAGGAAATCCGGGAGGGCCTCTCCGGCAATCTCTGCCGCTGTACTGGCTACAGCCAGATCATTGAAGCTGTGGCGGAAGCGGCGCGCCGCAGGACGATCGCATGAGATCGAATCCCTTGGACTACGAAATGGTCGCGCCCGGCAGCTTGCATGCGATTGTTTCTTTGCTGGCAAAGGACCCGGGCATGTGGCTGCCGATCGCCGGAGGCACCGATGTAATGGTGCAGTACGCGGCCGGGAAGCTTGTGGCGCGGAAGCTGGTCAGCATTTGGAATCTCCCCGAATTACGGCGCATCGAGGTCACTCCTGACGAGGTTCGGATCGGTGCAGGATGTACTTACACCGACCTCCGCAAGCATGAGGCCATTGGACGCGAGTTTCCTCTGTTGTCGAGTGCCGCCCGGTGGACCGGCGGAATCGCGAACCAGAATCGAGGAACGATCGGTGGAAATATTGTGAATGCATCGCCGGCTGCGGACTCGCTGCCCTCACTGCTGGTGTACGACGCCGACTTGGTTCTGGTGTCAGTGCGAGGCGAGCGTCGGTTGCCCTACGCAGGCTTTCACACCGACTACAAGAAGACGCTGATGGCGCCGGATGAGTTGATTCAAGCGGTATGTCTGCCCCGACGATTTCTAGGATATCTAAGCTATGCCCGCAAGGTCGGAGCCCGGCATGCGCAGGCTATCTCCAAGGTCTGTATAGCAGCGCTGGGCCGACTTGCAAATGGCGTGATTGCAGATGCCCGCATCGCTCTCGGAAGTGTGGCGCCTGTCCCGGTCCGTTTGACGGAGACTGAGCAAGCCGTGAGGGGAAAGGCGATTGATTCCGATCTGTGGCTCTTGGCGAAAAAGACAGTAGCTGCTGAGATCAGACCGATTGACGATATTCGATCTACCGCCAAGTATCGCGGCGTGGTGGCGGGCAATCTTGTAGCTGAATTCTTGAATCGGTTGAGTGCGGCATCCGCCGAAAGAGACGGGCTGAAAGACACTCTGGCGCGATGGAACGATCTTCCGATCGACGACGCCATCAAAATGATCCTACCCTGTTGCGGATCGAAGGCCTGGGCTCAAGGGATGGTGGCCAGACGACCGCTCGCGGATGAAGCTGCGCTGCTGGCTGCGTCCAACGAAACGTGGCACAATCTGGCGCGATCAGAGTGGATGGAAGCGTTCCACAGTCATCCACGAATCGGAGAGTCTCGACCGGCTAACTCTTCGTCAACCCAGTCTCTGCCAGTCTTGTCCTCGATAGATCAGTCTGTAGAATGGTCGGCGCAGGAACAGCGGAACATAGGAGATGCCGAGGCTGTCGTGAAGACCGCTCTGGCGGATGCAAATCGAGAGTACGAGCAACGTTTCAATCGCATCTTCATCGTATGCGCCACCGGTAAGTCTGCGTCGGAGATTCTAGAAACTCTTCGGCGCCGGCTTAAGAATGACGCAGAAACTGAACTTCACGAAGCAGCTGAGCAGCAGCGGCACATTACGCAGATCCGATTGAGGAAATGGCTTCAAGAATGAAACGCATTTCGACCCACATTCTGGACATTGTTCAAGGCAAGCCTGCCGGGGATGTGCCTGTGCGGCTAGAGCAACAGAATGCGCACGGGGATTGGCGATTGTTGACTTCGACGCGCACCGATCACGATGGCCGGTGCGCTCAGTTGCTGCCGGGAGGGGACGATCTGTCTGCAGGAGTCTATCGTTTGATCTTTGAGACGGGAAGTTACTACGCACTGCAAAAAGTCGATGCATTGTATCCGGTGGTGGAAGTTACGTTCCAGGCACGAGAGGGCGAATCCCATTTTCATATTCCGCTGCTCCTGAGCCCGAATGGATATACGACTTACCGGGGAAGCTGAACGGCGAGGGGTTTCTCGAGATGGAGTTGACAAAGTGACTTCGTCAATCCGCGAATGGCTGAATCTGCTGGTCCGCTGGTTTCACGTTTTTGCGGCAATCATGTGGGTTGGCCAAACCTACTATTTCACGTGGCTGGACGGCCAATTTGGCAAGCTCGCGAAAAATTCTGCTGCTGATGCCGCAAGTTCGGCGATCTGGATGGTCCATAGTGGCGGCTTCTACACCGTTGACAAACAGAAATCGCTGAGGGTCGGCCCCGAGCAAGTTCATTGGTTCCGCTGGGAAGCGTTAATGACATGGCTGAGTGGAATGGTGCTGCTTTTTCTCGTTTACTATTCCAGCAGTGGACTCATTGACCCCGATGTTGCTGGGATCTCCCAACTGCGTGGCGTAGCCATCGGACTGGCTGTACTGGCTGGTGGTTGGGTCGTCTATGATCTGGCGGTGCGGTCATCTCTGGGCAGGTCGGCAACCATGTTTGCTGTATTCTCTCTGCTGATGATTGCCGTGCTCGCTTGGGGATTGATGCACGTGTTCAGCGGACGCGCGGCCTACATCCACGTTGGAGCGGTGTTGGGCACGATTATGACGGCTAACGTTTGGTTCCGAATTCTTCCCTCGCAGCGCAAAATGATCGCGGCGGCGGCAGCCGGGGAAACCTTCGATGCGTCTCTCGGGGCTCAAGCCAAGCTGCGCTCCAAACACAATACTTTTATGGCAGTTCCCGTTGTCTTTATCATGATCAGCAATCACTTTCCTGTTGCAACCTACGGGAACACATTCGGTTGGGAGGTCCTCGTAGTTCTCGTTCTTCTCGGCTGGACGGCGGCAAAAATTATCCGCGAAGCTTAGGGCCGCCTGGCGCGCATTTGTTGCCAGTGAATAGAATCCAGTGCCAACAACTGTGACCACAACTCGCGCTCACGAAGTTATGGCACGGTGCCTGAGACTGGCTTCTTTTACTGAGGACGCTGGCAGCATCCGCCGGACGTTCCTCACGCCGCCAATGCGAGACTGCCACCAGGAAATTGCTCGATGGATGGAGCCGCTCGGAGTCCACGTAAGAGTCGATGCCGCAGGAAATCTCCGAGGACTTTATTCGGCCGCACAGCCCCACGCTCCGCGTCTCCTGATCGGATCGCACCTCGATACTGTTCCTAACGCCGGTGCTTATGACGGCATCCTCGGAGTTGTGCTTGCCGTTGCGTTGCTGGAAGAGTTGCAAGGACGAAGGCTTCCCTTCAGCATCGAGGTGGTCGGCTTCTCCGAAGAGGAAGGAGTACGTTTCGGCACTGCTTTCATCGGCAGCCGTGCTTTGGTTGGCAGGCTCGATCAGGAACTCTTGGACGCTAAGGATGCGCAAGGGATATCCGTACGGAAAGCGCTCGACAATTTTGGATTGAATCCCGAGGAGATTCCTCAAGCCGAGTTGGGAAGCGATACGCTCGGCTATCTTGAGTTTCACATCGAGCAGGGACCGGTGTTGGAGAGCGTAAGTCAGCCACTCGCTGTGGTCGAGGCGATTGCCGGCCAGAGCCGGCTTGAGTTCACGTTTTGCGGTTCCGCCAATCATGCGGGCACGACGCCCATGCATCTTCGCTGCGATGCCATCGCAGGTGCGGCGGAGTGGATTGGCATAGTGGAACGAGTAGCTCAGGAAGTCCCTGGTTTGGTCGCGACTGTCGGAAAGATCGAAGCCAAACCCGGGGCGGCGAACGTGATCGCAGGCGAGGCGCGGCTCACACTCGACGTTCGTCACAGTTCCGACGAGATTCGCACTCTTGCGGTCGAGGACCTTACTCGTCAAGCGCAAGGAATTGCCACGCGCCGCGGATTAACTGTACGGGAGAATACCCTGTTAAGTCAGCGGGCAGTTGCGATGGATCCGTTCTTCATTGGGGAGATAGAACAGGCAATCCTCAAGACAGGATGCAAGCTGCATCGGATGGTGAGCGGCGCCGGTCATGACGCCATGATCCTGGCGGAAAAGGTTCCTGCCGCAATGATCTTCCTGCGGACTCCGGGCGGCATCAGCCACGACCCCGCGGAATCCGTCGCAGGCGCGGACGTCGAGAAGGCGATCGAGTGCGGGTTGCATCTTCTCGATCAACTCGCCTCTTCGCCCGAATTTCACAAAAGGATAAACCGTGCATAATCTTGGTCGCACACGAAGTTCCCAACAATCGAATCATCTATTGCTGACTGCGGACACCTTCGTGCGTACTGCTCTGCCCGGAATGAAGGCGTGCTCCGCAGTTGTGCACGCCGGCCCAGCATTGGGCACCAAGTTCACGGAGTACACCGCCGAGTTTGAAGCAGGAGGAGAACTGGGCGGAACATCGGCGCAGCGTTTCATTTTTGTGGTCGAGGGTGGCGTGAAGTTGGAAGTTAATCGCAAATCGAAGCAGCTGGGCGCGCGGGGCTACGCCTATCTCCCCGAAGGCTTGCATCACCGAGTGACTGCCAGGAAGGCGAGTCGTGTGGCTGTCATTGAGAAGCCCTATCAGGCTCTCGGGTCGGTGGAAACGCCAAAGTTGATTATTTCCAACGAAGACGCGGTCTCCTCACATCCGCTCGGCGATGATCCCAGCTTGCAGGTGAAATGTCTGCTTCCCGATGAGATGAGTTTCGACTTCGCAGTGAACACGATGGTCTACCAGCCGGGAGCCTCACTGAGTATGGTCGAAATGCATGTGATGGAACACGGGCTCATGATGCTCGAAGGCGGTGGAATTTACCGCCTTGGCGATTCCTGGTATCCCGTTACAGCAGGAGACTTCATCTGGATGGGGCCGTGGTGTCCGCAGTGGTTCGGGGCGATCGGTAAGGTGCCCGCAAAATATCTCATCTACAAAAACTGGAACCGGCATCCTTTGGCAGGCCCGCAGCGATGAGTCTTACCATCAACCGAGATCGCCTCCTTTCCGAAATCGAAGCGCTGGCCTCGATTTCCGAAGCCGAGCCCCCTGTCGTGACTCGAATTGTTTTCAGTCCCTCCGATCTAAAGGCCCGTGGGTGGATGAAAGCGTGTTGCGAGGAAGCCGGGCTCACGGTGCGCGAGGACGCCGTCGGAAATACCTTCGCTCGCTGGGATGGGTCTGAACCGGCCGCGTCAGTTGTCGGGACCGGCTCGCACATCGACGCCATTCCGAACGCCGGGAAATACGATGGCGTCGTGGGCGTGCTGGGAGGTTTGGAAGCGATACAAGCTTTGCGGCAAAGTGGATTTCGTCCAAAGCATTCGATTGAGCTCCTTATTTTCACTGCTGAAGAGCCAACGCGGTTTGGAATTGGGTGTCTCGGAAGCAGACTACTGTCTGGCACTCTTTCTGCCGATGCGGCAAGGAAGCTGACGGATAACGGCGGCGCCACTCTCGATGAGGTTCGCCGTGAGGCTGGATTCACAGGAGAGCTTGAACAAGTGAAGCTACCCGGTGGCTACTACAAGGCCTTCATCGAATTGCACATTGAACAAGGTCCATTACTGGAGCGTCAGCAAATCCCTCTCGGTATCGTCACGAAGATCGCGGCACCGGCGAGTCTGCGAGTTTTGATTGAAGGTTCGGGCGGACACGCCGGTGGTGTCTTGATGCCCGACCGCCATGATGCTCTTTGCGCGGCGGCCGAGATGATTCTGGCGATCGAGAGCGCGGCACGCACTAGCGGAGCCATTGATACGGTGGCAACCGTTGGCATCTGCGATGTGTTTCCCGGCGCGGTCAATAGCATTCCCAGCAAGGTTCGCCTTAGCGTGGACATCCGCGATACAGACCTTCAGCGGCGCAACATCGTAATGCGCACGATTGAAGCCGCGTGCCATTCGATTTCAGCCAAACGGCAAGTATCGACTCACAACGAGTTGCTGAATGCCGACTCGCCTGCCGACTGCGCTCCCGCTATCATCGAAGCGCTTTCCCAATCCTGCCGAAGGCACGAACTGAAATTTCTTCCCATGGTCAGTCGTGCCTATCACGACTCGCTTTTCATCGCGCGCATCGCTCCGGTGGCGATGTTGTTCATCCCCTGCCGCAACGGATACAGCCATCGTCCAGACGAGCACGCATCCCCGGAAGATATCGTTCGGGGAACGCTTGTACTGGCCGAGACTCTCGCAACCGTGTCCAGGTGATGTTTTCAGCGCCAGCTTTGACTACGGGGCGTGAGGAATAATGGATTCCCGCTCGCCCCAATGCTCCACGAGGTCTTGCACCACTTTGTCTCCAACGATCTGCGCCGCTTCCAAGGCTGGCATATACGCCGAGTAGTTCCCGGAAACCATTTCTTGCAGGCTTTCCGCTGCGGGTACGCCTGGCGCTTCGCGGTCGTAGTTGCTGACCGAGCGCAGCACCAGCACTCGGCGCAGATCAACGCGCCCAGCCTGGCTCAGGAACGTGAGAGCCTGCAGCGTGCCAGAATCCTCCATGGCAGCCACCATGTAATTGCCTTTGCCGCTTGTATAGTAGCGAGTCCATGCGTTGGCCCACTCGTCCATCTTAGAACCGTGCCAGAACGTGCTTGCCGATAGCGTGTCGCCCCTCGCTACAAACGGCGGCTTCAGCGCATTTGGGAAGCCGGCGAACCGCGCCCGTGACTTGCGCAGGGAGTCGGAGTCGGCCAGCGGCAAGTCTTGTGTAAGGCGAAACGCCCAGCCCACCAGTTCCGGGTTCAGCGTGTACATTTCGCCGTATGAGTCGTCGGCGGGTTGCTCGTAAGGTGTTCCCTTGCGCAGCGGCAGGTAACCTGTCGGCCAGCTTTCAGGAATTTGACGCGCATCGATCTCAAACGCAAGATCGCCGTCAACAACGTGGTCGGCCCAAACCGCGGACCCGACCGAAACGTCCGCCGGGTCTCCGCCGCCAATGCCAGCGACGATCCAATACGCTTTCGAGAGGTCGAAACGTGAGTCGAGCCCCAGTGCCATTACTGACGCGGTGGCCTTAGCGGTTCCGACTCCTGTCACCATGCCGAGCACGCCGTCCTTGTTCAAGCGGACGTGGTGATAGCCCGAAGGCAGTGGAAGAATCTGGTCGAGATGCTCACGCTCCACCCAAAGCTGAAATTCCCCGGGAGCATCGCCGGTGTCTTCGCCGCGCTCGAACATGGTGACTACGACAACTTTGACGCGGATCGGGGCAGTCGGCGAAGCGGCCTGGGCAGTAAGGGAGCGAGAACAGAGCGCGGATAGCGCGAGAGTGAGGATTAACCTCCTAGCAAGACTGCACATGAAATCTCCGTGTGCTATGCAGATTCAGAAGACGTCTTTGCTACGGTCGATTCACGGACCCTGGCGTATCCAGGCTTAATGGCGGAATAGATAAAATCGCAGCGCTCTTTGTAGGGCAAAAAGGCACTCTTCATTGCATTGATCGTGATCTTCTCAAAATCTGCCAGCGACAAGCCAAATGTGTCCGCAGCGGCTTCGAATTCCTTGGTCATTGTGGTATGGCTCATCAACCGGTTGTCTGTGTTCAGCGTGACGCGGAATTTCTCCTGATAGAGAATCCTGAAAGGATGTTTCGCCAGACTCGGAGTGGCACCGGTGTGAACGTTACTCAATAAGCAGATTTCCAGCGGGATGCGCTTGTCGAGAACATATTGTGCCAGATCGCCCAACTTCACTGCCTTGCCGTCTACGACTGCAATATCATCGATCAGCCGCGTCCCGTGCCCGATGCGGTGCGCCCCACAATACTGAATCGCCTGCCAGATCGATTCTTTTCCGTAACCCTCGCCCGCGTGAATCGTAATGTTGAAGTTCTCGCGCTGGATGTAATGAAAAGCATCCACGTGCTTCTTCGGGGGATAACCGCCCTCTTCGCCCGCCAGATCGAAGCCAACCACGCCGCGCGCGCGAAAATCAACTGCGAGCTCCGCCATTTCGAGAGAGGTGTTCATGTTGCGCATCGCGCAAATGATCAAACCGGAGGAGATCCCGAAATCTTTTCGTCCTCGTTCCAGCCCTTTCAGGACTGCCGAGACAATCTGCTGATGGGTTAATCCTTTCTGGGTATGAAAGACTGGCGCAAAGCGAGTCTCGAAATAAACAATCCCGTCCCGACTCAAATCCTCGGCTTGCTCATACGCGACCCGCTGCAGCGCATCTTCTGTCTGCATTACCGCAATGGTATGAGCAAAGCCTTCCAGGTATTTGGCAAGGCTTCCTTGATTTGCTCCACGGAAAAACCACTGGGCGAGTGCCTGAGGGTCATTCGTTGGAAGATCTTTGTATCCCGCATCTCGAGCCAATTCAATTACAGTTTGCGGCCGCAGCACGCCGTCCAAGTGCTCGTGCAAAAGGACTTTGGGAAGACTCTGCAGTACCTGTTTATCGAGTTTCATCGGATCCGGTTCCCCCAGCCGAGGCAGTGTCCATCGAACCGGGGGAAACTTTGCAAGATGATACACCACCAGGTCATCCCTCCATTGTCTGCCGCTTCGTGTTGTACAATCCGACGCCAGTCTGATTTGCGGAAGGTTCGGCCCAGCAATAATCGGCCCAGTGTGGAGCGGACAGTGAACGAGCATTCTGAGAATGCAGACTATGGGTTGCGTCGCGAGATTCTCTCTCCGATGGAAACATTGGCGCAGTCTGTCTCCACGATGGCTCCCACCACCACGCCTGCGGCCACCATCCCGCTGGTTTGCGCGCTTGCCGGCAATGGCACCTGGCTCGCATATGTGCTGGCAACAGTGGCTGTATTGCTCGTCGCGTTGTGCATCAGCCGCTATGCTCGCCATTCATCATCGCCCGGATCACTCTATGCCTATGCCTCGATGACGCTTCCACCGTGGCTTGGTGCGACCGTTGCGTGGAGTCTGTTGCTCGCTTATGTGGCTACGGGATCCAGTGTCATCGGTGGTTTCTATCACTACGCGAATTTGCTGCTGCGCGATGCGACCGGCCATGTCTACTCGGCTGTATTGCTAGCCGTGCTGGTCACGGCAGTTTCCATATGGATTGCCTATCGTGACGTAAAGATTTCCGCGCGGCTTATGCTGTGGATTGAGGCCGCCTCCGTCACAGTGATCGTGATTGTGGTAACGCTTTTGCTGGTGCGCCACGGCTGGCACCTGGATGCAGAACAACTGCATCTCCGCGGCATGACCGGCAGCGGACTCCGGCTAGGATTGGTGCTGGCGCTGTTCAGCTTTGTGGGTTTCGAGAGCGCGACTACGCTGGGCTCCGAGGCGCGAAATCCACTGAAAACGATTCCTCGCGCCGTCATCCAAAGCGCGATTCTTGCCGGAGCTTTCTTCACGATCTGTGCCTACGCGGAAGTGTTGGGCTTCCACACTGCGGGCCAGGATTTAGGCGCGAGCCAAGCCCCGATGTACCTATTGGCCCGAGTTGGCGGTGTCCCGGTCCTTGGTCTTCTGATCGATATCGGCGCACTCGTGAGCCTGTTTGCTGGAACTCTGGCATGCATCACAGCAGCGGCACGCGTGCTAATGCTGATGGCGCACAACGGGCTTGCCCACAGCTCTCTCGGCAATACGCATGTCCGGAATCGAACTCCAAGCCGGGCGGTCGTCATCACCGGCGTTGCCGCACTGCTCCCCGTGGCAGTGCTGGCGGCCCGTGGTGCCAGTGGTTTGGATGTCTACGGCTGGCTGGGTTCGCTGGCGACCTATGGCTTTATCGTGGCCTATGCATTGGTTTGCGTCGCATTGCCGCGCTACTTGCGCGAGCACGGTGTCTTTCGTCCAGGAGCGCAGCTTGTTCCCTGGCTCGCAGGCATCGCCATGCTGCTCGCGCTGGTTGGCAATTTCTACCCGGTGCCCGAAGGACCGTATGGCAAACTTCCTTACGTCTATCTCGCTTATTTGACGGCGGGACTGCTTTGGTTTGCGTTTCGCGCACGCGGTAAAGACGAGGCGCTGGCTGAGAGCTAGGGCATCCGATGCCCGCGACACCGAAAAACGTCACCCCCATGAAAATATTGAATCTGCGGCAAAGGAATTTTCACTGAAAGGAAGGCTTTCGTTCCGTCCGACACTCGTGTAAAGTCATCCCGTTATTTTTCGGGCGTGCAGAACAGACCATCTCGGCTGCGGATATCGTTTGCACAACACCACATAAGCGGTTCGGCGGCGCGCAGGCGGTCCCGCACGAGTGTACTTGCTTGCACGAGGTCATTGATGTTCAAGAGAATTAGACCGGTCGCTTTGCTGGTCGCTCTATCCCTGTGTAAACCGTTTAGCTTCACCCCGTACGCTCACGCTCAGCAAACACTCGGCGGCATCACGGGTACAGTCACCGACAAGACTGGAGGGGTTCTGCCGGAAACGGTGGTGACGATCGTAGGGGACCAGACGAAACTCACGCGCACCCAAAAGACCAACGCGAACGGCAGCTACGATTTCGTAAATCTGCCCATCGGCACCTTCACGCTTACCTTCACCCATGATGGCTTCCAGACCCAGAGGGTGCCTTCCATCACGGTTCAGGCGGATCGCACTGCGACCGTCAATGCCGTACTGCCGATCGGCCAAGTGGGGACCGTTGTCGAGGTGCAGGCGGATCCTTTGATGAACTCGGTGGACACCACCAACGGCTACATCTTAGACAAGAACCAGATCGACGCCGTGCCATTGCCTACCGGGAGCTTCACCGGGCTTGCCATTCTTTCCCCGGGAGTGAATGCCGAGCTTCCAGGCGGTACAGGAGCCAATAGCGGCCTAGGAAACCAGCCGATCTGGGCTAATGGGCAACGCGATACCAGCAACAGCTTTCTGCTTAACGGCGTCGATGCCAGCAACCTGTTCAACGGCAAGAGTACGAGCCAGGTGGCCTCCGCTCGGATCGTCAACAACACTGGCGTAGCGAACGCTGCCAGTACCAGCGCAGCTCCAATTCAGAGTACCGCGTCAGTCTACTTGGCCATCGGCCAGGCATTGCCCACGCCTGCCCCCGAAACGATCACGGAACTTCGCGTCAACACCTCGATGTACGACGCGCAGCAAGGTTCTACCAGCGGCGCTCATATCGACATGAGCACTGCCTCCGGTACGAACGCTATTCACGGCAGTGGTTACGTTCATCGCGGCACGGATTGGCTGAATGCCGCGCCGTTCTTCTACAAGCAAGATCCCAACATTCCCGCCAACGACAAGGTTCCGCAGTTGCATCGCTACACTGCAGGCGGAACCTTGGGCGGCGCGCTCATCAAAGACAAACTATTCGGGTTTGTCAGCTATCAGCACCTCCACGACTCGGACCAGGAAATCGGACTGTCACGCATGCTCGTCCCCTTCGGACTCAGCGATGACCGCTCGCCGGCGGCTCTGGCCACTATTTCAAACACGTACTGGGGTACGAGTCTCACCGGGAACGGCGATCTCAATCCCATAGCTGTTGCACTCTTCCAATACAAATTACCCAATGGTCAGTATTTGATTCCTTCGTGGGACGGGCAGACTGCTACACCGATTTTTCCAGAAAACGCGATTAGCCCCGGGACGGCTTACTTCACCTCCGACCAGGCAGTGACCGATCTGGACTGGAACAAAAGCGCCAAAGATACTGTCTCGGCGAAATACTATTACCAACACGATCCAAGCATCGCTCCGTACGCTTACTCCAACGTCGCCGGCTTTTCTCAGCATCTCGATGCCGGCAGCCAAGTTGCATCGCTCACCAATACGCAGGCGCTCAGGTCCAACCTGAGCGTCACGGAAGTTCTCGGGATTCTTCGAGAGAAGGTCTACAGCACCATAGCGCAGCCTTTTTCACCACAGTCGTTTGCCGCTCAAACGGGGACCACGCCAATCAACACATTCGGCTCATCGTTCTTTCCCGGCATCACCATTGTGGATCCCCTGGGATTGTTTAGCGCCGCGAATACCGGCGGCATCGTCAATCTGCAGTTTCTGACCATCGGTCAAGGCGCCGCTTCCCAGGGCGCTTTTACCGGAGTGTTTCAAAACCGCATTATGCCGTCCGCAAATGCCATCTGGAATCATGGCAAGCACACTGTTACATTCGGCGGCAGCTATGCCTACACCCAGCTCAATACCCGCGATGAGAGGACGAACCAAGGGATTATTTCTACGGCGGATTTCTCGCAGTTTATTCAGGGATTCGTTACCACCAACGATGACTTCACCACCACCAAGTTTCTTCAAGGCAACGCCAACCGCTACTACCGTGCTGGTCAAGCCGGGGCGTATGTACAAGACAAATTTCAGTTTCGGTCCAACCTCAGCTTGACCGCCGGTCTGCGCTTCGATTGGGATGGTGGCCTCACCGAGAAATACGGTCGCGTCTTTAATTTCGACCCTTCGCTGTACTCTTATAACGCAACCACCGACACCCTCGCTTCCAATGGTTTTATCATCGCAGGTAACAACAAGCTTTTCCCCACCAAGGGTGTCAGCAACACGACGCTTACCGGCAGGCAATGGGGATTGGCGCCGCGACTGGGCGTTGCCTGGAGTCCCAGAAAATTCAACGACAAACTAGTCGTCCGTGCCGGCACGGGAATCTACTACGATCGCGGCGAACTGTATTCCTACCTCTCGCCCGGCTTCGCCGAAGGCGTGATTAATGGCGGACCGTTCGGCGTGAATCAGACCCCGCCTTACGTGAATGCGCAGTCTTGCCAAAGCGATCCGAACGTTTACTACTACTTGGGCTATATCCCCACATGCCCTTCCTCTGATGGCTACTCCCTCGCCAGTCCGTGGGGTGCCACGCTCGGTCCTGCTCCCAGCGGTAATCCGGCCGATATCACTCAGTACCTGCCGAATACCGGAACGCCAGGGACCGGAGTAGCGGCAGGAATCGCGCAAGGACAGCAGCTCTTTTCATTTGCAACCTATAATCGCGCTAACAAACTGCCCTATACCATCAACGACACGCTTGACTTTCAATGGCAGCCGCGGAATGACCTAGCCATCGAGATCGGTTACGTGGGTAACTTCGGCCGCCACGAAGTAATTCCGATTCCCTTCAATCAGGCGGGCATTGCCACCCCCACCTCGCCTATCCGTCCCGGCACTCCTTTCGAGCAGGATTACACCTACGGCTACACGGTGCAGACGGCATCCAGTTGCTCTCCGTTTTGTCCAATCAATTTGCCCAACGGGCAGCCTATGCAAGTCAACTACGAAGGCGGCAACGTTGACTTACGCGTGCCGTATATCGGGTATTCGGCGGAATCAGAAACCTACAAAGCAGCTGGCGTCTCGGCTTACAACGCGCTGCAGACGCACGTGGAAAAGCGCATGAGCCACGGGCTGCAGCTGGGTTTCTCGTACACTTACTCCCACGCGCTAGATGAACAAAGCGGCATGGGCCTGTTCTTCAACGGCAACAATCCTCTGGATTTGCGCTCAGCCTACGGATCCTCTGATTTTGACCGAACCCATGTCTTCAATTTCAGCTACGTCTACCAGCTTCCCAAGTTCTACTCCGCGTCCACGCTCAAAGGTAAAATAGCGGATGGCTGGGCCATTCAAGGAATCACCGTGCTCCAGAGCGGCCAGCCGTATAGCATCATCGACTACACAGGCGCGGTAGGAAGCATCTTTTACAGCGTCTACGACGGCATCACCAACCCAATTGTCCCGCTTGCTCCCGGTTGCACACCAAAGAATGCGCTCACTGGCGCCTCGGGCGCATACGCCAACTCCAATCCCTCGGACCCCAGCCTCTACGCGCTCAAACAAAGCTGTTTCACCTTGCCCCTGCTGAGTCCCGGCGATCTCGGGGGCGCAATTCCCGCCGGCGACACTTTCGAGACCAACTTTACTACCGGACAGCGCAACATCTTCCGCCAAGCCTGGCAGAGGCGCGCCGATATCTCCTTTGTGAAGGTCACCCAGCTCACTGAGCGAGTCGCGCTGAAATACAGCTTCGATATCTTCAACGTGACCAACACCACCAGCTTTGACATCCCCATCGATGATGTTTCGCAGAATGCAGCCTACAATCAATTCCCGGTAGTGGGGACAACTCCATTGCCTGCTGGGTGCAGCACTCCCACTCCCACTAATGGTTTTTACAACTGTCCCTCGGGTCTGGGCGCCGTCAATAAAACCATCGGCAGCCCACGCCAAATACAGATGACGCTGCGGGTCGAGTTCTAGTTCACGCGTGAAAGACAGGTGGGGAGAAAAGCGGCCGCGGGTCACTCCTCCCCAATGTCCTCGTTCCAAGTCTCAGGGTTCAGGCGAATATACTCGCCCAACATCGACGCACACTCTTCCGAATCGAGGTCGATGACCTTTACGCCGAGCCGACGCAACCACTCCACGCCGCCTTGAAAGTTACGGCTTTCACCGACAACTAGCGTGCCAAAGCCAAACTGCCGCACCAGCCCGCTGCAATACCAGCAGGGCGCAAGCGTCGTGACCATGATGAGCTTGCGATAACTGCGCTGGCGTCCCGCATTGCGGAAGGCATCGGTTTCGCCGTGCAATGAAGGATCGCCGTTCTGTACGCGCCGGTTGTGGCCGGCGCCAAGAAGTTTGCCGCTCCCGTCAAAAATCGCGGCACCGATAGGAATGCCGCCCTCAGCCAGCCCTTGGCGGGCCTCTGCAATCGCCACCTCGAGCATGGCTGAGTAATCGGAACTTCGCATGGTCCTCGATTATATGGGGTGCAAGTCAAAGATCTGCCCTCGCATATTGCACCAGGCCCGTTCAACTGGAAGGATTTCCGAGTTGAGATCCTTACCCGGTCTCCCGTTGTGCTCCTGACGCATCTGCTTCCGTAGGCTCGACCGAACCAGATGCGTGCGGTTCCCGAGGCAGCTATACTCCATGCGCCATGAATCCACGAACGAAGCCACGCTCTCGATGCCCGGTGCTATTTTTGCGCCGCGGCATGCATGCTGGTCTCGGCTTTCCTTTTCGGGCAAGACCTGACCGTTCCCGTCTTCTCTCGCGCCGCAAGTGTGCTCGATTCGATGCCGGTCGCCGACGCACACCCAGTCTGAGGGCGCGTTGAAATTTACATACACTGCATCGAAATTCTGAATTGTACTTGTCGACGGCGAGGGCTTATCACAGAATTGACGGAATATGCTTGGAGTGGGGTGTGGGCTGCGCCCGCAGCCTTTGGCTCGAATCCAGGAACAACCGATTCGTGTAGCAATTCACCTGTAGGGAGACGCCGCGATGTCCCGCATAAGCCATACAAATGGCATCCCGCCGGCGCAGGGTCTGTACGATCCCGCGCAGGAGCATGATGCCTGCGGGATCGGATTCGTGGCCAGTATCCGCGGCGAAAAGAGCCACGACATCGTTCGCAACGGCATCCAGGTGCTGCTGAATCTGGCGCACCGTGGCGCTTGCGGTTGTGACTCCGAGACCGGCGACGGTGCGGGCGTGCTGATTCAGATTCCGCACAAATTCTACGCACGTGACTGCGCTAAATTGGGATTCGAGTTGCCGCTCCCCGGCTCCTACGGCGTCGGAATGACATTCCTGCCGGTGGAAAAACACGCCCGGTTGCAGTGCGAAGGGGTTCTTGAGCGAATCATCCGCGAGGAGGGTTTGTCGGTTCTGGGCTGGAGAGACACGCCGGTCTATGCTTCGGCGACTGGCCGTGTGGCGCGAGCCTCGCAACCTTATATACAACAGATCTTTGTCGGCTGCCGGCCAGGTCTCGACCAAGACGCTTTCGAGCGCAAGTTATACATCGTCCGTAAGCGCGCAGAGAATGAAATGCGGAAGTCGGACCTTGAGGACGCAGGAATGTTTTACATTCCCTCGTTTTCTTGCCGCACCGTTGTTTACAAAGGGTTGCTGCTGGCTTCTCAGCTCACGAGCTTCTACCGCGAGCTTTCCGATCCGGACGTGGTCAGCGCTCTCTGCCTGGTGCATCAGCGTTTTTCGACGAACACGTTCCCGAGTTGGCAGCGCGCACATCCATATCGGTACATCGCTCACAACGGCGAGATCAATACGCTTCGCGGCAACGTTAACTGGATGCACGCCCGGCAGTCGTTGCTGGCATCGCCACTCTTTGGCGACGATCTGAAGAAACTTTTTCCGATTACAGAGCCGGAAGGCAGCGACTCCGCCAACTTCGACAATGCGCTGGAGCTTCTGCTCCAGGCCGGGCGCAGCCTGCCGCACGCGATCGCCATGCTGATTCCGGAAGCCTGGGCCGGAAATCCGCACATGAAGCCGGAAAAGCGGGCCTTCTATGAATATCACGCTTGCCTCATGGAACCATGGGATGGCCCGGCGGCGGTTGCGTTCACCGACGGTCGCGTCATCGGAGCCACGCTTGATCGCAACGGCCTGCGGCCCGGGAGATACGTCGTTACTCATGATGAGGTTGTGATCATGGCCTCGGAAGCCGGTGTGCTCGACGTTGCCCCGGAACAAGTGAAGATGAAGGGCCGTTTGCAACCAGGAAAAATGTTTCTGGTGGATACGGTCGAAGGCCGCATCGTTTCGGATAAGGAGATCAAGCGGAGCCTGGCCTCACAGCAGCCGTATGTGCAATGGCTCAAGGACAACCAGATAACGATGAATCAGTTGCCCGAGCCTTCAAGGACTCATCCGCCTGATCCGGAGACTCTTCTTCGCCGGCAGCGCGCCTTCGGATATACAGACGAAGATTTGAAGATGATCCTCGTGCCCATGGCCTCGGCCGGGGAAGAGCCGATTGGCTCGATGGGCACAGATACGCCGCTCGCATGTCTTTCGGACCAACCTCAGCCTCTGTTCAATTACTTCAAACAGTTGTTCGCGCAGGTAACAAATCCTCCCATTGATCCCATTCGCGAAGAAATGGTGATGTCGCTGATCAGCTACATCGGCAGCGAGCGCAATATTCTCGAAGAGGCGCCGGAAAACTGCCACATGTTGAAGCTGGAGCATCCTCTGCTGACCAATCGCGAATTGGAAAAGCTGCGGCGCGTCTCGACCAGGGATCTGCTCGCCACCACCCTGCCTGCGCTGTTCCGGGCTAGCGAAGGAGAAGCTGGACTGAAGCGGGCATTGGATGAGCTATGCCAGAGAGCGTCGTTGTCGGTCAGGGCAGGATACTCTCTGCTGATTCTCTCCGATCGAGGAGTAGGTAAAGACTACGCGCCGATTCCGAGCTTGCTGGCTCTTGCGGCGGTGCACAACCTGCTCGTCAGGGAAGAGACTCGCACTCAGGTTGCTCTCATTACGGAATCAGGCGAGCCGCGCGAAGTGATGCATTTCGCCTTGCTCAGCGGATACGGAGCCAGCGCAATCAATCCTTATCTGGCGCTGGAGACGGTGGAGAATCTTGCCTGGCGTGGCGAATTGGCCGATGGCATTACGCCTGAGACCGCCGTCAAGAATTTTATGAAGTCGGTCAAGAAGGGCCTGTTGAAAACCTTCGCGAAAATGGGCATCTCGACATTACAAAGCTATCAGGGAGCGCAAGTTTTCGAAGCGATCGGACTGAACAAAGAGTTGGTGGAGGCCTATTTCGCGGGCACAACATCGCGCCTGGAAGGCCTGGGGCTCGACGTCCTCGCTCGCGAATCACAGCTAATGCACGAGCATTCCCTGCGCCCGGTCACGGAGTTCGAGACCGAGCTTTCAGTGGGAGGCAACTACCATCAGCGGACGAATGGCGAATATCACTTGCTGAATCCGCTGACCATTAGCAAACTGCAGCAAGCCGTGCGCCAAGAGAGCTTTCAGACCTTCCAGGAATACTCCGAGCTGATCGACAAGCAGAGCAGCAATTTGTGTACGCTACGCGGTTTGATGAAGTTGAAGAAGAGCGACAAGCCCATTCCGATTGAAGAAGTCGAGGCGGCAAAGGAAATCGTGAAGCGCTTCAATACCGGCGCGATGTCATTCGGCTCTATCAGTAAAGAAGCCCATGAGACCCTCGCGGTTGCGATGAACCGCATTGGAGGCAAGTCGAACACCGGCGAGGGGGGAGAAGATGAAGAACGGTTCACGCCGGATGCAAACGGAGACCTGCGGCGCAGCGCGGTCAAGCAGGTGGCTTCGGCGCGGTTTGGCGTAACAGCGAATTATCTGGTGAACGCGGACGAATTGCAGATCAAGATGGCGCAAGGCGCGAAGCCCGGTGAGGGCGGGCAACTTCCCGGACATAAAGTAGACGAAGTGATCGCTCGTTTGCGGCACTCCATAGCAGGAGTTGGGCTGATCTCGCCGCCGCCGCATCATGACATTTACTCCATCGAAGATCTGGCGCAACTGATCTACGACCTGAAGAACATCAACCCGCAAGCTCGTATCGCCGTGAAATTGGTGGCCGAGTCGGGTGTGGGGACGGTGGCCGCAGGCGTAGCTAAAGCGCATGCCGACGTGGTTCTGATCAGCGGGGACAGCGGTGGGACAGGAGCTTCGCCGCTGAGTTCCATCAAACACGCGGGCATCCCGTGGGAGTTGGGTCTGGCCGAGACACAGCAAGTGCTGCTATTGAACGACCTGCGCAGCCGTATTCGCGTGCAAACGGACGGCAAGTTGCAAACGGGCCGGGATGTTGTGATCGCGGCATTGCTCGGAGCTGAAGAATTCGGTTTTGCTACAACGCCGCTGATTGCGATGGGCTGCGTCATGATGCGCAAGTGTCACCTCAACACATGCTCGGTCGGCATCGCCACGCAGGATCCGGTTCTGCGCAAACAGTTTCAAGGTCAGCCTGAGCACGTAATCAATTTCTTTTTCTTTCTTGCGGAACAAGTTCGACAGTACATGGCGGAGCTGGGGTTTCGCAGTTTCGATGAGATGGTGGGGCGCGTTGACATGCTCGATGTTGAACCCGCTATCGATCACTGGAAGGCGCGGGGCCTCGATTTTTCGACCATTCTCCATAGTCCCCCGCTCCCATCGCGCGTGGCTCGGCGATGCGTGCAGGCGCAGGATCACGGTCTGCAAGAGGCGCTCGATCACAAAATTCTTGCTGCATCGCGCGCAGCGATTGATACGCTTATTCCCGTCGAGATCGACTTGGCGGTGCGCAATGTGCACCGTAGTGTTGGAACGATGTTAAGCGGGGAGATTGCCCGCAAACACGGTTCCGCGGGATTGCCCGACGATACTATCCAGATTCGCTTGACGGGATCGGCGGGACAAAGCCTGGGTGCCTTCCTGGCGAACGGCGTGACCCTTACGCTCGAGGGCGAAGCCAACGACTACGTCGGCAAAGGCTTGTCTGGTGGACGCCTGGTTGTGTACCCGCCGCGCGCTTCCAGCTTCGCTGCGGAAGAAAACATCCTGATCGGAAATGTTGCGCTCTATGGCGCAACCAGCGGAGAAGCCTTTTTCAACGGAGTCGCCGGCGAGCGATTTGCCGTCCGCAACTCGGGGGCGACCGCCGTGGTGGAGGGCGTTGGGGACCACGGCTGCGAATACATGACGAAAGGAATGGTGCTGGTGCTCGGATCTTGCGGAAGGAATTTCGCTGCTGGCATGAGTGGCGGTGTCGCCTATGTTTTTGACGAGAGCCGTACCTTCACGGAAGAGTGTTGCAATCTTGACTCTGTCGATCTTGAACCGGTAGTCGAAGCGCAGGATGCTCAGATCGTGAGAGAGCTCGTGAGCCGCCATCTGGAGCTGACCGGCAGCCGCCGCGCGAAATGGATTCTCGAAAATTGGCCCGAGACATTGCCGCGCTTTATCAAGGTTTTCCCACACGAATTCAAGCGAGTGCTGGGAGTGGGCCGAAGCCCGAAGCATTATGTCCCTAGCCAGGCGCTGGTTACTCTCGCCCATGCAGAGCAAGCGCAGCATGCGCAGGTGCAGAATGGGTAAGACCACCGGCTTCCTGGAATACTCTCGCGAGCTTGCTCCGCGCCGTCCCGTTACCCAGCGTGTCAATGACTGGTTCGAAATTTACCTGGATCTTCCCGAGGAGACTCTCAGGAAACAGGGCGCGCGCTGCATGGATTGCGGTGTACCTTTCTGTCAGACAGGATGTCCTGTCAACAATTTGATTCCCGACTGGAACGATCTGTTGTATCGCGGGCGTTGGAAGGACGCGGTTCGGCAGCTGCACGCGACCAACAACTTTCCGGAATTTACCGGTCGCATCTGTCCAGCACCGTGTGAAGCGTCGTGCGTGTTGGGCATCAATCAACCTGCGGTGACAATCAAGCAAAACGAAAAGAATATCGTCGAGCGTGGATTCATGGAAGGCTGGATCCGGCCCGAGCCGCCGATGCTTCGCAGCGGAAAGAAAGTCGCGATTGTGGGCTCCGGACCAGCTGGGCTGGCGGCAGCCCAGCAGCTATGCCGTGCCGGGCATGCGGTGGTGGTGTTCGAAAAAGCGGACCGCATCGGTGGATTACTGCGCTACGGCATTCCGCAATTCAAGCTGGAGAAACACGTCATCGATCGCCGCCTGGAGCAGATGTCGGCCGAAGGCGTGAAGTTCGTTACTGGTGCGGAAGTTGGGAAAAATGTTCCCGTGGAGGATCTGCGGCGCGACTTCGATGCCATCGTACTCGCGGGCGGGGCTGAACATCCGCGCGATCTCAACGTTCCGGGACGCGAGCTAAAGGGGATTCATTTTGCGATGGAGTACCTGCCGCAGCAGAACCGGCGCTGCCTCGGGGATACGGTCGAGCCTGAAGGCGAGATCCTGGCGACGGGCAAGCGAGTGGTCATCATCGGGGGCGGCGATACTGGAGCCGACTGCCTTGGTACCTGTCATCGGCAGAAGCCCCTCTCGGTGCACCAGTTCGAGATCATGCCAAAGCCGCCCGACGAGCGATCGCCACAAACTCCCTGGCCGCTGTGGCCGATGCAACTGCGCACCGAAGCCGCGCACGAGGAAGGCGGCATTCGCGACTGGAGTATCGCCACGACGAAGTTCAGCGGCGGCGCAGCAGGAGTCAACCAGCTGCATGCCGTGCGCGTTGGTCCTCCGCCTAAGTTCGAGCCCATTCCCGGCAGCGACTTTACGCTGGAAGCAGACTTGGTGCTTATAGCGATGGGCTTCCTGGGTCCGGTGCGGAATGGGATGATTGAACAACTGGGCGTGGCGCTCGATCGGCGAGGCAATGTGGCGACGGATCAGAATTACATGTCTTCGGTGCCGGGAGTTTTTGCGGCTGGTGACATGCGGCGAGGCCAATCCTTGGTGGTGTGGGCCATTTCCGAGGGCCGCAAGGCGGCAGCGGCCGTCGATACTTACCTCAGAGCCGCGGCCGTGCATTCTACTCACTTAGTTTCCACAGTACAGCAAATCGCCTCATGATCATCGATGTCGGCGATGGTCCCAAGTATTTAAGATAACTGCGCGAACGCTATGATTGGGATCCAAGATATCCAAACGGCGATGGGCCGGATACGCGAGGCCATTCGCGTTTCTCCTTGCACGCACTCGGAAACCTTTTCCGCAGTTACCAAGAGCGAGATATTTCTCAAACTCGACAATCAGCAGCGCACAGGAGCTTTCAAAGAGCGGGGCGCGCTGAATAAATTGCTCACGCTCACCGCCGAAGAGCGAGCCCAAGGAGTGATTGCCGCTTCTGCTGGCAATCATGCGCAAGGGGTGGCCTATCATGCGGGCCGGCGAGGCATCCGTGCGCTCATTTACATGCCCTTGCCTACACCGCTCACGAAAGTGTCAGCTACGCGCGCTTACGGAGCGGAAGTCGTTCTGCACGGCACGAACTACGACGAGGCGTACGAGAAAGCGGTTGAGCAAAGCCAGCAACACCATCTCACGCTGATCCACGCCTTCGACGATGACGCCGTCATTGCTGGGCAAGGGACACTGGGGTTGGAAATCCTGGAACAGCAACCTGATATTGAGGCAATCGTTGCTCCGATTGGAGGAGGCGGGCTGATTGGCGGCATTGCCTGTGCGGTGAAAGAAATGAATCCGGCGGTCCGAGTCTTTGGAGTACAGCCGGCCAAACTGCCTTCCATGAAAGCTGCGGTCGCGCAAGGAAAACCTGTAACTCTTAAGCCTGCCGCGACGATTGCCGACGGAATTGCGGTGAGGCGAGCCGGCGAACGGACGTTTCCACTGGTTCAGAAATATGTGGACGACATTGTCACGGTCGAAGAAGAAGAGATCGCGAATGCAATCCTGCTCCTTCTGGAGCGCGAGAAGACTCTGGCGGAAGGCGCGGGCGCCGCGTCCATTGCTGCGGTGCTGAATCACAAACTGCCACTGGAGGGCAAAAGAGTTGCGGTGCTGGTGTGCGGCGGCAATATCGATGTTACTCTGCTCTCTCGGATCATCGAGCGCGGCCTCGTAAAAGATGGCAGGCTGGTCCGTTTGCGTGTCCATTTGCCGGACTATCCCGGCGCGTTGCACCGGCTAACGGGAATTCTGGCCGAGCATCGCGCCAACATAGTCGAAACCGCTTACGATCGCGCCTATCATGGGGTCAACCTGGGCGACACCGCCATTGACATCACAATGGAAACCCGAGGTCCCGCCCACATTGCCGAGCTGCTAGCGGCGTTGCTGGCGGCCGGCTACGCCCACGAAAGAATTCTGTAGGAGTCTGTAAAGTTTACACAATCGGCTGACAGCGTTATTAGAGAGTCTGATAGGCGACAGAAGAAATTTGAATTGGACTCAGTTGATTCCTCCCGTTATCGTTTGCGGAATAGGGAGAGGACTGCGATTGAACGCAAATGGCGCTCGTCGGGGTCGGCTCTTTCCTGGGTCAGCCCTTCCCTCAAAGTATTCAGGTGTGCGGTCGTCGGCATCTGCTGCGCTGTTCCAGTCACCGTACGGCCGCCAGAGCATTGCCCACCCTTCAGAAACAGGAGCAAGCAAAATATGATAAAGCGAGCAGGCAGGCACTCGCTACGCCTGTCGTTAGTGTCGGCCGGTGCCGCAATCATTCTAGCCGCCGGATTATTGGCAGGGCTATCGACGCCATGCTTTGCCGACGATGGGCCGAAACCGGACCCATCTGGTACCGCCACCGGCGACAAGACTACCGCCGTGGACGCCGCCGGCAATCCCTTTGTTGTCCCTGAGCCAACCGACAAGACCGCTCCAGACTACCCCGCGAACAAGAAGGCGTTCGATGACTATCAAGCTCAGGCGGCCAAAGAGCCGCTCGCGGTCAAGCTGGCTGACAGCGTTGGGCACGTTCGCGTCGCAACCAACTTCGCCTGGACTTTGAACACCGGCTACCTCGTCCTGTTCATGCAGGCAGGTTTTGCCCTGCTCACATGCGGACTGGTTCGAAAGAAGAATGCCGCCCATTTAATGATGCTGAATTTTGCGGCCTATGTATTTGCCTTCCTGGCCTATTACGCAGTCGGATACGCGTTCCAGTTCGGAGCTGTTGCCATCAATGCCGCGCCCACCAACCTGGGCGGCATCCCTACACTCAACCACTTTCTCGTGGGGAGCGGTCAATGGGGGTTCGTGGGTGGGAAGGGTTTTTTTCTCGTCGGTCCCGCCTATGACACTGCCAGCAACTGTTTAACACTGTTCGAAGTCGTGTTCATGGAGACTGCCGGCTACATTATTGTCGGCGCGGTGTGCGAGCGGATTACCTTCTGGGCATTCCTTCTTTGTGAGCTCTTCATCGGAGCGATCCTTTACCCAATCTCCGGCTGTTGGACGTGGGGTGGAGGTTGGCTGTCCCAAGTCGGCTCCACATTGAATCTGGGTCACGGCTATGTCGACTTTGCGGGATCGACGGTAGTCCACGCGGTGGGCGGTTTCTGCGCCATGGCTCTCGCCATTATCTTGGGTCCGCGTGTGGGTAAATATGGTCCAGGGGGGAAAATCCGCGTCTTTCCCGCTCATAACATCGTGTACGTCGTGTCCGGCACATTCATCCTGCTTTTTGGATGGATGGGGTTCAACCCTGGTTCCACTCTCGGAGCTACCGACCTTCGCATCTCCGTAGTTGCAGTAAACACCAATCTGGCCGCTGTTGCAGCCTCCGCCGCTGCAATGCTTCTGTGGTATTTCCTGTTTGGCAAGCCCGACGTGACCATGGCCTGTAACGGAATGCTGGCGGGATTAGTCGCGATCACTGCGCCCTGCGCCTTTGTGTCTCCGACTTCTGCGACAGTCATCGGCTTACTTGCGGGATGCCTAGTTTGTCTCGGCGTTCTCTTCAACGACCGGGTTCTCAAAATCGATGATCCCTGTGGTGCGATTTCCGTGCACGGCTATTGCGGCTGGCTCGGGGCCGTCAGCGTTGGTATCTTTGCCGACGGGGCCTACGGTGCTGGATGGAACGGCGTGGGGGCAACATCCTACCTGGGACGAGCGGGCCAAGGCGTGACAGGTTTGCTACACGGCGATACGCGTCAGTTCTTGTGCCAGCTCATGGGAGCGACTCTGTATGCCGTCTGGGCGTTCGGTGCAACCTACGCTGTCTTCTGGTGCGTTAACAAAGCGAAGAGCATGCGAGTATCACCCGAAGTGGAAGAAGAAGGTCTCGACGTTCCGGAGTTCGGAATGGAAGGTTATCCGGAAGACGCTGTGGTCACGGCTTCGTACTAAGAGCGAGGGGACGCCTCTGCGCCACGAGGTTTTCGGTCGTCGATAATTTCTGACGGTGTCAGATTGCCCGCCGTTGGCTCGGTTTGTGATCAAAATACGTTCGCCTGATAGACTCTGTGAAGCTTGGATACTGAAGCGATTGTGTCCAGGCGGCGTGCATCGGTTCTTTTCCGCTCAAGCCTCGTCGAAAACACAGAAGCGAATTCCAATCAAGATGATGAGACACTTGAGTCTGTTCGTCGATACGTTGGCCTTTACAGCCCCGCCCGCGCACCCGCGCCCCAAACCGGGATGTGATTGAAATCACAAATGGTTTAGTAGTTTCTTAGTAGTGATTGGCTGCTCGCAGCTGCGTAAAATTGCGGGTCGCCATTCATGAATCCCAAATGGAACGGTCAGTTCTCGTGCTTCGATCTAGTAGCCAAGACCGACGTGTGCGCCAGCAGCGTCGTTCGGGCTGGCAGTGTAGAGATCGGCGGCGGCGATTTCGTCGTGATGGCAGGGCCGTGTGCAGTCGAATCCGAGCGGCAGTTGCTGCGGACCGCCGAAGCTGTAGCGGAAGCGGGCGCGCGCCTCCTGCGCGGAGGCGCTTATAAACCCCGCTCATCGCCTTATGCGTTCCAGGGACTGGGTATCGAAGGCCTTAAGATTCTGCGCAAAGCGCGGGAAGAAACCGGGCTCGCAATCGTCACTGAAGTGATGAGCGAGGAAGACGTCGACTTGATCGCAGAGTATGCCGACCTCATGCAAGTGGGCACGCGAAGCATGGAGAACTACGCTCTGCTGGAAAGATTGGGCGGATGTGGACGGCCGGTGCTGCTGAAGCGAGGGATGACGGCTACGTTGGAAGAGTTGCTGCGCTCCGCGCAAGTGATCGCGATGAATGGCAATCGGCAGATTGTTCTCTGCGAGCGCGGCATTCGAACTTTTGAAACGGCGACGCGGAATACGCTGGACATCGCAGCGGTGCCGGTACTGAAGACGGTTTCGCATCTGCCCGTGATTGTCGATCCCAGTCACGCCGCTGGAGTGCGTTGCCTGGTTCCGGTTCTGTCGCGGGCCGCGGCGGTCGTGGGGGCGGATGGTCTGCTGGTCGAAGTGCACCCATCCCCAGATCAGGCGTTGAGCGACGGGGCGCAGTCGCTCACTTTCCGCGGTTTCCGCGACATGATGGACGATCTGCAACCTTATCTTGCGATTCGAGATGCTTCGCGGCGGCTTGTTCCACAACTGGTCGCAGTCGGGGGAGCAGACTAGTGCGGGCGCGGCCCATCACGGTCGGGCTGCTCTCTTTCCTTATCATTACGATTGTTGGATTTGCGCCCACGCGCTCTGTTCTTTCCTCGGGCAAAGATTCTCCTGCATTCCTTTTCACGGTTGCGAAGCAGTACGAGCCGCTCGCATGGATTCACGGCGCCGACCGATTCAGCTCCGACGCAACCATATTTATTCAAGACGCGAACGGTCGACATCCGCTGATCCCAAATTTCGCGGTTGCGGCCGATCCAACCGTTTCGTTCGACGGGAATAGAGTGCTGTTTGCCGGCAAGCAAAAGACTCAGGATCCATGGCAAATCTGGGAACTTACCTTGGCCGGCGGGGAACCACGGCGCGTCACTTCGTGCGTCGAGGACTGCGTTCGTCCCTTCTACTTGCCGGAAGATCGCGTTGTCTATGCGAAGAGGAGCGACGGCCGTTTTGTCATTGAGGCCGCCGACCCAGCGGACAGGAAAACCATCCAGTTAGCCTGGAGTTCAGGAAACTCTTTACCGACGGATGTTCTCCATGATGGCCGCATCTTGTTTGAATCAACATACCCACTCGGAACCACCGGCGCACCGGAACTCTATACCGTTTATTCCGACGGGAGCGGGGTTGAGTCTTATCGTTGCGATCATGGCAAGGCGCGCCACTCCGGCAAGCAGGTCGCATCGAGCGACATAGTATTCGCTTCTGGTTCTGGCCTCGGGCGGTTCACGTCAGCCCTGTCAGAAGAGGTTCACATCTCGGCTCCTGCTGGAGAATACGCCGGAGACATCGCTGAGACTCCGTCGGGCGAATGGCTAATGGCGTGGCGAAATGGGAAGGCTCCCTTTCAATTGATGTGGTGGCGACCAGGCGCCGCTGCTCTGCGGCTAGCAGTAGCGGAGACGAACGCGAATGTGGTGCAGCCGACGCTGGTAGTTGGACGGACTGTGCCGAATCGTCATCCCTTAGGACTGCACGACTGGCCAAACGCCAACCTTCTTTGTCTGAATGCTTACACCTCGAAATACAGGTTCGCAGCCGGATCCATCAGCTCGGTTCGGCTGTACACGCGGGATAGCGCGGGGGCGATAAGGTTGCTGGGCTCGGCGCCGGTGGAGCACGACGGATCGTTTTTTGTTCAAGTCCCAACCGAGCAGCCGCTGCAGATGGAGCTGCTCGACGGCTCCGGCAAAACCTTGAAGCGGCAGGCGGGATGGTTCTGGATGCGCCGCGGTGAGCAACGGGCGTGTGTGGGATGCCACGCGGGACCGCAAACTGCACCCGAGAACGCGGTGCCCATGGTTCTGTTGAAGTCTACGACTCCCGCTGACATGACCGGCGCTGTCCGGGGTTCCGCAGGGGGGAAATAACTTGAAAACGCGAATCTTAATCATGCAGAGCTGGGTCATGCGAACCGCGATCGTGCTAACCCTTGGATTCTCACTGATGTCAGCCGCTCTGCTGGCGCAATCGCCGTCGTCGAGCACGCTGAGTCCGATCCGCTTCGAAGACGCTACCGCGAAGTCGGGGATTCAGTTCACGCACAGCTTCGGGGCGCAGGAGCTAGGCTCTCTGCTGGAAGGCACAGGGGCAGGGTGCGTCTGGTTCGACTACAACAATGACGGACTCCCGGACCTCTATGTAGTCAGCGGCAAGCCGCTCGAAGAGGGCATGCATCCCTACCCGCTGAAGCAGCCTCCGGCGGTTGCGCCACACAATCATCTCTACAGAAATAATGGCGATGGCACGTTCACGGATGTCACCGAGCAGGCTGGAGTAGCCGGCAACCTTTACGGCATGGCCGCGATTGCCGCCGACTTCGACAACGACGGGTTTGTCGATCTATTCGTCACCGGCTACGGGCGAGCGATTCTTTATCGCAACCGCGGCGACGGCACGTTCGAAGACGTGACCGAAAAAGCCGGCATCAAAGTTGACGGCTGGTCGATCGGTTCCGCGTGGCTGGACTACGATCGTGACGGCTGCGTCGATCTATTCGTCGGCCGCTATGTGAAGTTCGATCCCAAGTATCGGAACTACTACGCCGCCGACAACTATCCCGGTCCGCTCGACTACGCCGCCGACACGAACCGTCTTTTTCATAACAACTGTAACGGCACCTTTACCGACGTGACCGATAAGTCGGGAATCGGCGCCTACAAAGGTCGCGCCATGGGCGTCACGGCAGCGGATTTTGACGGCGACGGTTATCCCGACATCTACGTTGCCAACGACAAGACCGAGAATTTCCTTTTCCGTAACAAGCACGACGGCACGTTTGAAGAAGTGGCTGCCGATCTCGGTGTCGCGTATGGGCAGAACGGGGAGAACACTTCCGCGATGGGCCCGGTGTTTGCCGACATCGAAGGCGACGGTCGCATGGATCTCTGGGTGACCGACTCGAAGTACAACCGCTTGATGCGCAACACTGGAAAGAACGGATTCGAAGATATTGGGCCGAGCTCAGGGATTTCTCAGGCCACGGCGCAATACACCAGTTGGGGCACTGGCGTTTACGACTTCGATAATGACGGCTGGCTCGACATTCTGATCTTCCACGGCGGTTTGATCCACCTGGTTCCGCAGGAGCAGTCGTTGTTTCGCGGGCTGGGAAACGGCAAGTTTGCCGATGTGTCGCGCGATGCGGGTGCGGTGCTCGACGCAAAGACGGTTTCGCGCGGCGCTTGCTTTGCCGACTACGACAATGACGGGAAGATCGATGCCTTTGTCGTGAACCTGGGCGCGCCCGGGACTTTGCTGCACAACGTCACCCAAAACAGCAACCATTGGCTGACCGTGAAGCTGACGGGAAAGAAGAGCAACCGCGATGGCATCGGTGCGCACCTGGAGCTGCTCGCCGGTGGAAGGAAGCAGACCGCCGAGCGCATCGCCGGATCGGGCTACCTCTCGCAGGACGACGGCCGCGTTCATTTTGGCTTGGGAAGTGCGGCGAAGGCAGACAAGCTCACGATCCACTGGCCCAGCGGGCAGGTGCAGGTTCTGGAGAATCTGGCGGTTGACCGCATCCTCACGGTGGAGGAACCGTAGATGCAACTGGCGACTACATGCCGCGGCAAGGCAAAGGTGACCGTGAGTATCGCTTCTGCGTTGGCTTTGACTTTCGTTCTGATGTTGCTTGCCCCAACGGCCAAACCTGCATCACCGCGGTCTGAGGCTGGAATCAATGAACGGTACCTCTCGCCAATCGAAATGGCACTCTCGCCAGACGGACATCTTCTCTACGTCGTTTGCCAGGCCAGCGACGAACTGCGCGTCGTGGAGCTTGCATCCGGCAAGATCGTAAGTACTGTTTCGGTGGGCCACGTGCCGCGCGGAATTGTGTTGTCTCCCGATGGCCGGCATATTTACGTGACGAACGCGTGGTCAGACACGGTATCGCTGATCGACGCGACAACTTTAAGAGTCGTGCGCACGCTGCCCACCGGCTTCGAACCGACCGGCATCGTCTGCGACCGGAGCGGTGTGACCCTGTACATCGCGAACCGGCTGAGCAGCGACATTTCTGTGATCGATGTCAACACTGGCCAGGAGATCAAAAGACTCCTGGCCGGGCGTGGTGCAAGCTATCTCGCTCTATCTGCGGATGGAAAGTGGATATACGGCACGCACATCTATCCGAATGCGGGAGCCTTCCGGACGCAGCCGAACTCGGAAATCACTGTGATCGATACGGCGCGTCAGGCCGTAGTCGAGCGCAAGCGACTGAACAACGTTGCTGGCGTATTTCATGTGGCTCTGTCTGTCGATGGAAAGCTGGGCGTGGCGGCGCAGCTGCGCCCCAAGAATCTCATCCCGTTAGCGCATGTCGAACACGGATGGGCGTTCGGCGATTCGTTGAGTCTGTTCGGCGACGACGTCGGCGGAACGGTTCAAGTCCCGATTGACGAACTCGACCGCTATTACGCTCTGCCTTGGGGCGTGGCAATCACTCCCGACAAGTCGAAGATGTTCGTGACCACCGCCGGGTCCGAGAGCGTGACCGTCATCGACGTCCGAAAGTTGCTGGACTTTGCGCACACCCGGCGACAGCCGTTAACAAGTAATCTGGCGAATGATCTTTCCGCGTCAGCGAATTACGTAACTGCGAGAATTCCGGTTGGCCGCAACCCACGCGGGGCGTTGTTGTCGCCGGACGGCACGCGGCTGTACGTGGCGAATCGGCTCGATGACAATATCTCAGTCATTGATACATCGAGCGTTAAAGTAATTTCGACAATCGATCTCGGCGGACCGAAGACTGTCAACGCACTTCGCCGTGGCGAACAACTATTCTTCACCGCTGATTATGCATTTCAAGGCCAGTTCGGCTGCGCCAACTGCCATCTGGACGCGACGATTGACGGCTTGCAGTGGGACCTCGAGCCCGACGGCTTCGGCAAAGACATCGTCGACAATCGGTCGCTGGAAAACCTTGCGGGCACGGAGCCGTTCAAGTGGAACGGTAGCAATCCTGACATGCCGACCGAGTGCGGCCCGCGCACGGAGAAGTTCTTTTATCGCTCCCAGAGTTACAATCCGCAGGAGCTCACCGATCTGGTCACGTTTGTTTACTCACTTCCCTATCGCCCGAATCGTTATCGCCTCGCGAATGGAGAACTGACTCCGGCACAGGAGCGCGGTAAGGCGATCTTCGAAAGAACGAAATACAAGAATGGCCATCCAATTCCTGAGAAGAATCAGTGCGCGTATTGCCACAGCGGTCCCAAGTACACGAACCAGCAGCAAGTCGATGTCGGCACCGGGAAGTCCACCGATCGCTCACCGGTCATCGATGTGCCGCAATTGCCCAACGTCGCCTATTCCGCGCCGTATCTGCATGATGGCTCGGCGCGATCGCTGGAAGAAATATGGACCGTGTTCAACCCGAAAGATACGCACGGCGTGAGCAACGATCTCACGAAAGACGAATTGAACGATCTCATTGAGTATTTGAAAACGCTATGAAGATGACACCGAGAATCTGGTTTGCGACGCTGGCTATGATCATTGTGGTTTCTCTCGCGACCGCCCAAGACATGCCTCGCTTCCGTTGGGAGAACTTCACCACCGCCAACGGCCTGCCTGACAATCATGTCTTCTGCGTTGTCGTGGATGGGAATCGTATCTGGGCAGGCACAGAGAACGGACTGGGCCTATACGAAAACGGAACGTGGAAAGTCTTTCGCCCCTCCGATGGTCTGGCACACCGGGCCGTGCTCTCGCTCGCAGTAGACAAACGCACCGGCGATCTGTGGGTAGGCACGATGGGTGGGCTGAGCCGCATCTCTGCCGGCCGCATTGACAACTTCACGCAACTGAACTCCGGCTTGAGCAACGACATTGTGTACGGAGTCGGAGTGCAGGGAGATTTTGTTTGGGTCGCGACCGCCGCCGGCGCCAGCCGCCTGAATACGCGTACTGGCCAATGGGCACTGTTCAACGAGCGCAACACGCCGATGTACGAGATCTGGACCTACGCCGTCAGCCCTGCCGAAGACAAGGTCTACTACGCGGTGTGGGGCGGCGGCGTACTCGAATACGACGTCAAGACCGAGCACTGGAAAGACTATAACGATCCCGACGGCGAAACCGAACTGGTATTGATGAAAGACCAGGGACTAATTCACGAAATCACGACCTCTGTCAGCTATGTCAACAAGATTCTCTGGGTCGCGACTTATTTCGGCGCCAGCCGTTATGACGGCCGCTATTGGCATAACTTCTTGCAGAAAGACAGCGGCTTGCCCAGCAACTTTCTGAACCAGATCAAAGCCGTGGACAGTAATCGCGCTTGGTTCTCCACCGATAAGGGACTGGCTTATTACGATGGCTCGAACTGGGCCGTCTATCGGCCTGCCCTAGACACGCACAAGCCGGAGATGCTGGTGCGCGATGCTGAGGGTACCGTCAAGAAAATCGTGGTGCAAACTGCGCCAGCACATAACTACATCCTCGGCGTCGACTTCCAGGGAGATGACCTTTGGGTAGCAACGGCCAAAGGCTTGAGCCATGGCGTTCGCCAACACAGTTCGACAAAGGATGATTCGACGGAAGCTGCACAAGCAGTGCGAGCGCGGAAATTAACACAGAAAAGGTGAATTCTTAGAGGAGTCATTTATGAATGTTCAGGAAATACTCGCGGAGATAACCACGGTGCCCGTGGTCAAGCGGGCCATCACTAACCACTCGGCACTGAATGAAGCTTACGCCTACGGCAGCGCATTCTCGCGGGGCATGCGGATTGATTTGAAGGGCCTCACGATCCTGCTAATCTCAGGCACCGCCAGCATTGATGACGAGGGCAGAACGGTGCACGTGGGTGACCTGCGTCGCCAACTGCGTCGCACGTTCGACAACATCACCGCGCTGCTCGCTTCCGAAGGCGCAACGTGGCATGACATCGTTCGTACCACATGCTACCTGCGCGACATCGAGCGCGACTACCAGGCATTCAACGAAGAACGGACTGCATTCTACAAAGAGCAGGGACTAGACCCGCTGCCGGCGTCCACCGGCATTCAAGCCATTCTCTGCCGCCCCGACTTGCTCGTTGAGATCGAAGCGATTGCCATGTTCCACCGCGAGTCGTCTACGGACTAAGGAGTCGCCCTTATGCGTCGCATGCTGATGTACATTGTCGCAGCCGCACTCGTGTCCGCCGCGTGGGCGCAGACGTCAGCACCATGTTCCTGCGGAAGCAATCCTCCAGGGCGGCCTGCGCCTCGTGCGCTGAAGCCCTACACCGGCGCTCCCGACGACTTACGGCCATTTTCAAGGTTCACCCCGCCCTATCACGAGTACTATCAGGATCTCATCGAATACAACGGCGCAGCTCGCGATGTGCCCGATCCCGACCTCAAAGATCTGTCCGAGATTCGCATCGGCTTTCTTGGTCCCCTCTATGATCACCCCCAACAGGTTTTGGGCAACCGCATGCTGAATGGCGCTACCTTGGCCATCGAGGAAGCGAACGCAAGCGGCGGGTACGGTGGCAAGCCCTTCAAGCTGATGCTGCACAACGATTCGGCCATTTGGGGCGCAGCCAGCAATGAGGTCGTTAAAATGGTCTACGACGAAAAGGTCTGGGCCATGTTCGGGTCAATCAGCGGGGATACAACGCACATCGCCCTGCGCGTCACCCTAAAAGCAGAAACGCCGCTAGTGATTAGCGCAGCCACGGACCCAACCATCCCCGAAACGATCATCCCGTGGTCCTTTACCGATATTCAGGATGACCGTGAACAGGGATACACGCTGGCCCGCCACATCTACGACGAACTTGGCCTGAAGCGGATCGCGATCCTGCGTGTGAACGATCGTTACGGCCGTTTCGGTGTTCCGAAATTCCGCGACGCCTCACGGCGGCTGGGGCACCCGGTGGTGATCGAGCAAAAGTTTCGGCCCGGCGATACCGACTTTCGCCATCAACTTCAGGTAATCGAAGATTCGCGCGTTGACGGCATCGTGCTCTGGACCGACATTGGACCCGCAGCGATGATTCTGCAGCAGATGCAGGAGTTGGGTATGAAGCAGCGTGTGTTTGGCAGTCATCGCACCATCGGCGGCGAACTCGTAAAGCTGGCGGGTACCGCTGCCGAAGGCTTTGAGGCCGTTTTCCCGTACGATCCCACACGCACTGACCATCGCTGGCTCGACTTCAATGCCCGTTACGAGGCTCGCTTCCACGAGAAGCCCGATCAATTCGCCTCTCTGGCCTACGACGCGATGCAGATTCTGCTGGACGCGATCTGCCGCGCCGGACTGAACAGGGGCAGGATTCGGGATGCACTCACTGGCGTCGAAAGCTATAAAGGTGTGACCGGCGACATGGTCTTCGATCCGAACTGCAAGAACATCGCTCCGCTATTTCTCGCCCGCGTACGCAATGGCAGCATCGAGTACCGCCGCATCACCATGGAGAAGCCGTATGCTCGCGTGGGAGAGAACGGCGTTTACTATGCCGGACCAACGCTGGGCGAGGTAACAACGGGCAAGCTGCAAATTGGCGTCTTTGGTCCGCAGGCCGATGAGATCGTGCGCTCCGCCGAGGTGATTCACCTACTCAGCGAGATCAACGGTAAAGGCCAACCCATATCTCTGATTGGAATTCCCTCACAACTCTCTTGGGGAAAAGCGTCCGACGAACTCGTAAAGGCGGTCTATCAAGATCAGGTTCTTGCTTTGATTGCCCTCGACCGCCCTTCCAGCCACCTGGCTGAACAAATCGCAGTGAAGTCATTCATTCCTGTGGTTGCGATATCTTCCGATCGCGCGCTGACGAGCACGAACATCCCATGGATCTTCCGCCTGCCTGAGGGTACCCCAATCGAGCAAGCGCTGCGCAGCCTCGCGGAAGCCATCAAGCGTGCCGGCCCCAACCGCGAAAAGATACGCAACCAGATGGCCTCGGGTAACCCCGTGGGCGGTGTGAGCTTTATATCGACCGGCGAATTGCGACAATCCGTAGCCACTACAGCAAGAAAGTGAACAAAGCTGGTGCGGGTAGTACCGGTTCGCAAGTACCAGATGAAAAAAGTAATGGCGGAGAGGGTGGGATTCTATTATCGCCGTCACCTCTCACTGTGATCTTTGTCAAATATTTGTGAATGAGGCGGGTCTCGCCGAGATCCGCGTAATCGATCCCCAAACCGGCACAGGCCAATGGCTTGGGGAAAGGTTTTCTTTCTCGGGTACGGAGTGTAGAATATCTATTCGGTCCTCGTGTGCGGCGGAAAATGTGGCCTGCCCGCCTTCCGTCAGCTCAGCAAACCGCACTTATTTGAAGGAGATTGTTTCGAGCGATGTCGATCCCTGCGACCCAACTGCGCCCCGGCATGATCATCAAGCACAATAATGATCTGCATTCTGTATTCGCCGTCGAACACCGCACGCCCGGCAATCTGCGGGCCTTCATTCAGGCCAAACTGCGCAATCTGCGTACCGGCGCAATGTTCGAGCACCGCTTCCGTTCGCCCGACCCCATCGAAAAAGTCAATGTGGACGAGGTCGACATGCAGTTCCTCTATGCCGACGGCGACAACTACTACTTCATGGATACGGCGAATTACGAGCAGACCCACCTGACCAAAGAAGTTCTGGGCGACGCCGTGGACTACCTGATTGCCAACCTGGAAATCAAAGTCGAGTTTTTCGATGGCAAGGCCGTTGGCATTGAACTTCCTCAAACGGTGGAACTCACTGTGGTCGAGACCGAACCTGGACTGAAGAGTGCCACTGCCTCCAGCGTCACCAAGGCAGCGAAAACTGAGACGGGGCTGGTGGTGCAGGTACCACCCTTTATCAATGAGGGCGAGAAAATCAAAGTGGATACCGCCGAAGGCGTTTACTTGTCCCGGGCATAGGACGAAGTCAGAAATTAGACTCTGAAATGGATCCGCTTGGTCTTTGTATTCTGGCTTCTTAACTTCTGCATTTTTGTTTGGGAGCATGATCTCCGCTGAAAAACCGATTGAGGCTCGCCGTTTGGTGGTTCGCGGGCGCGTGCAAGGTGTCGGCTTCCGCTGGTTCGTGGAACGGGAAGCGCACATTCTCGGGATCGCCGGCTGGGTGCGCAACAACGCCGATGGCAGCGTGGAGGTACACGCTCAAGGAACTCGCGATCAAATCGCCGGATTGAGATCGCGACTTCGGGAGGGACCACGCGCTGCTCGGGTCGATGCCGTCGAGGAATCCGAAGTCCGATTGACCTCCGGACTCAGTTCATTTCGCATTGAAGGAGCATGGTAGATTGTCCCCCGACTCGAGCCTGAATGCTGACCAACTCAAGCAATTAATCCGCGAAGTGCCCGACTTCCCGAAGAAGGGGATCCTCTTCTACGACATCACGACTTTACTGAAAGACAAGGACGGCTTCGCCACCCTGGTCGACAGGCTTTCCGAGCACTATCTCGACCAGAAGATTGACCTCGTTGTCGGTATGGAAGCCCGGGGCTTCATCTTCGCGCCCGCGCTCGCATACCGCCTGCATGCTGGATTCGTCCCTGTCCGCAAGGTTGGCAAACTCCCAGCTGAAACCGTGAAGTTCGATTACGCGCTGGAATACGGAACCAACTCGCTGGAAATGCACAAGGATGCCATTCAGAAAGGGCAACGCGTGCTCATTGTGGACGATTTGCTGGCCACCGGAGGAACAGCGGAGGCCACAGCCAAGCTGGCGACTTTACTGGGTGCGGAGATTGCAGGACTCGGGTTTATCGTGGAACTGGATTTTCTGAAAGGCCGCGAGAAACTCAAAGGCTACGATGTGATGTCGCTTCTGCACTACGACAAATAGCTGGAGCTTACTTCCACACGCGCGCGACGATAAGCCCTATCCCAGTCCAGAAACTTGCGCTGATGCAAAACGCCAGCGCCAAACCGAGGGCTATGCATCGATGGCTGCGACCGGATACAAAGTTATGCTGGATTTCGGAATCGTAAACCAGCCAGGAGCGGAGAAACTGCATGTCCTCTAAGTTCGCCGGAGGTTCGCCCCACGAACCTCGGACGGGCGCCCTACAGGATATGTCGCCGGTGCTGGATAGGGGGAAGAGCTTTGCTTTAGAGCTCATTATCCGCACCTCCGATGGAGTAGCTGTGCAAACCAACTGCCATCTCTCCAGAAATCGCAACTAGCAGAAATAGGACGACTTCCAGTTGCTGACCGGTTGCTCAAAATCGGCGACCGGGAAAAAACTCCCAATTCGGTGTGCGAAGACCCGGTGTTCCCATTAGAGTCGTACTCTCTTCTCAGTACTCCAAACTCGTCGGCCAGAAATGATAATGGCCCTAGTCTGGGCCAGCCCTGGGGATCTCTTCCAGTGACAACTTCGAGTCCTTAGCAAGATAGCTCTTGCGGCGAAACCAATCTTCCATCGCTTCGCGCAGTTTATCCAACGGAACAGCCGCGCCAATCTCCATCTGCCCGTCGGCAATGGGCAAGGTATCGTCAAACATACTGGCATTGGTAAAGTTGCGCATGGCGAAATTGTCCATCCACTTCAGAGGGCAAGGCCGCTTCCGGCTTTGATCTGGCGAGATATATTCGACGCGAATCTTGCGGGCAAACATGGTTTGATTTAATCACAGAAGATGTGGCCGGCGGAGTCCGGCTCGACGGTGGATACGTACCAACTCATCCCGACGCATCACTCGTGGCGAAGTTGGAGGAGGTTCAGTGGATGGCAAGTATCACGCAAGCTTTTGACGACCGAGGGCCCGGACAAGGGCTGGTAGGCTGACTTCCTGCGTCCCCTGAGGTGCCCGGAAACGTGAGAAAACCAGAACCGGCCCGCCGAAAAATGGGGTTTGTAGTAAAACTGTAATAGAGCGGAGAGGTGGCCGAGTGGTTGAAGGCGCCAGTCTTGAAAACTGGAGTACGGGAAACCGTACCGAGGGTTCGAATCCCTCCCTCTCCGCCAGTAACGTTACCAAGCCTGTGTTTTGTTCACTTTACCATTTACAAAACCCATTTGATACGATACGCTGATACGAAATGGGGGCGAGATGAACAAAACCGTAGCCATCTTAAAGCGAGTCAAAATCGGGGAGAGCCTACGGTATTGTCCGACCGTTGAGACTTCGAACGGAAAGATCAGGGCTGATGTGGTCATGATCGCAGGCAATGAGGAGCGGCATCCTGAGGGTACTTTTTATCTGAGTTTTTATGAGGGAGAAAAGCAGATTCGAGTGGCAGTCGGAAAGGAAGTCTCTGGGGCTCTGGTAGCCCGAGACCGTAAGCGGGCTGAACTGGAAGCGAAGAATAACGGTGTCGAGATTGTTGAGAAGGGCGGGAATAGCCCGTCCTTGGCTTATGCCATCGAGCAGTACCTGGAGGAAGTCAAAGCCAACAAGAAGCCTAAAACGCTGGCTGCATACCGAACGTCGCTTACCTATTTCGCCGAGTCCTGCCATAAGGTCAACGTCGCGGATGTCGATAGGCGAGACATGCTACGGTTCGTCGGATATTTACGCAACGAAAAAGACCAGAGCCCGCGTTCGGTTTACAACAAGTTCGAATCGGTGATTTCATTCCTCAAAAAGAACGGTGTCCGTAGCATCGTGGAGAAGAATGATTGGCCGAAGTACACAGAGGAGATGCCCGAAATTTATGAAGATGAAGAATTGGCGAAACTGTTTGCAGCGTGCGATGACGAGGAACGGCTGTGGTTTCAGTTCTTTCTTGCCACAGGGATGCGCGAGCAGGAAGTGATGCACTCATATTGGCGGGATATCGACTTCCACCATTCTCAGGTTACTGTCCGCCATAAGCCCGACTTAAACTGGACGCCGAAAGCCTATAGGGAGCGTGAGATTCCGTTGCCCGTAAGTCTGTTAAAGGCACTCAAAGCCCGGAAAGAAAAGGCTGGGAAGTGCCCGCTCATCTTCCCGACGGCGGGATGTAGAGTCAAACTCGACTTCCTTGATTGTCTGAAGGCTATTGCCGAACGGGCGGGGATGAATCCTGACCATTTCTGGCTTCACAAGTTCCGTGCAACGTATGCTACGAAGTCTTTGTGCGGCGGGACTGACATTCGTACGGTGCAAAGTTACCTCGGACATTCTGACCTCGAAAGCACCTTACGGTATCTAAAGCCGTCGCGCAGTCAGGCGACACGAGACAAAGTGAATGAGATTTTTGGGGAGGTGCTAGCGTGAAAAAAGAACCGAACATTTTAGAAGCGGGTAAACACAGGCGGTATTCATTGGCGAGCCATATAAATTCGATGCGCGGACTTAATCGGCATGAAAAAGGTGACGATTCTCCGAAGGGCAAAACGCGGGGCTATTCCTTGCTTTCATATCGGCGGGGCAGTACGGTTCGACTCTAGTGCGATTGCCAAGTGGTTAATGCAACAAGGTGTTCAAAGTCTCGCCCCTCGTTGATTTCCTGACGCGGAGGAAGTGTTGCGAGAACGGTAATGGGGCGTTGGCTCTCCCGCCGAAGGGCAAAGTCCCACGAAAGAAATAAGTTTATGCCAAAAGGGGTTTATAGCGGAAAACCGAAGCGTAGGAAACCGTGTACTTGCGGACGCCCGTACTTTGCCAAGAATCTTTGCCTCCAGTGCTATCACAAATCTTAAGCGTCCTCTTTTTCTTCATTCAACCAGTTCACCTCTTCTTCGGTTCCTGCTCCCGAAGCAGAAACGGAACGGTGGTAGTTACATTGACAGTATCCGCGCCCTCAGCGACGCTAAAATACAGCCGTCCCTCTCTGAACGCATATGTTTTCACGTCAAACTCTTCGGGCATCGGATTGTTGGGAAGGTAAAGTGTGATATGAACCATGCCCCGATTCTACATCCGGCTCACTAACCATGTGGAGTGCTAGAATTTTCATCATGGCTACAACTTACTGCGGAGTGTTTTGTAAGGGGTGCAATGCCTTCCTAAGACTTGACCAGTTCGATGATGGTGAACCGAAACGCGATCTAATCCTCGATCCAGCGGATCAGCTTTATTGTGAAAAATGCGGCAAAAGATGCCGTTACAGTAGGGATGATGCCAAGTACTCAAGTTCTCCCGGTGGTGCGAACCCGCGTGATCGCGCGTAACGTCCTGAAGCAAGATCAACATTGGATTTCACACTGGCGAAACCAAGGCAGTGCGAACGGAATGTGAACAGCACAGTGATTATCTGCCGTTCACTCTGGCTTATGCGAGGGCGTCTTCTGCGTACAAGAGGCCAGTTGCAATTCTTGAACAGCGATCTGGGACCTCAGCGTCATTGCCACACGGGCACTCAGAACGTTCGCCTTCGCGCCTAACTGTGCCAAATCCATACCAAGTTTTTGATCACCCCAATCACTGATTTCATATGACACAGCGGTCAGTTCGGACGTGACTTCGACCAGTTCTGTGTAAACATCGAGGAGGTCGGCTGATGAAACCGTGGCGTGGTCGAGCAGCGCGTTCAAGGCTACCTTCTCCGTCTCTACGTTCCCCCGCACGCCCGATAGCGCCCCCTTGCTACTCTTCCTGACCTCGACGGGGTACTTCGTGTCGATCTGCACTTCTGCTCCCGCAGATACTTCTTCGAACCGATTGAAAATGTAGGAGGCGTCACGCAGCAGTGTATTGAGATCATTTGACGCTCTATCTTGCCCAGACGTTAAACGGGGGTTGGACAGAACGACGATGAGAAGAATTGAGAGCCACGCCTTCATAAGAGACCTCAGACCATCTGAGTTTACTCTCGAATCGAGCGTATTCCAGTCAGCCCGCTATCGGGTATGAGAGCCGCACCTGTCCGACTAACCCGCTTTCTTTTTCTGCGATTTCATCTTGGCCCATCTCGCACGCTGTGCAGCTGCCATTTTCCTACGGCTCGCTAGTGAAATCGTTCGCTTAGGTCCCTCGGATGGACCGCTCACCTTCTGTTTTGCCCAGCGTGCTTTCTGCGCTAGGCTGATCTTGCGGCGAGCTGCTGCAGACATCGTTCGGTTCGTGCGATTTGCAGCAACAGCTTTCGTATTACTTCCAGAGATATAGGTTTTCCCGAAGGCAGTCAGAGCTGCGGTTACGCGGTGCAGTTCGTCCGCAAGCCGCGAGCGCTCTTTCCTCAACTGCTGAACTACTCCGGACAAGTTTCCCATTGGATTCCCCTCGGCTGACGATGATAGCAGGCTTGGGATAGGCGGGGCGTACAGATCACGTCTGGTCGATTGCCGAACTGCTAGGAGCGGCGTAATATTGCCACGCCTTCGATGAGCTTCCCCTCTGCAAAGGAGACCACATGTCCACCGGAACCAAGATTTGTCCGAAGTGTTCTAAAGCAATGGGGGTGGCCGAGAACGTATTGACCATTCCGGCCAAGACCATCACCCCCGATGATCCTATATCTACCAAGATGGGACTAGCTGTTAGCGCGTTTTGCTGCCTTGGCTGCGATTACGTCGAGCTTTATCGCCAGAAGTAGGAGTACCGAAATGCCGGAGGTCAAGCACGTAAAGATAGTGTCCGACGGCCAATTTTACTGGCTGCTTTGGCGCTGGCGTCCATACTTCCAACCCACTCCCGACGATCTCACAGCAGCCTATTTCCACGTAAGCGGTCCTTTCGAGAGTTTGAGCAAAGCCCAAGACGCAATTCCTGGCGATTGGACGCCGATACCATACCCAGCGCAGAATTGACAGTGAGCGATTGAATTGGCAACACGGAATTAGCCCACTACCGATATTGTGCTGGGGCGGACGAAGGCCGCAAACGTGTGCTCGGCATCATGGCGGCGATTCCCGCCGCGCCCCGATAGTTCGAAGATGCCCCAAAAGCAAAAGATCAACCGTGACCGAGTAAACGCTGCCCTCAATACCACGTGCCCGAAGTGCGTATACCCAATCCCACCGTCTGAGATTGCCCGCGTTGATTTTGAACACGTCGAGTGTCCCAAATGCGGGGAGCGGTTCGTTCCTGGCGCGGGCAAATCGCGCTGAATTGCCTTGCTATCCTCGTGCCGTTGAATGCATATGGGCTCGGACTATGGGAAGCGCTGACGCGCTACTGCGATGATGGTCATTTGGAGATCGACAATAATGCCGCGGAGCGCGCTCTGCGAGCGGTTGCTCTCGGTCGTAAGAACTATTTATTCGCGGGGTCGGACACCGGAGGCGAGCGAGCAGCTGCGATCTATAGCTTGATCGGAACAGCAAAGCTGAATGACTGTGATCCAGAAGCCTACTTGCGAATAGTGCTGTCCCGAATCGCCGATCACCCCATCAATCGCATCGGCGAGTTGTTGCCTTGGAACCTTGACACCGATGGGGAACCCCAAACCGCTTTGTGAGATATCGGCTCAAAAGATCAAAGCGGTTCCTGGCCCAGGTTCTGAGTGCGATGGGCCTGATTTCGCCAAATGACATGGAGATCGCCGATGAGGACGTTATGGCTGGCCGGTGGCCTGTCACCACTATTGACAGTCTGGACCGAGATAAACTACATTGTGGTAGTAATGATGCAGCCAGTCTCTCTCGGTGAATTTGAACAAGTCGTTTTGCTGGCAATCCTGCGTCTGGGCGATAACGCTTATGGCGTAACGATTCGATCCGAGATTACCGCCTGCACACGACGCGAGGTTGCTCCCGGAGCGCTCTATACGACGCTGGATCGCATGGAGGACAAGGGAATAGTGCGTTCATGGCTTGGTGACCCAACGCCGCAGCGGGGCGGACGCGCGAAACGGTACTTCGCGTTGACCAAGGCGGGACGCGCCGCGCTAATCAACGCACAGCGAGCTTACGAGAGCTTGCTCGATGGGTTGGACCTGGGAGGTGCCAATGCGTAGCGCTTCAATTCCGGAATGGATTGTTGGCCGGTTCACGAGTGGGAAGCGCGCCGCTTGCATCGTGGGCGATTTGCTGGAGCTCGAATCCCAGAATGGAGCCTTGTGGTTCTGGCTTTCGCTTGCCCAAGTTGTGCTTGCGCTGGCCTGGCGGCGGCCGTTGGCCTTTGTTGCGGCGTTTTACGCTGGAGCGTGGGCAATTGGCGGATTTCAAATGGCAATCGCTGGAGTCCATGCGCAACATCGACCTCCGGAGTACCCGTGGATGCCGGTGTTCATGATGCTCTGCGCAACTGCCACCATCCTGTTGTTCCTGCTGGTGTACGCGGCGATCCGCTACGGTTTCCGTGACCGAGTAACCCAGCTCGCGCTTGCCTTCACGGGTTTAGCCACTGCGGTCATTTACTTCTGGTGGTTGCGGGCGATCCTCGTGGCGTGCATAGCCCTGAGTATCTATGTCGTGGCAGCTTCAATCTTGAGTGGTGAGCGCCGTAGGGCGGCGATGGTACTCCTCGTCGTTTTGGTGGTGGGCTTCGGCGGCGGCCTGCCGGCAATGTATCTGGCTACGCAATATCAACACTTCGTGTATCCGGGGCCAATGGGGGATCGAGAATTGCGCGAGCATCCTTCGGTGCTCTGGATGGGTTTCTGTATGCAACTCATGTGGACTTGGATGATGACGGCAGCATGTTCGCGCATGCATTACTGGAGGATGGGCAACCAGTCGCTCGATTCGGAGATCCAGCGCAACTCCTTGTCTTAGTGCAGCCTCATTTAAGGGAAGAGAGTTCGAGCGTTCCTTGTTTTTCATGATGCAAAAGCCGCTGCGGATCTAACCCATCTCAGTTCTATTATCGCCACAGCGCTCACAATCCCCTCGAGGGCACCGAGCGAGCGGCGCGGTCTTGGTCGTACGCTTACCCTAATTCTCATTGCCCCTCAATTGCTGAATTAATTGAGCAAGGGATCGCTGCGCAGCGTCGGCGTCGAGCTTTAGTGGCCCTTCGCTTTCTGCAAGATAATATTTTGCGTAAATGTTCGCAGCATCCGGCCCGAGT
>Ga0208819_1000103_pt1 | contig 84370 bp, 82 predicted proteins | sample June2015DPH_11_1_3_FD_184707 | JGI IMG/M metagenome (GOLD analysis project Ga0208819, IMG submission 184707) | Peatland microbial communities from SPRUCE experiment site at the Marcell Experimental Forest, Minnesota, USA - June2015DPH_11_150... | ecosystem: Environmental > Terrestrial > Soil >...
CCGTCAAAGAGGTCAGTGAAGAAATCGAGGTTAAGAAAGAAAAGGCAAACGAACCGACACAGCGCGAAGAACCCATCGCGTCCAAACAGCAGGAACAAGCCAAGAAGAAGCATTTCTGGCAAAGAAATTAGATAAATGTGCGGTTTGAATTGCACTGAGCGCGCGTTAAGTTTAGCCCACTACCATGAACCAATAACTTGGTTGAAGTAATTGAATTGATTCAGGCTTCTGAAGTCTTATAAGTGCTAAGCTTCAATCAGAAATTGTAGCAAGTGAGGAACTATCTATGTCCACTTGTGAAAACGTGTTACTGCATGAAAAGAATGGCGGTGGTTACGGCGCGCGCGCGCGAGCTATTTCCTATCTCATGGGAGACACTAATGTTTCTCTCGGTCTCCTGTGTGGTGCATTGTTTCTTGCACTTGCTGGAATAATATCGGCATGTGCCGAGAGCCATACCTAACATTAAGAGGTGAATGAGATGTTTGAAAAGAAGACTTGTGAGAGATGTAAGAAACTTTACAGATTTAGCGGTTCAGGAAATAGAGGAAAGAACTACTGTCAAACTTGTTGCTCTCATTGTTTGGTCTGTGGAATAAAACTTCCCAACCAAAGAGCATTTGGAAGCTATGTGCCAGAAAGTTCTCCGAATGGATGGACGGGTCCTGAGGCATGGTGGAAGAAACATCCCGAATGGGGAACAGGAATATGCTTTGCTTGTGAAAATGAATTGAAAGGGAAGATGACTGCAAACCAAGAAACTACTAAAGCTACCGTCCTTGGAAATAAGACTTTCTGGAAGTGCGAATACTGTGATTGTCTGAACGAGTTAGAGAACAAGACCTGCTTTAATTGTGGTTCTCAGAGGAAAGGAGATATCAAAGCACTTCACTAGGAGGTGGAGAGAACATGGAAGATTCTTCAAAGAAAAAGACGAGTAAGAAAAAGTCTAATTTACAAGAACGGTTAACTATCGATTGAAGTGGAGGGGTTGCAGATGAGTTTTTTTAAGAAGATAAGGGGAGCGATCGAGGCGCGCACCCGCGAAGTTGGCCTGATAAACGAGTTGTGTGAGCATCTTCGACAGATCGGCGTAGAAGCAACAGTGTTGGACTTCAAGAGCCCCGAAGCCATACATCACTCTCGAACCAGTCATATCTATTATACCATGGAAAACCTTCCTCCGCTGGGTTGTGTCAAGGTCGAAGGCCGAAACATCGACTTAGTAGAGGTATCCAGGATCGGCGCAGGTGGTGGGGTCTCAGGCGGCCCAGGTCACCTGGTCTACAGGTATAACTATGTGGTAAGGGCAAATGTGGGAAACCTGGAGAACCAACTTAAGGCGGAGGCCAAACAGATCAAGAAAGGCTTCCCCACCGGCGAAATCGTCGATTACAATTGGGAGGGCGGAGAACTGGCGCAGCTTTTGAACGCAGACTCGGAACTGAAGAATATGCTGCTTGAACTTGGATCGCCAAACCTCATGGTAACTCCTTACAAGAAGGATCAATATGTGGGGATAATGCCTGTAATTTCACCAATCACAACCATCGTGATTGGTGGGATTCCCGTAAAGTACGACGGGATTGTGGGGAGAAAGGCGTTTCCAACCCGGGAAGCCTTCGAGGCCTACGACAGAATCGCTCAACATATACGAAAAATTCTAAGCTCTCAACCATAATTTCAAAGAAAGCGCGCACTGACGGAAGGAAGGAAGGAGGTAAAGTTTTATCCAACCAACCACGGACGACGACGGACGACGGACGGACGACGACCACGAACCACGACGACGACCACGACGGACGACGGTTAACGGACAACTATCCATATGCTTCCAATGGGAGGCTAAAGACTGGACACCTGATTCAGGACACATCTGGATACCACTGGAACAGAATAAGGATAGGATAGTGAGTTGATGCAACGAGGGGTCAGAAAAGCACAAAAATGTACCCCTCATAACAGAGCGCGCGCCAATAGACGTTCACTTTTCTTTTGATCAAAGGTTGATTATGATTAGCGCGCTTGCTATCATTAGGAAAAATGATAGAAGAGCGATTTTCCACGAAAGAGGCTCACTTTGCTTTTCAACGATCAGATCAGAAATCACTCCGACACCAATGAAAAATGGGAAAATTGCGAGAGCAGAGTTGAAAATTCTGAATGTGGTGGAATAAAGAAGACCTACAAAAAAGAGTTTTCTCAACTCCTGAGCGGGCGTTGTGCCCTTCATTTGTTCCTCTAAGCCAATGTGATGCAAGCTGTAAAAGACCGAAGTCAGCAAAAGCGCGGGGATTATGCCAAAGGTCTGCTCAAAAAGCTGTCTCAAGAAGCTATAGAAGAACAAAGTCTCAAAAAGCACCCCTATCGTCAAATAGAAAATCGTTCCATATTTGCCAGAAAAAACAGGTCTCTGACCCTTTTTCTTCGCTTCAAAATAGAAAATCGTGGCCAATGAAAACGCCAATATCATGTTTGCAAATGTAGCCCATAGCCAATTTTCTCCAGGCAACCCGAATTCATTGAAAGAGAGACCGTTTGCCTTTACCCACAATACCGGCAATATAACACCTAGACCAACAATGGTTATCATATCGCGGAAGAAAAATCGAGCAATTCGTTTCTTTCTGAAGATTATAAGTAGATAGCTTAGAAGCACGCATAAGATACCTGCCGAAAAGCCGACTAATGTTCCCTCACCTAATGAGAGATGGAATAATGAGTCGATCATGTTTTCTCACCTGATTGTCAAATGGAACGCTCCTTACTCAACCAGTGTTTATTTCGAGTTGATTTAAATTTGACTCACGGTACTAGCTGCATCGACCAATTATTATTCCAAAATTGATCCGCTCAACCAAATACTAGCGCGCGCTGAGTGAGTGTAAGTGAGAGTGAGGATAGTTGAGAGCGTAAATGGGTTTGGGTTGGGTTTGATAAAACTTTACCCCCAAAACCCAAACGAATCAAATGAAACAAAAACGACTGACGACGACGAAACGACCAGATCAAACCTCTTCTCTTCAAAATTGGAATCCAGAAAGAATCCTCTGGAAATTTCCTTCTGTACGGTCGTAATACCTTTGTTGACTATTCCTGTTTTTGCTCAACTGATTCAGCTTCCCAACAATGAAGCGGATAATCTCTTTTACGGCAAAGTCTCCAATTATGCTCTTTGTAATGGCGACAAGTGTCACAGTTTTTCATGTGTCTCTCTCCTGCTGACTATTCCTGTTTTTGCTCAACTGATTAAACCTTTCCTCTTCAAAATTGGAATCCAGAAAGAATCCTCTGGAAATTTCCTTCTAAAATACTCAGCGATAAACCTCTTAACCTCTAGACTGTTACGTTGCATTCCAATCCAATACAGTAGCCTATGACCTGTGAAGGTGTCAAGATTAATAGTCTTAACACGTTTCCTTCTATGTTTCTTATCTCTCATTTTTTACATTCACTTCCTCAGTTTTCTTTGTTTCAGAAGGTCCAAGAATGCAAGTATAGCTTTTTCTACCATCAAGAACCTTTCGAAGTTCTTCAAGATTTGCAAGGTATCTAGTCTTCTTAACAACAACAGAAACTTTCTTTCCGTCTTTAACGTGCGCGCTACCAGAATCCAGAAAAACGTTCAAGGCCTATGATGGTTTGAATAATATTTTCAACTTGGCCTATGAAATGTTGTCGTGGAAAGTACATCATGCGTTGATTAAGGCTAAGCTTGAACCTTATCTTGGGTTTCTGCACAGCATGGCAGAGGGAAAGCCTAGTCTAATCTGTGACTTTTCAAGAACTGTATCGCTATCTTGTTGATGATTTCGCTATTCAGTACTGTAAGAGACTTCAGAAGAAAGATTTCATAATGAAGAATGAGGACTTTTCAACGAACCGAAAGAGAAAGAGGGAATACCTCAACGATTGTTTGACACACGGTCTAATCAGAAGCTTGAACGAATACTTCCAGAGCAAAGTCGAGATTCCCAGAATAAGAATGGGAGAGAAACAGGAACTGGAGACGCTAATCAGCGAAGAAGCCTTGCTATTCACGATGTTCTTGAGAAACGAAAGACAATCGTGGAAGCCTAGAATCCTAGAGCTTCCAAGCCAAAACAGGCATCCATATTACTAGTCAAACGGCACTATCAAAGTATTCGCTTACCGCGCGCGCTAGAAGTGAGGTCAGAAGGTTATGAAAGAATACGAACTAGTCAAATGTGGAAAGTGTGGACATCAATGGAAGGTTGCCAAGTCAGAATGGTTGGTTTTCAATCTAGCCACTGGCAAGATTCCCCATTGCCCTAAATGTGGTGCTAGCAAAATATTCTGGGGAGAACAGAAACCAAAGAAAACAGGTACGCGCGCGTAGGGAAAGCGCAAAATACTCCTAACTTCCCCATAACAATAGGTTGTTGATATGAAGCCAATTGGATTTGGGTTAATAATACTGATGGTAGCGTTCATATTGGGAGCGTATGCACTTTTTGTTCCGTGGTCAATCTTACAACGTGCGCAAGCGGGCGGTGGCATGGACTTGAACGCATTAAGTGATTTTCTCAACTCTCTGTATAATGCTCTTCAGCTTGGATTGTTGGCTCTGATTCTAGGGATAATTGGAACGCTGGTGTTTCTTGTCGAGTTCAAGAGACACGAGCATGCTACTCACCTAACCCCCCAGCCGCCACCTTCGCCAAGCAAGAACCCCTAACCTTGTTTGCGCGCGCTAAGAAGCCCAGTCTAGTCTGTCTCTACTTGTCTTTCTCTTCAGTTGACAGCGTAGTAGTAGGTAGTTGCTGGTGGTTTATGTGTGTGGGTTTGGGTTTGGGGATAAAACTTTACCCCAACCAACCATCGTGTTGCAGCGCGTGCTCGTTGTTACATTGGGCAGCGCGGGAAAAAAACCAGGATCTAGTAACAGAATCATCTTGTCATAGGTTTCTAGAAACTTCTGTCCAGCTTCTGTTCTACAATACTTCACTCTTCCCGTTATTGCGTCTGTCTGGATAATATCGCTTGACTTCATGAAACTCAAGTAATACCCTGACTGTTTGAAGCTCATATTACAATTGGATATGGTATTCGTAACGCCAGTTGGTTCCCGCAACTCTCTCAGAATTTCCGCTGCTATGTCAAATGTGGAACGGTTTCTACCAGACAACCTTCCTATTTTTAATATGTTTGTAACCTCTGAGGCAAAACATGCCATTTCTAAGCAAAAGCAGAATATTGCAATAACTTATCGGCGTGCCTTTCCTCATATATACATCGTAAGCGTACCTTACAAGGATGAGCTGCCCAAGATCGCTTCTCTACCTTCTCTTCTGTTTCTTTCCCCGCGAGCTCTTCTCGTTTGATGACCCTTCGCTTTGTCACGGCGAGCGCTCTCGACGACTTTTCTACGTGTATTCCTTCCTCCACCCATGTTTTGTCACCTCACCCTTCAATCGTCAATAGTGTCTTTTCCAAAATAAACCTGTTGGCAATAGCCCATTCACATTTTATGCTTCATCAAGCCATAAAAGGGCAGACTTATAAAGGTATAACGGTAAACATGACCGACATGCCGAAAAAGAAGACCAGCGTAAACATGGACGAAGGCACTTGGAAACAATGGTTGCTCTTTGTCATTCAGAAGCACGGATCAAGCCGGAGAGTAAGCGAAGAAACGACCAGGGCTATCAAAGAATACATGAAAAAGCATGGAGATGAAAGAATAGATGACAAATGCGATTGATCAAAGCGCAAACTCGCACAAATCAGTTAATGTGACTTTCGACGAAGACCAGATGAATATTATCCGGTCATTGAAAGGCTTTGGAACAGAAGACGCAGAAATAGTCAGATCAATCGTGATGGCCTACCTAAGCGAACACAACTATATCAAGCAAGCGTCCATCGATCGCGATCACTCAATCGACGAATCAGATAGAAAGTACAAACTTGCTCGCGCTCGCGGAAACTTCTGAATCGATCTATTGCAAAACTCAAAGCCACAACGCGTTAAAGATGAACTTCAGAAAAGGTCGCAGAAGAGCGCACGCTCTAGTCTCATCTGTTTCAAGGTTTCTTTTCTCATCGAATCTTGAAGTGCTCGGCTTATTCCTATGCTGGAATAAAGCAACAAGATCAGGTTATAGAAAAAGAGAGATGAGATTTGTTTGACTAGTCACGTCTGCGGATGACAGCTATCGTTGACTTTGCCCGTGCAACATCTTCGATTGAGCTTTCCAGAGAGTCCCCAAGATTTCCTTGCCTTTCTCGTAGGGTATTATTTCATGTACGCTCGAAACGTAGTAGGGCAAGAACATGCTTATGTTTCTGAAAGTAGTTTCTGAATCTTTTTCGTCAATTGCGTATCCTGATGTTCCGTCCAGAAAGAAGCCGAACTCTTTGATTTCGCCCTTCTTCAGGAGGTTGTCTATACCGTCCCACATTTTTTCTCTCAATTTTGAAAGCTCAGCGGGATCCTTAGGCCATGGTGCTAACGGGTTCTCATGCCACAATGCCAAGAATCTGGTCAAAAACATCCCTAGTATTCCTTGCTATAACTAGTATTTATAATAAGCGGGGACACTAGAAGACTGAAATTGTTCCTTCGACTTCATGGGAATGGATGATAAATCCTGTCAGTGTCATCTACCATGACGCGCGCTAACGTGTTCCTAAATTCCTTTCTTAATGCGTGGCAGGGTTGAGTTGTGTGCCTCTCTAATGGAACGTACTATGAAGAGAGAAGTACGAGATATGTCGCAAACGAATTTAGGAACAAGCATGCGCGCTAGAAGATAGCACAACAATCAAAAACACCTGCCAGATTCACCGAGTCACTAGACCAATTTCCTCGATGCGAATCATAACATCATGAAGAATAAGTTAACGGTGTCTGGGAGGGAACTCAGCCTAGCGAGGCTATTGCCATTATTGTGAAAGGAGCTATCATGGTTAGTACAAAGCCGCTTGAAAACGCTGTGATCAGCGTGTCAGAGCCGCAGTAGCGCACGATGATTGGCAGAGTTGTGTCCATGGCTGTTGCGCCGCCTGATGCAGTTGGCGCGTACTTGTCAACTTTAACCATCAAAGAAACGGTGATTATGGTCAACAGTTCTCTCAGGAAGTTCGCGGCAAAGCCGAGTGCTCCCCACTTTGCTCCGAAAATCTGGCCCACGAGCGGGCCTGTCAACGTGTACCAGCCATACCCTGCGCTTACCGCGGTCGTCGCAACCACGTTAATGCCAAGTATCAGCGCGCTGACCACACCGCCAAGAATGGTGCCCAACGCAATTGCTAAGGGAACAATCAAGATCTTGAGTCCTCTCAGCCTTATCTTCGCAATGGAGTCCTTGTCCATCGCAAGGGCTACTCCCATAACAAACAACAGCAGCATGAGTGAGGCATTCAGCAAATAATCGGAAACCCAAGCACTATTGACGACACTCGCCCAGTTCGCGTCCAGATAGCCTGCGACTCCTCCAAGCAGCAACGTAGCTAAGATGTATTTTATCATTCTAGACCAGCCGTTCTTTTAACTGCTTTGACAAGGATGACGCTGAACACTATGGCGAGCGAAGCAATCACGACGGCGCTTAAGCCGACCTCGGGCAGCGAATTCAGCAATTCACTGTTTGAGCCTATGCCAAAACCAAGGGAAAATATCAATACCAAGATTATTCCAAACGTGAGTTTGCCAAGATTCACCCTCCTCTTTTCACGCAAGAAGTAGCCAAACAGCATCCCAGCAACCAGTGGAACGATGAGCAGTCCAAAGTTCATTGGTCTCACGCTCAGCTCTCATTTCTGCTCTTTCGTGTTGAAATGCTTCCTGAAAACCTCACAGATGTCTTCGGGTTTTTCAAGCACGAACATATTTTCCATAAGGGAGAGCTTTCTTGTATTTTCTGCGTCTTCTCTCCTTATTCTCAGCTTGAGATCCTTTCCGTGGGGAAGCCTTGTCACCACTGTTCCTTCCTTGTAATCGCTGGGCATGATGTAGACTGGAAGGAAGCCTTTCAAAGCCATGATTGCTGAGTTGCAGAGCAATGTGTCAGTTATTCCTGCCGCAATTTTTGCCACGGTGTTCGACGTCGCGGGAGCAATCAACAAGAATTCAAATTTCCCGAGTTCCAGGTCACCAGCAAGAAACGGCGAGTTAGAGTTAAGTTCAACACAGACCTTTTCAAAATGCTGTTTCAACTGGTCATAAAGCCTATACCATTTGACGACCTGTTCTCCTGCCTTCGAAAGAAAAACTCTTACATCGACCTCATTATGATACTCTTCTTTCATCTTTTTCATAGTGCCGATTGTTTCGGGCAATCTGTCTCCGCTGCCCGTGATTCCCCACGCAACTTTCCTCTTCTTCTCAGCTCTTGCCAACTCTTCGGTCATAATCACACACTTTGAGCTCTTTTCTTAATCTCATTATGTTTCACAAGGTCAGAGAATCTCTTCACAGTCTTTTTCAAAGTCTTGAATCCTTCTTCATCCTGTTTCACATCTTTCAAAGTGTCCTTGGACCAAAAAGTTGCTCCCAAGTTTGCTCCGAATGGACCGCCGCTGACAGGAATGACACCGTTCAAGACGTAGAAAGTCATGATCTGCTGAATTGCCAACTCCTGTCCTCCAGCTCTGTCCCCGCCGACTGCGATGGCCATACCAGCTTTATACCTCAACACGTTCCTGTCATAGGCAAACAGAGCCCTGCACCTATCCATTACGGTTTTTGTCTGAGCGCTCACTCCGCCGTTGTAAACTGGCGTCGCGATCACCAGCGCCTCCGTCTTTCTGAGCAATGGATAAAGGATGTACATGTCGTCCTTCAGCTTGCACTCCTTGTTTCTCAAGCAGTAGTCACAGTGCTGACAGAACCCGATGTTCTTGCCTCTGACCGTGAAGAGTTCTGTTTCAAAACCCATTTTTTCCAATATGTTCAAGGCTTCTCCTAAAACGTGCTCAGTCGCCTGTTTTCTTGGACTCCCGCAAATGCCAAGTATCATGATAATTCATCAGAGTCCTATGACTGTCAAAATCAATAAAGCTTGCTGAAGATTGGATGAAAAATGGGAAAAATAGGCGCCGAAAAGAAGGGCGTAGTCTGCTTTGGTTCTATGCGTCTTCGAAGAATTCTTCAGGTCTCGGCGGTGTCGGGGGTAAGCCTCTGCGTTCGCGTATCTGCTTTATTATTTCTTCTTTCATTTGCTCTGGAACCGGGGCCCAGCGGCTGAACTGTGTAGCCCAGAACGCTCTGCCCTCGGTCGAGGACCGCAGTTCATCAGCTATACCGAACGATTCAGAAACCGGCATCTCTGCTTTGACGATTATCATGTCTTCCTCGTTGGTCATGTCTAATATTTTGCCTCGGCGTTTTTGAACTATGGCTATGACGCCGCTCACAAACGTGTTCGGAACCTTGCACTCAAAGCTTATCAGCGGCTCAAGAAGCCTCGGGTCGCTGAGTAGAAAAGCGCACCATATTGGACGCCAAGTCATGGGCAGTATCTGCGCTGGTCCGCGGTGCACTGGGTCTTCGTGAACCGTGACATCTTCCAAGTTTATCTTCAACCCGTACGCTGGTTCCTTCGCCAAGACTGACGTGAACACTGCTTCTCTGAAACCGGACTTTATATGATCCATTATTTCTTCAACGTACTGTCTTCCCTTGATCCTGTTGACAAGAACGTTGTTGCCTTCAATGGCTACGACGTTGCGCGCGTCATCTGTCAACCAGCCAAACCCTTTGAGGATCTTCTGTCTCTCCTCACGTGTCTGCATTTCACTGATTTTTCCCATCTTGATTGCTTCAACCACATCGTCCGGCAGCTTCTCCATCGTCACCCAAAGCTTGTTGTGCTTGTTGGGGCTTTTACCCATAATCGCAGGACCCTTATAGTCATGACTGATGGTTTCTCGGTATATCACGATGGGCTTGCTAACGTTCACCTTCAGTTTGGCTTCCTGCATGCGATACGCCGTGATTTCCAGGTGAAGTTCACCCATGCCACTCAGCAGGTATTCCCCGCTTTCCTTGTTTATCGAAAAGTGCAGGTTCGGGTCTTCAGTCGTCAGCTTGTGCATGACCTTGTCGAAAAGCGGCAAATCCTTAACGTCGGCAGGTTCAACAGCCACCGTTACCACAGGGTCTGAAACATACTTCAACCCTTCAAACGCCTGCGTCTCCACACCGTCTTCTGCAACGGTCTCGCCCACGTGGATAGAGGGCAAACCTGAAAGGGCAGCAATGTTTCCGGCGGGAACTCTCTCGATTATCACTCGGTCGGCGGCCATACTCATGTAAACCTGTTGAATCGTGCCTTTCTGTCGGCTAGTTATGAGTTGAACAAGCTTTCCCTTTTCCACCGTGCCGCTGAAAACACGTCCGATGGCAACAACTCCACTGTGAGTATCAACTTCAATCGTTGAAACGCACATTAGAACTGGCCCGTTAGGGTCAACCGTGGCCATCCCTTTGCCCACGGCACTGTTCTGGTCGCCAGGCCAAATCTGGCTCTGCCTGTAGGGTTGAGCTTCTATCGGGTTGGGCAAGTGTTCAACAAACATGTCCAAGATAGGATCCTGCACTGGTGCCTTCTTGCTTAGGGCGTCAACCTTTTGGTTAACCTCCTCATGCTCCCCCGTGTAAGCGTCAATAATGTCAACGAATGTCACGCCTTTCGCTTTCATGTGCGGCAGGTTCAAACCCCACTTGTGAAGGGCTGAACCGAAGGCAACGCCGCCGTCTTCAACCTTAACCTGCCAGTCCTTCTTGTGCTCTGGCGGCGCATACTTTTCGATGAGAGTGTTCACCCGCGTGATGATTTTGGCGAACTTCTTCTGGATGTCTTCTGGCGTCAATTTTATTTCTTTTATGAGCCTGTCAACCTTGTTTATGAAAAGAATCGGCTTAACCCTTTCGCGCAACGCCTGCATCAAAACAGTTTCCGTCTGAGTCATAGGCCCCTCCACAGCGTCAACCACTACGAGGGCGCCGTCCACGGCCCGGAGGCTTCTAGTGACTGCACCGCTGAAATCAATGTGTCCAGGCGTGTCAATGAGGTTTATCAAGTATTCCTTTCCTTGGTAAGTGTGAGCCAAGCTAATGTTTGAAGCGAAAACGGTCATCTGCCTCTTCTGTTCAAGCTCCCAAGAGTCAAGCGCAAGCTGCTGCCCTGCTCTCTGTTCGCTTATTATTCCAGCCGCAGCCAAGAGACTGTCTGATAGCGTCGTTTTGCCATGGTCAACGTGAGCGATGATGCTTGTGTTCCTAATCATTTCCGGATAATTCATCAACTTTTGAATTTCTTCAACTTGCCTGTAGCGTACCATAATCAGACCTTCCCTGCGGTAGCGAAAAACTCATGAATATCTGTGAAGGAGTTGCCTTTGACATATCGAACATTCTAGGTTTCCACTGCCTAAATATGGGCTACATGGATGTAAAAGAAGCGACCTATTAACTTTGCCATTCACTTCCTCAATACTGTTGGAAACTGTTTTCATTATACTTCTAGGTTTTTTCCTTCATCAACGCCACAAACTTGTCTTCAATTTCCTTATCAATGTAAAAACCTTTTCTGCCTAACCTTCTGACTCCAAGGGACAGAAGAACATAGTTGAGCGGTACAGCCGCAGCTCCTTCGTGCAAGTCCTTGAACCTGACGAAAGACACTTTCAGCGAATCCTTTACGAAACCATCATACTTCTCTTTCGAACCCAACACAGACTCCTCGCCATGCTCTCTCCACAATCTTTCAGCATCACCAACTTTTCGCTCGATGAAGTCTGCGTACCCAGCAATCTCACCAACTGGCTTAGTCACGTAGAACAGAACCCTCGAAGCATCCTTGGGCGGCGCAATTCCTCTCAATACAAAGGAATGAGTCTTTTTTCCCTCATGATTGCGACGGCAAAATTCATTCCACCATCTGTTTTGAATCATAATTACAAAAGCCTGTTTTTCACTCATCGTACCACCCGTGCAACAGCCAACATAAGCTACTTCAACATTTAAGACTTGTCAAAACAAAACAGCTGCGATTGCCCGATTGGTTTAAATGTAAGGGCTTGTCATTGAAGACAGCAAAATATTGGTGATCAACACAAAATTGCGCAGATTTGCAGAGAAGCTAAAGGCTCAACAGGCTGATCCAGATGTATGTTCTAATAATTTTGACGCAGACAAGCAACCTTTCGTTGCCGCACGTTTTCTTAGCTGACTGTCTGAGCAGAGACAATTGTTCTAGGGGACCGTAACGCCTCCTGATTGCCGACGATTTTAAGGAGAGGGTGTCTTTTTGAAGGATGCTGCGACTCTGCATGTCAAAGAAGTCTACGAACTTCTGAAAACCTCACCTGCAGGATTGAGCAGTGAAGAAGCCAACAGACGACTTGCCGAACACGGCCCCAACATACTAGTCGAAAAGAAACATGTTTCAATAGCCTACAAGTTTCTAGGGCAACTCAAAGACCTGTTCGGCGTGCTGCTCCTTTTTGCAAGTCTGCTTGCCGCGATAGATGCCGTGTGGGAAGACAACTTCAGCATGTGGGAGACAAGCGCAATAATCTTTGCAGTAGTCCTCGTAAACTCCTTGTTCAGCCTTTTTCAGGAATGGCGTGCAGAAAAAGCTATGGAAACCCTGAAAAGCTGGATGCCCGAGTACGCCAAGGTCATCCGAGACGGGGAACTGAAGAAGATATTGGTAAAAGATCTGGTTCTAGGCGACCTAATAGAGTTAGAAGAGGGTGACCGCGTACCTGCGGATGCAAGACTAGTAGAAGCTTTTGATTTATGGACCAACAACGTCCCTTTGACTGGGGAATCTGAACCGCAGCCACGAACGACCAAAGCTATCAAAATCGCAGACTCAGCCTACCTTGATATGCCAAATCTCGTTTTCATGAGCACAAGTGTTGCTACAGGTCAAGGCAAAGCTGTAGTAGTCAAAACAGGTATGGAAACAAAGTTCGGACAGATTGCCGGTCTTACACAGGAAATAAAGGAAGAGGCAAGTCCGCTACAGAAAGAAATTGCCTACACAGCAAGATACGACTTCGTTCTAGCCATAATAGTGGGTGTCGCATTCTTCTTTGTAAGCCTGACATTACTTCATGTACTGCTGGTCACAGCTATCCTGTTCATGATAGGCGTGATGGTGGCACTAGTTCCAGAAGGATTACAGGTCACCGTGTCCAGCGCCCTAGCCATCAACGTTCTGAAGATGGCGCGAGAAAACGTCCTAGTGAAGCGTTTGTCTGCAGTTCAGACTCTCGGCAGTGTAACCGTCATATGCACTGACAAAACAGGGACGATTACAAAGGGCGAAATGACCGCCACGAAAATGTGGGTTCCCGACAGGGTTGTGGAAGTTTCAGGGGTCGGCTACGATCCCGCCGGCGATTTTACGAACGGCGGCCAGGCTTTAGAAAAGGAAAAATCCGGCACGATTGAAAAACTCTTGGAAATCGCCGCCCTCTGCAACAGTGCCAAGCTTGAGCCGCCTTCAGACAGGAACAGATCATGGAGCATCGTAGGAGACCCAACAGACGGTGCACTACTTGTAGCCGCTATAAAGTACGGGCTAAACCCGCAAAGCATGCTGGCACAGAAGCCTATCCACAACGTCATACCTTTTGACTCCCGAAGAAAAAGGATGACGACAATTCACAAGTATGATCACAAGATCTGCGCTTACACGAAGGGTGCGCCGAGAAGCATCCTCTCCATATGTAACAGGGTGCTGGTTGAAGACAGGGTAGAAAACCTGACCAAAGAATATCTTGATGCCGCCGAGACAAAAATCCGTGAGTTCGCAGATGAAGGTCTTCGCGTGATAGCCGTGGCTTATTCGGAGCTACCGGCGAACGGTGCTTTCAGGGCCAAAAACGTTGAAAAAGACATGATTCTGGTAGGGCTTGCGGCCATGAAAGATCCACCCCGTCCAGAAGTAGAGAATGCGGTAACAGTGGCAAAAAAAGCTGGCATAAAAATCGTCATAATAACCGGAGATTACGGTCCGACCGCGCAGGCCATAGCCCAAGAAGTCGGCATAGTGAACCCGGAGAAATGTCGTATAATCCGCGGCGTCGACATGGAAGCTATGACAGACGAACAAATCTCAGAAGAAGTCAAGAATGAAAACGTTATTTTTGCAAGGGTCTCACCCGAACAAAAACTTCGGATAGTAAAAGCTCTCAAACGGCATGGTGAAATCGTGGCCGTGACCGGGGACGGAGCTAACGATGCTCCATCGTTGAAAGAGGCAGACATAGGAGTAGCCATGGGCGTTTCAGGGACAGATGTGGCGAGAGAAGCCGCAGACATGGTTCTCCTCGACGACAGTTTCGCCTCAATAGTCAAGGCAATTGAGTCTGGGCGTACAATCTACGAGAACCTAAGAAAATTCATCGTGTACGTTTTCACGCACAACTGGGCTGAACTGATTCCCTACGTTCTCTACGTCGTGCTGGGCTTACCTCTCCCACTACTCGTCGCCCAGATTCTAGCCATAGACCTGGGAATCGATGTTATTCCATCTCTGGCTCTCAGCCGAGAACCACCAGAAGTTGGCATAATGCAGGAACGGCCGCGGAGCATCAAAGAACGACTGTTCAGCACCAAGGTCTTTCTCCGCTCTCTGTACCTAGGCACAATCATCGCCACCGGCGCAATGATAGGCTGCGTGATCACGTGGTCAGCAGGAGGCTGGCACTTCGGAATGTCTGCGCTCGAGCGCAATAATTGGGTCGCTCAAAATCCGATTGTTTACGCCACAGGTACGACGATGACCTTTGCTGGCATCGTAATAGCCCAGGTTGGCAACGTCTTGGCAAGCAGAACGAGCAAAGTGTCCATCTTCAAGACAAGTCTAAAAAGCAACAAGTGGATATGGCTCGGCATAGCCTCTCAAATATTGATAATATCTCTTCTGATATATGCTCCACCGATGCAGGCGCTTTTCGGCACGGCATCTTTAGGGCCATTTGAATGGGCATTCTTAGGTCTTCTCGCAGTCATCATAGTTTTCGTTGAAGAAATCAGGAAATGGTTTACCCGAAGACTGACGAAGTGAACCTTCACACCTCTGCGTTAACACCAAGCTTTTATGAATAGCACCCTAGACTATCATCAATGTCAAGTAAAGACTTCTTCATAACTCGCTATAAGGAACTAGGCTGGAAACACGAAGATGTAACACCCAGACAGGCAATAAGAATAAACACCATGAACGTAGAGAAAACAGCGACCATCCTGCAAAGGCTACAGTCGATTGGAATAACGCTTGAAAGGATCTCCTTCCTAGATCATGGCTACTGGGTTTGTGAATCAAATTTCTCGGTCGGGGCAACATCAGAATACCTCTTGGGTCTGTACTCAATCCAAGAGGCAGCGGCTCAAATACCCGTCACCCTGTTCACAGAATCAGAAGACAAAACTGTGCTAGATGCCTGTGCAGCTCCAGGAGGAAAAACCGTTCAACTGGCCGACTCAATGCGCAACACAGGCGCGATAATCGCCTTAGACATCAGAAAACAAAGGGTGACAGCGTTGGCAAACCAACTGGAACGATGCCGCGTCAAAAATACAGTCGTCTACTTTCTAGATGCAAGACAAGTCTCTGAACTGAAAGCAAGTTTCGACCGCATACTTCTGGACATGCCCTGCTCCGGCAACTTCGCGGCAGACAAAAACTGGTTCAAAAGAAGAACAATCAATGACGTAAAAAGAAACGCGGCGCTTCAAAGAGAGATAATGACCGAAACAGTCAAAGTTCTGAACGACAACGGCGAAATAGTTTATTCAACCTGTTCCTTGGAACCTGAAGAAAACGAGTTAAACATTGACTGGGCCGTCAGAAACCTTAGCCTTCAAGTGGAAGAAATCAACTGTCACGGACAAGAAGCACTGACAAACGTTTTCGGCAAATACCTAGACAGTTCAATAGAAAAATGCAGACGAATCTGGCCTGGACAGACCCAAGGTTTCTTCGTGTGCAAACTGAAACGGCGGAACGCTGCATGATCAAGCCCATAGTCGATTTTGTAGGCCGCTTTGGAACAAAGATCATGCTGGACGAAAGTCTCATCGTGAAAAGGCAAGGTCGATACTTCCTACTAAACAAGAATCTGAAGCGGTTAGCATCAAAAAACTTCTTCTACGCAGGAGTCTACATAGGAAAAGTCAAGGATGGGAGATTCTTTCCGAGCTTTAACTTGCTGAATTTTGTCGCGAGGGAAAAATCAAACAAAGTAATCATCGACAAGAAAACCGAATGGCTGTTCATCTGCGGTAGAGACATATTCAAACAAGGAATAGCGAACGTGATCGGCTCAAGGAAAAAAGACGAATATACTTTGGTCCTAAACTCCTATGGTGAGTGCCTAGGCTTTGGCAGAATACTGCGCAACTTGGACGGAAAAAAAGGAGGCCCAGCGGTGGAGAATATTCTGGATATAGGCGACTTCCTGCGGAGAGAGAAATAAGCAACCACTGTAAGGTCTGAATCCTACAAAAAGTGCATTTGCCACTAGCTAGATGAAAACATGAAATCCAAGTACATCAAACTCTGAACCCGTCAATATAACAGTCAAAGCGCACAGTGAGGTAAACAAGGCTTGAAATGCATGACCTGACTTGTCTAATCTTCGGCTTGTTGAGGTTCTTTGACAGCGACAAGTATCAACAGTGCGGCTACCACCTCAACTACGGCGAAAGCGTAGAATGGGGTTGCGGGACTGATTGTTTGGAAAAAGATGCCGCCCAAAGATGCGCCCAAAGCCCCTCCAACGGCGCCACTTATATCCCAAAAAGATGTGACTCGTCCTCTAATTTCTCTAGGCGTCAAGTCAGCCTGAAGAGCTTCATACGACGGTGCGTAGTACATTCCCGTGATTGTCAAGACGATTATGGTGATCGCGGCTTGAAGGAATGATCGAGAAAACGTGAACATTACCACGCACGGTGTACACGTCAATATTGAGACTATCATCATCTTCTTCTTACCAAACCTGTCACTTGCCCACCCTCCAGGAATCTTCAAGAGAATAGTTAGAAGGATTTGTAGGCTGACGATGATTCCATAGTGTGGTGCATCAAGACCTATGACTTGAGTTGCGTACAGAATGTAGTAACTACTGACCAGTGCGTTGGCAAAGGCGATGAGTCCGTAAGAAAAAAGCAGTGCCACTAGGCTGTGCAGGGACCTTGCTGACAATCTACCACGGATACTCACAGTCGAGTTGGCAGAGACTCTGGATTCTTGTCCGTTTCTTTGTCGCATTGTTTCTTTGAGGAATAGCAGCAAGATTATGGCCGAGACTAACGTCGTTCCTGCAACAAACGCGGAGGCCAATCTAAAACCGCTTTGCAGTCCGTAGATTTCTATGAGTAATCCTCCGATCAGAGGAGAAAATATCATAGGAAAGGTGGAGACAACTTGAAGTGTTGAGATTCCAGTGGTTCGTTTCTCAGCAGGAATCGAGTCAGCCACTGTCGCGTGAGATGCTGGACTTGATACGGCTCCGAACGCGCCTATTGCGGCTGTTGCAACGAAGATTCTCCAGTCAGGAATCAATGCATATAGCGTTGGGAACAGTATTGCGTAGAATGCTGCTATCACAATTACTTTTCTTCTTCCATAGTGGTCTGCTATGCGGCCGCCTAAGAACAGTACTAAACATTGGATTAGGATTGATATTGATGTCAAGATTCCTAACCTGATAGGGTCTCCGCCGATGCTGACGAAGTAAAGTGAAGCGTAGTAGCTGATCATTCCTGTTCCAAAACCATTGACGGCACTGCTGCTGGCGATTACTGCGATGTTACTCCCAAAGAACTTAGCTCGCCGCGAATTTGAGTTGCTTTCGTTTGAGTCTGTTTTCTTCATGGTTTTCTGTCATCCATATGGTTGCAAGATGCCTTTTTCGAACGGCCTGGTCCTCGAGGGTTATGTTCTTCGCTGTATTGTTGTCCACTCCTTCTGCCTGTAAGATAAGTCTTAGTCTGTCTTTCGACATACACCGAGCGTTGTTCAATACCAACTTGAACGTGCGCGCACTGCTTTTTCTGGCAAGGGAAAGTTCAAGACAAAGCCGTGAAACAAAATTCAGCAGTTGTATGCCAGGATTTTACGCGCACGCTTGCATTGGTTTTGATATATTGCGATTCAATCCTTATTCGTCCTATTCGTCCATAAATTGTTAAATAGGGTGAACAGGACAGTAAAATGGACGGTGAAGTAACATGTTTAAGAGATGTGTTCTTTTCTTGCTCTTGCCTCTTTTGTTTTTGTCCACTTCTTCATCTCTAGTCCGAGGCAATGGTAAGGCAGTTTCCGCCACGATAATCGTCCCAGACGACTATGCAACAATACAAGAAGCCATAAACAATGCAAGCGCTGGAGACACAATATTCGTGAGAAACGGAACGTACGCGGAGAACCTGGATGTCAACAAGAAGTTGTCGCTTGTAGGAGAAAACCCTGAAACAACAATTATCGATGGCAACCAGCCTGGAATTTGGACAGTGCAGATAAGCAGTGACAACGTCACTATGACTGGGTTCACTGTGGAAGGCGCTCTTCGCATACGTAATATTGGGATGTGGATTGTCGGCAGATACTGCAACGTTTCTGGGAACACAATCACCAACTGCCAATGGGGTGTTATGCTTCTTAGTTCAAACAACATCATTTCTGGGAACAACATCACACAAAACACTCAGCTTGGCATCATGATCCGCTCGACCTCAGGCAACATCATTTCTGGAAACAACATGACGGAAGGAACACAACTAGAAAATTGCTTAAACAACACAGTAACGGGAAACACTTTGACAAATGTGATCACGCTCTCTGGTGGCTCTTCAAACAACACTGTCGGAGGAAATGACTGCAATGACGTCGTGCTTGACTCTTCTTCAGGCAATGTAATATCTGGAAACAACATGACAGACGGCGTACAGCTGCGGAATTCTCTGAACAACGCCATAACGGGAAACGATTTAACAAATATGATTATGCTATCCGACGGTTCTTCAAACAACACTCTGACAGGAAATGACTGCGATGGCCTCACACTTGATTCTTCTTCAGGCAACAACATAACGGCGAACACCTTTGTCGCCCACGGTTTGTACGTGTATAATTCCTATGCAAACATCGTTAACAACAACACTCTGAGTGGCAGACCCGTTGTTTATTTGGAAGGGGTTACCGATCAAACAGTCCAAAACGCCGACGTAGCAGAAGTGGTCCTGGTCAGCTGCAGCGAAATGCACCTGAAAAACCTCGGTTCTACCAACACAACTGCAATCACAACGCTGGAGCTCCTCGGTACGAGCAACACCGAAGTAACTGGAAACCGCAACGCTAAGATAGAGCTGGTGACGCCATCGAGCAACAACAACGTCACGCGAAACGACATTCGCTTCCTTTACGTGAACTCCTCTTCACACAACAACATCGTTGGAAACAACATAACACCGCTCGGCATTCAACTGTTAAACTCTTCACACAACAACATCGTTGGAAACAACATAACAAACAACGGCATCATCGCCTCCTACTCTTCAAACAACAACATTTCTGAAAACAACATAGCCGACAATGGAGTCGGAATCGACATTGGCGATCCCCAATATTCCAGCGTCGGCGGCTCAGACAACGTCCTGGCTAGAAATAACATAACAAACAACGACGACGGCATCAGACTAGGTTCTTCAAACAGCACCATCATAATCGGAAACAACATAGCCTCAAATCTAAGAGGCATAACGGTCGGATACCCCGAACAAGGCGGCTGTTCAGACACAAGTATTCTTGAAAACAACATAACAAACAACACCGACTACGGCGTCGAACTCATCTACTCCGCCAACACCAGAATCTTCCACAACAACTTCGAAAACAACAGCCTCCAAGCCTACACTAACAAATCACCCAACAGTTCCTGGGACAACGGCTACGCTTCCGCCGGAAACTACTGGAGTGACTATGCTGGAGAGGACGTGCACAGCGGACCCTACCAGAACATGACGGGTCTTGACTGGATAGGAGACACTCCGTACGTCATTGACTCCAGCAACCATGACAACTATCCACTGATGCGTCCCTTCTCTCCTGAAACTGACGAAATAAGAACAGCCTATCGAAACCTAATACTCAAACTGTCCGAACTCACAACAGACCTCGAAGCGTTAAACTCGAGCTACAATCAACTCGCAGGCGCTAACGGCCAACTCCTCTCCCAAATCGCAGACCTAAACACCACCTACAACCAGCTGCTACAAAACTACGGCCAACTCCAAAAAAGTTTCAACAGTCTGAACGCGTCCTACCAACAACATCTACAAGACTATTCCAGCCTCCAAACCAGCTACAACCAGCTGCAAGCAACCCTAAACTCTCTAAACTCCTCCATCAACAGCCTAAACACAACCCTCAACGATTACAAAACGTCAACACAGAACGACCTAACATTCTACACAGACCTAGTGTACACCTTCATAGCCGTGACCGCCATCCTCGTGGCAACAACAGCTTACCTCGCAACAAGAAAACCAAAGACAAAACCCGAAACAGAAAAAGAGGCAGAAACCCCACCAAAAGCGGAAACAAAGACAGCACCAGAAACGAAACCTGAAACAAAATCAAAGACGGGACCAGAGACAAAACAAGAAGCATAAACACCCCATTTCAGCACACACTATAAACCAAAGGAAAACCAACAAGACTCGCAGGCCATCAACCGTTTGAGTCTCAAAAAAATCACGGATTGAGTACTCAAGAGCAGAAGGTCGGAACCCGACATGCAACCCGCATGAACAACCATCAGAATTCACCTTTTGACACTCAAAGAAATCACGGGTTGAGTACTCAAACACAAGGGCTCGAACCTCAACATATCCACAACCGTTACCATGCATGCAGTTGACACTGCTGGATCTCAGCCTTTCAGCTTCTCGGCGACCTCTTCGATTTTGACGGTTTTCTGCTCTCTCTTCGCCAAATCTCGCACCACAACCGCTCCCTCCTTCAGCTCTCTTTCTCCCACCATCACAGCGTAGCTCATCCTTCTTCTGTCCGCGTCCTCCAAGGCTCTAGCCATCTTCCGCCCCATGACCTCAACCTCAACACACACTCCCGCTTCCCTAAGCATCTGCGAAACCCTCAACGCGTCGCTCCTCAACTCCTCCCCGATGGGAATAACCAGCACCGTCCTCTCATCCCCAGCCTTCCGCACGGCTTTCTCCATAGCTTTCTGCTCCTGCAACGCCAGCATCATCCTGTCCACTCCGTGAGCAACACCCACGGCGGGCGTTGGATCGCCCCCGAACAGCTCGATAAGCCTGTCGTACCTTCCGCCTCCGCCCAGCGCTAAATCCATGCCGGGCACGTACACCTCAAGAATCATTCCCGTGTAATACTCAAGCCCCCTCGCGAAACCCGCGTCCACCATCATGTCAACCTTGCACCCGCTCTTCAGGACGAGAGTCAGGATTTCGCCGAGGTTTCTCGCAGCCTCAACAGACTTCTCATAACCCTTCACGAGCTCGGTTATCCTGTCAGCCACCTCGAGAACGTCGCTGCCCCTGAGCTCCACCAGCTTTCGAAGCGTCAACATACACTTTTGCGACACGCCGGCATTTTCCACCAGCTTGAAAGCGTCGTCATACTGCTTCTTGTCCATCAGCTGCATGACCGCGCTCTGCACCTTGTCCACAACCTTCTCCTGGTTCAGCATCCCCCTCAGAACACCGACGTGACCAACCTTCAACGCAAACTTGTTCAACCCCGCGGCCCGCATCAAGCTGTTCGTCAGCAAAAGCATTTCAGCGTCAGCCTCCGGCCTGCCGGAACCCATCAGCTCGTAGTTCGTCTGCCAAAACTCTCTGTAACGGCCCCGCTGCGGCTCATCATAACGGTATATGCTCCCAACCGAGAAAAGCCTGAACGGTCTGGGTTCGTTCCGCAACGTCGTAGCTACGAGCCTGGCCACGGAGGCCGTGAACTCTGGGCGCAGTGCGACGTCTCTTTCGCCCAGATCCTTGAACACGAACATGCGCGACTTGACCTCTTCCCCGGCTTTCGCTGACAGCAACTCGTACGACTCCACAACGGGCGTCACAATCTCCTTGTACCCGTAAAGACACGCCACTTCCTTGGCCTTGCCTTCAACAAGTCTCAGCAGCCTGGCTTCTTCGGGCAGGAAGTCCCTCATGCCGCGGACGGTCTTGAACTCGGCCATTCTCAGCTTTCTCCGTTGTCACTTCAGATTTAGTTCTGAAACGGAGTAGTAAACTATTTCTCCTCTGCGGTTCATGACCGCCAGGACGAGCTCCTTCTTGAGGCTGAGGCTCTGCGTCAGCGCGCGGCTCAGGCTTTCAACCGCAATGGGCTTTCCTTCCTGAACGCTGACTATCAGGTACTTGGCCGTGTCCTTGCTGTAGTCGCCCCTCTCGTAAACTCGAAAGTCGACGCCCTGGCCGAAGCCTTCCCGCACGACGTACCCCCTGCTTCTCAAATCGCGGAAAACCAGGTAACACGCCCAAGCGTTCTCGTTAACCGTCTCGTAACACTGGAGCAGCCGCTGGAAACCCACTCTGTCATCGTTCTCGTCCCCAACCTCCAGCATCGCCCTGTCCACGAGGTAGAGCGCCTCGTAAAACGTTAGCTGAAAAGTCTTCTTTCCCGGCACTCCGTAGCCTCTGGAGGCAAGCTCGTTGACGAACCGTTTTTCAGAAACCTTCACGCCCTCTTTGACGAGCAGGCCTTTGGCTCTGAGCTCCGGCGCGCTTGGCTCTTCACTCTTGCTCATCTGGACCCCCCGCTAGCTTAGGAGCGTCTTCACTTATAGCGGTTGGCCTGAAGCTGTTTCAAATCTTTCCTGCGTAATACGCCGGTTTCGCATACGATGGCTGAGACGTACTTGAACGGGGTTACGTCGAATGCCGGGTTCAGGACGTCGACTCCTTCGGGGGCGATGCGTTGCTGGCCTATATGCGTGACTTCTTCGGGCTTGCGTTCCTCGATGACAACCTGTGCGGACGTGTGGGCCATGTCGAACGTGGATTTGGGTGCTGCGACGTAGAAGGGAATCCTGTGTTGTTTGGCTAAGACAGCGACGGTGAAGGTGCCGATCTTGTTGATGACGGCGTCTCGGACTATGCGGTCTGCTCCGACGATGACCTTGTTCACCATGTGCTTGCTCATCACGTAGCCCACCGTGCCGTCCGTGATCAATGTTACCGGTATGCCTGCTCGCTTGAGCTCGTAAGCGGTCAGCCTTGTGCCCTGCAGGAGTGGGCGAGTCTCATCCGCGAAAACATTGAACCTTTTTCCCTGTTCCCAAGCGGTCTTCAGGACACCTAGGGCCGTGCCAAAGTCCACAGTGGCCAGTGCGCCGGCGTTGCAGTGCGTCAACACAGCATCTCCGTCAAGGATGAGCTTGGCGCCGTGCTTGCCAATCAGGCGGTTTGAAGCCGCGTCCTCCTCGGCAATCCTGTTTGCTTCCTCAACGACGGAGGCGGCCACATCGTCGGCACTGCCTAACGCGGTCTTGGCTTTGTCAAGGATTCTGTCCAGAGCCCAGAAGAGGTTGACGGCCGTGGGCCGTGTTGCCCTTATGGTCGCAGCGGCCCTTTCGAGTTCGCTGACCAGTTCTTTCTTGGTCTTCGCTTCTGAGTTGTGTGCTGTCAGGGCTAGGGCGTAGGCGGCGGCTGCTCCGAGGAGGGGTGCGCCTCTTATCTTCATCGTTTTTATGGCGCCAGCCACGTCTTCGCAGTTTTTCAGGCTGAGCATGACCTCTTCGTTTGGAAGTTTCGTCTGGTCAATCGTCAGCACCGTGCCGTTGCGCCACTGTATCGTTCGCATGGCTTTTGCCTCGTAAACCGCTTATGCTTCGGGTGTATAATGTTTGTTGGCCAGGTGAAAAAGGTTATGAAAACGGTGAGCCTCAGAACGTTTGTTGAAGCCTTTGGGCAGAGGTATTCTGAGGTTTTGGGCATAGAGGTTTCAGGCGGTGGTGATGGGGAGGTTTTCAAGTGGTTTTTGGCTTCGTTGTTGTTCGGCGCCCCCATCACGGAGTCAGCGGCCATCAGGACTTACCGCTGTTTCGAGAAGCGCGGTGTTCTGGCGCCGGAGCGGATTCTCAGGACCGGGTGGGACGGGCTGGTCGAAATCTTGGACGAGGGCGGCTACACGCGTTACGACTTCAAGACGGCGGACAAGCTTCTGGAGGTTGGGGGGAACCTTGTGGAAGCGTACTCTGGGAGTCTCAGCCGTGTTCACGGTTCGGCTTCTGACTCGCGTGATTTGGAGAGGAGGTTGAAAGGCTTGGGGAAGGGGGTTGGAGACGTGACGGTGAGCATTTTTCTGAGGGAGCTGCGGGGCGTGTGGGGGAAGGCTGATCCTTTTCCGACGGGCCTCGAGGTTCTTGCTGGTGAACGGCTCGGAATCCTGGAGAATGGGGCTGAAGCCGAAGAGGCTTTGAAACGGTTGAAGGGTTTCTGGGCCAGGAACAGGGTTGCTGGAAAATCGTTCGTGCAGTTTGAAACTGCTTTGCTCAGGCTGGGCAAGGAGTGCAGAAAGGGAGAATGCAGTGTTCGCTTGGCCAAGCGTGGGTAGCGCTGTATGTTGGAGTTCGAGTCATTGCTTTTGAGTACTCAATCCGTGATTTCTTTGAGACTCAAAAGGTTGATGGCGCGTGGTTCTGTGTTTGTTGGAGGCTCGTGTCATGAGCTTGGCGGGCTGAGTGAGAATTTGCGGTTTTGTCTATCAGAAGGTAACAGTTTCGTGTGGCAACACCGTAGCAACCATTTTTTTCGGAAAGCGCGCGAGTATGTCGGAAAAAAGATTTGAAGGCAAAACTGATGGATAGTTCTTGTATAGATTGAGATGTCGGTTGGGGGCATGTTATGGACAACAGCGATTTCTTTCTGGGGTTTGCTGCTCATGCGCACACTAAGAGTGAGCTTGGAATCGATCAGGTGAAGGAGGAGCTGAGGAGGGCAAATAGCGCAGAGGGAGCTCAGCGGCTGGCAGAAATGGTTCTCGATAGGCTTGCAACAGACGTCTCAAAAAGCGGCTGTAGGCTTGATGATGTGAAACTGTTGGTCCTGTATGTGAGTTACAGGGGAGAACCCGAAGAGAAGGATACTGTGATGTGCGAATCGATTCTGCGGTGCATCAAAGAGAGATTTGAGAAAGGTTCTGCTGCAAACCAGGTCCGACTGATCGGACATACGACGGGTGGCGAACTGGAGAACGAAGACCTTGTGCTGAAGGAGGTTTCAGGCATCGGGTACAATGGTTTGTCTCTTTTGGCTCTGGTTACAAACTTTCCAATAGGCGTGGGGCGAACTTGGAGTCTTCGAACGGCAAAGGAAGCAGGAGAGCAAGGGATGGAGATGGCTCGTGATGCGAGCGTTGACTTCAGCCAACAGACTACAAACAAAGAGCAGCTACAAACTGGAAAGACTCTGCTTGTATTGACGCAAGGATCGAAAGTTGACACTCCAGGTTATGAGCATTTCCTAGCAGAGGGAATTGCCAACTTCATGGGCAGCAACCGCGACGCAAGAATAGTGAACGTAATAGGCGAGAGCAGCGGTGATGGAATGACTGGCAAGGTTATTCATCAATTCTATGGCAGTTTGAAAGGGCAATCACAGTTTAGAGTTCTTGATGGTGAAGCAGTATGTGCTTTGATTCCCAACTTGCGTGAGACCTCTATAGGTGTCGACATAGGAACAGGAACGAGAATTGGAAGGCAGCACATATTTCATTTTGACCGTGAGAAGGAACTCCACTTCAAGTACGTTAAACGCATTGGCAACGAGGATTCTTGTACAAAGTATGCCAACATGATTTATGAAAATGAAGTTCGACTATCCAAGGAAAAGGGCTTGCCAATAGTTGACAAAAAAGTCATTATACAGGGAATTTCCGATGCCCGCGCACAAAAAAGAATTTTAGTGTTCAATCCTATTCTGTACAGATATGCTTTCGCTTTTCCTTTTGGCAACTATGTTGCTAATGTCCCTCTGCGAGTGGTAGACGAAGATCTTGAACTTATCTTTCCAGTTAGAAGCTACACTCCCGAGATGCCAGGTTACTTTCATATTAGTTGATCATGAGAAAATTCAGAAAGGAGCTCGCCGCGTGCATGATATGCTGAGAGTAGATCAGGGCTTCAACTCTTGCATGAACAGGAGACTGGTTGAGCTGATGGCTGGATGTATATCTGGGACTGAAGCTGAGATATTGAAAGAAGGGCTTTCATCAACTCAGGTTATAGGATTTCTGGCATATGGCGAGATGGCATTCACTCATCATATCCAAGAGCCATACTTTCACGCCGGCAGCTGCTGGGGAATCACACTTCATTCCAAAACTGCAACAACCGAATCGAAGGAAAAGAAAACTGAACTTGGCATTAAGGGCTGGATTAAAGGAAAAACATAGCCGGCAAACTAGTTTTGCAAGACTTGCAGAGCGCGCACGAAAATTCTCTCTTCAAACACTAGATGTGCAGCAATCTTATAGAGAGGCGATCGTTGGAGATGTTGCGAAGCTAATCAAATGCAAAGAACTGAAAAGTGCGCAGTGAACTTATGGAGCGCATCACTCCTTTTCTAGGCTTTCTGAGTATTTCAAGAAGAACAGGAAAATGACAGTTTTGTTACACTTTTCTGCTATAATTCCCCATGATTTTCCACGCTCTCAATAAGAACGCGAGCGTTTGTTTGGCTAGGTGTGAATGCTCGGTTCGTATGGTGCTTTGACGTATGTTATGACTTCTACTGGGCATTCGCCTGAGAGTTTGAGGGTTTTTTTCCATTCTTCTCCTACGGCTATGAGGAGGAAGACTCCTGACATTTCGGCTTTGGCTTTTTTGACGAGGCTGACGAGTGCGGCTTGGGTTTCTCCGGTTTTGATCATGTCGTCGACGACGAGTACGCTGTCGCGTTTTTTGATGGCTTCTTTTGGGATGTAGAGGGTTGAGGTGACGCCTGAGCCTTTGAGGAGGACGTAGGTTTCTTCGAGGAAGGCTTTGACGCCGATTTCTTTGGTTTTTTTTGCGACTACGAGGTTGACTCCGAGGGTGTTTGCGACCATGGTTGCGAGGGGTAAGCCGTCGACGGCGACTGAGAGGACTTTTGTGACGCGTTTTCCAGCGAAATTCGCGAGGGCGTGGTTGGCGGCTTGTTGGAGGATGTTGTAGTCGCCTATGATTTCGGTGTTGTCGAAGTAGCCGTCTTCGTCGAATTTTATTCTGCTGCGCAGTTCGGGTTCGAGGCCGACGAGTCTTGTGAGGACTTTCCAGAGCTGTTTTGCTCTGGCAGTGTTGGGCAGGACGTGGCCTTTCGCGTATCGGCTGAGGACGGTTACTGGCAAGCCGGTTTTCGAGGCTAGCTCGCGGTAGGTTATGTTTCGTTTGTACTTTGCGGTTCTGAGAAGTTCTATGGTCATCAACCTGAGTTTCAAATCTTCCGCGTGCGTGCTCATAACAACAGCCTCTTATACACTGATAAGTCAAACCTTAACGTGTTCTCCTTCTATTATTGCACTAGCGATATATACTTTGCTGGGTGTGAGAAAACGCCTTGTCTGCGCGGGCTGTTAGGGTCTTCTGCGAACCTTTCGTTTGAGGCTGCGCATGTTGAGGTTCGAGCTCTTGCTTTTGAGTACTCAATCCGTGATTTGTTTTGAACCTCAAACGGTTGGTGGCTTGTGGTTCGTGTTTGCTGGAGACTCGTGCCATGCGCTTGGCGTACACTGAGCTTTTGGAGTTTGGCGCCTACTCGTGAAATGTGTGGTTTCTTCCGTTTTCTTGTTACAAAATCGTGTTTCAATCGCGCTTCAAACACTTTTTTCCTCTATCCCTCAAAAGCCCTTGGAAACACTGGTCTTTTTGGAATAGCGCCAGCGTTGCATCCGGCACTGCATGGAAAGCTTGATTTATATGTCTTCTCGATAACAACTGAAGTGTAGTGCTACTGAATTTGTTTGGGATAGGTGGTTGAGATAGAGGTGACAGAACGTGAGCAAGAGAAACAAACCCGCTGGAAAAACGATTGATAGGCAGAAGGGTCATCAGACGAGAAGAGCTCGTGGTGGAAAAAAACAGAAGAGAAGGTAAAAGAGCAGCTTTGGGACGTTCGTCTTTGTAAGGCGTGCTGAGTATATATGCTGTGGGAAAGACGTACCAACAGGCTTCTGCAATACTATTTGCATTAGTGGGCTTGCATTTTCTGAGAGGGAGTATAACAAACTGGGAACGAAAAGGGTCTCTGACACATACCGTAACAAACTTGAGGTCATAGCAGGGATTCTTATGCGCGCGCGTCGCTTATGCTAAATTTTGTCGAAGGCCTGCTCTAAGTCGGCGATGATGTCTTCTGGGTCTTCTATTCCCAGAGCCAACCTCACTAGCTGATCCGTTATCCCCGCCCTTCTTCGGTCTTCTGCGCTGACGAAGTAGTGAGAGGCAGTGACGGGCTGGGTAACCAAGGTTTCAGTTCCTCCAAGACTGGCGGCTAAAGAACAGAGCTCAAGATTTTCCACGAATTTGACAGTTGTCTCAAAGTCTCCGTCCATTTCAAAGCTGACGACTCCTCCGAACCCCCTCATCTGTCGTTTGGCAATTGAATGCTGAGGATGACTTTCGAGACCTGGATAGTGTACCGTCTTGACCTTAGGATGTTTCTCAAGATACCTTGCAACCTTGATACCGTTGGAGTTATGCCTCTCCATTCGTAAACCCAAAGTCTTCAACCCGCGTAGCAGCAGCCATGCGGCGAGGGGATCAAGAGTTCCACCCAAGCTTTTGCGCATTTTTCTTATTTCTTGAACAAGCTTTTCTGAACCACACATCACCCCGGCGGTCACGTCGTTATGCCCGCTCAAGTATTTTGTGGCGCTGTGAACGACGATATCGACGCCCAGCTCTGTAGGCTTCGTATTGTAGGGAGAAGCAAAGGTGCTATCAACAACAACCGTTGCTCCTTTTTCTTTTCCAATCTTAGCGACCTCGAGTAAATCTACAACTTTAAGCGTAGGGTTAGTCGGCGTTTCAACGTAAATGACCCTAGTGTTGCTTCGAATCGCGGACCTTATTTCATCCAAGTCCGAAGCCTCAACCAAAGTTGCTTCCACACCGAATTTCGGCAAAACCTTATTGAAGAATTCCAACGTTCCACCGTACAAATCCCTAACGGAGACAACATGGTCACCTGACGAAACCAGCGAGAAAAACGTTGTCGCAATGGCCGCCATACCCGACGAGAAAACCGCCGCATCTTCACTCTCTTCAAGCTCGGCCATCTTGTTCTCAACGCTCCTACTCGTCGGATTACCATATCTAGTGTAGACATACCCCTCTGCTTTTTCACTCATAACGTCTACCAATTCCCTCGTGCTGGAAAACGCGAAAACGGATGTCTCATAGATCGGCTCAACAATAGCTCCTGTAGAAGAACCTCGCTTATCCCCTGCGTGAACGGCTTTGGTTGAAAAACCCTTACCTCGTGAAGCCATCTTATCATCTGTTCAAGCAATACCAAAGATAACAATTTTACTTTTTCCCTTAGCGCGCTCTTCGATTTGTAATATCAATGGCCTTCGATGCTGTAGCGCGTGCTACTGTGGTTTGCAGTAACCTCGAGAAATTAGACCCAAGCGCGTGCGATGTTGAAGTGGTTTTGAGAAAACTAAGCTGACAGACTCGATACGATTGAGAAAAGAAGAGTTCTTCATGGCACGTGAAGATTTCGCGCGATTTTATTGAGAGAAAAAGCATATACGTTTCTAGTTGATGCAACTCTCACCATAGTGGAGAATGAGCGGTTTGTTCTCAGGGCGGAACAAGTTGAAAGTGGATTGGGGCGAGTTGGAGGATGAAAAGGAACCTCTGTCTGTTTTTCTGCGCAAGTCCCTCAATGAGGAGGTTGCTTCTCACGGCCATAATCTGTTGTTAGGTTCCGAGAAACTGTCCGTGCAGGAGCTGAAGGGATTGGTGAACAAATTCCTATACCATCGACATCTGAACAACGAGTATTGGGTTGCAGTCGAAGGTGATGCCGTCAAAATCCACAAGTTCAAAGAAAAGAAAAGTGAGAAACGGAAGAGGCCAGCGACAACACCTTCAACGATTAAGCATGGCTGGTTATAAAAGACTGCTTAGACTGGAAAAAGAAGAGACAGTTTCTCGAAAGTCCAGAGAACGTCAGAAGAAAAGTGGAGAATGGTAGACTTCATCAGCCTTAAGAGGGGAGAAAGGAGAAAAATCTCAGCTTCATCTGCCACTCTCGTTATGATCATGTTCACATGGCAAGATTTAGGCTTGTCGCTGCGCAAAAAGGAGAATAATCATGGAGCGGACAATGTAGAGCTCATTTCGCGCGCTCGAAATCGCTCTCGTCTCGATTACTGATGGTCTCCTTCATGGCAGCTATGCCACGCGCTCTTTTCTTCTGATCAAGAACACAACAAACGCCACCAGGCGCGCGCGAGCAAGATTAGATTAGAGATGAAATTGGAGCAAATGGCCATATGCAGGCTGGTTGAGAAGCCTGATTCACTGCTCACACTCTCATGTTTAGAATATGCGAACAATTCAACTGAGTATCGCACATTCACCCGATCGATGGCGGTATCTCATTGCAACAAAAATCAAACATTGCACCCCAGTTGCCCGAAAGAACTGAAAATGCACATCCAACCTTGTTCGAAGGTTTTCTAAACTAGGATACACAACAAAAAAAAGAGGAGAGTTTAGCTGGTGGGTTGTATGTTGAAGGGTAGCACCGCGTATGCTTGTGCGCCAGTTGCGTTGGTCACTTCGTAGCCTAGCATGACGTTGATGCTGAAGTTCGCGTTACTGAACACGTCGCTTTCCAACACTTTAACCGTCACGCTCTGACCTGGACTCGCAAACGTGCCGTTGAACAGGCTGATTCTACCCACGACTTGGTCGCCCACAGTCCAGTCTTTAGGCAGCAAAACCCGGACCTGGCTCGAGTCAATGTCCAAGATTAGCATGCCCTTAACCTCTGAGACTACTGTTCCATTAACCGTTGAAAGCGTAGCGTTCTCCAAGAGTCTGTACGGCAGTTGAAGATCGTTCGCCCGCATTTGCGGCATGCGCCTCATGTGGTCCGGAATCGTACAGTTGTTCCACTCGTAAAAGGTCTGGTTGTTCGGTCCGAGAAAGGTCTGTATGTTCTGTGTGCCTGTCTGTTGGTTGTCAGCATTTGCATTCAAAGCGTTCTGTGAACCTGCGTACGCGAAGGCGATTACGCCAGCGGCTAGGCACAACACCACAGCTACAGCAGCTATCTTCATGCTTTTCTTCACTTTTCACATCACCATGCAGACAGCAAGCCACGCGCTTATTAAATGGTTTTTCAGAATTAGACCCAATTTCATCCCTAAAGACAGTAGTACTTGTTGAAACCTGTAGGTGCTATGGCGTCACGACTTCACCGCTACACCTTTATCAATGTAATTCTGATGCTGGCGGCTTGTTAGAAGCATCCTTGCGCCGTTTATCTTCGCAACAACGTGATTTCCAACATTCAACGTCTGGCCGATGGGCTCCTGGGGAACGCTGAAATCAAGTTTCCAGTGAAGCTGCTGGCGCGCACTAACGGATTCACTACAGGATCCATGACGCCTCTACGGTATGTTGACGCGCGCGCTCAAAAGAAACAGAAGATTGCCTTTATAGGTGGAAAAAGATATTGTTACGTTGGGGTAGCTGAATTGCCTGTCGTTCAAGTCTCTGTTTGGGCCGGTATGAGCATAGAGAATAAGAAGAAGGTCGTTGAAGGAATGACAAGTGTGCTTGAAGAACTGGGTATTCCCCGGGAAGCAGTTACCGTCATCATTTACGAAGCCTCGAAGACCAACTGGGCAACGGGTGGACAGTTACATTCAGAGAAATACGCAGATCGTTAGCGTGCACGAAACGAAGAGGAAAGACCGTATTCTAACAAGGTGGACGAGTTGAACGTTGGAGGATGGGTTCTTGTTCCCCTTCCTTTGCCGGGGCAGTACTTGATTTGCCCGCGATGTGGGAATAATGTCTCCTCTGTCTCTATCTACTGCAATTTTTGCGGGGCCTTGTTACGTTCCCAACTTGTATTAAAAATCTGCCCCAACTGCAAAAGTAGAATACCTGTCTCAGCACGCTTCTGTCCTCAATGCGGACAAAAACAATGATTTGACCTTCACGGACGTGATATGTGTTTTATGGGGTGAGCATCTAAGCACAGCGCGCTACATATCGTTCGGCATCGCTGCCAAAACCATCAATGCGGCCTCACTCGTCTGTTCAAACTCGCGTAGCGTACATGCCTGAACTCGCGCGCTTCTAGCGCTCATTGTCCTTGTACCACTACGATAGCAACATTACCGCAGTGGAACACTACCCCTAACACGTGCAAAAGAGAAACGTCAAGTTCTGCGCAACTCTGACTTCAGTTTTTCTGCGATTTGTTCAAGTTCTCCGTGAACGCGTCCGACAATAGTGGAGTGCCAAGATTTTACCAGGTTCATTTTTTGGTTCCTAGTTCTGTGGCTACGGCGGCGATAAAGGCAGTCATGTATCTGAGATCGTTCAACCTCATGCTCTCGTTTGGCGCGTGAATGTTGTCTTCAGGATCGAAAGTGCCGCATGCAGCCCAAGGGGTGTAGGAGCCAAAAAGGTAAGCCGGCCCAGACCCTTGAGAGGAAGGAACCAGAAGGGCGTCCTTAGCACTAAAATCTCTGGCCAGATTTGCCAACAATCGGATGAATGGATGATCGATCGATGTCCTGCTAGGCTCGTAGCCCGTAAGAAACCTCGCTTCGATGTCAGAAAAACCATGTTTGTCCAAATGCTCACGCAATAGTCTCTTGACTCTGTCCACCTTCTGGTCTGGTACGATTCTGAAATCCACTTTTGACATGGCTTCTCTGCCCACGACCGTTTTGGAGCCGGGTCCCGTCCAGCCGGCCAGCAGACCACATATTGTACATGTTGGTCTGAGGGTTAGTTCCTTCCAGAATCCCACGCCTTCTCTTCCTAACAAAAACTTGTCAGTCTTGTATAGTTGCTTATACTGCTCAATCTGTTCAGGAGGATACTTCTCGAAAAGCTCCAGTTCCTCTCTCCTCGGAGGAACAACGTCATCGTAGAAGCCGTCAATCAGAATATTCTCCTTCTCATCCTTGATAGTGGACAAAGCCCAAACCAATCTCCAAGCAGGGTTGATTACAATTGGGGCGTCACCAGAATGCGCATCCTTGTGAAACCCCTTCACGTGGAGTTCAAAGTAGACATCGCCCTTGACTCCTGCGCATATCTCGCTTCGTTGGTTGGGAACAGCGTTCGCTCCCTCCCAGACGCAGCCATCAGCCTTCAACAACTCTGGATGTGCTTTGCAGAACTCTGCGAGATGAATGCTGCCCGCTTCTTCCTCACCTTCGACAATGAACCTTATGTTGCACCGTGGTTCATACCCAACCTCAAGCGCGGTCTGAACGCCGAAGAGGTTGGCAACAAGAGGACCCTTGTCATCACTGACACCCCTGCCATACAATCGGTCGTTTCTTGTCGACAGGTTGTATGGAGGAGATTTCCACTCTTCCAGTGGCTCCTCGGGCTGAACGTCGTAGTGATTATAGAACAGCAACGTTTTTTCCATGCCAAGGTTCTTTTCGGCGACCACTACAGGCGCACCGGACGTTGAAAAGGTTCGAGCTTGGTATCCTCTTTTTTCAAATTCCTCAGTCAGTTGTGCGATGATGGGTTTCATGTCGTGCTGTTTGTCGTAACAAGTTGGAATGTCAACCAGTTTCTTCAAGCATTCTATTTCTGATTGTTCATTTTTCTTCGCTGCTTCTAGAAGCTTGTACTTGTCATAAGTCAACATACGACACCTCAACAGCTAGACAAACAAAGGGTTGTTCACACCAAAAGAATTTTGTGGTTATAGACTTAACTGGCGCTCAAGCCCAGCGCGCGCTACAAAATGTTACCATTCTTTAGAAGTGGAAATTGACTTGCAAGAGCATGCTTTCATGCACGACAAAAGAAGCATACAAGCGCAAAATAGAAAAAAGAGGGATGCTGAAGAAGACCCAGAGGCGGGTCAAATTCACCCTGCGGGGTTCAATTCCCGGCGGATTCGCTATATAATGATGAACTCGGAATCTGGATTGACATAGAAAAAGGGGGGTTTGCGGGAGACATCGCCACTTGCCTTATGTTCAAGTCCACGCTGGGCTCTACTACTTTTCTAAGCTAATTAGTATTTCAACAGCCTTTTTCACGAAATAGGAGCATTTTTCTTCGCGCACGTTTGACTTTCGTAGTCTTTCGAGTTCTTCGGGATTAGTTAAATCATATCCGATGAGTTCTCTGCAGAAGGGGCTACCACATTCTTTTACAAATTGTTCGTAGAATCTTAGAGCTATCTGGTATGCCTTTTCTTTTTCTGTCAAGACTGTCTTGTTGGTTCCATGCTTCAACCCAATGGCCATTATGGCGCCTGTTAACGCTCCACACAGTGAGCCGCGTCTCCCGATTCCCCCTCCAAACGCTGTGGCGATTTTTGGGATTAACCTGTTCCTGCGAACGCCATAGTATTCTTGCATGGTCAACAGGACGCTTTGAGCGCAGTTGTAGTCTTGCTTGAAGAAGTTTGCTGCTTTTTCTGAGAACTGGCTTGTTTGCTGTTTCATAGCTGGTGTTTCCTCTTTTTGAGTCTTTGATTGCTATGTCATATATGTGTTGACTGCATTTTATTGGTGCTTCTGGTCTAGAAAGAGTGATGTATGTAGGGGTAAAGTCTTATCCCCATTTCTTAAGCGGTCCTTGTCAGTATTCTTGGTTCTTTCCATTCCACTCTCAGGATACTATACAGACAAGCATCTCTATATTCTCCTCTGTTGAAAATGGATTTGCGAACTGTTCCTTCCTTTTTGAATCCAACTTTTTCTAAAACCCTCTGAGAAACCATATTTCTCAGTTCAGTATGAGCTTGAATACGTATGATGTCTTTTGAGAGAAACAAGTAGTCGACCATAATGTTGACGGCTTCAGTACAGTAGCCTTTACCTCTCTCGCTTGGAACTAAGAAATAACCTATCTCCAACAGTTTTGCTATAGGATGGGCAGTAAAATGCCATATGTAACCGATTTTATTTCCATCTTTCTTTTCAATAATAAATTCCATTTGTTCAAGACTGCTTTTTTCATAACCCTTCTCTATCTCTGTTCTGGACATCTGTCGCAGAGGATTGTATTCACCAATGAACTCAGGCTTGTTAACCCATTCTGCAAATAGTGGCAAGTCCTCTTTCTCCATAACCCTCATGTTAATATTCTTTCCTTCAAGCAATTGTGAACACCCACTCAAGTTGATTGAACTGGTTCAGCTATAACTTTTCCGCAACTCCGAAATTTGGTCAATTGGATAAAACTTTACCCCCAACCAACCAATTTCACGGTCACTCGCTCTGCCAGTCACTCAAACTCTCGGTCATGCCATTGCCAACTCCCACCTCTACACCTACCTATACCTACCCATACAACACACACTCACACGCCGTGTGTGTGAGAAGGACGAGCGCGCGCTTTTTTGGTAATATTCTGCTGATCGAAATACCGTTTAAGTGTCCGCTTCAATTTGATTGATCAGTTGGATAGCTGAGGTAGAAGAATGTCGCAAGTGAAGTGCCCCAAGTGTGGAGCAGAAATAGTGCCGTATGCAGTGGGTTTTCCTCATGAGAAGGTATTTGTCACGGTCTGCATTAACTGTGTTAAGCTCAAGTTATCTAATCAAATGAAGGCTATGAAGGATTTTTAATCACCGCCAGTTTTGCCCCCTAGCTCGCTAAACGTTGAAGAGATGAAGATCTAAAGCGGTTTGGCAGATATTGCTGCGTCTCTGTTCTTCTTTGCTGCTTCGGCAGGTTTTGGGTTTGGGATAAAACTTTACCCTTGTGTGTGTGTTTACTTCCTGATTCGTGGTTTTCTGGAGCGCCTCGCTGGACGCTCGGCGCAGTTCAAAAGCAGACACACAAGAGGCACGTAGTGCCTTCGTGGTTCTCTGAGAAGGTAGATTAACGGTGAAGTGCTGAGAAAAGAGGTGCTATGCACTCATGCTGGATATTACTACCCGAGATCCAGCCACTATTAAGGTAGCTATCTACTAGGGTAGCTAGTAGCTACCTCTTTTTCAGGAAGTGCTGAAAAGAAGGGTGAAAAAGCCGATTTGGCTCAGACCCAAAAGTCTTAACTTGGCACTTTCTAATACTGTCCAACAGTTGGAAGTGGTTGCCTGATGGAAGATAATCTGGGCACGATATTGCTAGAACTTGATACTCTTGCTCGTGTTACACACGAGGATTTCGAAAAGCAGTTTTGGAACAACTACATCAAATACTTGGAACAATACAACGATATTCTGAAGAGACTTCAAGCTCTAGGTTACTTCAAGAATGAGAAATTTATAGAACCTGTCCCAGAGGGACAAAGAGCGTATATGCATGTTGGTTTTTCGTCGGCTGAGACGGCAAAACTAAGAGAAGTGGTTAATTCATCAAATATCCTATTGGGCAAACTGAAGATGCAAACTCCGCTAGAGACCAGACCTAGACAGACCAGTGGATTTTTGGAGAGGATAGAACATCTCTGCTCTCGGTTCCACATAGTAGCTTGTCAACTCCAGAGGAGACGCGAAAATCGGAACACATTAAAAATAGACGATGAATACGATGTTCAAGACTTGTTTCACGCCCTTCTAAGCGTCGATTTTGATGACATCAGAACGGAAGAATGGACACCCTCTTATGCAGGCGGGAGTTCAAGGATGGATTTTGTACTGAGAAAAGAGAATGTGGTGATAGAAACAAAAATGACTCGAAAAGGCTTGGATGCAAAGCAATTGGGAGAAGATCTTCTGATAGACATAGCCAAGTACAAGAACTACCAATATTGCAAAACTTTGGTTTGTTTCGCTTATGACCCTGAAGGAAGAATCCAGAACCCTCGTGGACTTGAACAAGACCTTCAGAGAGCAACCACTGATGTCAAAGTGATAGTCTTCATACGTCCTACGGGCGAGTAATTGTTGAAAGTATTGTGGAAAATGAAGACGTATCTATCTTGAACTTGATTTGATTCTTTGCTCATCAGGCTTTTTTGATTCTTCTTCCTTAGTCTTTCCTTTGTGTCTCATGTAAACGGATATAGAAACAACAGATATAGAAGGAAGCCCAATAAAAGTCAACAAATCACCCATAGTGAATAAAGAAAAGCTAGGGGCAAAACTGAACCAACTTACGTTCACCTTTTTGTTCTGTTGAATTTCCTGATTAAATGTGTCATTGTCAAGGATTCTATAATCAAAAGGAGACCCTTCTACTGGTTGTCCTTCTGAGGAATATGGGCCAAAATTGTAAGTCACTTTTACCGTATAGATTCCGACTGGTTGACTATAAACAAATTCAACATTCACAAATCGGGTAAGGGTTTCGTTTGCTGGCAAGTATAGATTATCAATTTGAAGTTGCTGGAAGAAATATACTCCGCTATCTGTAGTGCTGTCAACTCGCACATTAATCCAGAGTTCTTGACCATAGAATAATCTACCATAGTCTGTTGGATAACTTCCATCGTTCCAGATTGTTATTTTAAGAATCAGTCCTGTCTCTTGATTGGTGATTTTGAGTATTTTCATCTCACTGTTCCAATTGTACTGGTCTAGCATTACTTTAAAGCCAGATGATTGCCCTGAACATCGCAAAACTGGAAGTAACAAGAAGCCCATCAAGAGAAAGAGGATTGAGAGTTTGATAACGTTCATTAGTCGAACCATCAAAGACAATCTATTAGTGTCCTTGAAAGATATAAGATTATTTCACTAGATTATGTACAAATCTAAAGGTTTCTAATTTTGTCAGAAGTCACTAGAGGAGCCATTCTAGGGCACGGAATAACGTTTAAGAGCCTAGAAGCCTTTATTCTAGTAGGAGGAGGCTAGAATGAAGACTAAAACCGTAAAGATAAGCCTAGATAGTTTCGGCTCTTTTCTAGGCAGAGAGAAAGGCTGCTTAGTCGTTAGAGACAGAGAACGAAATGTTAGAAAATATCCACTATTCGAGAACTCTATATCAGAAATTAGACTCTCTAGCGGAAACACAGTAAGCGGAGGAGCGTTAGCGAGTTGTGCCTTTTGGGACATAAATCTAATCGTAACAACTCAATTCGGGAACCCAATAGCGGTTCTAAAGAGCCTTAACGACGATGACCACGTTAAAACTAGAATCTGTCAGTACGAAGCTCTCAAGAACGGTAAGGGATTAGAAACAGCAAAGCAGATTGTCCTAGCCAAGATAAGGGGACAGAACGAGCTACTCAAGAAGTACGGTTTAAAGTGGTTAGACTATTATCCCTATTCTCAAGCGGTAAAGGCAATAGAGGATAAAGACATAGGAAAGGTACGAGCTAGGCTCATGAGCTACGAAGGAAGGTTCTCAGAACAATACTTTCGACAAATATTCTCACTCTTTAACGAATCGTTCAGACCAGAGAAAAGAAAGACGTTCAAAGCGTACGACGGACTGAACAACATTTTCAACGTAGCCTACCGAGTGCTGTCTTGGAAGGTACACCTAGCTTTGATTAAAGCTAAGCTTGAACCGTATCTAGGATTCCTGCACGCTATTCAGTTCGGTCTACCTAGCCTAGTGTGCGACTTTGAAGACCTCTATCGCTACCTAGTAGACGACCACCTGATAGGATTCTGTTAGAGCGTAAGAGCAAAAGACTTCGTACTCAAGAGCGAAGATTATTCTAGTTCTAAAAAAGGCAAGAGGCAATACCTAAACCAAGAGAAGAATCGTGAATTAGTAAACGGATTGAACAGATACTTTGAGAAAAGAGTTGAAATACCGAGAATAAAGCGAGGCAAGAAACAAGAGCTAGAGACGCTGATAAACGAAGAGGCTCTGCTGTTCGCCAGCTACCTGAGAGACGAGAAACCGACTTGGCAACCTAGAATCGTCACATTGTCCTAAGGTGTCTTTATGCGAATCAGAGTTCCTTCTAAAAAGATACGTGAGAGATTCCTTTTAGTCTACGAGCTTGAGGGCTGTCAAAAAGCTGTCGATTTTCTGGCAAGACATTACGGGGTAAGAACGATGAGAATAATACTCAACGGTAGGAAGGTGGGCAACGGAGATATCGCTGTCTATTTCGAGAACAAGGCTTACTTTACAAAAAGAGGATTGAAAAAGGAAACAATACTTCACGAACTGTATCACCATCTTGTCTATGTCAATGTGTTGGAGATATCTGGGACGCAAGAGGAACGGCATGCTAACAGGTATGCGAGAGATTTTCTAAAATAGAAGGAGCCAGGCAAGTCAGGGACTATAATCATCATCGGAACAAATTCTCAGTGGATTTTAGCACACGTAGCGCTATAATTGTTTGCTCATTCTTCATTCTCACTTTTTCTTGGCTCATAAGCACGTTGTGAGGGGGGTATTTTCTTTTTTGGAATTGACATGTTTTTTCAGGGGTTTTATTTTCTTTCTTCAAAGGCTCATTCAAAATTCCGTCAAAAAAAACTCTCTTTTTTGTTATACCTTTTTCATACCATATGTGAATTCCGTGTGTCTTATCAATGTGCCTGAGAAACAGAGAAATGTTCTTGAAAGAAATTTCGCAGTCGGAACAGCGGAAAGCGGAGAGGCTACGATACTTCTGAACCTCAACTCCGTGTTTGCTCCAAATGTGGTCAAGAACTGTGGATATTTGTTTCAAGTCCAAATCATCACAATTGGAACAGAAGTATCTAACCATTTGTAACATCCAATCTGATGTTCACTGTTTTAAGTTCATATACTTTTGGCACGCTTACATGTTGGGATTTAATGGCGCTATATTGGTTTTTCAACTTATAATTCCTTCATATCTCATATATAACAAACCTTATATACTTATAAGCGCATATAACAATCTATAAGCGTGATTATATGGGTGAACAAGTATTAACTCTTGTCAAGATACCGATTGCGGAAATCGAAGAATGGATAAGAGCAAGACATGTTTTGCCTTCAGTCCTTGCAGATTTTCGAATAGAGGAAGACAAACTCATTCTCTACTTCAGCCAGGAGGGCACATTCAAGACTGACTCTGATATACACGGTGTCAAGAGTTCGACTCGAAAGAGAAGAGCCCATCGAAAACGCAATCGAATGAGGACTAGAGGATGGGAAGTCGTAGCGAGAATCATGAACTCAAAAGGTCAGGAATGTGCGATATACAAACCATTCGCAGACGCACTGCAAGACCCCAATATTCCTCCAGAGGAGCAGAAAAAGATTGCAGAGAGAATTTTGAGGTCAAATAGAAACCGACCCTCTGAATCCTCGGTTAACTACTTTCTCGAGAACACTCTTGAATACCTTAGGAAAGGTCAGGAAAAACATGGCGCGATTGAATCAACGAAGCCATAGAAGTTGGTGTTGATGGTAATAGGTCTTCAGAGTCTTTGTCAGAGCTTGGCGGCGGCGGATTCGGAACAAGAAGTAATTCAAATTCTCAAGAAAGCAGGGTACTGGGACGCCCAGAGAAATTGGAAATTTTATGGAGATAATGAAAACAATTTCGCGGTAATAGGAAATCAGCAGAGTTTGCCTGAGTCAGCCATTGTGGAGAAAATCATCAATTCTGTAGATGCCATATTGATGAGAGAATGCCTGAGAAGAAAAATAGCTCCAGAAAGTCGAGAGGCGCCTCCTAATATCATTGAAGCGTTGGAAAGATTCTTCGGCATAAGTCAAGGTAGCCTATGGGATATCAATGTGAACGCAAGAAAAAGGTTAGCAGAGAACATAAGTTTCGTTGCTACTGGAAAGAAGGATAGCCCATGCTATTCGATAATTGACCTTGGAGAAGGTCAGACCCCGAACAGAATGCCTGATACGTTCTTGTCTTTAGCCAAATCAAACAAACTCAGGATACCTTTTGTCCAAGGCAAATTCAATATGGGCGGCACTGGAGTCTTTCAATTTGCAGGTCGCCACAATCTACAACTCATCATAAGTAGAAGAGACCCTGAAGTTGCCAAACTCGAGGATGACGAGACAAGAGATTGTTGGGGATTTACAATAGTCAGAAGAGAAGACCCAAAGGAGGGAAGAAGAAGCTCCGCGTACACCTACCTTGTCGTGGATGGCAAGATTCCTTTTTTCCAAGCTAAATCGCTTCTTTTGCTACCTGGAGAATACCCAAAGCCCTATGGAGAACCGATGGAATGGGGAACTTTCATAAAACTTTATGAATACCAGATGCCAGGACTCAAAACCAACATTTTGTTAGACCCCTACAACAGAATCTGTCTCTTGTTGCCGAAAATAGCACTTCCGATAAGATTCTTCGAGAGAAGAACTGGATATACTGGACACACTTTTGAAACTACAATGTCTGGGCTATCCGTTCGTCTCTATGAAGACAAGAGAAATAACCTCGAAGAGGGCTTTCCCAGTTCAAGTACAATTTCCGTTTCTGGAGAGAAAATGGTCTGCCAGATTTTTGCATTCAAAAAGGGGCAGTCCGAAAAATACAGAAAAGACGAAGGGATAATATTCACTGTTAACGGTCAAACGCACGGTCATATACCTATATCGTTTTTCAACCACAAGGCGGTCGGGATGTCATATCTGGCTGACTCGATTTTGGTCGCCATAGACTGCACAGAATTCACTGGCAGAACTCGAGAGGACTTATTCATGAATAGCAGAGATAGACTCAGGGGTGGAGACCTGAAAGACCAAATTGAAAGGGAATTAGAGGAATTGCTGAATAACCATCCAGGTCTCCGAGCTCTGAGGGAAAGAAGACGCAGAGAGGAAATACAAGGCAAGCTAGAAGACTCTAAACCATTGAAAGAAATGCTGGAAGATATTTTGAAGAAATCTCCTGCTTTGTCTTCCCTTTTGATACCTGGATTCAAACTAAAATCTCCTTTTGACATGAGAAATGTTCGCGAAAAGAACGGGTTCGTTGGCAAAGATTACCCAACGTATTTCAGAATTATTTTAGAAGAAGTCAAACTCTGTCCTATCAACAGCAGATTTAGGATACAATACGAGACGGATGCAACTAACGACTATTTTGAGAGAAGTAAGCTTCCTGGGGAATTTAGACTATGCATTCGGGAAGAAGAAGTAACGGACTACACGTTGAATCTATGGAACGGGTTGGCAACATTGACGGTTGACCTCCCTGAAAACGCAAACGAGGGAGATACTTTGGATTACAAGTCGGTTGTCGGAGACCCAACACAATTTAGACCCTTCGAAAGCGATTTTCAAGTCAAGGTACTAGAACCGTGCAACAGACCTAAAGGAGTACCTGGCACAAGAAAGAACCCGCCTTCATCAGAAGAAGGAACCGACAGGTCAATCTTGTCCAGTTTGGCTTTGCCCCAAGTAATCGAAATCCACCAAAATCGTTGGTTAGAGGTCGGATTCAATGAAAACAGTGCGTTGTTGGTGAAAGATACTGGTGACGAAGGTTATGACTTCTATGTCAACATGGACAACATATGCGTTCTGTCAGAGGTCAAAGCACGAAACGACATTGATGGAAAACTGCTCTCTGGACGGTATAAATACGCTCTAGTCCTCATCGGTCTGGCTCTATTAAAAGAACATGCAGATAGTGAGGAAAAAAAGAAAGATGAGGACATCTTCAAGGAAGTCTCCGAAGTAGCAGAAAAACTGTCGCCGATAATATTGCCAATGATATCTTATCTAGGAGAGCTGGAAGTCGAGAGCTAGTCTGTCACGCATGTGCTAACATTATCGTATTCTAGGACCCTGGCGAATATCCAAGAACTTTTTCGAGAACCCTATTCCATGAATCGACGCGGTACTTATCGTATAACGTGCCAACTTTGACGTCGCTTCTCATGTCAAGCTTTTCGAGAACCTCTAGTCCTAGCGTACAATTCTTAACATATGCATTTCGTTTCTTGGGTTGGTTACCTCGTACTCCTACTTCCACCTTTTTAGTTATGAACGGTTTGCGTGGCATCAATGGCAACTCCTTTGCATAAGTTCTCAATTGACTAAAATAAAAGGCTTTTCTTGTGAGCTTTCGTTGTCATCGTCTTCGGCAGGGCAGGTTCAGTTCGTCGGTGTTGAGAGAGAGGGGATAAAACTTTACCTCCTTCCTTCCTGACGACGAACGACGACGCTAGACTCAGCACACATGATTGGTTTGTGTTTTCTCTGGTTTTGGTTTGTCTGCTACTGTGTGCGTCTAATGTCTTACTGCTATATTGTATGTATTGCTGCCAGAACAGAAAGCAGCGCGCGCTAATCAGAGCAATGTCTTCAAAGCGCCAAAAGAGATTGTTTCTGAAATCTCTTCCACGAATCTGATGTGCTCTGCATTATCAGATGCAAGAGAACCTTTCAATATTATGGGTTTGAAGTCGAAATCTTCAGCACCTCTATAGGTGGACAAGACGCAAAACTCTGCACAAAAACCTGACACAATGACGGTGTCAACCCCAAGTTCCTTTAGTTTTTCCGCGAGTCCTGTCTTCGTAAAAGAGTTACCGTAGGTCTTCACTATGTGTATGTCTTGAGGCTCAAGCTTCACATTCTGAGACACATCAAAACCTGGGTTACCTGGCACAAGGCCCTGTTCCTCATCCTTGTGCTGTACGACGACAATGGGAAAATTCTTTTTTCTGAAAAGGTCTATGGCCGCATTTATGTACTCGATAGCAGACTTCAGGGAATCTGAGCAACCCTGACTGAAGTTAAAGAACTTGTTCTGTACGTCTATAACGAGTAAGGCTGGTTTCATTTCTATTCTCCTTCTGTGGCAAACATATGAAATCTCTTGAAACCTGTGGATGATTCGCCTAAATAAACACGTTGTCAACAAGAATTAGAACCCTATGCAAAATGCCGTTGTTGGGTTTGGGTTGGGATAAAACTTTACCCCAACAACAAAATTCTAGACCTGCAATTCCTCTCTTCTTTCTGGAAAAAGGTGGAAATAGAAGTGGTCAAGGTACATATTCGCTCGGGGGGTGGCGGATCCGCTGGGATTTGAACCCAGGACTTTCGGCTTTCTTCGGCTTTAGCGCGTTAGAAGGCCGACGCGCTTTATGGCTTAAGGAGCATCCATGCTGCGCTACGGATCCTTTTTCGGGCAATAGAAGGAAGGGTAATTGGTTGATATATTTTATTCTATGTAAATGGCTGGGCGGTAGGGTTTGGCGAGTTGTGCCCTTTGTTTTGGGTCGTGGCCTTCAGCGTCTTCTTCGTTGTAGACGTGGATTTCCGCGTTCAGCTCTTTCTTGAAGAAGTTTCGTGCTTCTTCTAATGCCTCGGTCTCGTTTACAAGTCCGGTTTGTATGCGTCTTTGTTTTGTTTCTTCGGAAGTTCGGTTGATTTCCTCTATGATTTGACCTGCGAACTTGGCTACTTTGTGAACGTTTGCCCTCAATTCCGGCTCTTGTATGAGCTGTTTCATCAAATCCTTTTGCAGAATCTTTTCTGAAGTGGATTTTTCTAGCGCTTTCAGATACGTTTTCCATTTCCATGGGGCAGCCGTGTAATAGCATATCCTCTCGGGTTTTGCGCCTGTCGCTTTGAGGATATTCAGCGTATCTTCGAGCACGTTCACGATGAGGGTTTCATTTTCCTCTGCCTTGACGTCTATTTTGGATTCGTCGGGTGTTGGCCAAGGGCTTCGCGCAATGAAGTCTTTTCCGCCTAGCATTTCCCATATTTCTTCGCACACGTGTGGAGCTACTGGTGCCAGCATCCGTGTTTGCGCGTCCAGAACCTCGAGGAACACGCGGGCTGTTGCGGCCTTTCTTTTCGGGCTTTCTCTTTCATCTGCGGTGCGTTTTTGGTACCATTGACAGTCTTGCTCTAGCTCGTAGAGTGCAGTGTGTATTGCTTTGCGGACGGCGAGTTTGTTCATGGCCGCGGTCGCGTTTCTAATGTGCTGATTGAGTCTGCTCAGCATCCACCTGTCTATCGCTGCTACCGGCGATTTTGTGGTTTTTTTGCCCGCCGGCTTGGCGGTCTTGGAGGCGAACTTGTAGAGTTTTTCGAGTCTGTCGCGCATTGATTTGGCTATGGTGGGACTGAATTCGGCGTCTTGCAGCAGTTCGGCTGTGGAGAGGACACTGAGTCTTATGGGGTCTGCACCGAACGTGGCTAGTCCCTCGCGTAGTGGTATGATGTTTCCGAATGATTTGCTCATTTTTGCTCCTTCCATCATTACGTTGCCGTTGGTGGCTATTTGGCAGGGCCAGTGCTTCTCTGGGAATATCGCGGTGTGGTTGAATATCATGAAGGTCAAGTGGTTGGGCACTAGGTCGCGTCCCGAATGGCGGCTGTCCAGCGGATAGAAGTACGTGAATTCGGCGCGCATCTGTTCAACGGTTTTGATGTTCAGGCCCGATTTCTTAGCAAGTTCTGCTGGTTTTCCTTTTCCCAAGAAGACGTAGTCGAAAACGTCGGTTGTAAGCTGATCTGGCTGTATCTTGTTTTGTTTGATTGTTTTGACTATGGTGTAGTAGGCCATGTATATTGTGGAGTCAGATAGGGACTCGATGATCCAGTCTTTGTCCCATGGTAGGCGCGTGCCCATGCCTGACTTTCTTGCGCAGGCTTTTTCGTGCAGCCAGTCGATGACATTGTTGAATTCGTGTCGGAGCTCTTCTGGCAGTATTTCCATGGCGTTCAGGTTCTTGTGGGCCAGTTTTTTCCACTCGGGGTTTCCGTAGTCTATGAACCATTGGTCTTGGACGATCTTGACGATGCACTCTGTTTTGCAACGGCAGAGCACGGGCCTGTTGAGCAGCTCATACATTGTTGTGGCTTTGCCCTGCTGTATTAGGTCCTGTTTGACCTTGTCTTTGGCTTCAGCCACCGACATGCCTGCGTATTTGTCCGTGTTGGCCTTCATTCTTCCATCGTGGAACTCGTGTCTGTAAACCTCTTTAGTAGCCGTCTCCAGCTTCGGGTCTGTCTGGTCATGGATGTTCATCTTCTTGACGGCGTCACCTGCTGGAATCTCGGAGTATCCTCTGACTTCTATGACCGATATGGGTTGAATCGACTTCACATCTTCAGCTGTTAGCCCGTACTGCTTCAGCTTCTGTGGTTCTTTCATTATGTTTTCTAGGGCTATATAGTCGAACGGGGCGTGTCCTGGGACAGACATGACTACGCCTGTCGCATTCTTGGGATCAACGAAGTCTGCTGGGAGTATGAAAATGTTTTTTCCTGTCGCTGGGTTTCGAACTTGTTTTCCTATAAGCTCTTTGCCTTCGAAGGTTTCTTGGACTTTGACTTTTCGATTTTGGTTGGTGAGCTTTTCGACGCTTTGTTGGCTGATTACCCACTGTTCACCGTCGACCGTGGCTTTGATGTATCTTGTGACGGGGTTTAGCCAGATGTTTGTAACGCCATAGACTGTTTCAGGCCTTAACGTTGCGGCTGGGTAAAGGGTGTTGTTTTGTTTGAATTTTATGAGTGTGAATTCGCCTATTTCTGGTTCCACATCGCCCACGGTGTCGTGCTGGCCCACTGGGTTTCCATCTTTGGGGCACCAACCCACTGGATGGCTTCCTTGCGTGATGTATCCGTTTTGGCGTAGTTTTTCGAATTGCCATTCTATGAAGCGGTTATAATGCGGGTCTACGGTGGTGAATTCGCGTCTCCAGTCGATTGAGAAGCCTATTTCTTTCATGCCTTTTTTGATTTCTTGGTGGAAGTAACGGGCCATAGCGATGGGTTCCGTGAGCTCTTCTAGTTTCTGTTCTGGGATTTTGTACACGTTGACGAAGTCGCTGATTAGGCCCTTATCATTGTCTGCGAGGCGTTTGGCCATTGCCAGAACAGGAGTTCCCGTGTAGTGGAAGGCCATAGGCAGTAGCGTGTTGTAGCCGCGCATCCGCATGTACCGGGCATGCACGTCTGCCATGGTATAGGTTCTTCCGTGGCCGATGTGCTGAGGCGAATTGGGGTAGGGGTAGGCTACGGTTACGAAGTACTTGGGCTTGGACGGGTCTGGATCTGTCTCGAAGATTCTGGCTTTTTCCCAGTTTTTCTGCCATTTTTCCTCGATTTTTTTCAAAAACTCCATGAAACTTTCTGATTCGGTTCGTGGGGTATTAAAGGTTTTGTTCTTACGAACAGAGAACGCTATTCCTCACATATAACACCCGAAATTAATGTGGAGGAACCCGCATTAATCCTTTGCTGTTGATTGGAAGACTGTTGCTGCCTTCGCGCGGGCGGTAGCTGGTTTTTCTTTTTCTGGCAATAGTGCACGCTTTGTCGGATGTGGGTTTTTATTGGAGTTTGTGATTGCTGATCTGAACACGGTGTCAAGGTGATTGATGCGTATGGAGAAAAGCTCGGGGTATGTTGTTGACAGAAAGGTAGTTGCAGTTTTGGTCCTCGTTTTCCTGGCGTTGGCTGGAAGCCTCGCAGTAATGTATGTTGATTTGAAATCAGAGATTGCTTCTCTGAAAAGTGACGATGAGCAGCTTCGAGGGCTGCTTGAGGAGTTGCACGCCAACCAGACGAGCGGCCTGTCTGCAGTTCAAATCTACAATCGAACCAAGTATTCAGTTGTGTTGATAACGACTGATAATGGGGAAGGTTCAGGTTTTGTCTACGATTCGCAAGGACACATCGTTACGAACAACCACGTTGTTGAGGGCACCACCAGCATCAATGTGACATTCTTCGACGGAACCGCTGAAACGGCTCAAATCACAGGAACACCCGACGTTTACGGCGACCTAGCACTGATCAAAGTTGACAAGTTGCCCGCACAATCACAGCCGTTGCCCATCAGAAACTCGACACAGCTGATGGTCGGAGAACCCGTCTACGCTATCGGAAACCCCTTCGGGTTGAGCAGTTCAATGACCTCGGGAATAATCAGCCAACTGGGAAGAGTGAAGAAACTCTCAGAACTGGGAGAGCCCGTGTCCCCCGCCGAGGGAAACTACTCGATAGCCGACTTGATCCAGTTCGACGCCGCCGTCAACACGGGCAATTCTGGCGGGCCACTGCTGGACAGCTTCGGCTACGTCATCGGTGTGACGTTCGCCATAGAAACCGACAACACAGGCATCAACGGCTTCATAGGAATAGCCTACGCCGTCCCATCAGTACTCCTCATGCGGGTAATTCCAGCCCTAGAAACCGGCGGCCACTACGACCATCCATGGGTTGGGATAGAGTACGATTCACGCTACACAGACGGAGTGCACGTGACAGGCATAGTTTCTAGAGGCCCAGCGTACAAGGCTGGACTGCAAGTAGGCGACGTGATAAAGCAAGTCGACGGTCTCAAAGTGAACAGTGGAGCAGACTTCGTAATCTACCTGGAAAGGTACACGAGCCCAGGCGACACAATAAAGCTGAACATCAACAGAAACGGCAGCACCCTCAACGAGACGCTAACACTGGAACCAAGGGCACCAATCCAGGCTAGTCCCTAGAACCACGCGCCGGTTTTAAATTGAGAGGCAAGCAGTGTTCACTCGCTGAAAGAAATATGAAAAGCGGCAGAGACCACGTGAAAGCGGTGCTTTTCGACTTGGGAGGCACGCTGGTCAAGATTGACAACAGCGAGGTCCCCCACGTCATGAAGAGAATGCTCGAAGACTGCGGAGTCAACCGTTCTTTGGAAGACGTGTCTAAGGCATGGGTGAAATCCGAGGAAGGACTCAATTTTCGAGACATGACAAGACTCCTTGACGAGTTCTGGGTTCAGCGAAACCTACGGATTCTACACAACCTTCGAGTCGACTCAGAAACTGAAAAACTGGCAAGATTCATGGCAACTCACTGGTGGGACTATTCAAGAGTAACTCTCTACCCAGACGCTAAAACGATGCTCCCGCAACTCAAAGGAAAAGGTTTGAAGACAGGACTCATAACAAATGGATTGCAGAGTGACACAAGCGGGGTACTGCCCCAAGTAGGGTTGCAAGACTTTTTTGACGTCGTTGTTGTCGTTGACACACTAAGAAGGATGAAACCCGACGCCGAAGTTTTCAACTATGCACTAGAAAAGTTGAGGACAGCGCCTTCCGAGGCCGTTTTCGTCGGAGACGAGATGGAAACAGACTACAAGGGAGCACAAAAGTGCGGGCTACCCGTATTCTTAGTTGACCGTGACGGCAAAGTTCAAGACAAGAGCGTGAACAGATTATCCAGTTTAGAAGACTTGTTTGAACGCGCGCTGTAGGCGATTTCCATGGTGGACAAGAGGCCCAGCTGGGACGAATACTTCATAGAGATAGCAAAAGTAGTGGGCACGAGAGGAACCTGCGACAGAGGAAAAAACGGAGCCGTCCTAGTCAAGAACAAGAGAATCCTAACAACAGGGTATGCGGGCGCTCCAGCCGGACTGCCACACTGCGACGAAGTCGGCCACATGATAGCTGAAACAACCGATCCCAACGGAAACAAATCAAAACACTGCATACGAACCACACACGCAGAACAAAACGCAATAACGCAAGCCGCCCTGCACGGAGTCTCCACCGACGGAGCCACCATGTACACAAAATTCGTCCCTTGCTTCGCCTGCGCCAAAATGATAATCAACGCCGGAATAGAAAGAGTCGTGGCAGAAAAAGACTATCACGACTCAGCCCTGACAAAGCAATTTTTCAAGCAGGCCCGAGTAAAGCTAGGAATCCTCACAAACGAAGTAGAAGAATACCCCGACCAAAAATAGCGCGCCGCTTCTAGCGCGGCGGACAGGGCCTGAACAGAAAATCTAAATATCCGAGCTTCAATCCTAGAATAACCATGAAGTGGCAAATCTGCATAACACTTGCAAGCCTCCCCCTAGCCTACCCAATCCTGCTTGTCGGTTACTATGCTGGAAAATACGTACGAGAAACGAGCCCAAAGGAGATAGTAAGAAGAAACAGAGAACTCTTCTAGCGCGCAACTCGGTTCAGTGTGAATTCTGAATATGAACTGCGCCTTCACAAACAAGATATTCCCAGCCCTGGCAAGCTCTTCCTCATGCAATCACAGACCGAAGAACTCACGTCCACACTAGGCACACTTGAAGCTCAGAAAAAAACACCGAAAAGCTTCACCTTGTACGAAGAGTACAGCCAAACCGACATAGCTGACACAATCAGAACATGCAGAACTAACTATAACAAGGCAACCCTAGAAAGAAGGAAGAAACTGGAAGAACAAGTTGAATCCGAAGTCAGCAAATTCCGCAGGTGGCTTGAAGAAACCAAAAACCTCGAACCCAACACCGCACATTACCACGCCATCTCGCTCAAGGGCCTCCTTCTCGGACTACCAACAGGCGTCCAAATCGCGCAACTTTTCGACATAGCGTTAACGCGCGCAAGCTCAAAAGTCTAGCTTACCTTGAGGGGCACTCAGGCTTGCGGGTTGATTCGAGCCTGACCGTATTCCTGTTTCATGTCTGACGCTAAGTCGTGAAGAGCCTGCACGTGCTGCGAGTGTTCGTACACCCAACATCCATTCTTGAAAAGATCGTACGGCACAGTCTCTCTCGACCACTTCCCGACGCGCAGGTCCTGAAACACGTACTCGTAACTTTCCAAGAAGTTCTCTCTTGACAGCTTCGATAAAGCATCGATGAAGTTTCTGAACTCGTTCCTGGGAAGATAAACCTGAGAAACCAGCGAGTTTTCGTTCAGTATCTTGCCCAGAATAATCACGAAGGGTTTGTCCAAGAGAGAAGTCGCAAACTTGCCCATTTTCTCACTGTTACTGAATCTGAAAATGAAAAACAGCATGTCGGACGTTGCCCTGTCGAACGGTAATATAGCCATCTGAAAAGTCTCAATCAGTCCATGTTTGACGACGTGTGTTTCGTAATGGTAACGAATGTTCTGTAGTGTCGTTCCCAGTTTTCTACCCATAGAGACCAAGCTCACGGTGGCATCTTTCTCCAGCTCCTTCACTATGAACAAGTCAGTTTGATCAGCTTTCAACGTGAAACTCGCAGGGTCCCTCAACGTGTAGGGCAGTTCACTTTCTGAAGAAGAAACGTCGTCCAGCCACTTCTCCCAAGGAAACACCCAAGTCTCCTTATCATCGTCAAACCAGTTTCTCGTGCGATTAACCGTGTGAAAACAAGTCGACCAGAACAACTCTACATCCCGCGTCACTCCCAGCCTCTGCACTTCAGAAAGGAAACCTTCGAACTCGGCCGTGTGTTCCACGGGAATAACATAGATTCCCACGCATCCCTCAAACGTACCGAAGCATCGGCTCAAGTATATGTAAAACTTGTTGACTTTCAAACAGTTGAAAAGGGTATCCTCTCGTCCAGGAATCGCCTTCGCGAACACCACTGCTTTCTTCATTCCCAAGTTTGTGTGATAAATAGTCGTGAGCAACCTCAAATAAAAAGAGGAGGACATGCGCTTGATCCTCGATATGACAGTTCCCCTTGGTGCGTTGAGTTCTTTAGCGACTCTTGAGATGTTTCTCGGTCCGTATTCTGCAAGACCTTCTAGAATTCTCACGTCAAGATTATCAAATTTCTTGTTGTCAAGTCGTTTAGGCATGCCCTTTCCCACCGTTATTGCGCTCTGGTTATACCCTATATTAACCTTATGGTCCGCACGGCGAATCGATTGGTTCTGCAAGTGCTTTCGCAGTGGCAAGTGATAGGACAACCAAGCCGATTGATAGAGCGATTGCGATGGCTTTCCAGTGTCGAGTGACAAACATTCTCCAGTTCAAGTATACCACCTCCTTTTAGAGTTGTTGCCAATAAAGCTTTTGCTTCGACGAAAATAAAGCTTATATATGCTTGCTTCTAGAACTAAACTCCATGTCCCTTGCTCCAGAGACCAGACGCAAGATATCGCAGTGCATCGACGAGGTACTGGAAACGCTTGGAAAAAGCGGAAAACAAGCTCTAACTAATTATTTCGAAACAAACATCGGCCTGAAGAAAAAAGAAATCCCCCAGAAGCCCGAACTGTTCCGCAAGGGGCTAAACCTGATTTTCGGAGACCAAGCGGCGGATCTGCTTGAAACAGAGATTGTAGAAAAACTGCTGACAAGCTTGGGACTGGACCCGAAATCAAAACTGACTCTTGCAGAGGCCATCGGTCTCATCAGGGCAGCACAAAAGAAACCCTGCTAGACCCGGTGTACACCAATTTTTCAGAGGCAGAAGCACGAAAAGTGCACGCTTTGAAATCTCCCGAAAGAGAGTAGAGAGAATGGCTTTCATTATTTCGAGGAGGCTTCGTGGGCTATCAGGCGTTCATCTTGAACTATTGCCTCATATATTTCATCGACAACTTGCTCCCGCTCCGTTGTCCCGCCGACCTCGTGATGGCTGCCCTTGGTGATCTCAGCTATCTTTTCGGTCAGCAGCACACCGGCGTACTGCCATTCCACAGTAGCCGGGTTCGTGTTGACCACAACCGTGTGAATCCCTTCTTTTCTGGCAACCTGGGAAACCGAAATGACATCGTCCACTGCCATGTCTTCATACTTGAAGAATGCTGCGTCGAGAGGGTCAAACGTGCGCACCTCACCCGTCTGCAGACTCTTTATCAGTGGAACGTTGGCGTTCCCGTCTGTCACGATAACCATGACCGGGATCGTCGACCTGTCTCTGCGCTTTTCTTCCTTCAAAACCTCGATGGCCTTCAGCATTCCCGCAGCCAACGGAGTGAATCCACTAACGTGCAGTCTCAGAAGCTTGTTCGCCACAACTCGCAGGTTAGTTATGGGGTGCTGGGCAACAACCGCGTTCATGCCCTTCATAGCCACAACCCCCACTTTGTCCCGGTAACGATAGGCGTCTGCGTGCAGTCGCAGAACGGCTCCCTTCACGTTCTCGATGCTTTCCATCATGGACTTGCTCAAGTCGATGACCAACACTATGGTCATGGGCGCTTTGTAGATTCTCGACTTCTATCTCGCGCGCGCTTCTTGTGTGGTTGAATATTCCGGGTGGAAAAGGTTATATGGCTGGATTATCCAACCATATTTCATGCGTCGCTTCACGGTTCGCCATCTCGCGCTCTTCGCTGTTCTGGCTGCCATGTGCACAGGTATCCAGTTGACGCCTCGTCCTCCGAACGTGGAGTTCACTACTTTGATTTCTTTCTTGGCCAGCGCTGTTATTGGAATGTCTTTCGGCGTCGGTTTGGGGGCTTTTGTAATGTTCATCAACGGATTTGTTTCGCCTTCAGGGTTTGCCGGCTTGATCCTGCCGTTTCAAATGGTTGGAATGGCACTGGCAGGGGTGGCCGGAGGCCTGTACAGGCGCTCGAGAAATGGCTCTTATGATGCGCAGTCGTGTTTTGAAACGGCGGTTCTGGGGGCCTTTCTTACCCTTGTCTATGATGCACTCACCAATTTTGCGTATGCAATGCCTCCGATGTTGAACGGTCAGCCAGTTTTGCCGACGTATGTAGCCGTACTTGTTTCTGGTGCCATTTTTTCCTTAACACATGTTGTTTCCAACGCTGTCATCTTTGGAGCAGGGTTCGTCCCTGTCACAAAAGCCATGCAAAAACTTTTTGGAGGTGAACAAGTCTGGAAAAAAGAGTCTTTACATACGTGATCTTGGCTCTTCTGGTCTGGGCAATTTGCGGTACCGCCATAGCCGGTTACTACTCGACGCAATACAGCACTTACCAGAATGAATACAACAACCTGCTAGACGAGATGAACGTGCTTTCACGTGCAATAGAGAATCTCACCGGCGCGATGGTGAATGTTACTGGTTCAGTGGGGAACCTTTCAGATGTCATGAACTCCCTGTCTTTGCGAGTCAATATTCTTGTGAGCTACGGCAATGGGACAAGAACGTGGTTTAACAGCACCGCACTTCCTCTTGGTACAACAGCATTTACTGCCTTGCGGCTCGTGACATCGGACGTGAATTACACGGACTACGGAGGTAACTTAGGGATACTAGTCACATCCATAAACGGTCTGGCGAATAGTCCGACGCTTGGATGGTTCTTCTGGTGCGAACCTGCCGAAACAACAACATGGACAAGTCCGAATTATTCATGTGCACAGCTCATACTTCATGGAGAAGATACTATTGCCTTCACTTATCAGAGCTACAATCCGTGGCCGACTTCGCCTTCGTGAAACTGCAGCTCTTCCTTTCTTTTTTTACAGCCTGCTCGTTTAAACATCTTAAAAGTTCATTAATTCCTATATTTAACTAACAATAGCCTATGTGCGAGGAGAATACACGTGGACTCCATTGAAGTAATCACCAAGGTTGCAGGGAAAATCGCACCTGGACGTTCGCCTTCTTTTGCTGAAGCCCACGTTGTGAAAGCTTTGGAAGAGATCAGCCTCCAAGAAAGCGTGGGTCGGTTGAAACTCTCAAGAGATCTCCACTTGGGGGAGGGTGAGGTCAGAACTCTTGTTAGACATCTTAAGAATGAAGGGTTGATTGATGTTTCAGAATCTGGTATTTCCCTGTCTGAGGGTGGAAAAAGGATGCTTTCCCGTTTGAGAGCCCTTGTAAGCGAGCAGATGGACATTCCGTCCACATCTTTGACTGTTGGGTTTTTCAATGTTGCAGTTAGAGTGGCAGGGATGAAAGACTCCATAAAATACGGTCTGGAACAGAGAGACGCGGCAATAATGGCGGGAGCAAAGGGAGCCACCACTCTAGTCTTCACCAAGAACAGACTCACCATGCCCGGTACTGAGGAAGACGTGTCAAAAAGTGAGCCCTCCATTCTCGCTTCGTTGTCAAAACTCTGTTTGAACGAGGGCGACGTCATAATAATCGGAAGCGCAGACGAAAAGATAAGAGCAGAACTCGGAGTAAAGACGGCGGCCCTTGAACTCCTCAAAACAAAAACCAGAACCTTCCACAAGAACCCACAGCATGGCTAGTGGAATAAGAAACGTGCGTTAACAACTTCAAGCGCGCTCTTAATTAAGTGCAACTTCCCAGTCTTTGCAGGGTCGAAATGAGCGTCGTCAATAGGCCTGAGGTTTCGGGACCGCTGGCATGGTTCTACATCGCGACGGCTGTGCTGCTGGCGGCTCTGGGCGTGTTTATCACCTATCTGTACTCACAGACACAAATACTCGGACTTACGGTGGGCTTGGTCGTCCTGGTTGTCGTGGAGATAATAATCATCTCCCTGACGGTTTCCATGCATAAAACAGAGTACACTCTGACACAGCGTGAACTGATCATGAAGGCATCCGTGTTCATTGGCGGCACGAAAAGGGTTTCCTTGCAAACGATAGAATCTATCGAAAGAACGTTAATACCGTTTGGCATCAGGCTTTTCGGAGCAAGCGGCTATGGCGGATACTACTATTTTCCGAACGTCGGCAGAGCTTTTGTGGTCATAACCAACTTCAGGGACGGCATTCTGATAAAAACCAAACAGGGCAACTACCTCATCACTCCTAAGGACCCCGACGAGTTCATCGACTCCGTCAAGAGAATGGCGAAACCGGATAAAGCGACCCGCCCGCCATTCGTACAATCCTGAGAGAAGATGATGCTTGTGACAAAAAGAGATATTGCATGGAATCTATCCGAAGTATTCCCAAGCTCTACGGACGCTTCAGTCCAGAAGGCCATTGACAGCCTAGGCGAAATGGCAGAGCGCTTTTCAAAGAAGTATCGTAGGAAAATCGGACGCCTATCCGCTGAACGCCTTGCAGGGTGTCTTGAAGATTTTGAGGCGCATCGCGCCAAACTTGGCGATGTCTCATTGTTTGCTGAGTTATCATTTGCGGCAAACATGACCTTGCCGGAAACACAGTCGCTTCATGACAAGGTAACCAAGATGGAAGCGAAGCTGGGCAAGATGCTGGCGTTCTTCGAACTCGAAGTTGGTGCCCATGTTTCTAAGAATCCAAGAATGATTTCTGACCCGGCACTAGCGAACTACAGACATGCTCTTGAGAGGCTCAAGAGGCTGGCCGCTCATCACTTGTCCGAGGTTGAAGAGCAACTGATTATCGAGAAGGATCAGTACGGCGTCAGAGCGTGGGAAGAGCTGCAGAGCAAGTGGCTCAACACCCGGATGTTTGAAGTCGAGGTCGAAGGCAAGAAGAAAACTCTGCCGTTCGGCGAGGCCGGCGGCCTATTGCCTCATCCTGACCGGGCCACGCGAGAGTCAGCATACAGGTCAATCTACGGTCTGCTGGGAGAATGCGGAGAGATATTCTCCTCAGCCCTCAGGAACACCTGCAACGACTGGCTGAACGTTTGTGAGAGGAGAAAGTACGGTTCTCCCATGCATGCGAGCCTCATAGAAAACGATACTGAAGAGACGGTAATAGACAACCTGCTGGGCGCAGTGGAGGATTACACCGGCCTGTACCAGCGCTATCTCAAGCTGAAAGCCAAAATGATGGAATTACCAAAGCTCGGCTGTCACGACATAATCGCTCCTCTGCCGGACGCGCCACGCACGAAGTTCAAGTATGAGAGGGCAAGAGACCTGGTCATCAAGGCATACAGCAGGTTTGACGAAGATTACGCGTCAGCCGTGAAAGACATGTTCGCAAGGAACCACTTGGATTCTTCACCGAGGTTCGGCAAACAAAACGGGGCTTTCTGCGCAAGCTGGTACAACGGCAAATCCGCCTTCGTACTCGACAGCTTCAACGAGGCTCTGCGTGACGTTTACACGCTTGCTCACGAACTCGGCCACGCGACTCACGATTATTATTCTCAGCGAAAACAGACTATCCTGAACCTGAGAATCCCGATGATCGTGGCGGAGACTGCCTCAATATTTGGAGAGCTACTTCTAACCGATCTTCTGCTCAGCGAAGCGAAGTCAGACGCGGAAAAGAAGGCGATACTCTGTTCAGTCCTCGATGCGGCGGGCTCAGCCATCTTCAGAGTGACTGCCAGAGCGTGGTTCGAACAGAGTCTTTACAGCGCGCTTAGACAAGGAGACTACCTGAACTATCGGATGATATGCAAATACTGGACTGCAGCAAGGAGCAAGATTTTCGGAGACTCTGTAGATTGGTTTGATGAAATGGAGGCCGAATGGGCTACTGTTCCGCATTACTACCTGGCCAACTTCAGGTTTTACAATTACCCATACGTCTATGCCCAATTGTTCGTGTACGCTCTCTACCAGAAATATCTGGGAGAAGGCTCAGGTTTTGTGCCAAGATTCAAAAAGATGCTCTCAGCCGGCAGCAGCGTCTCTCCTCTGGAAATCGGCAAAATGGTCGGTCTTGACATCAGCGACCCAAGCTTCTGGAAAATCGGTATGAAACAGTATGAACACTTTGTCAAAGAGCTCGAAAACATGGTTGCTTAGAGGCCGCGTGATAGAATGACTTTCAGAGTGTAATAGTACGCAAAAAAGGTGGAAGAGGAGAGTCAGCTTCTGGGTTGCCGAACTATTGATGAAAGCGTGCTCAGCGTCTGGCGGCATTTGGTTTTCAGGGGTTCGAGTTTTCTTCTTTGTTTGACGACTATTATGGCTACGATGATGAGTGGGATTATCAAGGCTAACGGCAACAGATCTGGCTGATACTCTGCGACTATCCAGGTGGCTTGTATGGCAATCACGTGTTGCGAGTGGGTGTAATTCAGGTACACGAACACGTATTCAGCGTTTTCTGTGATCTGGAAATCTCCTTGAGTCAAGGGTTCTCCGTCAAACGTGACGGTCCAATCGTTGAGCGTGCTCGCGTTGAGCAGGGTCTTCGGAATCGTTACATTGCAGAATCCTGTGCCCGTTGGCCCAGTGACGTTAAACGTTATCTTCTTGGCGTCTGGAGCAAAGTCGAAGCTTGTCACTGTAGAGTTCGTGAATATTGGAATGTCGTAGTTGCCTCCGTTGTAACTGATTTGTTTTTGGTATGCTATTAGGAACATCAGGTCTTTCAGGCTACTGAGGGACGCGTTGTTCCAAACCATGCTTCTACTGTCTGCAGAGCATTGGTCTGGAGCAGGCACGTCGGACGGTTGGAAGAGCAGAACTGTCTGGTTGGCGTTTGACGCTCCAGTAACTGTAATAGTGAATTTTTCAAAGTCAAGCGGTGGAGCGCTCGAGTCAGTCGACATGTCTAACCAATTCTCGAGTTTGAACCTTACGAAATCTATGTTGTCAGCTTGAGGTTTGAGAATCAGTCCGCTGAAGTTCGCGTGCATCCAGTCTTGTCCCAACTCAAACTCTGCTTGGAAATTGTTGATGTTTATCTCAGTGTCGTTGAGCAGGCGAAACTCCCAAGGTACGGGTGTCATCAATGGTGGGGGTCTGGGTTTCAATAGGCTGGTTGACGGTGGCGAAAACATGGCCGCTATCAAGAAATCCTTCTCGTGGTTCAGTTCAGCTTCAAAATCGCCTTGCATAGTCACTTCTGAAGCGAAGGTCGCCGTGCCGTTCACCATGTCAAACGTCATTATCGAAGAGTTCAAGGTGCAGTAGGTAGTGTTAAGGTAGGATTCGACGAGGTCATGCATGTCTGGCGGCGTCGCGTCTGGCAAGACGGGAATGACATCGTTTTTCAACTGGCTAGCGTTGGCTGAAAGCCAAGCGTACACAGACATTTTCCGGTCAGCGCTCGAGTAGGAGGCGTTGACACCTGCGTCTGTAAGTGCGTAAGCCGTGGCGTTGGCAATCTTGAGCCATGCTTCGACCTGTGTTTTCTCTAAGGGCATACCAGAAATTGAAGGAGGTGCCGCGGGTGGGCCCAAAAGAAGAAGGTCTTCGCACAGAGCTTGCACGTCACTCGTCAAATGCAGGTCTACCTGCGCTATTCCAGAGTTGTGATAATAACTGAGCACGAGAGATGCGTTCCTAACCGAGGAGGCGGCTGACTCCAAGGATGCGTATGCAAACTGCTGCATTTCATCCGTCGGAGATCCTGGGGGAAACATCATTCGGGCTATAGCTCCCGTGAAATTGCCGACGACTGTAGCGTCGTACTCCACATCCGCTCCAAGCGTCGGGTTAGACCACGGCGTCTTTGTGATGTTCACATTGGTGCATTCTAGGTAACCCCAAGTCATGTCGTAGAGCGAACCTGGCCCCTGTCCAGTAATGTTGCCGGTTAGGTCAGCGAGCGTCTGGTCTAATATGGTTTCGTTTATCTGGAGGCCGTCATAACTTGCATAGGTGATGTTGATGTTACCCGTGAACTGAAGGTTGCTCCTGTTGCCGTTGAAGTCCAACCTGATGTCGGCAAACGGGAATCCTGGAATCGCGTGGAAAGTGATGTTTCCTCCAAGTTTTGTTCCATCGAAATCCGCGCGAACCGTGGCATCCGACATGTTAAATGGAAAAACGGTGTCGTAAATAGTGGGTATCACCGTTTGCCCGCTGATAGTTACGTCAAACAGGCCTCCGGAGTATGCGGCGATAAGGTTGACGTCTGTCGTGTTGAACGGGTAATATCCAGCTTCTTCCGGCGTCAATATCATGGAAGCGTTGACAGCGTCATTTTCGAGCCCATTCTCGTAGACCGAGCGTGCATGCGCTTCGATTGCTTTGTAGTTCGAATATGTGTTCTCTGGAAAGACTATTGTGCCGTTGGAGGTTTCCGTCGTCACGTTCCCAGTTGTCGAAAAGCCCATCGTCGCGTTTATCTTGGGTCCGCCGGAGTTGTCTGGGTACATGTGAGTGAAGTTGAGTGTTCCATCTACTGCAACGGTAGCGTCCGGGTAGACTTTGAAGTTGACTTTGATGTCCTGTGAGGGTGCGTTGAAAAGCGTGTAGTTGTATCGTATCGAAAGAGGTATACCCTGAAGCTCACTTGTCTGAGTCCAGCTTGTGACATCATACACGTATATGTAGCTAACGTTCGTCGGGTTGAAGTGGTTGGAAGCGATTTCGAGTCCTGAGAAATTCACGTAAAATGTGCTAACACCAGCAGCGAAGTATCCCTGTTCATTGTGGGAGTCGTACAAGTAATTGGTCACGGTTCCTGTTTTTTCCATCAATCCTTGGACACTGACCTCGTACTGTCCGGCCTGAGTCACGTTGAAGTCTATTCCGACTTCAAGATAGTTAAAGAGACCATCACCGTCAGTATCAACGCCTTGGTCCGAAACGTGCCCGGTCAGGAAAGCATGAGGATCAAACTCAGTATAATCGTATACTCGCGACAAGGGGACGACGTTTTTTGTGTCAAGATAATTGTAGTATGGTTCACTTGCTCCGTAAAGCTGGATCGAAGAAACAAACTTGGGGTTCAAGCCAGAGCTGAAAATCATAGGACTGGAGATCGACACGTTCAGATAATGGATGCCAGTGTCTAGGAAGCCCTGACAGGAATTGTATGCTGAAATATAGTTGTCGAACGCATCCCTGAGTCCACTGATGCTCACCTGAAAGTTTCCTGCGACAGTCACGTTGATTTCCACGTCGACTTCCAGGTAATCGTACAAGCCGTTGCTGTTAGTGTCCAACCCACGGTCGAGAACGTTGCCCGTCAATGTCGCCTCAGGCTCCTGGGCAGCTACGCTGGATCTGCAAATCACAGTGAAAGTTGAGACTAACAGAAGAAATACTGCGGATAGGGTCAAAAACTTGTTGATTTTCATTTTCCTTTCCTCATCTGAACTTACACTTTACATTACAATCATGCGTTGCCAACACTTATATAGTTTTCACACAAGACTAATCGTTCAGGGATCGAAACGCGGCTGCTTACGTTCTGCTCTAGAAACCTGTTTCGAAGAAAAATCAGGACAGCCCTGTGCATACTGGGAGTGGCAATCGCGGCAACATTCGTCATCGCCGTAGGCTCCACCACCATGCGGTACACAACGGTGATACGAGAGATGAACGTGCTCTTCAACGGCCAAGTCACCGTGGTAAGCAAAGACGCTATTGTCATCCAAGCAATTCCAGTCACTGGTGGCATGTTGCCGCAAGGTTCAACAGTGGAAAAAATACTGAGCATTCCAGGGGTAAGCACTGTAACGCCAGTCCTGTTTGTCACGTCGGTAGGATCTCAAGCGCTGATCCAGGCTGTTCCAGTAAACTTTTCGATGGGCATACCCGTTGAAGATTGGGATATCGTTCTTGGACCCGTACCGCTGAGGGCAAACGGACATTTTCCCGCGAACGATTCAAGCAACGAAATCGTGGCCGGCGCCTCCCTCGCAGATCAATACAACTGGACTGTGAATGCTGAGATACAACTAAACGGCTACACTCTACGCGTCTCAGGCGTCTTCGACACCAAGATGGCCTTGTTGAACCGCTGTCTAGTCATGCCCCTCACACTCGCACAGCTAGTTTACAATTATCCCCAAAGCGTAAACATACTCGCAGTCAAGCCTCTTCAAAGTATGCCGCAGCAGAACTTGACCATGGCCATAAAAGAAAAAATAGGTTACGTCAATGCCTTGACAGAAACTGAGAGGAACGACATCGTTCAGCCCGTCCTAGAGCAGGTACAAACATGGACCATCGGCATAGAAGCAGTGGTCTTCGTCATCAGCTTAATCCTCGTCATGACCGTCACTATTATGAGCGTCTCAGAGAGACGACGTGATTTCGCAACGCTGGACGCCATGGGCGCTCCAACAAGCTACGTGTTCCGAGTGGTTATCATAGAAACGTTTCTAATGGGAGTCTTGGGTGGGGTCATAGGCATAGCCTTCGGTTCCCTCACGGCCATCGTCTTGGCAAGCCTCTACACGAGCATCCCTGTTACACTGTTCTTTCCCAGTATTCTGGAAATCGTCCCGCCCATTTACATGCTGGAAATGTTTGCAGCCATCGTCAGCGTGTGCTGTCTAGGGGGAATAATCCCGGCGTTAAACGCTATGAGAATGCGTATAGCCGAAGTCCTGAGAGCGGAATACTGATGAAGATTCGAACAGTGAACCTAACAAGATCCTTCCGAGTGGGTGCCTCTGAAATAGCAGCCGTCAAAGAGGTGAGCTTGGAAATCAGCAAGCCAGAACTGATAGCTATCATCGGCCCTTCAGGCTCAGGCAAATCAACACTGCTCAACCTCATCGGGTTGAACGATTATCCAACCTCAGGAGAAATCTTCATCGATGATGCTGACGCTTCGCGACTATCCGGTCGTGAGCGCAGAAGAATCCGCAACACGCGCATTGGGTTCGTTTTTCAGACTTTCAACCTTTTTCCCACGCTCAACGCTCTGGAGAACATTGAGCTGCCCATGTCACTAGCCAACAAGTCCCAGAAAGAACAGCAGGAAAGAGCAGTGAAGCTTCTTGAGATTGTCGGGCTGACGCAGAGGCGCAGTCACAGGCCGAAGCAGTTGAGCATGGGCGAGATGCAGCGCGTGGCCATCGCGAGGGCCCTGGCAAACAAGCCGGAATTAATCGTCGCCGACGAGCCCACGGGAGAGCTCGACTCAAAAACAGCCAAAGAAACAATCAGCCTTCTTCAGGAAATAAACGAACGCGAGAAAACCACGGTAGTCGTGGCAACACACGACGAAAAAATAATCGACGCAGCAGACATAGTTTACACCATGCAGGATGGCAGGCTGAAGCAAGAGAGTTGAATCCTCACAGAATCACAGCAAACGCGCGCCTTTGACCTGTTCAGGAGATTGTGCCACCTAGAAGCGAGTCCAGTCTGGAACTTGGAGACTTGTAGGATTGTTTTGTCAGTGTTTCAACTTTTTTCTCACGGTTTCTTCGGCTTTTTGCACTGCTTCAGGCAGTCTTTCTGTTCGTGTTCCGCCTCCCTGAGCAAAGCTGGGTCTTCCGCCTCCCCCGCCGCCGATGATTGCTGCTGATTCCTTGACTACCTCGTCAGCGCTCACTCCCTTTTCAAGGGCGATTTTTCCAGCCATAACCATTATTCTCGCGTTTTTCCCGTCTGATCCATAAAACACAGTGACCGCTGCTTCGTCCCGTTTAATAATCTCGGTTGCTGTTTGAACCATTCGGTCAACGTCAATGGATTCATGAAAATCCCGGATTACGAGTTTGACGCCCGCAATCTCCTTGTTTTCCACCGCCTCAACCTCGTCCTCCAGCTTGACACTGTCTTGAACCGCTATTTCTTTAACCAGCCTTCTCCTCTCAGCGTTCGCTTCCTTCAACTCCTTCACCAGCTTCTCCGCCGTCTTGTCCAGCTTTTCAAGAGGAGCGTTTAATGTTTCAGACACTTTGACAAGTAATTCCTCGTTTTTTTGGACAGCCTTGACCGCTGGGATTCCGATTGAATAGACGAGCCTTTCGACGCCGTCTTGGACTCTCTCTGAATGGATGATTTTTAGAAAACCAATCTCGCCTGTGCTTTTCAGATGCGTCCCAGCGCAGGCTTCAACGTCCCAATCTCCGATTCTTACAACTCGGATTTCTTTGCCCGGCACTGCCCCGCCTTGGTAAAGCCTGAAGCCATAAAGACTCTCAGCGTCGTTCCTGGGCATCCACGTGGTTTCAACCTGAATGTTTCGCAGAACAGCCTCATTCGCCAGAGTCTCTATCTTGTGCAGTTCTTCCAACGTTAATCTGCGGTAATGCGAGATGTCAAGTCTCGAAGTTTCGATGCCCTTCTGCGTTCCGTACTGCCAAACATGCTGACCCAGAACGCGTCTTGCAGCCCCGCCCACCACGTGAGTCGCGGTGTGATTCTTCATGAGACTGTAGCGTTTTTCCCATGCAATGGCTCCTTTGACCACGTTGCCTTCTTTCGGAACATCGCCTTTCACCTTGTGAACAATCACCTTGCCGACTTTTTGAACATCAACCACTTCGGCCTTTTTGCCGCCGAACGTGAAATTTCCGCTGTCTGCAGGTTGTCCGCCGCCTTCGGGGAAGAAACACGTCTTGTCGAGCACAACAAACTCCTTGTTGACCACTTTCAGAACGTTTGCCTCAAACTCCTTCATGTACTGATCCTGATAGTACAGCACAACCGTTGCAGGAAGATCAGCGACTTCCGTCTTCAACTCTTGTTCGAACTTGGCTTCTATTTCCACGGGTTTTGAGACCTGCATGTGCCTTTGCGCAATTAAAGTGTAGAAGTTCTCGGGGAGTTCCACGTTGAAGTCCTCCTTTTCTGCAGTTTGTTTGACGATCTCGGGCGGCAATCCGTGAGAATCATAAAGCTCCGTCAACGTTTCTATAGGAATAGCCTTCTTTCCTTCTTTTTTCAGTTCGCTTGAGATGCGCTTGACCATTCCTTCGCCACGCTTGATGGTTTCGTCGAATTTCTCTTCTTCGACCTTGAGCATTTCCGTTATTTCGTTTTGCATCTCCTTCAGGTGCGGATAGTCCTTGGACCACAGGTTCACCTGCATGTCCATGATGTCGTAAAGCTTGTCGGATATGCCCAGCATCCTTAGCAGTCGGTAGACTCGGCGGAAAATGAGGCGAGCCAAGTAGCCTTCTTGAATGTTTGAAGGAACCACGCCCTCGGAAAGTATAAAACTCAAACACTTAGTGTGGTCTGCAACCGCGAAAGCGTTCTCAATCGGGGTTACAAACTTGTCCAGGTCATCAACGCTTATCCCTGCCAACTCCGCTTCTTTTTTTCTAGTTTCAACTCTGCTCGCCATCTTGTCCAAGTTCACGAGGCCTGAGGCTTCTGCTACTCTTTTCAGAAGTTCGCCGTTGATTCTGGTTATGCCTGCCATCTTGAAGACTTTCTCAAGTAAATCGCCGTAGATTGCGTGGAAACCGCTGGGTGCGCCTTGAGAAAGCCATGCGTAACGGTCTATGCCGTAGCCCGTGTCAACTGTGCGAATCGACAGCTTGACGAAGTCACTGTTGACCACTTTGAACTGCATGAAAACGAGGGTGTCCACTTCCAAACCTCTGATGATGGATTCGACGCACGGTCCTGCGTTTCCTCCACCACACCAGACTTCCTCCTTGTACACGATTTCTTCAGATTTAACGCCCAAAACTCCTGTAACAAAATCGTGCTGATACCTGACGGTCTGGTCTTTCCAGTACACCTCTTTGTCTGGATAGTTAAACGCGTGCGCTCCACCCATCTCAAAAATCGTTAAGTGTCTGCCAAAAGTGGGACCCGTGTTATCTATGTCTACCAGGCGTATGCAAGGTTGAGAGATTACCAGCGGATTTGCTGGTGGAGGGGCAATTCCGTCAGTGACGTATGGCTGAAAATCAATTATGCTTGCATGGGTGAGGTAGATGTCATCTCTCCATCTTGCCACCACTGGGTAAGGCTTTATGCGCGCATGACCGTTTTTCTCAAAGAACGAGAGAAAAGCTTCACGCATCTCGTGCAGATTATACTTTTTGTTTGTGGGTGAATTGTTTATGAAAGTGTATGATGCGCATCCTTCTGAATTTGCTTCTCCGCATGTCTTCTGACCTGGAAGCTGTGTCCAGAAATACTCGCCGCACTTGGGGCACAATTTTCTAACGTAACCGTGTTCTTTGAAAAACGGAAGGTTGTACTCCTCTGCTGGAAACCGCTGCAAATCATAAACACTCCAAACTTTGAACTGGGTTTCAATGGATTAACAAAACACGGGAATTTAAACCATTTCGCTGGCTATTCTTCCCCGTCGCCTACGTATCCTTCTTCCCAGACAGTAGCCACGTTCTTGGCGACGTAGCCGTCGATAAAACAGTAGACAATGAACAAAACTATGGTCGTAGCTATGCTTGGTACGAACATGTTTATGATTAATACAGGAATAGAAACCAGCAGAAAAGCAACCCCCAGTAGCAACCCATGGAAGAACAAGCTCAGCAGGTTCGATTCCACTGAAATGTTCCAAAGTACATTCATAAGAAAAACGTTGATACCTCCGATGACCAGAAAGAGCAGCACAAGGCCTATTATCAGACCTATCCAAAGTCCCACAACTACCAGCCCAACAATCACAAAAGCTAGCACGAAGACTAAACCCAAAGATATAATCGAGTACAAGATGCCGTGCAGAAAGTATCTACCCAGCAAGCGGACGCGAGAAGATTCATCTGAAGACTCGTCCATCAGTATCACGCCTACAGTATTCAATCAGAGTATTAATGACTTGTGTTAACAACAGGCGCAACCCTGAATTACAAGCTGATGCAAAAACAATTCAGTAACTTTTGCAATACCTGCCTATGTCGAGTTTCAACCTGAGCAGGGAGCCACAGGCAAGGAGCATGAAACAGTTTCAGATCCTTCTATCTGGTCGTGCTGTTGCGCGTTTGATTTAAATGTGTTCTCTCCATAAGCAGATCATGGCAAGAGGATAGCGGGAGGTGAAGAGTCACGGACATATTTGACATTTACGTGTTGAACCTTGCACTTACTTTGGGCATGTTCGCCGTTTTGATTTTCCGCGCATGGCTCGAACTGAGGAACTACAGTTTGATGTGGAGAGAACTCGAGTGGCGGCAAACGTATCAAACCATGGGACGCATCCTCAAGGCGGAAAAAGACCTTTTCTCAAAGGTCGAAGGCGGTGACGAACTGTATCAGATGCTGTGCGAAATCTTCAAGGTGAGAGACGAACAAGCCTAAGGAAAATGCCAGTTTTCAATCAATCTTACATCTTTTCCGTGACGTTTTTCCATTCCGTAACGGACAAACGGCTTGGTTAAGTGTCTCTGAGATCTAGTTGAGGTTATGTACAGGCCTCTCTTTATCTCACGTTTCATCCTGACCTCAACCTTTCCGACGCTGGTGTCTCTCAGCCCGCATTTTTCGCATCTGAAACCCTTGTTCTTACCCATTGATTTCAGGCGTTTGCCACATTTTGGACAGATTGGATTTTGATAAACGATCTTTGGGGTCACTTTCAACAATCGGATCTTTTCGAGATTTATCGTCAAAGGCCTTCCGTTTGAAGGAACTCGGACACTGCCATAAACCTGTATACAGTCTCCACAGATCAGTTGTCTCGCGACACGGCTTAAAACACCGCTTGGCTCGTACGCGGCGCAGTCAGCCTGAGCACTTTTGTCTCTGATTGGAAAAATGATGTGTCTTCCACGAATCATCTTCGGGTTCGCTGCTACGACTCCCTTTGCAATCACTGAACTGTATGGTCTCAGTTGGCTAAGATCATTGATTCGTTTGAGGTGTGCGTCGGTTCCTTGGTTGGTGCGGAAAATGAGCCATCTTTCAACCGGTTCGAGGGGACTGACCATTTCGAATGCTTTCTTTACGATTTCTGGGGTTTCCCCTCGGATGCCGAAGAGAATCGGGTCTGGTCCTCGAGGCGTTATGATGACCCTGTGTCTTTCCGTGTCGACGTTGTTGAAGGTGTACGGGGCTGTTGCCTTGTCCATTTTGATGATTGATGCTTCGTCCACTCTCCGTTTCAGTCCATAATTTTCTGGAATTCGATACGCAAGAATCTCGTAGGTGCAGTCTCCTCGCAGCGTTTCACCGATGGCTGCCAGGCTGCCTATGATTCCTCTGCCATTCTTGAAACCCGCTGCTTCTCCGTTGAATTTCGTCAAAAGTCTTGAGGCGTCCTTGAGTGTCACGATTCCCGTTATAGCATGTTCTGCGAAAACTTTGAGTTCCTTCGGGATTCTCGGTTTTTCAACGAAAACAACACCCGGGTCTGTTCCTCTGAACTCCAAATCTGCGTTTTCTTCAACCGTGGATATGGCTGTCTCTTTTATTTCGTTCTCAGCGTTTTCGTCGTATTCTATTCTAAGGCACAGCGCCCCGTTTCCTCTGGTCTTCCACGGCACATTAGGATTTAGCCTAATCAGGCTTGGATAATCGATGAAGCTGGCACTGAGCTTCCGCAGTTTCTCCACAAGCAGGGCGGCAACGTAGGTTGTGCAACCCTTTCTCGTTGAGTCTGTATCGTCCAGTCCTATGTGCATCGTTTTCATGGACATTCGTCTAAACTCAGCTATTCCGGAATTAGAAATCGGGGCGAGATATAAACGAAGAATTGTCTGTTCCAAATAAAAAAGAGGGAATGACTGCTATTTCTTGGCCACTTCTTCTACAACGATCATGGTGAGCGTTGATCTGACCTTGTCGAGTCTTCTGACCTTCCACGTGACGATTTCCTTAAGCTTGTCCATCGTGTCTGCACTCACTTTGGCAATGATGTCGTAAACTCCATAGACAGCGTTTGCCTGTTCTACTCCTTCAACCTTCTTCAAGTCTTTAAGCACGTCACTTTCTGAGCCGATCTCGGTGTTGATTAACACGAAAGCTGTTGGCATTTAAATCTCCCACAATATTGTTTGCGTGTATGCATTAAAATATTTTGCTACACTTTGAGGCGAACCCTTCGTGCCTTCTGCTGTCCCCTTGCGTTGAGCCTGTCGTGCATTGCCCCTTTTTCAGATAATACGGATACGCTTATCTTTGGTTTTTAGACACTAGACTATCGGGCTTTGAGTATGCTTAAAGATCCTATAACAAGCCGAGATATGCGAGCATTGGAGTCGAATGCGGAATACTTTGGTGTTTCTAGGCTCTTGTTGATGGAAAATGCGGGGCACAACGTTGCCTTGGAAGTTGCTTCACGGTTTAAGCCGGGGAAATCTGTGGCGGTTTTCTGTGGTTTGGGCGGAAACGGCGGCGACGGCTTCGTTGCGGCGAGGCACCTGTCCTGCATGGGTTTCAAGGCTAGAGTCATACTTGCAGGAAAGGCCAAAGAAATCTCCGATAAGGCGGCTCTGGAAAATTGGCATGCTCTGCAGTTTCTAAGCCACACGATTCCTGTTGAAGAGGTCTATGACAGCACACTTGTGCCGAAGACAACGGCGGACATAGTGATTGACGCGTTGCTTGGAACAGGCGCCAAGGGAAGCTTGAGGCCGCCTATCTTGCAGCTTGTTGAGAGAATTAATGAAACGGATGCCTTCAGAGTTGCGGTTGATGTGCCGACAGGAATCGATGCGGACACGGGAACCGTCTCGGGTGAGGCAGTGAAGGCGAACTTGACCATTACTTTTCACAGATCAAAGAAAGGACTGGGAAAAGCAAAGAAGTACGTGGGCGAATTGCTTGTGAAAAGCATTGGTCTGCCCAAAGAGTTTGAACAGTTTGCAGGGCCAGGCGATGTTCTGCTGGTTGCCAAACCCCGCCCGTCCGAGTCCCACAAAGGCGATTTTGGACGTTTGCTGGTTGTCGGCGGAAGCGAAACCTTTTCAGGAGCACCAACTCTGGTCGCACAAGCTGCCCTACGCACTGGCGTCGACTTGGTCTATGTTGCTGCGCCAGAAAAAACTGCCTATGCCATTTCATCTCTGTCCCCAGATCTCATCACCATAAAACTTGAAGGGAAACACCTAAACCCCAACAACTTGAACACGTTGAAACCCTACGTCGAAGCCTCCGACGCCGTTGTTCTTGGTCCGGGCCTTGGATTGCATCCTGAAACCAGAGAGGCCGTCAAAGGAATAGTCGAAGCCGTGGAGAAGTCTGGAAAACCCTTGCTTCTGGACGCGGACGGCCTGAAAGCCTTTGCAAATTTCAAGAGAAAACTGGGTGTGCCGTTGGTGTTGACGCCTCACGCCGGAGAATACGCTACTCTGACTGGGAAGAAACCGCCGGAACCCCTTTCTCAGAAAGTTCTGCAAGTACAGAGGACCGCTGCAAGTTTGAACGCAACAGTGCTGTTGAAGGGATCTGTTGACGTTGTTTCTGATGGCACACGCGTCAAACTCAACTTCACGGGCAACCCTGGAATGACGGTCGGCGGCACCGGGGACGTGCTTTCAGGAATCGCTGGAGCCTTTCTCGCTCAGAAGGCGGAGTGTTTCGAAGCTGCCGTTGCCGCAGCTTTCGTGAACGGTGCTGCAGGTGACTTTGTTTTCGAAGAATTTGGGCCTCACATGGTTGCCACGGATCTCATTCGACACATACCAAAAGTTCTGAATGATCCCATGAGCCACTTGAAGGTGCAGAAGGCACGTGCAAAGACAAGTTAGAATCGTTGTCTACAACGCGAGACAATGTGATCCCAAGAAGTGCACGGCTCTGAAGCTTAAACGATTCGGACTAGTTCGCCAAGTGGTTCAGCTACGGTTTCTGCCAAAAAGAGCGGTCGTGCTTAATCCGTTCTCCGAAGTCGCCTTTTCCCCCGCTGACAGGGAGCGCATGGAAGACTTTGGTCTAGTCGGCTTGGATTGCAGCTGGGAACACGCTGAAAAAGTCTTGCTGAAACACGTGAGGGGCACATCCCGATGCCTCCCGATACTCGTTGCGGGCAACCCGGTTAATTTTGGCAAGCCCACCAAACTCACAACGGCCGAAGCATTGGCAGCGGCTCTTTACATCGCCGGGTTCAAGGATCAGGCAAATGAGTTGCTGTCCATTTTCAAGTGGGGACACACCTTTCTGGAGCTGAACCATGAAAGACTGGAAAGCTACGCAAAAGCAGAAGACAGCACGGAAGTAGTAGAACTGCAAAGGGGCTTCATGCCGGACGAGAAAATGTAGAAGGATGCTGGAATTGTTTCCAAAGGTGAGGGGGACCCAATGAGTGAACTGGAATTCCATGTTGGGAATGCTAAAATCTGTCTTGTTCAAGGAGACATATCCGACATGGATACTGATGCTGTGGTAAACGCGGCCAATTCGTCTCTCATGGGAGGCGGAGGCGTTGACGGGGCAATCCACCGGAGAGGTGGGCCGAAAATACTTGAAGAATGCAAGCGTCTGAGAGCCAGAGAATGGCCAGGAGGGCTTCCGACGGGAAAGGCAGCAATGACCACTGGAGGCAATCTCAAGGCCAAATATGTCATCCACACTGTTGGACCCATCTGGCGCGGAGGCAAACAGAAGGAATCTGAACTCTTAGCAGACGCCTACCGCAACAGCTTGAAACTAGCGGTTTCCAAAGGACTGAAAACGATAGCGTTCCCATCCATCAGCACAGGCGCATATGGATATCCCATTGAAAAAGCCAGTGGAATAGCCTTGGCAACTGTTAAAGATTTTTTGGAGAAAGAAGACAACCTCGACAAAGTGATGTTTGTTCTTTTCTCAAGAGATGACCTAGAAATCTACAAAAATGCAGGAAAAGAAGCCCCAAGATAGCGCGCGTTTGATCCGTTAGGACCTAGGAACGCATCTGAGCTTCTTGTTAGCCAGAATTGACATGTTCTGCTAGGTTACGGTCTATATCCGTTAAGAACACATAGTGCTAGAGCTGCTGCAAGTATGTCTGCAGTTGTCCCGGGATTCAGGAGATTGCTAGATTTTCTGAGCTCTTGGTCAAACTCGCTCAAGCTTTTTTTGCCTACAGGAGTTTCAATTCCGCCGAGGTTCAGGACCTTTCTGGCTTTCAGTGAAATCTCACGTGATTTCTCAATGCCCGTCTTCCTAGCTATGAACGTGTCTGGAACTTCTGCAAGAACCTCCAAAAAGGTTTGGACTATGGCCTCACTTGGATCCCCCTCTACCTGCAGTCGTTTGGCCAGAGATGGATAGGCGAAATCGAATGTTACTGGATAGTTGTTCACCCACTCAGAACATATCGTGTCATATTTCTCGGCCATTTTGAAGACCTTATACAACGATATTTTATCGTGGAGTATTCTATTCACTGAGTCTGGGTCGTTGATGTCAAGGGCTGGGGCCTTTCCAAGCCCGCTGGGGTTGGCGATCTCTATTGCCGCGTACACGTTGACGGCATCTTTAGGTGTGGTTGATTCTATCACACGCCTCAGGTTTCTTCTCAAGCATTGGGCGTCAAGATTCCCTGTTGCTGGAATCATGCCAGCAGCAACTGCAATCGGGGAAAGCAAAATCACTGCACCCAGTAGCGTATTGCCACCATGTTGCCAGGCGTTAATATCGGCTACGCACCTCTTTATTAGCTGCCCCACTCCAACGTCGGCTGCATCAATTTTCCCTTGAGAAACAGAGATTCCCTGTTGAGCAGCAGCTTCAAAGGAAGAAACGGCGGCGACTGCAGAAGCAAGAAAATGGTCATGGTAAGTCTTCTCGAAGTTGGTCACCACACTCACGTTGCCGGGTTTATGGGCACTGACTTCTAGTAAAATGGCCAGTTCAAGACATCGCGCGATGTGTTTTGCCCCATGATTTGCCTTCATTTGTGTGGTCCCGTCAGGTGGACCCTTACCGCGGAAAGTTTTATTAACATTGTGTAAAAGATTACAATGCAATGAAGAATTCTACATAGACCCGGTGACATGTCCATGCAGCCAAGAACAATCGTAAAATCGCCAGCTCTCGTTGCGACATTTATCTGTGTAAAAAATCGCACAGCAATGAAACAGTTGACATCGGGTGGTTGAGTGGTCGCAGCCCAGAAATACATTACGAGCTCGGTGTTCTTGGCTTTGACCGCGATGTGGGTCGCATTGGTTCTTGTGTGCGCTCTGTTTCCAGCATACCCGGTTCTTGGAACTTCCGCTGTAATCACCATGGCAAGCATTATATCCTCAGCCTTAACGGCTCCAATTCTTGGACTAGCTTGGGGCACTTTGGCTGGGTTCGCTTATGGATGGCTTGTTCCTTATGTGAACCCGGCTGCCTCAATAGGGCTCTTGACTTTCTTGAGTCCAACAATGGCAGCTGTAATGAGTGGGCTAGTATTGTTTAACCGTTGGAAGGAAGCGACTTTCATTCTTTCCGCTGAGATTGTAATATGGTTCTTGAATCCGTTTGCATGGTACCAAGCAATGCCAATCGTAACATGGGAGTACTGGCTAGCTATGGCACTCATCATTGTTCCTCCCATACGAAAATGGATCATCAACACATTCAAGAGCAGAAATCCGGCCACTCTGCCGATAGCTTTGTGGTGTCTTGCGTGGATTGCACGAGCAGGAGGGGACGTCGTAACTGGCAACAACATCGCTCTGTGGGTCAATAACTGGGGTGGTCCAAGCAACTACCTATACTGGGTTCCGATGACTGCATACTACGCCATTGCAGATTCATTGAACTGCCTTACGGGAGCAATCATTGGCACAGGCGTGCTTGTCGCTCTCAAAAAAGCCAACTTGCGATTCATTGCCGTTGACTTCTTAGAATCGAAAATGCCACGTTGACTTTTCTACCGCTGAGAATATAGAAATGTGTTGGTAGAGACGTTTCTGAAGCAGTCACCAACTTCATAATGTGAAATGGCGGAGAAGAACAACTTTTTCAAGCGCACGCTCAAAAAAGGTACAGAAGCTTTTTAGTGTGGACTGATCGAGATATATTGCCAAGCCTGAAAGCGGGAGGCAGAGTGTTGAAAGACGTTGAGTTGAAGCTTGTTTCGGAGCTTATGAAGGACAGTCGCAGGAGCGACAGAGAACTGGCCAAGGTATTAGGGATTTCGCAGCCTACAGTTAGTAGGACAATCAGTAGACTCAAGAAAGAAGGCGTCATCAGGGAATACACTATGATACCTGACTTCTGTAAGCTGGGTTTCAATCTTATGGCAGTTATCATGTTTAAACTAAAGTCCATATCTCCTGAGGAACTCCAGGAGTTGCACAGAGCAGCGCGTGAATTAGACAACCAAGAACGTCGCCCGTACCTCCTCGTTATGGACGGGATAGGGATGGGGAGAGAGCTCGTAATTATCTCATTCCACAGGGATTATGGAGACTATGACACTTACATGAGAGATGTGAAGGAAGCAGCAAGCTCTAAGATGATGGCCTATGTGAACGTGGATGACATCGAAGGTTTTCTGATAGACTTGAACTATAAGAATCATTATCAACCTATGACATTCTCAAGAATGGCCGCTCATCTTCAAACGAAAGAAAACAAAAAGAAAGAATAGACAAAGTGGAACCGGGCAAGTTTAAAGTGGGAATGAACGATGTTCGGCCAGACGTGCGAAATGTGGTAAGAGACGTTTGTGGAGCAGTCGCCGACTTCGTAGTGTCAATTGGGGGAGGAGAACCGTCTTTTCATCTGGTGATGTGTGTACCTGTCTTTCCGAGTAGTGCATTTTCCAGGTTTTCCGGGTTTGTGATAATCGCTTTCCTTCCTCCGTGTTCAAGGTAGTTGATGATAGCTCGGATTTTTGGGCCCATGCTGCCCGGCGGGAAGTGTCCCTGTCTGTAGTATTTCTTCGCTTCGGGTAAGGTCATCTTGTCAAGCAGCTTTTGGTTGGGTTTGCCGAAGTTCAACGCGACTTTTTCCACTGATGTGGAAATGAGAAAGAGGTCGGCTTCTAGGCCTATGGCTAGGATGGCTGAGGCGTAGTCTTTGTCGATGACTGCTTCCACGCCTTTCAACTTGCCCCTTTCTTTAATAACGGGGATGCCTCCGCCTCCTGCGGCGATGACTACAACCCCCCGATCAACGAGAGTCTTGATAGCGTCCTGTTCGATGATGCGCACGGGCATGGGTGACGGAACTACACGTCTCCAGCCGCGCCCTGCGTCCTCGGCCACGCTCCATTTGCGTTCCTTTCGGTATTTTTCAGCTTTCCTTCTACTGTAGAAAGGTCCTATGGGTTTGGTGGGGTGGCTGAAGGCAGGATCATTCTTTCTCACGAGGACTTGGGTTACGACCGTGGCAACTGGGTTTTTGATGTCCCTTGATAGGAACTCGTTGTATAGAGACTGTTGAATCATATAGCCCAGGTCACCTTGTGTCTCAGCGCCGCAAGAATCAAGCGGCACGGTGTGCACGGCCTTGCTGGCCAGTTCAGATCGCAAGAGGATGAAGCCGACTTGGGGTCCGTTGCCGTGGGTTATAATGACCTCCCAGCCTTTTTCCACCATGCGGGCTATGTGAGCGCAAGTCTTTCGGGTGGCTTCAAACTGGTCAGCCACCGTCTGATGATCTTCGTCTGTTATCAGAGAGTTTCCACCGATGGCCACAACTGCTGTTTTCCTCAATTGTCCTTCCTTCTATGGTTTGAAGATGATTTATATTGAATTCGAATTGTCCTATAAATAATGAGCGAGGGCTAGCCCATTGAGAAGCCGAGTCAAGTGGCTTCTTAAGGATGATGATTCAAGGATGTACTAGATTTGAAATGTGCAGCGTCGTTTAGCAAGCAGTAAACCTTTTCTTCGAGATCCGCGATTTGTGCGATGAGCTTGGAGCACTTTGCACCGTCTTGGTTCATAGCTGTTCTGCATAACTCATTGATGAGCTGACCTGATTTCCTAAACAACTTTGACGTGGCAACCCATTCATTGATCTTGTACTTCTTGCCAAGGCTTTCAAGTACGTCTGCTTGGGCGAATCTCATGCCGTCACTATGTTCGTAACTGCTTGGAAGTTCTGGGGGAGTTGTTGCATAGGTCACTAGGTGTTTGAAGCATTCCTCGTTGTTCCATAAAGAGATTTCTTTTGCGAGCTTGCGCATCGCGGGGATGCCGAACATCTTGACTGGAGGCTTGAGCATCTGCTGGGCTTTAGAAGCAAGCCCGTTCCTTGCAACTTCAAGTTCTGACGGAATTGTCCCAGTAAGCTTGAAGACCCTGAACGTGTTCTTCTTGCTCATTCCGGGAACTTTCACGTCAAGAGCATTTTCGAATTCAGCGTATGGCAATTGTTGAACGTCTTTTCTGCCGCAATCGTGCACGAAAACTATCTGCTTCTCGTCATCGTATCCGACGACCAGAATGTAATGAATCGGTACGTGAACCTTGTTGTACATCTGCGGATAGTAGTGAAGGTAGTACATGTCGAGTGCTCCTGCCATGACGGGGTCATTCTTGTCGATGAATTCCTTAATCTCAGAGAACGTTGTCTTGAAACTCTTTCCTTCACTCACTATCTGTCTGAAACCGATTATCTTTTCAAGATTTCGGAGCAAGTACTTTGGGTTGGTGCTCCAGTAAACCATGCAAGGCGGCTTGGCACTCTTGAACTTCAAGTACGCAAAACTCGCCATGCCTCCCACGACAGAGAGCAGAAAATCAGTGAAATTGCCTCCTTTCCAAACAAGTACATCTTCCAAACCGTTGACATAGCATGTGTAGTCACAGAACTTGTGGGGAATTTGAATGATTTTATGCATGAGTGAACCTTCGAATCACTGTCTTTAGAATTCAGTCGATCGATAAGCTAAGCTAATAAACTTTCAACAACAGATTCTTGTCTTGTGCGCTCTTGAAGAACGCGTTGTGACCGGCGGGGAGATGATTGATAAGCAGATGTCCAGTTCAAGTTTCAGGGCTATGGCCTTCACCTTTAAGATCAGAGATTTCTTCAGACCACGCCGAGATGTTGTGAAAGAAGCTGGGATAAGGGAAGGTTTCAGTGTTCTTGATTATGGATGTGGGCCGGGTGGCTATGTGAAAGCTGTTGCTGAGCTTGTTGGAAAGTCAGGAAAAATCTATGCTTTGGACGTCAACCCACTTGCGCGCGATTCAGTCTAGAACGACAGTTTGACAGGTTTTTTTCGTTTTCTGTTTCCTATTTGATTATTGCTCGTGCGCCTCAAGCGACGATTTTGCTAATCGCTTCGATTACATCTTGAAAGTCGATTATGTTTCTGCAAGGTATTCCATGGCTTTTGCACAGTTTTGCCAGCCTAGAACCTTCAATTGCGTATGAATTGTCGGCATCCTTAGCCGCAGCATAGTCTGCTAAACCATCACCTACATAGACGACTTTCCTGCCATGACTCTTGTAGTGTCTGACCATGTCGTGTTTGAAGTTGTCAGATGTTTTGTTCACCAGCGTTGGAAATGTAAACTTGATGCCCTGGGCGCTGAACGCGGTCTTCGCAGCGTGGACTTCGACCAAGTCTTGGCAGTTGTTGAGTTCCAGAAAGTGTTTTATGACAAAATCTAATCCCGCACTGACTATTATGAGAGGAATGCGGTTTTCCTTGCAATACTCTGCTAGTTTCTTAAAGCTCGGGCGAAAGGTTACACCGTCCTTCAGTTCTTCTAGTATCTGCTCTTCTGATACTTTCATGAGCGAAAACTCTTTGTTCAAGCATTCTTCAAGTGTGATTTCGCCGTTCTCGAATTGCCTGTCAAACTGTCGCCAGTCTCCTTGGGTGAATCTGGCTAGAACCCACTCCGCGGTATCGACTGTCGTAATCGTGCCATCAAAGTCACAGAGTACCACAAGTTTCATGAGATTGGCCACTCGCCCACCCGAGCAGAGATAAGTTCGGGTCAAGTATACCTTTTCGTCTTGAGTTATGAGCTTTGCTTTGTGGATTGTCCTATTCTGGGAGACGCTAGGAAATCCAATTCTCAACAATTGGTGCTTTGCCCGAGTCGACAAACGGAATTGTTTTTATGTTGGATTTCGGAGTCACAAGCAAAGTGTGCTGATTCGAATTGACTTTTTCGATTGAAAAACTCCCTGAGACTCTAAGAGCGGTGTCGGATGAGCAAGACGCGAATGCGGCAGTGGCTCTCCTTCTGAAGCTTGAACATGGAGAACCGTATGTTCTCTTTGTGAGGCGAGTTCAGAACTCTAGAGATCCATGGTCTGGGCAGATGGCGTTGCCCGGAGGAAAACGGCAAGCAGAGGACAAAGATCTGAAGGCAACTGCAATTAGAGAAACGCTTGAAGAAACAAACATAGACCTCCACTATCATTGTCACTTCCTAGGAGTAATGCCGACATTTCAGTCGGAACCCAAACCTGAAATCAAGGTTCTTCCCTTCGTCATTCACGTTCAAAAGGAGCCATCGATAACATTGAACAAAAAAGAACTGGAAGAGTACTTTTGGATTCCTGTTGATGAGCTCATTAGAAACAGAAGGAAAGTGAAATTCAGCTTCGGCGAATTCCCAGCTTTTGCCGTGGGAAGCACAATCATCTGGGGACTCACCTACAGAATTGTTGAACGCTTCATAAGTTGCCTTGCAACTGAAAAACAAAGAAATGACAATTGTCCAGGCGCGTACTAATACCCGTTTAGAGGAGGGCCAAGAGTGCACAAGAAGGCCAGGCAGAATAATGCTGGGATTGACGGTTTGTTCTATTTTTTCGCAAGCCACAGATCGTAGGCATTATCGATTGCGCCTTTCAATTTTGAACATTCCGTACCAGGAGGAAAAATCCCTGGCAGCTTGAACCAGACATTATTTTTCAAATCGAGAAGTTGAAGAGTTAGAAAGAAGGGAACATCACCTAGTTTGGTCATGAAATTTCTCTCTTGACCTTCAGATGACCCACCAAAATCGCCAAAAGGTAAAATCCAATAGTCTGTCAGATCTTCTTTATAGAAAATCATTTTCTCGTTTGTAACTAGGAAATGTTTCTTTAAATTTGTCCAGTTCTGTTCGAAAATGATTTTTTCTTCGGGATATGGTGCTAAGGTTTTAAGAACCTCTTCTGGACGATTGTTTCTCATCAGTTTCTCACTATGCTCAATTTTCTTCATATCAAGTTGGTTCATGATTATTCTTCCAGTTTCGACAGCATATTTGACACCACAGCACTTGCACACACTTTCTTGCAATGACACTGTAGCTCCACAATTTTGGCACAGAACTGGTTTAACAGACATGTGAACCATTCCTACAAGAGACACTGCATCTAAATTCCAAATAATGCTTCTCCCTGGTCTCTGCAAACCTCTTCCATTCTCGTCACTTCTCTTCTCCCTAATTGCCCATGGTTGTTTCTATGCGTAGACTAGCTATAAGCAATCTTCTTGACAATGGCGACGTAGTAGGGTTCTCCAGTATCCAGGAACTCTTTAACCTTCCACCCTGTGCCAGAAAGAATCTGAGCCATTTCCTCCCTTGATACCATTAAGTAGTCAAACCATTTGCCGATGTATTTCTGGTATCTTATTCGGATTCTCACCTGTCCGCTCATTCTGCCTTTTCCCTTGTTCAGTCTGTGATAATGCAGATGTGCGGGGTTGTCAGTCTTGTAAGGATCTCGGGATGTGGCTATGATTAAAGCATCTTTGGAAGTCACTCTGTGGAACTTCTTGAGAAGTCTTCTTGCTTTCTTGAAACTGCCAAACAGTCCAAAGTTGTTTCCCATCATGATGATTGTTTCAAAAGAGTCCGGCTTGAAGTTTACAGCTTCGATGGGCATGACCATGGTTTTCTTCAGACCTCTCAGCTTGCAAACCTTAATGGCGAGAGGAGAAACGTCAATCCCAAGCACATCAAACCCTTTCTCCTGCAAGTACAACGAGTGCCTACCTGCGCCACAACCTACGTCCAAGACTCTTCCTTTCACAAAATGCATAGCCTTTTGCTCTATGGGAGACCAGCTCTCATAGTCAGAAAAATACCGTCTCGTAGACATAGCATCGACAAAGCCATCATCTCTTTCCACTATCTCATGGACCTCTTCTCCCTTGTAGGCAGCAAGTAATGCCTGACCAAAAGCATCTTCTTCAGGGTTTAGTTTCTTCATGCCAAATCATTAATCACGTCTTTCTCTGTAGTTCTTATGACTTGTGGAAAAACCTTCGATTGAACCTTTGACCACCATAGACCGAACATCCAAACTTTACTCTGTGCATGTAACAACCAGAACTAGAAAAACCTCTAGGGAGTTTCTAGAAAGAAAAGTTCACATTATGTTCTTCGAAACCATTTCTATTCCAATCAACTTTGACCTAGGAAAGCATAAGTCTATCAATGTATGATTTTTGTTTAGGGTTATTGCCATGAAGGTTTGCGGAATCATAGGCAGTCCTTGCAAGAATGGAAATGTTGATCTACTGGCTTCTCAAGTTTTGAAGGGTTCAGCTTCTCAAGGAGCAGAGACAAGCAAGATATATCTAAACAGTCTGAAAATCAAACCATGCCAGAGTTGTGGAGTTGACCCCTATCCTAAACACTGTCTTTTCAACGATGACATGAAAGGGGTCTATGATGCCTTGGAAACTTCTGATGCTATCGTACTAGGATCACCAGTATACTTTGACACTGTTAGTGCACAAGTGAAGCTTATGATAGATCGTTCCAACTGTTTGATGCCCTATGTTAAGAAAGCTGATGGAACATTCGGGTTTGAAAGAAGGGTGAAGAAATGGAAGAGAGGAGTTTTCATTGCAGTTGCGGGACAGACCAAGAATTCAATGTCATTATGACAACTGTGAAAGGATTCTTCAATTGGACAAATACTAAGCTAGTTGAGACTTTCTTCTATTCTCATGATGACAATGAGCTAGGAAGTATTAAGAATGACAAGGTAAGAATGAAGAGAGCTTTTGATATTGGAGTTGGAATCTTGGAAAGGAAGCTCAATTCTGACTCTATACGTTAATGCCAGACAGAATCTTGTTCACTTCTTTTCAGTCCTTGTCAGTATCTTTGGTTCTTTCCATTCTTCTCTTACGATACTATAAAGGATCATGTCTCGCGCGCGCGGTAGATGTTAATTCTCGCGCGCAAGATTTACAACTACATAGTCTATGGTTTCTATAGTGGAAAGACCTTTCAGTTTTGGAAGCATCCTGTTGCAGGGGGAACAAGATAGTTGAAAAAGGTCCAATTGTTCGAATATGAAATCCCTCGTTACAGGAAACCCACAATGGATTGGGCTGATCGAAAGCATCCTCGCTAGTCTCCTGTAGATGCCGCTGAATTTTCTGTGAATAATCTCTTATTGCTTATCGGATTCTTTGGACTGTATTGTCTTGTTTGAAAGCGCGCGCTCTCGCAAGGGCAATGTGTAAAAGGATAAATGCCCAAAGTACGTGCTTTCGGAGGCAGAGAAGGGAAGATTAGTTGTCCAGAATCGTTGCGTTCAAACGAATCCTGTCCTATGGTGTCCCATTCGAGGCTCTTACTCGAGATATTTGGTTAATCTGCCTCTCGCTGGCCATAGGCGCGTTCGGCGAAGGACTCTACTTCTGGGTCTTCCCACTGTACATCAGAGAATTACATGCAGATTATGTGCAGTTGGGCACAGTCTACTCTGTCCTTCTCGGGGTATCAGCTTTGGTTGGCTTAGCCGGTGGGTTTCTCGCCGATCGCTACGACCGAAAAAAACTGTTGATAGCAGGTTGGATTCTATGGATATTCGCGCCGCTTGTCTACTCCTTTGCGTCAGAATGGCCCCAGCTCATTCCTGGAGCAGTTTGCTGGGGGGCATCCAACATCTCAGGCCCAGCCATAATCGCATATGTCATAACGACTGTCACAGACCAAAAGAGAGTAGCATCCGTGGTCACGTTTGTTTTTTCCATGTTCACACTCAGCTACGTTTTCGCTCCCGCAGTCGGCGGCTATTTGGCCGCTTTTGCAGGAATGAGATTCGTGCTTCAAGCCTCAACGATTCTTATCGCTGGCTCCACTTGCGTTTTCTTCTTCATAAGAAGTCAACATCCAAAGAAAGACAATTCAGAGGAAGAGCATACGTCAGTGAACTCCGATGAGAAAAAAAGGAGACTTCGAAAACTGTTGATGTGGACCAGTTTCTTCACTGTGGCAACCTTCTTCCTGAGCCTCGCAAGAAACCTTGTACCCGTATTCCTTTTTGAACAGGCGGGCTTGAGTGAATTCTACGTTGGGGTTTTCGGCTCGATCAACTTTGCAGGCATGACTCTTATTGGGATCGCCATGGGACGTGTGGGCGACAAATGGAAGAAATCAGGCGCTATAAGTATAGCTCTGTCACTCTTCATCTTTTCGATGGTGTCCATGCTCATGACTCATGATACGACCGCCCTGATGATTCTGGCGTTCGGTTACGGAGGCTCTGCAGTTACAGGCTCCCTGGTAAGCTCCCTCGTCGGCACTATCGCGCCGAAGGCTCGGCGTGGATTGTGGTTGTCCATCCCACAAAATCTAAGCCTATTAGCGGCCTTCGCAGCACCATACTTAGGAGGCTACCTATACACCTACTCGCCTGTCTCAACCTTCATTGTCTCGATCGCTGCCGTTTCCTTGCTGCTGGTCTTCTCGGCAATGGCGTTGAGAGACTGAGCTGCACCAGGCCGAGCGCGGGCCATGGCAACAACTTTGGAAGAAGCCAAGGTGCACGTTGATATTCACAACAACCTCCTTTAATGTGCATCATTCCAATTCGTTTGCGCTAAAACATCATGCTGTTTAGAAAACCCAAGTAGATGGTGGGTTTCGCTGTAGGCTGGCGTGTTGGTTGTAACCCGCCTTTTGTGAGACATGGCTTGTACGCTTAAGACCGTAAGTAGCGCGGGCTAGTTTCTCCACCACACTTTGTAGCTCTTCAGCAATCCCCATCGTCTGAGTCTTCGACTGTACCCGCATAAAAGTCTATTCTAATAGGATTTGTTAACGCGCTAACCGGTCTAGACGAGGGCCAGTGGGCGCTATGACAAGTCTTATTAATCTATTTTCACCTATTAAATCTAAACTGGTGAACGGATTGAATTCAATCCAAAGTGTGGGAAGATACAAGAAAGACGAGATTGTGAAAAAGGAAATGTACAAGCTTCTTAGAGCAAACCCAGAGGGAATTGGCTCAGAGGAATTTGTTGAGAAAACCAGGGCGACAACTAAGGTTAGTCGTGGAAAGATTTTTTCTATGATAAAGAAATATGAACAACTTGGCATTATGAAGACGGAAAGAAACCTTGAGGACAAACGTCATGCGACTTATTTTCCAGATTTGCAGAAAGTGAAGACTGAACAAAGATTCTTGGAAGACGTGGAATTCATTCAAGCTCTACTGTCAGAGCCTAAAACAGAATTTGCAGAATCCGAAACAAAATCGTCTGGAATCCGTGTTAGTGTGGGCATCTTTACGAATTGGGGTGAAAAGCCATCGCAGAGCCTAGAGGATCAAGTAAAAAGCATAGCCAAGCAATTTTCCTCTAACTATGATAAGCTGTTAGGTAAAGATATGAAGGTAAGGCCATCTACAAAACTCGCCTTCATAATAACGATGGAATCATAACGAGGATGTTAAGCCATGAATGAACAAGACAAAGTATACACGTGTACTTCCGTATCTAGTAGCACGCGCGCTGTTGGTTGGTTGGATAAAACTTTACCACCCACACACAGACTCAATGCGCACGCGTTAGAAAAAAGGGGAGCTATTTGAGCTCTACGACTAAGAGTTGTACGTCAGTTTTTCCTGTGTTCTCGGCTTCGTGAGATTGGGCTTTGAAGAATATTGCTTGACCCGTCTTCAGGTCGCGCGCGCGCCACTTAGAAAAAGGTGCCGAGCGCTCAGCGAGGCACCCCTGAAAACCACGAACCAAAGTTGTTGTGTGTGTGGGATAAAACTTTACCCCAAACCAAACCAACCAACAACCCGACTATGGCTTTCTTGCGCGCTATATTCTTTCAAAACTGTTCTTTAACAAGGAAATTTATTGTTCTAAGCGCGCGCTGGCTTGTCCCTAAATTAGCTAATGTTTATTTTTGGATTGAGGTCTCGTATTCTTGAGTCACGTCCAAGCTCAGGAGGTGAATCCTTTAGCTGGACAAGATGAACACGAGACCCTAGAAACATTCTTCAGAAACGTAGACTTAAGTTTTGCTAAAGCAGCGTTACTCAGATGCTTCCACACGGTTGGACCCGGTAGGCCTCCCAGAAACCCATTAGGACTTTTCAGAACATTCATCGTTATGCGAATGAGGGGTATTCGCAGCCTGAGAGAAATGACAAGACTACTCGACACAGACATACGGCTCAGAAAACTATGCCTCATCAAAATGGGCGAAGCTGGCTATCCGAGAAGCGTTCTCAGCAGGTTCATCCGAAAAGTCGGAGAAGACAATCTCACAAGAATAATCGAGGAGAAAGTAGTCAAACTGTTGAAACAGAACGCCGCAAAAGACGTTGATTCAGTGTTTGATGCTTCCTTCATAAAGGCTTGGAGTACGCGCCATCCATTGGATAACCAGAAGGGCTATTCTGACGGTGATGCAAGGGTTGGAAGAGCAGGCAGAACCTTCGGATTGGGCTACAAGCTTCACCTGTCCATCGATTCTCAGACCATGCTTCCTTTGACCTGCGCTTTTGCTTCCGCTAACCAGAACGAGAAGAAACACTCACTGAACATGCTGGAAAAGACGAAGCTGATTCTCAAAAGGTCTGCAGCCAGATTGAGAAGCGTGATAGCTGACAGTCAATACAGCGACGGCAAACTCAGAAACGCTGTCGACGCGACAGTGATTCCGTACCCGGCAAACCAGAAACGCGACGTCAAAGGCCTCCTGAGGGTGGACAAGAAGTTTCGAACCTACGGCCCGGAAGACAAGAAAAGGGAGTATCATAAGAGGCCGCATATAGAAGCCGTTTACAGCTTCCTGAAGACGCAGTACAGCCTATCCATAAACAAGGTCAGAGGCGTAAGAAACGTTGCCTCCTACGCGCTTTACAGCTTGTTGTGCCTGGTTCTGAACAGAGAAGCGGCAGAAAACCTCAGAAGACCAGACAAAGCAGTCTCACCAACATACTTCAACACCTAATAAAGGGACAAGGCAGCGCGCTACCTAATACTTGAATATCGCGCGCGCTTGACTTTTTTCTATAGGCATCTTTTCACCCCTTTTCATGGTTGATTTTTGTCATCGCGCGCGGCACAAAACTAATCAATACAAGTGAACCAAT
>Ga0208819_1000116_pt1 | contig 79017 bp, 75 predicted proteins | sample June2015DPH_11_1_3_FD_184707 | JGI IMG/M metagenome (GOLD analysis project Ga0208819, IMG submission 184707) | Peatland microbial communities from SPRUCE experiment site at the Marcell Experimental Forest, Minnesota, USA - June2015DPH_11_150... | ecosystem: Environmental > Terrestrial > Soil >...
CAACCATTCTCGGCATCGCGCTAGTATTTTTCCCGGCCCAGCAGATCACATCGCTGTGGTCCTATGAATTATGGATGTTCGGCGGCACGCTGTTTTTCATCGGTCTCGCGGCATTCTTTTTCTTCGTTTACGGCCGCCTTAAAGCAGCGCAACAGATTGGGAAGGGCGCGACTTCAGTCGTGCCTCTGTGATGAAACAAATATTGGGCCTTCAGGCCCCGAGGTGAGCAGGAGGTCGAAACAAAATGCCAGGCGGAGTCAAAACAGAAGTCCGCACCTATCAGATGTACATCAACGGCGAGTGGGTCGCCAGTAAGTCCGCGAAGACTTTCCCCGTCTACGATCCTTCCACCGAAGAAGTCATCGCCCAAGTCCCCGATGCCAGCGCCGAGGACGTCAACCGCGCCGTTGCCGCCGCTAAAGCTGCGTTCGAAGACGGCCCATGGGCGACCTCGACCGCGCAAGAACGCGGTCGCGTCCTCTTCCGTCTCGCGGAGAAGGTCCGCGCCAATATTCCGGCGCTCGCCGAACTCGAATGCCGCAACACCGGCAAGCCCATCGTCGAGGCCGAATTCGACATTAACGATGCCGCCACCTGCTTCGAATACTACGGCGGCCTCGCCACCAAAGTAGTCGGGTACGTCAATCCTGTTCCCGACAACGCTATGTCCCTTTCGCTTAAAGAGCCAGTTGGCGTCGCCGGACAAATCATTCCGTGGAACTATCCGCTCCTCATGGCCGCCTGGAAACTGGCGCCTGCCATCGCTGCGGGCTGCACCTGCGTCCTCAAACCAGCCGAGCAAACTCCGCTCACCGCTCTCGAATTCGCAAACTATTTCAGCGAATGCGGTCTGCCCCCGGGTGTCGTCAACATCGTCACCGGCTTCGGAGAAAGCTGCGGCGCTCCACTCGTTCAGCATCCCGACGTCAACAAGATCGCCTTTACCGGCAGTGCCGCTGTCGGCAAGATCATCGTGAAGCAGGCCGCCGACACCGTGAAGCGTGTCACCCTCGAACTCGGTGGCAAATCGCCCAACATCTTCTTCGCTGACGCGGATTTCGAAGCCGCGATTGACGGCGCTCTGTTCGGAGTTTTCATCAATCAAGGCGAAGTCTGCTCCGCCGGAAGCCGCATCCTGGTGCAGAAATCGATCTACAAGAAATTCGTCGAAGCGATGACCGAGAAAGCAAAGAAGATCAAGCTCGGTCCTCCACTCGAACGCGAAACGAAGATGGGTCCGCTCGTCAGCAAAGAACAATACGACCGCGTCAACTCCTACATCGAGATCGGCAAGAAAGAAGCTAAGCTCGCCTCCGGTGGCGGACGCCCCGAGAAGATAGGGAAGGGCTACTACGTCCAGCCTACGATCTTCTCCGACGTCTCTAACTCCGCCCGCATCGCGCGCGAGGAAATCTTCGGCCCCGTTGCGGCCGTGATTCCTTTTGAAGACGAAAAAGACGCGCTGAAGATCGCAAATGATTCGCCTTACGGTCTGGCCGCCGCAGTCTGGACCCGCGATATTTTCAAAGCCCTGCGCGCCGTGAAAGCCCTGCGGGCCGGCATCGTCTGGGTAAATCACATGCAGCCAACGTACGTCGAAGCTCCATGGGGCGGTTACAAACAATCCGGCTTCGGTCGCGAACTGGGACCCTGGGGCATCGAAGAATATCTCGAAACCAAGCAGGTCTACATCAATCTGAACGAAGCGCCAATCGGCTGGTATTGATGAACGAAGCTCTCAAGCATTGTCATCCTGAGCGAGGATTGATCTTCGCGCCAAGGCGAGAAGATCAACCGCAGTCGAAAGCCTGCCCTGAGCTTGCCGAAGGGGATCCCTGCTTGTCGTCTACGTCCTCAGCCGGTCCAAGGAGTTCTCACGAGAAACTGATATGAGTACGATCCGCATCAAAACCCCGATCCCCGGCCCGAACTCCCGGGCCCTCGCCGAGCGCCGCGCCAAGGCCGTGCCCCGCGGCCTTTCTCACGGCACGCCCATTTATGTCGCCAAGGCCGAAGACGCATGGCTTGAAGACGTCGACGGCAACCGCTATGTGGATTTCGCCGGCGGCATAGGCTGCCTCAATGTTGGCCATCGCCAGGAAGCTGTGGTCGATGCCGTCCGCGGCCAGCTCGACAAATTCCTTCACACCTGCGTCCAGGTTACGCCTTACGAAGGCTACGTTCGATTAGCCGAACGCATGAATCAGGTCACGCCCGGCAAGTTTCCCAAGAAAACTTTTTTCGTAAACAGCGGCGCTGAAGCAGTTGAAAATGCTGTGAAGATCGCCCGCGCTTACACCAAGCGTCCCGCCATCATCGCCTTCGAAGATGCTTTCCACGGCCGGACCATGATGACGCTGGCGCTAACCAGCAAGACGCATCCTTACAAGGCAGGGTTTGCGCCGTTCCCCGGCGAGGTGTATCGCGTCCCGTTCGCCTACTGTTACCGTTGTTCGTACAACCTGAAATATCCCTCCTGCGATCTCTACTGCGCCCGCCATCTCGAAGATGCCTTTAAGCGCGTCGTCGCCAATGAAGAAGTCGCCGCAGTCATTGCCGAACCGGTCCTGGGTGAAGGCGGCTTCGTCGCTCCACCGCCTGACTATTTCAAGGTTCTCATCGATCTCTGCCACAAGCACGGCATCCTCTTCATCGCCGATGAAGTTCAATCTGGCTTCGGACGCACCGGTGCGCTCTTCGCCAGTGAACGCTACGGCATCGAGCCCGATCTTCTCGTCACGGCGAAATCCCTTGGCGGTGGTTTGCCGCTTGCCGCCGTCACCGGCCGTGCCGAAATCATGGACGCGCCCGCTTCCGGCGGACTCGGTGGCACCTTTGCCGGCAATCCGCTTTCCTGCGCCGCCGCGCTCGCCGTGCTCGATTTGTTTGAGAAAGAAAACTTGTTAGCCCGCGCCAACGAACTCGGCGAGCGCTTCCAACGCCGTGCTCGCGAATGGCAGCGCCGCTGGCCCATCGTCGGCGACGTGCGCGGTCTCGGCGGTATGCAGGCCATCGAACTGGTCAAATCGCAAGAATTGAAAACTCCAGCCACCGACGAAACCAAACAGATCACACAGTATTGCTACGAGCACGGCTTGATCACCATCACCGCCGGTTCGTACTCCAACGTGATCCGCGTCCTGGTCCCGCTCGTTGCAACCAACGAGCAAATGGACGAAGGCCTTGACGTGCTCGAATCGGCGCTGGCGGCGGTGTGCGTCAAAAAAGGCGCGATTGCGCAGTTGGTGTAGTGCTTCAGTAGATTCATCATCCTGAGCGAGGATTGGCCTTCGCGCCTCAAAGCGCGAAGGCTAACCGCAGTCGAAGGATCTCTGTAACGCTGTATCATTAGTTATTGTTCGAGGGAATTCTCACGTTGCCCATGGCTTTCGTGATTTCCCGCGCACGACATTCTTCGCGATAGCAGAGGCCTCATCATGCCCGTAGCCGCACCTCCCATCACCAAGCTCACCAACTACATCAACGGCCAATGGACCGACTCGCACGCGACCGAATGGCGAGACGTCCTCAATCCCGCAACCGGAGAAACTCTCGCCCAGGTCCCTCTCGCCGAGGCAGCCGAAGTCAATCAGGCTGTCGAAGCCGCCGCCGCAGCCTTCCCCGAATGGCGCCGCACTCCGCCCGAGGACCGCATCCAGCCACTGTTCAAGCTGAAGATGCTTCTCGAAGATCACATCGACGACGTCGGCCGCATCATCACCCAGGAAAACGGCAAGACCTTCACTGAAGCCAAAGCCGAGATGCGCCGTGCCATCGAGAACGTCGAAGTCGCCTGCGGCATTCCCATGATGATGCAAGGCTATAATCTCGAAGACGTCGCTCGCGGCATCGACGAGATGATGATCCGCCAACCGCTCGGCGTCACCGCTGCCATCGTGCCCTTCAACTTTCCTGGCATGATTGCATTCTGGTATCTGCCCTATGCTATCGCTACCGGCAACACGTTCATCCTCAAGCCGTCTGAGCGCGTTCCGCTCACCATGCGCTACATTTACGAACTGCTGGAGAAAACCGGATTACCCAAAGGCGTCGTGAGTCTGGTTAATGGCGGCAAAGCTGTTGTCGACGCGCTCGTCGACCATCCCAAGGTTCGCGCCATCAGCTTCGTCGGATCAACTCCGGTCGCGCGTTACATCTATGCGCGCTCCGGCGAAAAGGGGAAGCGCTGCCAGTGCCAGGGCGGAGCTAAGAATCACGTCATCATTCTTCCCGACGCCGACATGCCGATGGCCACGCAGATCATCAGCGACAGTGCCTTCGGGTGCGCTGGCCAGCGTTGCCTGGCCGTCTCGGTCGCCGTCACCATCGGCGAAGCGCAGAAGACCTTCCGCGATTCCATTGCCGACGCCGCCTCCAAACTCAAAGTCGGCAACGGCCTCGACGAAGGCGTGCAGATGGGTCCCGTGATTACGCCGCAGAGCAAAGAACGCGTCGAATCGCTGATCGGCCTCGGCGAAAAACAGGGCGCAAAAGTTCTGCTCGACGGCCGCAACTCGAAGATCCCGAAGTATGAATCCGGCAACTTCGTAAAGCCCACGATCCTCGACAACGTCCCCGCAACCAGCGATCTTGCCGATACGGAAATCTTCGGTCCCGTGCTCAGCCTCGTCCACGCCGATAACATGGACGAAGCTCTCGCGTTCCTCGAACGCAGCGCCTACGGCAATCAAGCATCGCTTTTCACGTCCAGCGGATCAGCCGCGCGCCGCTTCCGCTACGAAGCGCCCGCCGGAAATATCGGCATCAACATCGGAGTCGCCGCGCCCATGGCCTATTTCCCCTTCAGCGGGTGGAAGAACAGCTTCTTCGGCGATCTTCACGGCCAGGGCCGCGATGCTATCGAGTTCTATACCGATAAGAAGGTTGTCGTCGAGCGTTGGGCCAAAGAGCACAGCCGCAAGTTCTAGCAACGCTCGGCATGTTACCTCTCGTTCCATAACGGAGTTCTATTGATGACTACTACCATTGCTAATCCGGTGACGACCACGAAGATGACTGGCAAGGAAATCGTCGACCTTTCCCGCAAGCACACGCTTTATGAATGGTCGGCACAGTCGAAGGTCGATCCCATTCCCGTCGCCAGCGCCAAAGGGATTTACTTCTATACGCCGGAAGGGAAGCGCTTCATCGACTTCAACAGCCAACTCATGTCCGTCAACATCGGACACGGCGACGAGCGCGTCATTCAGGCGATCAGCGAGCAGGCAGCAACGCTCGCCTATGCGAATCCTTTCATGGCGACAGAAGTTCGCGCGCGCCTTGGCGCGAAGCTCGCCGAAATCACTCCCGGAGACATCGACACCTTCTTCTTCACCAACGGCGGCGCTGAGGCCAACGAGAACGCCATCAAGATCGCGCGCTTCTTTACCGGACGCCACAAGATCATCGCGCGCTATCGTTCCTATCACGGCGCGACCGCGGGAGCGATGAGTCTTACCGGCGATCCTCGCAGATGGGCCGCGGAGCCTGGGATTCCGGGCGTGATTCACGTGCTCGATCCTTATCACGGCATTGAGCGCGGATGGGAATCGGCCGAGACTTCACTCGCCATGATTGAAGAAACGATTCAGCTCGAAGGCCCGCAGACGATTGCGGCATTCATCCTCGAGCCCGTAACTGGGACGAATGGCATTCTTGTTCCTCCTGATGGATATCTCGAAGGTATCCGCAAGCTGTGCGACAAGTACGGCATATTGATGATTGCCGATGAGGTGATGGCTGGCTTCGGACGCACCGGCGCGTGGTTTGCGGTCGATCACTGGAAGGTGGTTCCCGATCTGCTTTGCATGGCGAAGGGATTGACGTCCAGCTATTTGCCGCTGGGAGCGGTTGGCATGCGGCATCACATCGCGCAGCATTTTCAGGACAAGGTGTTTTATGGAGGGCTGACTTACAACAGCCATCCCATGGGATGCGCGGCGGCGCTGGCGACCATTCGCGTGTATGAAGAAGATGGACTGATCGACAACGCGAAAAAAATGGGCGCGATCCTGAAGCAGCTGGGTGCGGAGATGCAGGCGAAACATCCGTCAGTGGGCGCGGTGCGCTCGATTGGATTGTTCGGCATCGTCGAACTGATTCGCAATCGCAAAACGCGTCAGCCGATGGCGCCGTTCAATGGCACGTCCGATGAAATGGTTGCGCTCGGACGCTTCTTCCGCGAGCAAGGCCTTTACACGTTTGTTCGCTGGAACACTTTCTTCACCAATCCTCCACTGTGCATCAACGAGCAGCAGATGCGCGAAGCGTTCGCCATTATCGATCGCGGGCTCGAGATCACGGATAAGGCTGTGACCTAGCTCTTGGCTCTTAGCTTTTAGTTCTTAGCAAGACCCGACGTGCTCGGCTTGTGTGGCACGGACACTCTTGTCCGTGTCTTTCCACGTGCAGGACTCCCAATCTTTCCCGCAGCCCTCTGCGTGGATCCGAGGCCTTTGCCGCCGAGGCCATCCCGAAGGCGACTGTCATGCTGAGCGGATCGGCGACGACCGCGAAGCGATCGTCACCGCGGAGTCGAAGCATCCCTACCTTCACTCGGCTGCATCCACGGGTACCACTCCGAGGCCAAGTCCTTCCAGTGTGGATTGCGCCGTTCCAGCAGAGCGACTTTCTTGGCGCGCGCCCATCCTTTGAGTTGCTTCTCGCGGGCCAGCGCCTTGTGGACGTCATCGTACGATTCCCAGTAGAGCAGGCGAACTACGTCGTAACGGGCATGCAGGTGTTGCAACTGCTCGGGAGCGGGCAGATGGACCCGAAGACGGCGGGACTGAAGCTCTACGGGCTTCAGACGGCGAGCGCCAACCTAACGCATACGAAGTTCGAGGCGGAGAAGGCGACCGATGTGGTGATCGACCGCCATACCGTGGATCAGACCTGCATCAACGGGCCACAGTGGTTTGCGCGAGATTTCGCGGATGGAGTGGAAGAAGGCGAACCGAGCCGAGCGGCGGCAAGCGGCGAGAAAGTGCAGGCCGAGGTTCCCTCGGGTAAGGTTCGTGCAGATAAGCGAAAAACGCCGGAGCGCGCCGGTATCGAAGAGGCTCCGGAATGGGCGAGGGACATCGTGCGCAGCCTCTTGTCGGAGACGACAGGGGCGGAAGCAAGGGTTGGGGCGGGATAGCAGCAGGGTCCTCGCCCGCCTTCGGCGCGCTCGGAATGACAAGAGATATAGAGACGCGATGCAGGCCTACTGTTGTTGCTGTTGTTGTTCGTGGTCGATGCGCGGGGTGCGGGCGGTGGTGGGGCGGGATTGGATGACCAGGGTGGGAGGGAGTTGGACGGGCGGGGGAGCGTCGGAGGGGCTGACGGTGACGGAGACACTGAGGGCACTCTGCGCTTCGCCTTTGTGGACGCCGCGGGTGGGAGGGACGTCGGCGTAGTCGCGTCCGAGGGCGACGCGGATGTGGCGGTCGGCGCCGATCAGGTTGTTGGTGGGGTCGAAGGCGATCCATCCTAGATTAGGGATGAGGGCCTCAATCCAGGCGTGGGACGCACCTTCGAGCGAGCGATCCTTTTTTTCTTCGGCTGCGTCGCGGTGAAACATGTATCCGCTGACGTAACAGCAGGGAATGCGCAGGGGACGGACGAGAGCGATCATGATGTGAGCGAAATCCTGACAGACTCCCTGGCGGGAGTGGAGGGCGTCGTCGATGGGCGAGTCGACGTTGGTGCTGTTGGGGACGTAGGCGAAAGACTCGTAGATGGATTGATTGAGTTCGGTGAGAAGTTGCAGCGGAGTGTCGCGGCGCTCGCAGCGAAGATCTTTGGCGAAGGCTTCGAGGCAGGAGGTGGATTTGGCGAACTGGCTGGGGAGAAGCATCTCCCAGTAATCGTCGGATCCGGAGACGGAGGAAATGGCGCGGTCGAGGTCGGACCAGGAGCCGGCGTCGGCGGAGTTGGGAGGCGGTGCGGACTGGACTTCGACGGAGGAACGGGCGGTGACTTTGACCTCGGAGTGTTTTCCGGCGATATCGAAATGATGGACGGTGTTGCCCATGAAATCACGGTACTGCATGATGTTGGCGGCGGGAGTGACGTCGAGTTCGAAGGTGAGGCAGTGCTGAGGGCCGTCGCTGCGGGGCTGCAGGCGGACTTCCATCACGCTCTCGCGGACGGCGGGCTGGTAGGTGAAGGTGGTGGTGTGGAGGACGGAGTAGATCATGGAGGATTTCCCTCAGGGGCTAAAGCCCGAATCATTCTTGCGCTTTACGCGGCGCTGAAGCGCCGCTCTACCACGGTGCTGCGTGCGTTGTTACGCGACCAGGGCCGATTCTACGGAATAGTCGAAATAAACTTGTTGGATGGCGGTGTGGGCCTGGGCGCACTGCCAGCGGATGCTATCGACGTAGGCGATGGCGCCGGAGGCCATGATTTCGTCGATCTGACTGAAGCTGAGAGTGGCGCGAAGGCGTCCGGCGATGCGAACGGGTTGCTCGGCCTTGCGCTCGGTTAACTCGGCGATGGCGGTAAGAGCGGTGTGGACGCGGTCGACGGAGAATGCTATGGAGTGCGGAAAGCCTGGATTGAGCAGGAGAAATTCCGCGACGCGCAGAGGGCGCAGTTCGGCGGTGTGAGCTTTGCAGTAGGCCTGGAAGGCGGCGCAGGACTTCAGCAATCCCACCCATTCGAGATACTCTTCGCTTTCGACGGCCTGATCGAGAGGATGAGGCAGGCGGATGAAGTGAGTGCCGATCAGGCGGGCGACGGCTTCGGTGCGTTCGACGAAGCGTCCGAGCTGGATGTAATGCCAGCCCTCGCCGTGCGACATGGTGGAATCGGTGATGCCTTGAAACAGGTGTGCGCCGTCCTGCACGGCGCGGAAGAAGCCGTGAGAATCGGGCAGGCCACAGTCGCTGGATGCGGTGCTCTTGACTTGCAGGAAGAGGCGGTTGAGTTGCTCCCACATTTCGGAACTGCACTGTTCGCGGGCTTGGCGGAGATTTTCGCGGGCGGCGGCGACGCAGGAAATAATTGAGGAAGGATTCGTACGGTCCAGGGTGAGAAGGTGAGTGAGAATTTCGGCGTCGAGGGGGACATTTTCCGGAGCGGGTACTTGAAGGGCTTTGAGGAGACCGAGCCACCGGTCAGAGCCGGCTTCGGGGGATTGGTCGAGACGGAGTTGAAGGTCAACGTCGATGAGGCGCGCGGTGTGCTCGGCGCGCTCGAGGTAGCGGCTCATCCAGTAGAGGTTGTCCGCGACGCGGGAGAGCATGGTGGTTTCGCGGTGATCGGTCATGCGCGTAGTACCCATGTGTCTTTGCTGCCGCCGCCCTGTGAGGAGTTCACGACGAGCGATCCGCGGCGCAGAGCTACGCGAGTGAGGCCGCCGGGGACGAGTGTTACGTTTTCACCGTAGAGGATGTAAGGGCGAAGGTCGACGTGACGGGCTTGGGCTTCTCCATCGAGGAAGCAGGGAGCGCGTGAGAGGCTAAGCGTGGGCTGGGCGATGTAGTTGCGGGGCTCGGCCTGGATGCGGCGGCGAAAATCTTCGCGCTGCTCGGCTGTGCTTTGAGGGCCGATCAACATGCCGTAGCCGCCCGATTCACCTACGGCTTTCACGACCAGTTCGTCGAGGTGATCGAGAACGTAATTTTGTTGCGAACGATCGGTGAGCAGGTAGGTGGGAACGTTGGCCAGGATGGGATCTTCGCCAAGATAGTAGCGGATGATCGCGGGGACGTAGGCGTAGACGGCTTTGTCGTCGGCGATGCCGGTGCCGATGGCATTGGCCAGGCTCACATTGCCGGTGCGATAGGCGTTGAATAATCCGGGAACCCCGAGGCTGGAATCGCGCTGGAAGCAGAGGGGGTCGAGGAAGTCGTCGTCGACGCGGCGGTAGATGACGTCGACACGGCGAAGTCCCGCGGTCGTGCGCATGTAGACGACGTTGTCGTGGACCAGTAGATCGCGCCCTTCGACGAGCTCGATGCCCATCTGCTGCGCCAGGAAGGTGTGCTCGAAATATGCCGAGTTGAAAACTCCGGGAGTGAGCAGCACAACAGTGGGCTCGTGCCGGCCGTAGAAATTGGGCGGGGTAAGGGCGCGCAGCGTTGCCAGCAGGGCTTGGGCGTAGTGATCGACGGGACAGACACCGTAGTCGCGGAAGAGTGTGGGAAAAACCTTTTTCAGGACTTTCCGGTTGGCCAGCATGTAGGAGACGCCGCTGGGGACGCGCAGATTATCCTCCAGTACGGCGAAGTTGCCATCGGGAAGGCGGACGAGATCGGTGCCACAGATGCTGACGTAGATTCCGCGGGGGACGTTGAGACCGCGCATCTCGCGGCGGAAGTGGCGGCAGGTGTAGACAAGTTCTTTGGGGACGATTCCGTCCGCCAGGATTCTTCCGTTGTGGTAGATGTCTTCCAGAAACAAATTCAGGGCTGCGATGCGCTGAGTGAGCCCGCTTTCGATCTTGCGCCATTCCGCGTGGGGAATAATGCGGGGCAGAAGATCGTTGGGGAAGACCCGCTCGGTGCCTTCCGAGTTGCCGTAAACGGTGAAGGTGATGCCTTGATGGAGGAATGACAGTTCGGCGGCTTGCTGGCTTTTGCGCAATTCCTCCGAGGGCAGATCGAGCAAGGTCTGAAAGAGAGCGCGATAGTGGGGGCGCGGGATGCCTGGGGCCTCGAACATCTCGTCGTAGGCACTGTCGAACTGGTAATTCCGGAAAGGCGGGCGGAACAAGGGATGGGCAGAGTCCGGCAGGGTGACGCGCCGGAGCAGACCGCGGGTTCGAGTGCGACTAGGCTGCACGCTAGGACTCTAAGTCGCGGGCAGACGCAAGTCCAATCGAATTTGCCTATGAGGTCGATTCAGATTTTGAGGCTGGTTCTCGACAGACGAGCATTGCACATTCGCAAAAAAGCCAGATTTCCCGCGCGCTTGGAATGACAAGGCTTTAAAAGGCCTTCAATGGAGGTGAGGTGTGCCAGACGTGTTGCTGGGCGTCGAGGGAGGAGAACATTACGGGCTCGTGGTGGACGCTGGTGGCGTGTTGATTGATGGCAGTGGCGGCTTGGGTGCGGAGGTTGCCGTCGCGGGGATCGAAGTCGAGAGTGCTGACGTGATGGGCGCAGTGGGTGCAGGTGAACTGCATGCCGCCTTTGACGCGTCCGATGGTGTAGAGGCGTTTCACAGTTCGAGTGTAGTCTTTTGGCGGAGAAGTGGAAGGCACGGGGGTGGGGCAGCGAAAGTAATGAGGATAGTGGGGGGATGGGAGTTCCCCAAATTGGGAATGAGTCTTACCTCGGCGGCTGAAGCCGCCATTTCAGTTTGTGGCTTTATTGCAGCGCTGAAGTGCTGCGCCACCCAAAAGCTGCGCTGAACAAGATGGAGATCGTCGGCAACCTGAGCCGAGCTTCGCTCGGCGGACGGGCGAGTCGCCCGTCTCCACACGAGTTGTGCCGACGCCAGCAAAAAACAGGTTCCTCCGCTGCGCCGTCGCTGGCGCTCCGGCTCCGGTCGGAATGACAAAGTTTAGTTAGTTCAGGGTCATTTTGCCAGGCGGTTGTACTTTTTTAGCACTTCGCGGAGGCGGTCGTGCGGTAAGGCGATGACTTCGTGGTCGTCGATGCCTTTCATGGTTTCGGCGGCGACCATAGCGTTGACGACGGCTTCTTCGGTGGCTTGGACGGTGGCGAGGAAGATGGGGTCGAGGGAATCGTTGGGGAGCATCGTTAACTGGTGGAGTCCCTTGGTGCCGACGGCGCCAGGATTGGCGGTGGAGAAGGCGAGGAAGATGTCTCCAGAGCCATCTCCGGAGTAGCTGCCATCGCGGCCGAGGCCGAGAGAGACCTTTTTAGCGATGCGCTTGAGTTGCGTGGGGATGAGCGGTGCGTCGGTGGCGACGATGACAATGATGGAGCCGGTATCTTCACTGTCGCCATAGGCGGGATGCTCGGGGATTTCTTTACCGACGGGAACGCCGGCGATGCGTAGCTGGTCGCGGCGGCCGTAGTTACACTGGACGAGGACACCGACGGTATAGCCTCCAGCTTTAGTGTCGAGGATACGGGAGGAGGTGCCGATGCCGCCTTTGAATTCGTTACAGATCATGCCGGTGCCGCCGCCGACGTTGCCTTCCTCGACTGGGCCGGAGCGGGCAACGTCGAGGGCGTGGAAGGCGTCTTCGGGGTGGACGTGGAATCCGTTGATGTCATTGAGCCATCCATCCCAGGTTTCGGCGACGACGGGGAGGGACCACCAGTAGCCTTCCATGTCGGGTGTGCCGTGGTTTACTTTCCAGGCGATGACGGCGTCGCGGACGACGCCGACGCTGTGAGTGTTGGTGATCATGACGGGGCCGTTGAGGAAGCCGGAGTCGTCGACCCAGGTGGTGCCGGTCATTTCACCATTGCCGTTGAGGGTGAACCAGGCGGCGAAGACGGCGTCGTTGGCGTTCTTGCCGCGGGGATGAATGGCGGTGACGCCGGTGCGGATGGGACCCTTGCCGACTATGAGTTTGCCGCTGCCGGTGATGATCGTGGTGTGGCCGACCTCGACGCCTTTGACATCTGTAATGGCGTTGTTGAGGCCGGGAGTGCCGTCGAAGGGGACGCCGAGATCGCGGGCGCGGGGCCTGGTTTGGGCTGAGGCGGCGAGAGTCAGAGTGAGGACCAGAGCGATGAGTGACTTTAGCAAAAAAGCGGGCTTCGGGCTTCGGCTATCGGGCTTCCGGCTGGCTACGATTGGAGTTGCATTAGGAGCGGCGTGGGCGGTTGAGCGGCGCGACATGGGGCCTCCGGGAAGAACGGAGAAGTATAAAGGATAGATGTGACGGTCCGGCTGTCAGGCTTGGTGCGGGCATGCGGCTGACAACGCGGGAGGGAGAAGAGGCATCGGAGAGATGTGAATAAATGGTGAGGGAGCGGGGTACAATCGCGTGAAGAAAAAATTTCGCGAGGCAAACATGGAGAGCTGGAAGAAAGCGGTGGTTGCGGCTTCGGTTGGGGCTGCAACGGTCTTGTTTTTGAAGAGGAGAAATGCGGCGGGAGTGCTGGCGGGTGGGGTGGCGCTGGCAGTGCTGGCGGCGGAGTATCCGGAAAAGTTTGAGAACGTGCGGAAGCAGTTGCCGGATTATTTCGACCGTGGCATGCAGGTGATGGAGATGGCGGCGCGCGCCGGGAAGAGGATTACTGAGGCGGCGGGGCAGAGCGCGATGGATGTGTGGGAGGAGTTTGGCGGGTGAGCGCAATGTAGAAGTTAGAAGTCAGAATGCAGAAGTGAAAATCGACCACCTTGTTACTTTTGTATTTTGACTTTTGACTTCTGACTTTAGTCGATGCCGAGCTGTTTCTTGGCATCGGGGCTGAGGCGTTCGGGGGTCCAGGGCGGAGTCCAGACAACATTGACTGCGGCGTTGCGGATGCCGGGCAACTGTTCGAGGCGTGATTTTACTTGGGCGCTGATGTTGACGTGCTCGGGGCAGCCGGGTGAGGTGAGGGTCATGTCGACGGTGACGTCCTGCCTGGCTTGTTCAGGCGTGTCGGCGGGGACGGGCGCGAATGTGACGGTATAGATGAGGCCGAGGTCGACGATGTTGACGGGGATCTCGGGATCGTAGCAGCTTTTCAGAGCGCTTAGGACGTCCTGTTCGGTAACTGGGGGCATTGATCGGGTTTCCTTCATTTCAGTGTACCGTAGGACGGCTGTTTACTCGCGATAGCGTCTAAAATCTTCAACACAGAGGGCGCAGGGGATCACAGGGCAGGGAATCACTTGCATGATGAGCGAAGAGGCCAAGAAGGGGATTCAGATTGCGCTGGCACTGGCCATTGTGGTTGCGGGCGCGCGCGCGGGATACATTCTTTACCAGCGGCATGAGGATTATGTCGCTGCGCAGAAGCAGCAGCAAGCGAAAAGCGCGGGCTACTCGAATGCGGATTACTATGTTACGCCGAAGAAGCTGTATCCGTATGACTTGAAGTCGGCGAAGCAGTTGACGCAGCAGCCGGTGTGGGTGAAGGAAGGATATCGATATACCTATTATCCCTACGATGTGGCGCGCAAACGGACGGACTTTGGGCATGAGGCGGGGTTGTTGCCGCCGATCGACCGGCTGGAGATTAAGGATGTGGTAACGGATATTCCGGTGGGGGCAGGGAACCGGCGGCAGGTGATGGCGGTGTTCGAGAAAGAAGGGAAGAGCTACGCGGTGCAAATTGGATTCGAGGCGGAGGGACAGTTCAAAATCTATTCCGATGAGATTTTTTATGTCGAAGATCCGCATGAGCTGTACAAGCATTGGCCGGCGGATGTGTGGCAGGCGGTCGAACAGCACGAAGTAAAGCCGGGAATGGATGAACTGCAGGCGGACTTCGCGGTGGGAATGGGAGTGCCGGACGCGGGCACATCGTCTGACGAGAAAACGGTGCGGTATCCGAACGGTGGGAAACCGCTGGTGGTGATTTATCAAGGCGAGAAGGCGACGGAGATTAAACCGGGGACGTAAACTCGCTCAGGGACCCGGAACGCGAAAATACTCTGGACGGTTTACGCGGCGGCGTGGCGTCGGTCGTCCAGGTTTATCTAAATATCTAAAACCGCAACTTACTTCACTTCACGGCCGCTAGCGCTTTCGAGACTTCGTTAATATCGGGCACAACCGGGATGTCGTAGTTTTTGTGCCATGCGAGTTTACCGTCGCGGTCGATGATGGAGATGGCACGGCCGGTGATGCCTTTGTCTTCGAGATAGACGCCGTACTTGGCGGCGACGGCGCCGCGTGGGTGGAAATCGGCGAGCAGCGGGTAGTGGATGCCCATCTTGTCGGCGTAGGCCTTGTGGGACCAGACGCTGTCTACGCTGATGCCGAGGACTTGGGCGTCGAGTTGATCGAATTGTTTCTTATCGTTGACCATGCAGGCGTGCTCTTTGGTGCAGACCGGGCTCCAGTCGAGTGGATAGAAGACGAGAACTACGCGCTTCTTGCCACGGTAATCGCTGAGCTTTACTTCCTTTTGGTCCTGATCTTTCAATGAAAATTCGGGCGCGGCTGCGCCGATGTTTGCTGACATAATTCCTCCATGAGATTCCATTCTAGCTTCTTTATTTTATTCTTGCCGTGCTTACCTATTTCACGATGGGAGAGTCAGCGTCGGCGGGTTTTTCTTCATCGCAGTGGATCTTGCCGTCGTCTTCAGCGTAGAAGGAGCGATGCTCGGCGTCAAGATGCTGGGGCGTCATGGTAAGGATGAAGCTGTCTTTCTTGCCGCGGAAGCTGGCGGTGTAGTCGCCGCGGTCGGGATTGACCATGCGTTTGGTGAAGGAGCCAGAGTGGACGAGTTCGGAGAGTGAAGTGGCGAAGTGGCCGTATTGTTTTTCGAAGCGGTGCTGGGCGCGGAGGACGACGCGCATGTAGGCGAGGGCGGCAGCTTCGGAATCAGATCGGGCGGGGTCTCCGGTAAATTTCGGCTGGTAGGTGGCAGTGGGAGCCTGGGCGGGCAGTGCTGGAGTCAGAGCAAACATAATGGCCGCGAGGAGTGCGACGCTGCCGATTACGGCTGCGAAATGAGTGGTACTAGTTCTCATGCTGAATGTTCTCCGCGAGCGGCATGGCGGAATAAACGGGCCAATTTCCGTCTCAAGAAACGCTTCTCCACCTTCCTTTTTCATGTTACTCCCGTAATTCAACTTCGGTCACGTTCTCTTTGCAGGGCGGCCAAATGCCGCTATGCTCTAGCTACGTAACTACGCTCCACAGGGAAACCTATGAAAGCAGCCGTAGCGAGAAAACCAACCATTAAGATTGCCGTGGTGGAGAGCGACCCGCTGAGGTTTGTGGGATTTCGCGCCCTTTTCGACACTGAGCCCGAATTCGAACTGATCTCCGCCGGACTGCCTGAGATTTCTACATTGCAGGACGTGGACCTGATTCTGCTGGGGAACCGCTCCGGCCAAAACTTGTTTGATGTGATGGCGAGCCTGAAGGCGACACGGCCGGATCTGCGCATTATTGTGACTGGGTCGGGAGTGGACGAAGAGACGATTCTTAAGGCGATCGCGTCCGGGGCCAAGGGCTATGTGGACGAAGCGGCCTCACCGGCTGAATTTGCGCAGGCGATTCGCATCGTGAGTCAGGGGTCGGTGTGGGCGCCGCGGAGAGTGCTATCCATGTTCATCGAGCGGGTGTCGTCGGCGCCAGGGAGGATCTTTCCGGCGGGTCGCGTGACGTTTACCGACCGCGAAAAAGAAGTGCTGGAGATGCTGGTGGCGGGACGCTCGAACAAAGAGATTGGCTCGCAGTTGGGGATTGAGGAGCGCACGGTAAAGGCTCACGTGGCGAAGTTGATGCGCAAGGTGGGCGTGCAGAATCGGATTGCACTGTCAGTGCATGCGATCACGCATTCGCTGGTGGCGGCGAAGTAAGTGCGCTTCTGGCTGCTAGCTTCCAGCCGCTAGCTATCAGCCTTCAGCTTATGAGTTTCAGATTTCAGTGTGGATCGGATGATTACTTTGGGACGATGACCTTGGTAATCTTGTAGGGAAGGCGCGTGTAAAGGATACTCGGCCTACCTACCACAGAACCTGGGAGACGGGGTTGAGAGTGGCGATTAGGGTCACTACTTTCAGCCCCGATTTTTTTGTCCGCAATGAGCTCGACTCTTCCACCCGTTTTACAATCGATCCTTCCTTCCTAGTTAAGCGTTCCTGACACAGAGCCGCACGGTTCGTTTACAATCCAGAGCATCAGATCCCAGAAAATTCTTGTGTGACGAGGAACCATGAAAAAGTTCTTGTTGTTGATCCTGATTGTTTCTCTTTGTGCTTTCTCTTTTGCGGCGGATGAGGAAACGAAGGCTACGGAACGGGTGCAGGCGGCGGCGGACGTATTGAACGACATTCAAGGCGCGCCGGATAAGGGTATTCCCGAAGAGGTGTTGGGCTCGGCGGAGTGCGTGGCGGTGGTGCCGTCGATGCTGAAGGGCGGTTTTATTGTGGGCGCGAAGTATGGGCGCGGGCTTGCCAGTTGCCGCACACCGAAGGGATGGAGCGCTCCGGCATTTTTTGTCGTGACCGGTGGAAGTTTTGGTTTCCAGATTGGCGGCCAGGCGGTGGACCTGGTGATGCTGATCATGAATAAAGATGGAATGAGGCATTTGCTGTCGAGCGAGTTTGCGCTGGGGGCGGACGCTTCGGTGGCCGCGGGGCCGGTGGGGCGTCATGCCGAGGGGAACACGGACTGGAAGATGCGGGCGGAGGTGTTGACCTATTCGCGGGCGCGCGGGCTGTTTGCCGGCGTAAGCCTGAACGGGGCCGCGATTAAGCAGGACAAGGATAGTACGCGGGAGTTTTATGGACGCATGGTGCCGTTTCGGACGTCGCTCACGGGAGAGATTGAGCCGCCGCCGGCGGCCAATACGTTTCTGACGACGCTGGCGAAGTGGGCGCAGGAAGCGGCGAAGTAGGGAAGCGAGCCAAACGCGCCCTTCGGTCGCTAGAGCTCTCTCAGGGCAGGCTCTGTGGATTCACGCCGACTCGCCCAGATTCCTAGCTACGCAAAAAGCGCTTGCTCGGAATGACAATTTACTTCCTCTCGTTTGCAAATAATTCTTGACGGTGGTACCGTCACGCTTCCCCGATGCGGCAGCGACTTGAGTACACGGCAGCCTGGCCGTTTATAAAAATCCTCGGTATTTTGCCGCGGCCTCTGGCACGAGGCATTGGCATTGGCCTGGGTTGGGTGGTTTATCTTCTGCACGTGCGATTGCGGCAGGTGGGTATGCGCAATCTCGCCTTGGCGTTTCCGGAAAAAAGTGAGGCGGAGCGGGCGCGGATTCTGCGCGGAGAGTTTGCTTCGCTCGGGCGTCAACTGGCGGAGGTCTGCCACTTTCCCAAGTACACGCTGGAAAACGTTGAGCAGGTTGTGGTGTATGACGGGCTGGAGAATTACGAGCGGGCCTATGCGCGCGGCAAGGGGGTGCTGTTCCTGACCGCGCATTTTGGCGGCTGGGAGCTTTCCGCGTTTACGCATTCGATGCACGGACACTGGATGCATGTGGTGATGCGGGCGCTGGATAATGAGTATCTAGACCGCCTGATCCGACAGTACCGCACGATGCATGGCAACAAGACCGTGGACAAAGACAACTTTGTGCGCGGGCTGCTCTCGGCGATGCACGCGGGCGAAGTTGTGGGCATGCTGATGGATACGAATATGACTCCGCCGCAGGGAATTTTTGTAGATTTTTTCGGCATCCCTGCATGCACGGCGAGCGGGCTGGCTCGAATTGCGCTGCGCACCGATGCGGCCGTGGTGCCGACATTCACGATCTGGGACGCGGCGCTGGGGAAATACCGGCTGCGGTTTGATCCGGCGGTGGAGTTGGTGCGCACAGGCGACCTGGAGGCGGACATCAAGGCCAACACGCAGAAATTTAATTTGATTATTGAAGACTACGTGAGGAAGTATCCGGAGCAGTGGCTGTGGGTGCACCGGAGGTGGAAGACGCGGCCGCCGGGGGAGAAGGCGTTGTATTGACGCGCACGCGTCTGCGTCCGAAGGACGCCTGACAATAGCCCGGCGTTTTAACGCCGGGTGGTCGGGAATTCGGAAGCGCATCCCGTAGGGATGCCTGAATATCCCCGCACGTGCTTCGGATCATATTCCACGCCGTTCTTCTTCAAGAATGCGAGAAATTCTTCTTCATAATTATGCTTGCGATGATGTTCCGCTTGGCTCCGGATGTAGGCGATGGTGTCTTTCTTTTGCGAGATTCCGAGGGTGAAGGCGCCGTAGCCTTCTTGCCCGGCGAATTCTGATTTGAATTGTTCGTTCATCCAATGGGAGGATGCGCCTTTTACCAATTGCATGGCTTTGGCTAAGGTCAGGGTTGCGGGTAATGACAGCAGGATGTGTACGTGATTTTCGGTTCCGCCGACCATGAGCGCTTTGAATCCGTTCTTGCGAGCGATGCCGCCGAGGAAGGACCAGAGTTGTGGTTGCACCTCAGGCGAGATTAGATTGCGGCGTTGCTTGGTGGAGAAGACGCAATGGATGAGTTCAGAGACGTAGGTGTGGGACACGGTAGGCTCCGGGGGAGAGTTCAACCGTCCCTACGGGACGGGGTTCCAACATCCCACAATCGTACCCGGCGTTGAAACGCCGGGCTATTGTCAAACGTCCTCCGGACGCCTTTCGTTCCCGTATTGGCACAATTCGTCTTCCTGTAGAATCGAATCTTCCTATGAAAACATTCGAACAAATCGCGGAGCTGGAAAAGAAATATTTGCTGGGGACTTACAATCGCTATCCCCTCGCGTTGACGCGGGGGAAGGGCGTATTTCTTTACGACCTTGACGACAAGCGCTATCTCGACTTTGTTTCGGGACTGGGGGTGAATGCGTTGGGGCACGCGCATCCGCGGATCGTGAAGACGATTCGGGAGCAGGCGGGGAAGCTGATTCACGTCTCCAATCTTTATTACCACGAGTATCAAGGGGCGCTGGCGGAGAAGTTGTGCACGCTCTCCGGGCTTAGCCGTGCGTTCTTCTCGAACAGCGGGACTGAGGCCATCGAGGGGTCGATCAAGCTGGCGAGGCTGGCGGGACATCGCGCGGGTGGCGAGGTAAAGTGCCGGCTGGTGGCGCTGCAGGGGTCGTATCACGGGCGGACGTTTGGAGCGCTGTCGCTGACCGGGCAGGAGAAGCATCGCAAGGGATTTGAGCCGCTGCTGGAAGAAGTGACTTTTGTGGAACAGAATGACGTGGAAGGTTTGCGGGCGGCGGTGAACGACAACACCTGCGCGATTGTGCTGGAGCCGATTTTTGGCGAGGGCGGAATCTACGAGTGTTCGGTGGAGTTTCTGCGAGAGTGCCGGGCGGCGGCGGATCGGCACCGGGCGGCGCTGATCTTTGACGAGATTCAGTGCGGACTGGGGCGTACGGGTACGATGTTTGCGTTCCAGGGCTTTGGCGTCACTCCGGACATTGTGGCGATCGCGAAGCCGATTGCAGCGGGACTTCCGCTGGGGGCATTTATCGCGAAGGAAGAATTTGCCAATGCGATTGCGCCGGGACAACACGGGACAACTTTTGGCGGCGGTCCACTGGCTTGCCGCGTGGCGCTCGAGTTTTTGGCGATCGTGGAAGAAAACAAGCTGCTGGATAATGTGAATAAGGTTGGCGCGTACTTGCAGCAGGAGTTGAAGATGATCGTCGAGAAGAGCGCGGCGGCTAAGGAAGTGCGCGGGCGAGGATTTATTCAGGGGATCAATCTGGAGATTCCGGCGCGGCCGATTGTGGATGAGGCGCTGGTGGAGGGCGTCCTGTTCAACAGCACACAGGATACGGTGGTGCGGTTTTTGCCTCCGTTCTTGCTGGAGGAGAAGCACGTGGACAAGGGGATACGGGTGCTGAAAAAGCTGCTGAGGAAGAAGCGGAAGGCGGCAGCGTGAGGATTTGCGTGAGTACGCCCCACGAGAAAGCGTCGAGCGAAAGGCTTTGCGGCGCTGGCCACGACGTCGGGTAATAGGGATCCTTCGACTGCGCCGATGGTTCGCTTCGCGATCCATCGGCTGCGCTCAGGATGACACAGAAAAGGGGAGCCGGAGCTCCCCAAGTGAAGCGAACAGAGGCGATGTTCATTTAAATAGAATCGCGCGGTGGGGAAAAAGTTGTCCGGAAAGAGAGAAGAATTGACGGTGCTGACGGCGGAGCGGGAAAAGTCTTCCGCGAGCTTTCCAGGGTTCAGTCCGGGCGTAGAGGAATGCTGGATGGACCTGGATGGAGCGCGCATGCGGTATCTGCGCGCAGGTTCGGGACCGGCGCTGATTCTGGTGCATGGGTTATTGGGATATTCGTTTTCCTGGCGCTTTACGATGCCGGCTTTGGCGCCTCACGCGACGGTGTATGCGCCGGACATGATGGGGGCGGGATTTTCGGATCGCGTGCCGGGGATCGATTATTCGATGCGGGGAACGGCGCAGCGTCTTCTGAGATTTATCGAACGCCTGGGAATTTCTTCGTTTGATTTGTTGGGGACTTCGCATGGCGGGGCGGTTGCGATGATGGCGGCCGCGGAATGCCTGAGCGGGAAAGCCGGGCTGCACTTGCGGCGGTTGGTGCTGGTGGCTCCGGTGAATCCGTATTCGGCGCACGGGCGGCGGCTGGCACCATTTTTTGGCACGAATTTTGGTGCTGCCCTGTTCCGGCAGGTAATCGCGCGTACGCGCTTCTCCTATCCCTATTGGCACAGGCGCCTGTATGCTGACCGTCGCCGCATTCCGCCGGGAGCTCTTGCCGGTTACGAGGCTCCGCTGGCGAAGCCCGGGTTGTTTGAGCATGCGCTGAGCATCGTCCGCACCTGGACTGAAGATTTGCGCGAACTGGAGGCGACCCTGCCGAAGTTGGCGAGCGTCCCTACGCTTTTGATGTGGGGCGAAAAAGATCCCGCAGTATTTGCTTCCTCGGCCGCGCCGCTGGCGAAATACTTTCCGAATTCCGAGTTGATCGTTTTTCCCGGGATTGGGCATCTGCCCTACGAAGAGTGTCCGGAGGAGTTCAACCGAGTATTGATTGAATTCCTGACGCGTGAGAAGCTTCCTGCCTGAGCAACTTCGGCCCGCAACATTCCAATCATGACCCACCACATTCTCACGCTGCTGCGCGACGCGCTGGTGCACTACGGATACTGGGCCGTGGCAGCCGCGTTGTTGTTGGAAAGCGCTGGGTTGCCCCTGCCTGGTGAGACCGTGCTGCTGCTGGCCAGCTTCCTGGCGTATTCCCAACATGAGTTGCGATTCCCCTGGATCATTCTGGTCGGGACTGTGGCCACGACGGTGGGCGGAGAGTTCGGCTTTGCTCTGGGCCGACACGGGGGACGTCCGCTGATCGAACGTTACCGGCACGTCTTCTCCATTCGCGCGGAGAGCGTGGCGAGGGCGGAGCGGCTTTTCGAGCGGTACGGATCGGCAACTGTTTTTCTGGCACGATTTCTCTTCGGTATGCGCGTGCTGGCCTCGCTGCTGGCGGGAGCGCTGCACATGCAGTGGCGGAAGTTCGTCCTGTTCAACTTCTTGGGAGCAGCGGTTTGGGTGACAGCGATCTGCAGCGCGGGATATTTGTTTGGCGGACATTGGGGGCGGCTGGCCAACGATCTCAGGCGCTTCGATTTAGTGGTTAGCATTGTGGTTGTGGTGGCCGCGTTGTTGCTGTGGTGGAGAAGCCGCAGGCCGCAGCTGGGTCTGTAGAGCGCACCTTATCAGTCAACTTCTGTACATGAGGATTTCGGCGAGCGGCAGCTTATACTGTGCGGGTGTCTCGGGCGTGCCGGCGTGCAGGCGGGGTCCGTGGCCATTGATTTTCGATCTTACCGGCGGCGTCCGCGCCGGAATTCCGACGAGGAGGAACGTATGAAGAAAATCGGGTTCTTGACACTATTGATCACAGCAACGCTCTTGTTGACCATGGCTTTAACAGCAGCGGCGGCTGGTCCAAAGGCACCGGCTGCTGCTGTGGCGGTGGCTCCGGCTAGTCCCGCGGCGGCTGCCCCGACCCCAATGCCTCCACACCCGCGCGTGCATGAGGCGATTGAGGCGTTGCGAAGCGCCCGGGATCACATGGCGCACGCCGAAGGCGAGTTCCATGGCCATCGCGACAAAGCGATTGAGCATATCGACGCGGCGATTCACGAAGCTGAGATCTGTGAGCGGGAACCGTAGAGATTGGAACAAGAAGAATTGAGGCAGCGTCGAGAAGACGCTGCTTTTTTTGTTTAAGGGTTTGGGTGCGCCGCGGAATCTCAAGGCGGATTCCGCGGAGAAGTCACTTTTGACCGATGGTGTAGCCGATTGAGGCGCCGACGCGAAACACGCTGTCGGAGTGGAACTGGAAATTGTTCTGGATGTGATAGTAGTGAATCTCGGGGCGGACGAAGACGTGGGGTAAGTGGTGCCAAACGTAATAGCGGACCCCTCCGCCAAGGTCTTCCATGAAATGATTGCTGCTGGTGTAGAAAGTGCATCCGCCCGTGGGGACTCTGCAGGAAGTGGTGTAGGGAGGTGAGAAGCGGTAGCTGGCGAAGCCGACGCCGCCAAAAAGGTCGAGGGTAAACTTCTTGCCTACACGCGGCTGGAAGAGCGCGTTGACGTCGGTAAAGAAAGGGCGGTAGGTTTGGCCATTGTCAGAGTAGTTGGCCCGCTTATCCCTCCAGGCGGTTTCTGCGTTAAAGCCGAGGCGGTGCTTGAATTTGATGAAGTCACCGCTGATGGAGGGGTAGGTGCCACCCTTTTGCGTGGGTGGCTGGAAGCTCACCGAGTCGTTGTTTGGGGCGGAGGACATGAGGGTGCTGCCGCCGACCATGATGTCCCCTTGCTGGGCAGAGGCGAAGTTCGTGAACAGAAACACCACACACGCGGATGCGAGCAGCGCGAATTTTCTCAATACATCCCCTTGTCAGTTCGTCTGGGCCTCTGGAATGCGGCCACTGGATTGGTGGCGCACCTGGGAAGCAGCCGCGAACGGTTGCAGGAACAGAATTATCCCGGCTATCGGAGTTGGCTTGTTCCCGATGATACCAAACCCGCGGCGACGCGACGGAGTCAAAGCCTAGTCGTTGCCGATGGTGTACCCGATGGACGCGCCGACGCGGAATACATTGTCGGTGCTAAAAACGTCGGTGTTATTTTGAATGTGGTAGTAGTGAACCTCGGGGCGGACAAAGAAATGGTGCCAGACGTAATAGCGGAGACCGGCGCCGAGATCCTCCATGAAGTGATCACTGGTAGTGTAGTTGATGCAACCGGAAAAGTAGCTGCACGAAGTGGCATAAGGCACGTAGAAGCGGGTGCTGGCAATGCCGATGCCGCCGAAAAGATCGAGACCGACCTTCTTGCCCAGCTTCGGCTGGAAGAGCGCGTTGAAGTCGGTCAAGATCGGACGGTAGGTTTCGTAGCCGAGGTAACTCGCCTGACTCGCTCTCCAAGCAGTTTCAATGTTGAAGCCGAGGCGCTTCTTGAAGCCAACAACATCCCCGCTAATGCCGAGGTAAGTTCCGCCCTTCTCCGCGATGTTTCCGGAAAACAGCTGATTCGTGCTGGGCGAGGACGACAACAGAGTACCGCCGAAAAACATGATGTCGCCCTGCTGGGCCGTAGCGAAGTGGCAAGAAAACACAAGAGCAAGAACCGGTGCGAGAAGCGCTAACTTTCTCAAGGGAAGCCTCCAATCAGTTCGTGGTAAGCGATAAGATGCGCCTACGAAATCGTTCGGATGCAACTCGGATGCGACAAAGTTGGTCCCGACTCATCATAATTTCAGAAGACGTAAAGAAACGTCAAAGGGATTTGGTAAACCCCCGTTATTCGAGACACCGTCCGCAACGTGCAATAAAACCCGGAAGCCGGCAAAAAGTTGCGCGGGTGGGGAATATTTGTCCGTTTTCCTGTCCTTCAGGAATTATGGAGGTTCGGCAGCTACTTTGATTTGCCGCCGCCCGGAGCCCGGATGTGGTCGAAGGCGATAGGGCCAGCGCCTAGGAAAATAAGGCCGAAGGCGATGGCAGCGAGCGCCAGGGGGAATTCGTAGCCATGCTCGCCCATCAATCCGTTGTGAAAGTGGACTTTAGCGATGGCAACGGACAGATCGATGCAGATGGCGAAAGCGGCGGCCCGGGTGAACAGGCCAAGGAGCACGAGCAGACCACCGAAAAACTCCGTGAAGGCGGAAAGATAGGCGGTCCATGCGGGCAGTCCGAGGCTGGCGACGAAGTGAGCATGCTGTTGAAGTCCACCGAAAACCTTGTGGTATCCGTGTCCGACCATGACGGCGCCAAGGGCGAGACGCATGAAAAGAAGTGCGAGGGGCTGCAGGCGATCGAGGTAGCGCAAGGAGTTCCTTTCCGAGAAAAGATAGCATAGATTACAGCAGCGGAGGTTTAGAGGGAAGTAGTCCGCCCGCAGTATCAACACTGGACCCGATGAGGCTCCGGGCTTGTCGATGACAATACAAGTGATTGCGCGAGTGGCGAAGTTCTGGTAACGTTTTTTCGCCCCACGATACAGGTTGCCGGTGACGTTTAGTCGCATCTGGGTTCGTGCATCTTGCGGGCCTTCCGCTTTGGCTCAGGAAATTTTCAATCACGCAGGGTGGAATCTGCGAGCTTCGTGTTTAAGGTGGACAGAGTCCGGAACTGACTACGCATTGCGCAAGCGGGGTGGTTGCCGGAAAAAGCCGCGGTAGAAGTCTAGAGATCAGGAGGCTGTAATGAATCGCACTTCGAGAAGTGAGAAGATGCTGCAGAAGTGGCTAGTGTTTTCGTTATGTGTAGTGGTTCCGACATTGGCCTGGGGCCAGCACAAGCCGAGCGGGGGTGGGGGCGCTCCCAAGGCGGCGCCAAAAGCGAGCGCACCTTCGCATCCGTCGACAGCTTCGCATGGCGCAACGCAGTCGCACACTTCGACGCCTTCGCACGCGGCGACGGGCGGAACGCACGCGACGACGGGTGGTACGCACGCGGCGACGGGAACGCATACGACGACGGGCGGTACGCACGCGGCGACGGGAACGCATACGACGACGGGTGGTACGCACGCGGCGACGGGAACGCACACGACGACGGGTGGGACGCACGCGGCTACGGGCAGCCGTCCAGGTGCGGCAGCGGGCCACACGACGACAGGCAGCCGTCCGGGCACAGCAGCGGGCCATACGACAACCGGCGGACGTCCGGGAGCAGCGGGAGGTCGCCCGGCGACGGCCAGCCGAAGCAACGTGGGCAGTCGTACTCCTCCCGGCAGGAATGTTTCTCTCAGGGGCGGAGGATCGGCGAGCATTCGTCCTAATGGATCGATTCGTTCCATCAATCGCAACGGCATGCAGATTAACCACGGACTCCACGGCGGGCGCACGGTGGTGAGTGAGCGCAACGGAGCGCGCATCGTAACCCGAGGACATGGAGGCTACGTGCAGCGGGCGTACGTGACCCGCGGAGGCCATGCCTATTACTCGCGGACATACTTTGCCGGCGGGCGCTATCATGTCGGCCTTTATCGCGGCTACGGCTGGGGTGGACATATGTACTACGGCTATTACCCAGGCGTTTGGTACCATCCGGGATTTTATGGATGGGGCTACCAGCCTTGGGGAGTGTCGGTTGCCTGGGGCATCGGGGCATGGGGTTGGGGAGGAGCGCCCTGGTGGGGATTCTATGGCGGATGGTGGAATCCTTATCCCGTTTATGCTGCTCCGTACTACTGGCTGACGGATTACCTGATTGCAGCGAACTTACAGGCAGCGTATGCGGCGCGGACTGAGGCCAATGCCGACGCGATGGCAGCAGACGCAGCTGCCAGCGCTGGCGATGGTGGCGGAGATGCGGCTCAAGCAGCATCCTCCGGCCCAGTGGCGCTGACTCCCGAGGTGAAGGAAGCAATTGCCCAAGAAGTGAAAGCCCAATTGGCCGCACAGCAGGCACAGGCCGGCCAGGATACGGGTGGCGGACAAGCCTCGGCAGCTCCGGCACCGACCAGCGATCAACCGCCGCCGGCGTTGGATCCAGCGCAGCGTACTTTTGTGGTGGATACCGATGTGACGGTGGTGGCCAACGGGCAGGAATGTGGCTTGACGTCGGGTGATGTGATTACGCGCCTCACAGACACTCCAGACGCGGACCAAACCGTGAATGCCAGCGTCTCGGCGACCAAGAAAGGCGACTGCGCGTCGGGACAAACCGTTGCCGTGAAAGTGGATGATCTGCAGGAAATGTACAACCACTTCCAGGAGAACATCACCAGCGGCATGGGCGAACTGGCGAAAAAGCAGGGTACTGGCGGTATGCCGAAGGCGCCGGACACCGGCACCCAGGCAGGGGCCGTTCAACCTCCGCCACCGGATACCAGCGTGGCGAAAACTCTGCAAGACCAACAGCAGCAGGCCGACCAGACGGAGTCGCAGGTCAAGCAGGAAACTGCGTCCGGCGGAGGAAACTAGGACCGGCGGTTGTAAAGGGGTGGGTTCCGCTGATCGTCAATTACGGGGGCGTCGGACGACGACGCTCCCTTCTTCAATCAACGGACGATATCTCTTGCGATTGAGCGGTTGCTGTTCAGCGCCCAATCAGAATCAAGTTAGGAAACAACGAGTCGGAGGGTCTAAGATGTCGCGGAAATTCGACAATGTAATGCCAGGGATCGTGCTGCTGGCTGCCACAGTTTTTCCGTTTTCATTGGCCGGTGCTCAGGCGGTTTCTCTGCAGGAGCAACTTGCAGCGCAGTACAAGCTTGTGAAGATGGGATCGGACACGAGCGGATACTCCGTGGTGGATGCGGGCACGCTGTTAGCCATTCAGAAAGGCGGAGTTCTGGGCGTACCTTATGGCGACCAGAACGTCCCTGCCACCAGGTATGAAGGCGGGACGATTCACGGCCCCAGCGGTCTGGCGCTGATGGGACGGAAGTCGATCATGGGAAAATTTGGAAAGGAACAGACGACCCACTTATTCGTGGTGGGAGACAAAGTTTATCCCATGAAGATCGATGTGAACCTGGCCAAAGATAGCGTGACTCTCGGCATCGTGGCTTGCGACACCTGCAATAAGACCGATCCGCCGACCTACAACAAGGCGCAGGTGGTCTTCCAGTTTCCCAAGGGGTCGTTAGCGAATGCGAGTGCCGGTCAGGTGGAGGACACGATCGGGCAGGTTCTTTCTATCAGCAGTGACGATGCGCAGCAGGGCCAGGGCGGTCAGCAGCAGGGCGGAGATCAGGGTGGGCAGCAGCCGCAGCAAGCAGCGGATCAGGCGCAGCCACAGCAGGCCGAGCAGCCCCAAGCTGAGCCCCAAAGCATCGAAAAGGGAATGACCACGGATCAGGTCGAGGCGGCCATGGGCAAGCCGGAAAAGAAAGTGACGCTCGGGACAAAACAAATCTACGTCTACAAAGATCTGAAAGTGACTTTTCTGAACGGGAAAGTTTCGGACGTGCAATAGGTCGGCGGAGAAAAACGGGTTGGATATTCGCCAAGGCGGAGCTTGCCAGGCACCAGGCACCTGGCGGGTGCGGCTTCGGGTTGAGCCAATAAAAACAACCGCTTGGACCAGCGACATAGTACTTCCGTACCGTCTCTAGTACTTCGGTTATCGATACACCAGTGACCTATCCCCACATGCATGACCACCACTACTAATAGACACATCAATGGACGTGTCCACAGCCTGTAGAATCAGCTCGAAAACCTCAAGTTTCTCTTTTCCAGAAAACCCTTAAAAACCCCAGTAAAAACGGGAAACTCGCGTGAGCGCGGGGTTTTTCGGGGCTGATATATGCTCGGGACACCGAAAGCCCTTCGACAGGCATAGAGGGCGAGGGCGTCTCCCGAGATGAACCTGGGGCCGGAGACATGGGCGCAGGATGTTCTGGAGACAGGGTAAGGAAATATGGCCGACTCGCGGGAAGTGATGACCATTCGCCAGGCGTCGCAGTATCTGGGAGTGAGTCCGGACACGCTGTACAAGTACGTCGGGGAGCAGAGTATTCCGGCTTTCAAGCTGGGCAACCGCTGGCGCTTCAAGAAGTCGAGGCTGGACCAGTGGATGGAAGAGAAGTCGAGCCAGATGGAGTTGGGAGCGAAACGTAAACCGAAGGCGGCGATGAAAGCCGCCGGGTCACAGTAAGAAAAGGCGGGCACATGTTTGGAATGGGATCGAAGACGATTGTAGGTCTGGATGTGGGCTCTTCCAGCATTAAGGCAGTGGAGTTGAAGAAGAAGGGTGGGCAAATTGAAGTGGCGCACCTGGGACTGGAAGCACTGGCCTCCGACATTGTAGTGGACTCGATGATTGTGGATTCGGGAACAGTGTCGAGCGCGATTTCGAAGTTGTTTGCCGACTGCCTGATTAAAACCAAGTCGGTGGCGACGGCGGTTAGCGGCCACTCGGTGATCGTCAAGAAAATCTCGCTGCCCTCGATGAGTGATCAGGAACTGGCGGAAACCATCGAGAAGGAAGCGGCCCAGCACATTCCCTTCGATTTGGCGGACGTGAGCCTCGACTATCAGATTCTTTCGGAGGAAGCAGGCAGCCCGCAGATGGATGTGCTTCTGGTCGCCGTCAAGAAGGACAAGATTTTGAACTACACCAACGTACTCTCGATGGCCGGGCGTACCCCGGCTATTGTGGACATTGATGCGCTGGCTTTGCAGAACTGCTACGAGTACAACTACCAGCCGGCGCCGGGCCAGGTGGTGGCGCTTTTGAACCTGGGCGCCAGCGTGATGAACATCAACATTGTGAAGGGGACAACGCCGCTGTTCCCGCGCGACGTCAGCGTGGGCGGGCATCAGTACACGGACTCATTGCAGAAGGAACTGGATCTGAACTTTGAAGATGCCGAGAAGCTGAAGTTGGGCGAGAAGGTTGGCACCGTGAGCGAGGATGCGAAGGCGCCGATCCTGCAGCAGGTGACCGAGATCATTGTGCTGGAAATTCAGAAGACGTTCGACTTCTTCCGGGCGAGTGCAGCGGGCGAGCACATCGAGAAGATTTACCTGGCAGGCGGTTCGGCGAAAGTGCCGGGACTGATGGAAGCATTGCGGCAGGAATTTTCCATGCCGGTCGAATTATTGAATCCATTCCAGCGCGTGGTGCCACCGGCGGACGGCCCCGGGGCGGAGCTGGTGGAGCAGAACCCGGGCCAGCTCGCGGTAGCAGTAGGTTTGGCGTTGAGGAGCTTTGAATCCCTATGATCAAAATCAATCTGCTGGAATCCTCCAAGGGGAAAAACAAGCGCGGCGGCAGCAGCGGGCCGACGATGCCCACGATGGAAATGGGCGACATGGGGTCGCCCAAGCTGAAGGTGCTGGTGGTGCTGCTGCTGGCAGGACTGCTGAATTTTGGCTACTGGTACCGGCTGGACCGTCAGGGTAAGACCATTGCGACGCAGATGCAGTCTGCCGAGCAGAAGAATCGCGAACTCAGCGATGTGAAGGCGCGGTACCTGGAACGGCAGACCCAGGCCAACAACTACAAGCGGCGGGTCGATGTGATCGATTCATTGCGCGCTGGTCAGGCCGGCCCGGTTAACTTGCTGGCCATGCTGGGCGAAACCGTGAACGGAACCGAAGCGGTCTGGCTGAGGAGCATGGATGACACGGGCGCGAATGTAAGTTTGGAAGGCACTGCGCTAAGTACGGACGCGGTGGCGAACCTGATCGCGAATCTGCAGAAGACAGGTTTCTTCAAGAACGTCGAGATCAAGGAGACCTTCCAGGACGACGCGATCAAGGACATGCAGGCGTTCCAGTTCACGCTGACCTGCGAGAAGGGAAAGTCGTAGAGGCGGACCTATGGCGATGAATTTCAACGAACTGTCGGGCTTGAAGCAGTGGGGAGCGGTGATTGTCGGCGGCGCTATCGTAACAACAGCGCTGTACTTCACGGTATTCAAGAGCCAAAGCGATAAGAATGCCGCGGCACAACACGCGCTGCAAGACAAAGTTCGGGAAAACAACGAACTCGAGTCTTACCGTCCCAAACTGAAAGATATGGAACGGCAGCTCGCCAACTTGAAACAGCAACTGGAAATCGAGCGGCGCATCGTTCCAGACGAGAAGCAGGTCGACACGTTTATCGAGACGCTGGATGGCGAAGCGACGAAGGCGGGCGTCGAACTGAGACGCTATACGGCGAAGCCGGTTGCTTCGAAGGAGTACTACTCGGAAGTTCCTTTCGAGATGGAGTTGGACGGTCCGTATTACTCGATGCTGAACTTCTTTGACCGCGTGGGCAAGCTGGAGCGCATCGTGAACGTCAGCGGGCTGCTGGTCTCGAATACGAAGAATCCAAGTGGGGCGAAGGCGAAGCGTTCGTATCAATATGCGCCAAACGAGAGCGTAGTGGCCACGTTTACGGCGACGACGTTCTTCAGCCACGATTTGGAGCCGGCCGGAGCGGCACCTGGAACCAAGCCCGCCACAACGGGCGTGAGCAAATAGGAATCGCTATGAAGCTAACGACAGGCATTCTGGCAGTGGGAATGATGACGGGCGGACTCTGGGCACAGAATCCGAACATCATCAACAAGGTGCAGGGCACCATGGACGCGGTGCAGCAGACGAAGACGAATGACTCAAACGCCGCGCTCGGAGTCACGAGTACACCTTCGGCCAAGCCGGCAGCGAAACCAGCTGCTGGTGCGGCGGCGAAACCGGGGGCAACTCCGTCGGTGGCCGCGCCGGTGAAGAGCGCTCCTGCTCCGGTGACTGTAGTTGCAAAACCGCACGCGGCCCCTGCAGCCAAGCCAACTGCGAAGCCGCAGCCGGAAATCGCGGCCAAAGGGACCGCACCGAAGCCAGCCGTCAAAACCGTGATTTCAGCGGCCACGAAGATTTCGGCGGATGCCAAAACGGCTGATGCTAGCAAGGTCGCAGAAGCACCCAAGCCGCCCAAGCCCGAGGAAAAGAAATGGGCAATGAGCGGGAAGCGCGATCCCTTCTTCAGTCCGGTAGTGCAGGAGCCTTCTGGCTCGGGCTGCTCCACGGGGAAAAAGTGCCTGGAGATCGGGCAGATTAATCTGCGCGGCGTGGTGAAATCCGAAAATGGCTTCATCGCAGTCGTGACCAACAGCCTGAACAAGGCTTACTTCCTGCGCGAGAACGATCCGGTGTTCAACGGGTATGTGGTGAGAATTACCGGCGATACGGTTGTGTTCCAGGAAACGGTGCAGGACAAGTTGGGTAAGCCGCTGACGCGGGAAGTGACGAAGCGAATTTTCACGCCGGCTGTTTAGCGTGCGAAAGAAGCGCGCCGGAGAAACCGGAGCGCCAACAAAATCGAGTTCCAGTAAGGACACGCGGGGCAGACCCCGCGAGTTGGGGAGAGGCGAAATGCGAAAGCAACTGCTGAGTGTATTCCTACCGTTGTTGCTCTTGGGGCTGATGGCTTCAGCCGCGGAGACTCCGGCGCTGCAAGGGGCGAGTCAACGAAACGAACTGCAACGAGTGAACGTGGTCCGCGGCACGGATGAAATCCGGGTCGAGATCAGCGCTCGTGGGTCAGTGACGCCCAAGCTGAGCACGGCGAATTCGCCGGCGCGCCTGATCGTGGATTTGCCCGGCACCGTCATGGTGACAGGGCAGAGCCGGATCAGCGTAGGCAGCGCAGGCGTGAAGGGTGTGCGCATCGCCATGGATGGCCAGAAGCCTCCCACCACCCGCGTCGTGGTCGATCTGGAGCATGCTTGCCGTTATGAACTCAACTCGACTTCCGACGGAAAGCTGGTGCTGACGCTGCACACGCAGCCAACCGCAGCGGCGAGCGCGAGCATCCCCAAAACCGTGGCGGAGCCTTCTCCGTTGCCGTCAGGCAAGAGCGTGTCTCCGTTTGCGCCGCGCGTCATGGAAGTGAAAGCGGAAGCCAAGCAGGAAGTGTCGGCTCCATCGGCGATCAGCGACCCAGTTAATCCGAAAGCGGTAACCGCGAGTGCGACCACCTCTAACCAAAAGCCGGAGCCAGCTTCATCCAGCGATTTTGTATTCGTTGAGCCTACCTACGCGGCCAAGACGAATACGCCGGAAACAACGGTTGAGCCCACAGAACGCGCCCAGGAAGCGGCTGCAAAGTTTGCCGACAAAACGGCTGCTGAGCTACTGCCGGTGAGCGTGAACGCAGCGCAATCATCGCAGGGCCCTTCTTCCAGCACTGGCATACAGCCGGCGGTAAATCTTGCAGCGGAGCAGAAAGCGCAAGCTGGACAGCAGCCCGCTTCGGTTGGTCCCAAGTACACGGGCGAACCGATTTCAGTCAATTTGAAAGATGTGGATCTCAAAGACTTCTTCCGCCTGATTCACGAAATCAGCGGATTGAACGTGGTGCTTGATCCGAATGTTCATGGCACCCTGACGGTTGTGTTAGACGATGTGCCGTGGGATCAGGCGCTGGACATCGTGCTGAAGAACAACGACCTGGCACGGGAGCTGGAAGGCAACGTCCTGCGCATCGCCACGGTTGATACTTTGAAGAAAGAAGCTGATGGACGGCGCGCCCAGGTGGAAGCCGAGGCCTTGGCCGTAGAAAAGGTTTCTGTCACCCGTTTCCTGAGCTATGCCCATGCCAAGGATGTGATGGTCACGGTGAAAAAGTTCCTCTCGCAGCGCGGTGATGTGGTTGCGGACGAACGTACCAACGCCGTGATCGTCAACGATATTCCGAAAGTGATTCCGATCATCGACCGCCTGCTGACTCAGCTGGACCGCAAGACGCAGGAAGTGGAAATCGAGGCGCGCGTAGTAGCGGCGACGCGGCAGTTTGCCCGCGACATCGGTACGCAGCTAGGCTTCGGCTGGGGCGACGGCCACAGCGCGATCGGCGGTGCTTCCGCGGTGGGCAGCTCACCGACGACAGCGAGCACTTCCTCCACTCCCGGCTACATCACCGTACCGGGAAGTAGTGGCACGGGCTCAGGATCATCCATCCCACTGTTTTCCAACTTGGGTTCGACTGCACCCACCAGCGGCTTGACGTTCCTGAACGCCAGCAACACGGTGCGAATCGATGCCGTGCTTTCGATGGCCGAGTCGCGCGGTCTGCTGAAGGTTCTGTCGCGGCCTCGAGTGGTAACCCAAAACAATATCCAAGCGTTGGTGAAGCAGGGCGTGCGCGTGCCCATCGTGACTCAGGCGCAGTTGGGCGGTCCTCCGACCGTGACCTACGTCGATGCGTTCCTGCGCTTGACCGTTACGCCGCAAATCACTTCGGAAAATACGATCTTCCTGAACGTGGATGTGGAAAATACTACGCCAAACTTCGGTCAGGAAGTGCAAGGCAACCCCGAGTTGATCACGCAGCAGGCGACAACACAGGTGCTGGTGACCGATGGTGGCACGGTGGTGATCGGCGGCGTCATCCAGACGCAGAACTCGATCAATATCACGCAGGTGCCATTGCTGGGGAACCTCCCAATCCTGGGCAACCTGTTCAAGCACACGCAGGTGAACACCTCGAACCAGGAATTGATCTTCTTCATCACGCCGCGAATCATTCAGACATAGCAGCGCGCAGTTGAAGATTTAGAGCCGCCGGCCTGAAGAACCTGTCAGGGCCGGCGGTTTTGTTTTTCGGGCATTGCCCGGATAGATCCCAGAACTGAGAATTCCCCGCCTTCCGCCTGCTAAACTCGACAGCAATGGACTTCGTTGCGCGCCAGAAGAAACTGCGGGAGCACCTTGCTACGACCCGGTTTGATGCGCTGCTCATCAGTCATCTTCCTAACATTCGATATCTGTGCGGCTTCACTGGCAGTGCGGGTTTTCTGCTGGTCGAAGAGGCCGGGAGCGTCTTCTTCTCTGATGTTCGCTATGACACGCAGGGTCGCGAAGAGGTGAAGGGTGCCAAGGTGGTGATCGCGCGAAAGTCGGTGTTGCAGGCGCTTGGGGAGTGGATGGGATCCCGGCGCAAGAGGTCGGGAGGATGGACGATCGGGGTAGAAGGCGAACACATGACGGTGGCCGAAAAGAAGAGGCTGACGGATCTGTTGCCTTCCGGCGTGCGGTTGAGGAACGCGCCCGCTGTAGTGGAGCGCGCCCGCATGGTGAAGGATGCCGATGAACTGGGAAACATCCGCGCGGCGGTGCAGTTGGGCGCGACTTTGTTTGACCGCGCGCTGGAAATTTTGCGACCGGGGATAAAGGAAACGGAAGTAGCTGCCGAGATGGAATACGCGGCGCGGCGGCATGGCGCGGAAGCGATGTCGTTTCCGACCATCATTGCCTCGGGGACAAGATCGGCGTTGCCTCACGGGAGAGCTACCGCGCAGCCCATCGCTGCCGGTGGGTTCGTAGTGTGTGATTTCGGTGTTATACTCGCAGGTTATTGTTCGGATCAGACCCGCACCGTTTGGGTGGGCACCGTGTCAGAGGAGGCACGCCACGCCTATGAATCGGTGAGGGAAGCCCAGGAGGCCGCAATTGCGGCGGTTCGACCCGGAATTAGGGTGGGCGACGTGGACGCCGCGGCGCGCAGCGTGTTGCGCAAGGCCGGGCTGGGGCGTTATTTCACGCATTCCACCGGGCATGGCGTGGGGCTGGAAATCCACGAGTCTCCGAGAGTCGCAGCTGGGCAAAAGGAAATCCTGCGGCCGGGCATGGTGATCACGATTGAGCCCGGAGTATACTTCCCCGGAAAATGGGGCGTGAGGATCGAGGACATGGTGGCTGTCCGCGAAAGTGGCTGTGAGGTGTTGACTCCGACGAGCAAAGATTTCCTGTCCGTTTAGGTCTTCTTAGATTTCAAGCAGGTTAGATTCAGCTGGCTAAATCGAGCGGTTCATGCGGAACGCGTGGCTGTTTCCGGCGGGATAGTTCTGGCGCGGAGCGGAAAGCGCTTCCGCCTTTATACGAATGAATCAAAAAGAGCTGAAGGAACTCATCGAGTTCTTAATCGAAAAAGACATTGCCGAGTTCGAGTTGGAGCGCGGCGACGTCAAGGTCAAGATCAAGCGCGGGGGACAAGCCACCGTAGTCCACGCGCACGGGGAGATGTCCTATCCGGCATACGTGGCTGGGGGGGCGGCGGAGCCGAGACCGACGTCCGCAGCGGTTCCCCCAATCGCCCCGCCTGCTTCGAGCGAACCCGCTCCGGAAGAAAACCTGCAATTCGTGAAGTCTCCTATTGTGGGAACGTTCTACGAGGCACCTTCGCCGGGCGCACCGCCTTTCGTAAAGGTCGGGGATACGGTGGAAATAGGGCAGGTGCTGTGCATCGTGGAGGCAATGAAACTGCTGAACGAGATTGAGTCGGATGTGGCCGGAGAAATCGTGAAAAAGATGGGAAGCAACGGCCAGCCGATCGAGTACGGCCAGGAGTTGTTCGCCATCCGGGCGAGGAAGTGAAGTATTGTTAGAACAGGCGCGCACCTCGCGCGCCTTTTTGCGTCTGAGGAGGCGCGGTTAGGGAGCCGGGCTGCCACCCGGCGCGGACAGCCGAGAGCTTGCCCTGAGCGAAGTCGAAGGGCGGCTGTTCCCACATTGATCTAAATGTTTAAGAAAATTCTGATTGCGAATCGCGGAGAGATTGCGCTGCGCGTCATTTGCGCGTGCAAGGAACTGGGCATCCGCACCGTCGCTATTTACAGCGAGGCGGACCGCCATTCCTTGCCGGTGCGCTTTGCGGATGAAGCTATCTGCATCGGGCCGCCACAACTGGCACTGAGCTATCTGAACATCCCCGCCGTAATCAGCGCAGCGGAGATCGCGAACGTGGATGCGGTGCATCCGGGCTACGGATTGCTGGCGGAGAATGCCAATTTCGCGGAAGTGTGCGAGACCAGCGGGATCAAGTTCATCGGGCCGCGGCCGGAAGTGACGCGGCTGATGGGCGAAAAAGAAAAAGCGCGTGCGGCCATGAAACAAGCGGGCGTGCCGATCCTGCCGGGATCGGATGGAATCCTCGCCTCCGAAGGGGAGGCCGTGGAGTGGGCGCGGCAGGTGGGCTTCCCGGTGATTGTGAAGGCGTCGGCGGGCGGCGGCGGACGTGGCATGCGCATCGTGCGCACCGAAGAGGAACTGCCTGGGCTATTCAGGGCGGCACAGTCGGAGGCGGCGGGCGCGTTCGGCAATGGCGACCTGTACATGGAAAAGTATGTCGAGCATCCGCGGCATATTGAGTTTCAGGTGCTGGCGGACGAGCATGGCAATGTGGTGAGCCTGGGGGAAAGAGAATGTTCGATCCAGCGGCGGCATCAGAAGTTGCTGGAAGAGTCGCCGTCGACCCAAGTCACATCGGAGTTGCGCGATCAGATCGGCGCGGTCTTGTGCAAGTCGCTGGCGGAGATCGGCTACACGAATGCGGGTACGATTGAATTTTTGATGGACCAAGACCGCCGGCTGCACTTCATCGAGATGAACACGCGCATTCAGGTGGAGCATCCTGTGACGGAGATGGTGACGGATGTGGATTTGGTGAAGAGCCAGATTATGATCGCCGCCGGCGCTCCCATGTCAGACGTGCTGCAAGGCCCCATCGTGCATCGCGGACATGCCATTGAGTGCCGGATCAATGCGGAGCATCCCGAGAAGTTCACGCCGTCGGCGGGAAAGATCACTTCGTTTCATCCGCCCGGAGGCACCGGGGTACGTGTGGACACAGCCGCGTATGCGGAGGGCGTGATTCCTCCGTACTATGATTCGCTGATCGCCAAGTTGATCGTGCGCGGCAAAGACCGTGGCGAAGCGATTTCCCGAATGACGCGGGCGCTCGAGATGTTCATCGTCGAAGGTGTGTACACGACGATTCCCCTGCACCGGAAGATTCTGGCGGATCCGGACTTCCGCGCCGGGAAGTTTGATACGGGATTCATCGACCGATTTCTGGCGGCCGGCAATAAGGATTCGGCGGCGTGATTTCTGTCCCTCTTCTTTACGCCATTGTGGATGCAGCGTGCTTCTCATCCACGGAAGACTTGGAAATCTTTGCCGAGGAACTTGTTGCTGGCGGATGCACACTACTGCAGTACCGCAACAAAAGCGGAAACCCACGCGTGATGCTGGAGCAGGCGCGGGAGCTAAAGAAGCGTGTCGGTGGTGCGGTTAAGCTGATCATGAACGACCGCGCAGACTTGTGTCTGGCTGCAGAGTTCGACGGCGTCCATGTGGGGCAGGATGATCTCTCGCCGGAATCGGTGCGAAGGATCATTGGACCCGACCGCTGGCTCGGAGTTTCGACGCATAAACCAGGGCAGCTTGAGGAGGCTGATCAAACCTCTGCCGACTATCTCGCGATTGGACCCGTGTTTTCCACGTCCAGCAAGAACCAGCCTGATCCGGTGGTCGGCCTCGACGGTGTGCGCCGGGCGCGGCCGTTGACGAGAAAACGACTAGTGGCTATTGGGGGAATCACTCGAGGTAACGCAGCTTCCGTGATTGAGGCCGGGGCCGATTCCGTGGCGGTGATATCGGATTTGTTACGGGAGCCGCGCAAATCAGCAGAGGAATTTTTTCGCGTCTTGAGGTAAAGTCATTCCACCCTGAGAGTGCCCGTGGAACTGCGGCAAGAGCCGCGAGCATGCTTCAAGGAGGGATCCTGAGCACACCGACAACGCGGCCGGCTGCCGGCAGCGATTGGGAGATTCATAGCCATCAAGATAAGGAGTTGGTCAAGGGCCTGGGCCTGACCAGCGCCACCATGCTGGTCATGGGGTCGATGATCGGCTCGGGCATTTTCATTGTTTCGGCGGAGATTGCCCGCGAAGTGGATTCACCCGCGCTGCTGATTGGCGCGTGGGCTGTGGCCGGATTCATGACCATCGTCGCTGCTCTCAGCTATGGCGAACTGGCGGCCATGATGCCGCGAGCCGGTGGGCAGTATGTCTATCTGCGCGAAGCCTTGGGGCCGTTGTGGGGCTTCCTCTACGGCTGGACTCTATTCCTCGTAATTCAGACTGGGACGATTGCGGCCGTGGGCGTGGCTTTCGGGAAGTTTCTGGGTGTTTTCTTTCCCGCAATTTCTTCTTCCCATTGGATTCTGCATCTCTGGAAAGTCCCGCCGATTCGTCTTGGGCCCATGGTTTTGGGCAACATGGATGTCGGAATCAATACCCAGAACCTGGTTGCCATTCTCCTTGTAGTGTTCCTCTCGGTGGTGAATATCTTCGGTGTGAAAACCGGGGCTCTTATCCAGAATGTTTTTACTGCAGCAAAGGTCTCGGCGCTTCTGGGATTGGCCTTGTTCGGATTGGCGCTGGGGCGGAATGCTCATGCTTTGGCTGCGAACTTCAGCGGACATTTCTGGCGGAATGCGGGACTGGGCGCGCAGCACGCCGTGCAGGTGGGAGTGGGGGGGCCGGTGGTGACGGTGGGCACACTGACGATTCTTGCGGTGGCACAGGTGGGTTCGCTTTTTTCCGCGGATGCTTGGAACAACGTGACGTTCACTGCCGGTGAAGTAAAGAATCCCAGCCGCAACTTGCCGTTGTCGCTGGCGTTGGGCACGGGGGTGGTGATCGCGCTCTACATTGCCTGCAACCTGATTTATCTGAACGCGCTCCCGCTCGACGGAACACCGAGCGCAGCAACGGTTCTAGGGCGGGGCATCAAGTATGCGGCTGAGGATCGTGTGGCAACGGCGGTGATGACGCAGATGTTCGGCTCCGTGGGAGGTCTGCTGATGGCCGGGGCCATTCTGATTTCCAGTTTCGGCTGCAACAATGGCCTGATTCTCTCTGGCGCGCGCGTTTACTATGCCATGGCGAAAGATGGCTTGTTCTTCAAAAGCGTCGCCAAACTGCATCCCACGTACAAGACGCCGGCAGTTTCGCTGATGGTGCAGATGGTGTGGGCGTGTCTGCTCTGCGTGTCGGGCAGCTACGGGCAACTTCTGGACTACATTATTTTCGCGGTGCTCGTGTTTTACATTTTGACGATCGTGGGACTGTTTGTGCTGCGGCGCACGCATCCCGATGCCGAGCGGCCTTATCGTGCCGTGGGCTATCCCGTGCTGCCGGCGATTTATATTGCGATGGCTTTATCTATTGATGTCGTACTATTACGCTACAAACCGCAGTTCACATGGCCGGGGCTGATTGTGGTGCTGCTGGGTATCCCGGTATATCACGCGTGGTCGAGAAGCGCGGGCGCAAAGCGCGTACCGGCATAGCTTCCAAGGAGAAACGGACGAATGGCAAATCTGCTGGCAACCAAGCCACTGAACCTGCTGATGGAGGAAGCCCGCGAGACAGGCGAACACAGCCTCAAACGCGCCCTCGGTCCAACCAATCTGATTACGCTGGGAATCGGAGCCATCATCGGTGCGGGGATCTTCGTGCTGACCGGAGCGGCAGCGGCTCAGTATGCGGGCCCCGCCATCGTACTCTCGTTTGTCCTGGCGGGCATTGGCTGCGCTTTTGCCGGCCTATGCTATTCGGAGTTTGCCTCGCTGATTCCCATTGCCGGGTCCGCCTACACTTACGGCTATGCGACGCTGGGCGAGATCTTCGCCTGGATCATCGGTTGGGACTTGATTTTGGAGTATGCCTTCGGGGCTGCGACGGTGGCATCCGGCTGGAGCGGATATTTCAACAGCTTCCTGCAGGACTTCGGGATTCATCTTCCGCCTGCATGGACGGCTACGCCGGGAACAGACTTGGTAATGTACAACGCCCGCTGGGAACGGCTGGCGACCATCCTGCCAACGCTGCAGGCGCACAGAGTGAACCCATCAACCCTTCCACACGTGCAGGGCGTCTTTAACATGCTGGCATTTCTGGCGATCACAGCCGTAACCGTGGTCCTTGTGATCGGCATCAAAGAGTCGGCGAACCTCAACTCTGGGATTGTGATGATAAAGATTGCGATTGTGCTCACCTTCATTGGGATTGCTGCCATTTTTGTCAGTAAGCATCCCGGCATTGCCGCTGCCAACTGGCACCCTTTCATCCCTCCCAACACCGGCGAATTCGGACACTACGGCTGGTCGGGTATTGCCCGCGGAGCAGGGGTGATTTTCTTTGCCTATATTGGTTTCGATGCGGTGTCTACCGCTGCACAAGAAGCCAAGAATCCGCAGAGGGATATGCCCATCGGGATTTTGGGTTCGCTGGTAATCTGTACTATCCTCTACATTCTAGTGGCCGGACTGCTAACAGGCGTAGTGTCCTACACAACGCTGAATGTCCCCGATCCGGTAGCGGTAGGAATCGATCATACCGGCGTGCGCTGGGGCAGCATCTTGGTGAAACTTGGAGCGATTGCCGGGTTGGGCAGTGTCATGCTGGTGATGTTGCTAGGCCAGTCGCGCGTCTTCTTTTCCATGTCGCGGGACGGCTTGCTGCCGCCGTGGGCTGGCGCAATTCATCCCAAATTTCGCACGCCCTGGATCTCCAGCATCACAGTGGGAATCTTTGTAGCTATTTTCGCTTCGGTCATCCCGATCGGAATTTTGGGCGAATTGGTCAGCATTGGCACGTTGTTGGCCTTCGTGATTGTCTGTGCCGGTGTGTGGATACTGCGCCGCCGCCGGCCCGAACTGAAACGTCCGTTCAAGACTCCGTGGGTTCCATTCGTTCCGTTCATGGGGATTCTTATTGCGGGATTCATGATGGCTAGCTTGCCTCGCGATACGTGGCTGCGGCTGATTGTCTGGCTCATCATCGGGATGGTGGTGTATTTCGGTTATGGAAGGCACCACAGCCGGGTGCAGGCTGCCCTTGCCAAGCCTAATCCTGCTCCGACCATGGCGGACTGACGTCTTGTAGCGCGGCCCTCCGCACAGCGCGGAGGGCCTTTTTGTTTTATAGTCAGTGGCTAGTGGTCAGCAAAACCAACGGCGTTACTCGGTCGCTGTTACTAATCACTGGCTACCGATCACTCACCACTGCATTTCCATGAAAGCTGTCCGCAATCTGCGAGTGATTGGTGCGCTGCTGCTGATAGTCATGGCAGTGGGAACGGCCGGATATCACTTCATCGAGGGATGGCCATGGTTTGACGGCTTTTACATGGTGGTTACGACCTTGACTACCATCGGATATCAGGAGGTGCATCCGCTTTCCCACGCCGGGCGCGTCTTCAACGTGATTGTGATTCTGACGGGTGTATCGCTGGTGTTGTTGGGCGTGGGGGCCCTGAGCCAGGCTTTGCTAGAATTCGAGTTGCAGAGCTTCTTTGGAAGGCGGCGCATGGAGCGCGACATCGGGCGTCTCGACGACCACTACATCATCTGTGGCATGGGACGGGTAGGGCGCAGCGTGGCGCGAGAATTGGCGCGCAAGCCAGCGCCGTTCGTCATCATCGAGAGCGCCGAAGCCAAGCTGCAGCGCTATAGCGGCGAGGACTGGCTGGTGGTTACGGGCGATGCTACGCAAGAGCAAGTTTTGCGCATCGCACAGATCGAGCGGGCCCGCGGGCTTATCGCCGCCACTACTACGGATGCGACCAACCTCTACATTGTGCTCACCGCGCGGGGATTGAATCCGCATCTGAAAATCATTGCGCGGGCCAGTGAAGACGGGGCGGAGAAACATCTGCTGACTGCCGGCGCGGACTCTGTCGTTTCGCCGTATTCGTTTGCTGGACAGCGCATTGCGCAGTCGCTGTTGCGGCCGCACGTGGTTAGCTTTCTCGATACCGCAACGACTCATCTTGGCATGGATCTGGAGATTGGCGAGATTCACATCACCGCCAGGTCCGTCTTTGCGGGCACAACGATCGAAAGTTCGCGCATCCGTCAGGATCGCGGCGTGATTATCCTCGCCATTAAGCGGCAGGCGGGAATGCGATTCAATCCTGCACCCGATGAACGCATCGAGCCCGGAGACTGCCTGATCGCAATGGGCGAACCCTCGCAACTGCGGCAACTGGAACAGACCGCAGGTTCCCGGTCATGAAAATCGTTACTGCTGCAGAAATGCGAGCCATTGACGTCGCCACCAGCGAGCGTTTCGGGGTGCCCTCACTCACGCTGATGGAGAATGCGGGCGCGGCCGTGGCGGATTGCGTGCTCTCGCATCACGGAGCGGCGCGGAGCATCGTGGTTTTCTGCGGTAAAGGGAATAATGGCGGCGACGGTTTTGTGGCGGCGCGGCGGTTGCATCAGGCGAGAAAACGGGTTCAGGTGATCCTGCTGGCGAACCCCGACGATTTGCGGGGCGATGCGGCGATCATGCTTGGCAAATTACCGTCGCCTGCAATCGCGGTGCATTCCAGCGAAGAATTGAAGAGTGACCGGGTGCGGCCCTCGCTGCATGCGGATCTTTATCTGGATGCGATTCTGGGCACGGGTTTCAAACCGCCGGTGAGCGGACTCTATGCCGACGCGATCGCGATCATGAATGCGAATGAGGCGCCCGTAATTGCCGTGGACATTCCTTCCGGGGCTGATGCAGACGCGATGACCGCGCGGACTGGGATCATCGCCCGAGCTGATGCGATCGTTACTTTTACAGCGCCTCGTCCGGCGCACGTGTTTAGCTCACTCACTGCGGGATTAACCTTTGTGGCTGGTATCGGCTCTCCGCAAGAAGCGATTGTTTCAGCCCTGCAATTAAATGTCATCACGTCGCACGACCTTGCCCCGCTGATTGGGCCACGCCCAGCCGAGTCGAACAAAGGCAACTACGGCCACGTGCTGGTGGTTGGAGGATCACTCGGGAAATCTGGAGCGGTGGCAATGGCAGGAATGTCGGCCCTGCGTGCGGGGGCGGGGCTTTCGACGGTGGCGACGCCGAGGTCCGTGCTGGGAACGGTGGCGGGATTCCATCCGGAGTTGATGACCGAGCCATTGCCCGAGACGGATGCAGGCACGATTTCGGCTAACGCACAAGATCGAATCGCAGAGTTGACGAAAGGGAAGAACGTGCTCGCGATTGGGCCGGGAATTTCGCGGGATCCGCAGACTTCGGAGCTGGTGCGTAGTCTGGTCGCCAAGTTGCACGTCCCTATGGTGGTAGATGCCGACGGCCTGAATGCGTTTGAGGGCCGCACGGATGAATTGAATGGCAAGGGCCGGACGCTGGTGATCACTCCGCATCCGGGAGAGATGGCGCGGCTGGCGGGATCCAGCATTGCCGATGTGCAAAAAGATCGATTGGTAGTGGCGCGGAAGTTTGCGCGCGAACACGAATTGATTGTCGTGCTCAAAGGCCATCGCACTCTGGCGGTGAGGCCAGACGGCGAAGCTTGGGTGAACACGACGGGCAATCCGGGAATGGCCACCGGTGGCACGGGAGACATTCTGACAGGTATTGTTGCGGGCATGATTGCACAGCACACGAAGGATGCGTTCGCCGCAGTGCTCGCAGCCGTGCATCTACACGGTCTTGCCGGCGATGTGATGCGCGAGAGCGTAGGCGACCATTCACTGGTGGCGACGGATTTGCTGAAGGGATTGCCGAAGGCTTTCCAGCGCACACAGAAGGCCGCGAAAGAAAAATTGGTGTGCTGGGGTGACTAGAGTGCCCTTGGGATCCCGCCCTCACCTCGAAGCTGGCAAGTGAATCGTCTTTCCTGAAGATGCGGAACGACATGCGGCATCCAGGATTTCCGTTACAGTGAGATTGGTTTCAAGGGATGACAAGTCATCCGGTTTCATTCCATCGATTACCACTGCCCTTAGAAGAGAAAGCGAGTTATCGTATGGGGCAGGAAGGGGCTTGGCGGCGGCCTGCTCTTCCTGGCCGCCGGCACGCCGTACGCGAACATCGTCCCGCTTCACCGTGATCACATATCCCGTTTGTCCGTATACTTCCATGTCTTTGCGGTCGAACGGCCAATTCCAGGAGGCTTGTACGATGGCTTGGGCTTTGGGATACGTCAGGATGATTGTCGCCTCGTCATCGACTCGCGGGTAGATTTCGGGTTTGATCTGCTGGGTGACGGCGGTGACTGTTTCGGGGCGTTGCCCGTCCATCAACCACGTCATTAGGTCGGCGCCGTAGCATCCGAAGTCGAACAGGGCGCCTCCGCCGTTGAGTTTGGGATCGGTAAGCCACGTCAGGAATTCGGGGCCGACACCGATTTCCTTGGGCCCACTGTGACCATCGTGGACGACGACCTTGCGCACGTCACCGAGTGCGTGCTCATGGACTAGATCGTACGCGGCACGGTTGCTCGGGTACCACGTCGTCTCGTAGTTGACGAGGACATGAATCTTGCCCAGGTGTGCCGCCTTCTGGATAGCCAGTCCATCCTCCAAACTGGCCGCCAGCGGCTTTTCCATCATGACATGGACGCCGTGCCGGGCGCAGATTTCGACCACGCGGCGATGGTCGTAAGTATTGGTGTAGACGAGGACGGCCTGCGGATGTGCTCGTGCGAGCATTTGTTCCAGGTCGGGGAACAATAATCCTCGATCGATGCCATAACGCGTCGCGTATTGAGAAGCGAGGGACTGGTCAGGTTCAGCAATGCCGACGATCTCAATTTCTGGATTGTAAAGCGAATGCTCAAAAAATCCCTGAACATGTCCGTGAACGAGACCAACGATGCCGACGCGGAGTGGAGTGCGAGTCTTCGGCGAGGCAGTCTGGCTCTGGAAATATACGGTTAAGGATAAGAAAATCACGATGGAACAAGCTAGAGATGAATAACGACGCATTGAAGTGCTCCTAGCGCCAAGATGAAGGTGATTCTCGCGGCTGCTGTTAAATCCACTTCGTCTGATGGGACATTGTATCAATAGTAAACAGACTGCTAAACGCTTGTGTGCGAAAGATTTGGGTGCGCTGTAGAGAGGCTAGCAGCGCGGGAATCCGGCCATTTGCTTCCGTAACCTGTTACCTGTTCCCACGGCGTGTCATAGTCCAGTCAGCTTATGACCCACTTCCCCCAACCGCACCCATCGAGGCGAGCGGCCCGGGTCCAGCTTGGAGATTCAGTCCTGGCTGCGATCCGTTTAGAAGATGGCCGGCGTACAAGAGCTAAACTCCAAAGCATCTCCGTGACGGGTGGACTGTTGCAATTGCAGCATCCCCTTGGAACCGGTTCTTTCGTCGAACTGGCATTTCAGACGCAATCGGGGCCAGTCCATGGCATGGCTGAGATCCTGAGCCCGATGCGGAAGACGGTGAACGGAGTATTGCAGCCGTTCCGCTTCGTCGCGTTCGAGGATGACGACCACCGCCGCTTGCGCACGTCGGTCGATCATGTAACGGACCGGAATCTGCTGGGGCTGAAGTCGTCCGTTTTCGTGGTGCCAAAGACGATCTAGTCCTGACGCCGTCGCATACGCGGATCGGTGCCGGCGCTGAGTTCAACGCTCTCGATATACTGATCCTGGCTTGGGCGCGATTTATCTGCGACCAAGATTCAGGAAATGACGCGGGAGATCACTACACACTCGGCGGAGGAGACGATTGCCTTCGGGCGCACGCTGGCGGAATTGCTCGCGCCACCCAAGCTCGTTCTTTTGCGCGGAGATCTGGGAGCTGGGAAAACCACGCTGGTCAAGGGAATTGCGGCGGCGTTTCAGGCAGCGAAGGAAGATGACGTTACCAGTCCCACCTTCACACTGGTACACGAATATCGTGGGCCGCGAGCCAATCTTTATCACATTGATCTTTACCGCGTCGATACGCAGCGCGAGCTGGAGACGCTGGGCTTGGATGATTTGCGATCCGAGGACAGTATTTTGCTGGTTGAGTGGGGAGAGAAATTTCCGCGTCTGCAGCGGGAGCGGGATGTGGAGATTTCTTTGGAGCGCGCCGGGGAAAATGGGCGGAGGATCAGGACCGTCAGTTAGGGTTGCGCCGCGGCTGGCAGAATTAGGAGCGCCCGTGCGCAGGACGCAGGCGCGCTCCATTCGCGCACCATCGAGAAGAGGATGGCGGCCGCGAAGAAGGCGAAGATCAGGCGGTCTCTTCTCATCCCATCCATTATCCCATGGGGAGAGCTTGTAGTGGCGGTTCTATGGCGACTGAGAACCTAAAACTGCTTCAAAACCCCATGATGTTGTAGCCGCAATCGACGTAGATGACTTCGCCTGTGATGCCGCTGCTGGCATCGGAGGCGAGGAAGACTCCGGTCGAGCCGACTTCTTCGACTTCCACGCGGCGGCCCAGCGGGGCTCGCTCCTCGTGGCCCTTGAGCATGTCTCCGAAGCCGGCGATGCCGCGCGCCGCTAGAGTCTTGATTGGGCCAGCGGAAATAGCGTTCACGCGAATTTTCTTCTTACCGAGCTCGAAGGCTAGATAGCGCACCGTGCATTCTAGTCCAGCCTTTGCGACTGCCATAACGTTATAGCGCGGCACAACTTTCTCCGAAGCGTAGTAAGTCATGGTGAGGATTGATCCGCCGTCCTCCATGAGGGGAGCGGCGGCGCGGGAAACGGCGACCAGCGAATAGACGCTCACATCCATTGCGACGCGAAAGCCTTCGCGCGTGGTGTTGATGAAGTCGCCTTTCAGTTCGTCAGCGGGAGCGTAAGCGACCGAATGCACCAGCGTGTGCAGTTTTCCGTGACGCTCTTTGAGAGTGGCAAAGAGGCGCTCGATCTCTTCATCTTTGCTGACGTCACACATATAGCCTTCAGCGCCGGGCAGAGAGAGGATGAGGTCTTTTGCTTCCTGCTCCAGACGCTCGTTCTGGTATGTGATGGCGAGCTTCATGCCGGCGGCGTGGAGTCCCTGAGCGATGGACCAGGCGATTGAACGCTTGTTGGCGACCCCGAAGACGACGGCATTGCGGCCCTGCAAGTCGGCGGACATGAGTGCTCCTTGGAATGGAAAAGAATAACAGGTGGGAAGAAAAGCCAGAAGGCAGAAGTCAAAATGCAGAGTTCGAGTCAGCTTTCATTGGGAACGGAGAAACCGAAGCACCGGCGCCCACCAATCGTCCGTTGGAGTGCGGTAGAGTGCATTGTGCGGAAACCCGTGAAGAACTGCCAGTTGTTTTGGTTCCGGCGCGGATTCGAAAATGCGCTGGCCCATCGCAGGGGGATTCACCTTGTCTGCATCGCTGTAAACAACCAGCAAAGGCACGCGCACGAGTTTGGCATTCTCGACGTTGTCCCAGGCGTCCGGGATCGCATAGAGCAATGCGAGCGAGGTCCCACGTTTTCGGCCCGCGTCCCTCAGAGAGGAAAAGGCGTTTGCTACAACCACGCAAGATGGAGGAGGGCGAAAATGCGGCAGGGATTCAAGCAGTGGCGAGTTACCCATGGAGTGACCCAGCACGCAAAGGCGCTCGCTGGGAAATTGTGATACGAAAGTTGCGTAGGCTGGGATCGCGTCTTCATTGAGATGAGCAATGGTTCCGGGACGTGAACTGTCTCCGTGACCGGAGTAGTCGAATACGATCGAGGAGATGCAGTGGTCGTAGAGAAACCTTTGCGCCAGAATCCATTCGGAAATAGTTTCCATGACGCCGTGAAAGATTAACACCGCGACACGAGGCTGGCAGGTGCCAGGGGCGCGTACGAGGTAGGCATCGAGAACACGGCGTCCACTGGAAATTTTCAGCCTATCAAAGGCAAGACCAACGGTGGCGGGTGTTTCAGGCCCGTTGGGGCCGGTGTTCAAAAATGTCTTGGACTCGAAGTTCAGGATCACTGGCCGGAGCGCCACAACGCAAGCCAGCAAACAGAGCAGTCCAATTGCAAAGTTCGCGCGTCGCGCCATATAGATTCTTGTGACTATACGCCAATGCGTCTGGGGCGTTTCAGGAGTCGCTAATCGGCTGGAACGGTGTCGCGATTTACCGTTCCTACTGGCCAGCTGGCAGCTACAAACGACAGCCCGTAAACGCACGCCAGAATGGCGAATGCGGCTACCAGGCTGACTTTGTGTGCGACCGCTCCGACCGCTAGGGCCAGCACAAGCTGGAGGAATGTTCCGAAAAAGTAAAAGGTGTTTTGCACCCGACCCATGAGATGGTTTGGGACCATTTCCATGAGGCTGGTGTTCATGGCGATGCCTCCGACGCCGCGCGCCGAACCCATCACGGCATACAACAATATGGCGGCCACCAGCCAATGCGACACTGGAGCGCAAATCACGCATGCGGCGATGATCGCCATGGAAAACGCAACGGAACGACGCCCGCCCAGGCTGGCGATGATAGCTGGGGCATACAGCGCGCTGAGAAAGGCGCCGGTGCCCCATCCCGCGTTGAGCCATCCGTAGCCGACGGCACCGGCATGAAAGATGCGTTCGCTCAGCGACGGAGTGACGACGACTCCCGTGATCATGGCGCCAAGAAATAATGCCCAACTAATGCCGAGCAAGATTACAGCGCGATGGTCGCGGAGAAAGTGCAGGCCTTCGCGCATATCGCGCCAGAAGCGCTCGAACTGGGTTTCGGCGGCAAGGATGTCGGCTCGCAATTCTTCCGGGCTGAGTACGACGTGACGTCCCTTACGCACCGCGAAATAGCAGCAGAATGAAACCACGTAGGTGGAAACGTCGATCAACAACACACCCCCGAGGCCGATGTGGTTGTACATGAAGCCGACCAAAGATCCGGCGATGAGCCAGCCGCCTTGAACGCCCGCCAAAAGGAAGGTATTCGATTCCACAAATTGTCCTTCAGGCGTGAGTTCCTGGATGAGAGCGGTGATGGTGGGCCAGAACATCCAGAAGCCGGCGGCGACGAGGGTATTCATCAAATAGAGTTGCCAGACTTGTACATGGTGGCGAAACGCGAGGATGGCCACCGTCACAATAATTACGGCTCTTACGGCATCGAGCCACATGACCAGGCGGCGGCGATCTTCGCGATCAATAATGACGCCGGTGAAGGGAAGCATGAGCATGGCGGGAATGGTCTGCAGAACGGCGAACGTGCCGAGCGCCATTTCCGAGTGCGTGGCTTCGAGGATGTACCAGGCGACCGCGGCCGAGTTCATCCCGCTGCCCAACATGGAGATCACGTTGGCGGCAAAGACGAAGCGCAGTGGGCGCTGACCGAGAATGGTTCGCATACTTCACTTTAGCCGAAGTGGCGCGAGAGAGGTTCACGTAAGGGCTTGCTTACGCGACAGCCGTTAATTTGTCCGCTTCCTCGCGAATCCTCTGCCACGCGCGCTCGACGTGTCTGGCTTGGGTGTTGGTCTGGCCGACGCACAGACGCAGCGTCAGTTTTCCATTCAGCTTGGTGTGCGTGAGAAAGAGATCGCCGCTGCGATTCAGCCGATCCATGATGGTTTGATTCGCCGCGTCTCCGGCTTTGTGGCGCAAGCAGACCAGGTTCAACGGGGCGGGGGCAGCGAGTTCGAAGTGCTTGTCGTTGCGCACCCAGCCAGCGAACTGTTGCGCCAGTTCGACGTGGCGGCGGATGTGGTGCTGCAGGCCTTCCACGCCGTAGTGGCGAATAACAAACCAGAGCTTAAGCGAGCGGAAACGGCGGCCGAGCTGGATGTGCCAATCGCGATAATCGATTACCGCGCCCGATTCCGTGGCTTGGTTGCGCAGGTATTCCGGCAAGATGCTTAGAGTCTGGATGAGCGCTTTGCGATCGGCGACCCAGAAGCAGTTGCAATCGAAGTTGGTGAACATCCACTTGTGCGGGTTGAAGTTGTAGCTCTCGGCCAGTTCCACACCTTGTTGCAAGGGACGGAATTCCGGACAGAGTGCGGCAGTGCCCGACATGGCTGCATCCACGTGCAGCCAGAGGTTGTGCTGATGCGCGACGCGGGCGATCTCGGCGATCGGGTCCATCGCGTTTGAGGATGTCGTGCCAACTGTGGCGCAGACAAAGCTGGGAACCAGGCCAGCGCGCTTGTCGGCTTCAATCTGGCGGGCGAGCAGGTCGGGGCGCATGGCGAAGTTTTCGTCCACTTCGATGGAGCGCAGATTATCGACGCCGATTCCTGCGATCATTGCAGCTTTCTGCAATGACGAATGGGTTTGCGTGGAGACGTAGGCTACGATGCGGCCGTCGCATCCCTTTTTGTTGCTGATGTAGTTGGTGGCGCGTTCGCGGGCAGCCAAAAGCGCGCAGAGCGCTGCACTCGAGGCAGTGTCCTGAATCACTCCGCCGCCGGTACTCGACGACAGAAATTTATCCGGCAATCCCAGCATGGTTACGAGCCAGTCGAGCACATGCGTTTCCAGTTCGGTGCAGGCCGGACTGGTGGACCAGAGCATGCCCTGAACGCCCAGGCCGGAAGAGAGAAGATCACCAAGAATTCCTGGGCCGGAGGCGTTGCACGGGAAATAGGCGAAAAAATTCGGCGACTGCCAGTGCGTGACTCCTGGCAGGATGAGATTCTCGACATCTTTCATTAGGATGTCGAACGGTTCTCCGTGTGCCGGAGGATCCGCCGGAAGCGACGCACGAATTTCTCCAGGCTTCACCTGTGAGAGCACAGGGAACGACTCGATGCGGGAATGATAGTCCGCTATCCAGTCGACCACGGTGTGGCCGTAGCGGCGGAATTCGTCGGGCGTCATGTGAAAAGATTTTTCGTCGGACACTTAGGCCTCGCAGGATAAGACCAAAGCTGATCGTATCAGCAGATCCTGTTTTTCTTTTAAGTCAACCGGCCGAAGTAAAGCCGGGTCTTGTACTCGAATGCGACCCGGTTCTCGGCGGCACAATCATCGAAGATGCGGCGCAATTCGCGCAGCATTGGCACGTGCTGGGGATGATCCGGTCCGGGCGCATACGACGACGACAGTAGGCGACCCTCTACCCCCGCGTAATCGAATTTCTGGAGAATCCCAAAGACTCGTTCCTGAAATGGGGCGGGGTCGAAGAATTCGTTGACCGCGGAGGTCGTGCGTTCGTGTCGAACTTCTTCATAGTCGGTTCCGTAGGTCAGCAGCAGCTGTTCGTAGGCGCGAAGAAACTTTGTCGAATCCGTGAGGCGCTCATTCCACAGAAGCACCAGCCAACCGCCGGGCTTCAGAATGCGAACGAATTCACGCCTCGCCCGCTGGCGGTCGAACCAGTGAGCGGCTTGCGCTGCGGTGACAAAATCCACGCTCTGATGTCCCAGAGTGGTTGCCTCGGCTGTCCCTGCGACGCTGCTAAACTTCGGAAACCCAATCAGCAGCCCTTCGGCCGCTTCGCGCATCTCGGGATTGGGCTCGACACCGAAAACTGGGTTACCATTCTCCAGCAAGGTGCGAGTCCAAATGCCGGTTCCGGAGGCGATGTCAGCCACGAAGTGAGTGGGCGCGAGGGCGCATTCGGTTTTCAGGGCGTGCAGCGCTTCCGGCGGATATCCGGGCCGGTATAGCACATAGTTTTCTACGCGATCGGAAAAACGGCTGGTGGCATTGGAGGCGGGCATGAATTTAAAAAGTGGCAACAGTTTTCGTCTTGCCAGAAATCCATTTTAATTCGACGATAGGGATGTTGTCCTGCGCACCGGGTTCCTTGGGCCTCAAGCCCGGGTGACTTCGATAAGGAATGTTCATAGACCATTAAGGGGAAATCCTCCTCCGAGACCGAGTGCGGTACCATTCCAAGTGAGCTAGGAAATCTTCTATCGCATGAGAGTCGTCATCAAAGTCGGTACCAGCCTGATCGCCCCTGGCGGTCAGATTGACGCGAACCTGTTGCGTGCCATGGTCGACCAGCTCGATCTCAGCAGGAACGAATACCTGATCGTTACTTCCGGCGCAATCGCTGCAGGAATGTCGGGACTGGGATTGGGCAAACGACCGAGCGACGTTCCGGGAATGCAAGCTTGCGCGGCCGTCGGGCAGAGCAAACTGATGCATACTTATGAGCGCTTGTTCTTTGGCAAGAAGGTTGTGGCACAGCTCCTGCTATCGAGTGACGACTTCACGTCGCCTGTCCGCTACCGCAACTTGCAAAACGCCTTGGCTGAGTTGCTTTCGCTAGGAGTTGTGCCCATCGTGAATGAAAACGACAGCGTCTCGGTGCGTGAGTTAGTTGGCGCTTTCGGAGACAACGACGAACTGAGTTCTCTGTTGGCCACTGCTGTGAAAGCCGACTGGCTCTTGCTGCTGACTGACGTCGACGGGTTCTACTTGCCGAATGGGCGCAAGAAGCCGCGCCTGGTGCGGGTTGTGCGGAAGCTGACTCCGGCGCTGGAAGCGCAATGCAATGGGAAGAGCAAGTTGGGGCGCGGCGGAATGATTTCCAAACTGCGGGCGGCGAAGCTGGCCAGCGAAGCCGGAGTCCATGTGGCGATTGTGAATGGGCGCCATCCGCAGGGAATTACGCTGGGCATGGAACGCAAGATTGGAACCTATTTTCCTCCGCAGCGAGGAAGAGTCTGATGGCGACGACCATTGCCAGCTCGGTTTCCACGCAGGGGAAGCTGCTGCGCGCGCGCACAGCGGCTGCGAAACTGGGACTGCTCTCCACGGACGAGAAGAACGTGTTGCTGCTGGCGATCGCCGATGCGATTGAAGCCCAGACCCAGGCGATTCTTGCGGCCAACCGGAAAGATGTGGAAAGTTCGGGTTTCGAAGGTGCTATGCGCGACCGCTTGCTGTTGACCGCGGTGAGAATCAGGGAGATGGCGCAGGGGGTGCGCGAAGTGGCGGCGCTCGGCGATCCGATTGGCGAGACTCTGGTGGAGTGGACCCGCCCCAACGGCCTGCGCATCCGCAAGGTGCGCGTGCCGCTGGGAGTGGTGGGAATTATCTACGAGTCGCGACCGAACGTTACTGTGGATACGGCTGTCCTCGCGCTGAAAACGGGCAACGCCATCGTGTTGCGCGGCGGCAAAGAAGCGGCGTGCAGCAATCAACGGCTGGTGGAAATTCTTGCGGCGGTGCCGGGAGTGCCAGAGGGAGCAATCGAGCTCCTCGATTCGAGCACACGGCAGTCGGTGCAGGAACTCACTAAAGCCCGGGGGCTGGTTGACGTGATTATTCCGCGCGGCGGCGTGGGACTGATCACCTTCGTTACCGAGAATTCCTCTGTACCTGTGATAGAAACCGGTGCAGGGAACTGCCACATCTTCGTGGATGAATCCGCCGATTTTGAGATGGCCGACCGGATCGTGATCAACGCCAAGACGCAGAGGCCGTCGGTGTGCAATGCAGCGGAGAAGCTGCTGGTGCATGAACGGATCGCGGCGGAATACATCCCGCGAATCGTGAAGAAGCTGATTGAGGCTGGAGTGGAAGTTCGTGGAGACGGGAAATCTCGCAGCCTGGCGGCTGGATTGAACATTGAGCCGGCCGCGGAGCAGGATTGGTACGAAGAATATCTGCGGTTGTGCATGGCGGTGTGCGTGGTCGCGAATGTGGATGAAGCCATTGTCCATATCAACCGCTATTCGACAAAGCACTCCGATTCCATCGTGACGCGCGATGAGGCCAGTGCTCGCAAGTTTCTGCGTGGCGTGGATTCAGCTGCCGTTTACTGGAATGCTTCGACGCGTTTCACCGATGGCGCAGAGTTCGGCTTCGGCGCCGAGATGGGAGTCAGCACGCAGAAGCTGCACTGCCGTGGGCCTTTCGCGCTGGCTGAACTGACATCCTCGAAGTACGAGATCATTGGGACGGGGCAGGTGCGGTAGTCTTTTGCTGTGGGCCTGCCTCTCGCGCGCTCATCTGCATACTTTCACACCCGCTGTACTACTTTACTTACTTTCCCAGCGGGAGCGTCATGAGATTCTTTTATTCGGCACTTGCTTGTTCGGTCGTCTTCCTCGGCTTTGTGTTGGCCAGGGTGAGCGGCCATGCCGCGAACTCTTCCGGTGCGCCAGCTCCCATTTTTGGCTTTCGCGATGCTGCCGCCGAAAACGCCACTGAAGCCCGGTTTCTTGCGGTGCCTGATCCCAAGCTGGCGGAAGAGCACTTGCGCACGCTGACGCAGGCTCCGCACATGGCGGGCACGCTCGAGGACAAAGCCACGGCGGACTATGTGGCGCAGAAGTTTCGTGCCGCCGGGCTCGACACCGAAATCGTCGAATACAAAGTGTGGATGAACTATCCGTTGGAAATCAGCGTGGATGTTACTGCGCCGGCTGGAGTCGAAATGCACGGGCCTACTCGCGAGCATGTCGCTGGAGATCCTTACGACGATGATCCTCGCGTTGTGATGCCATTCAATGGCATGTCGCCGTCAGGAGATGCCGAGGCGGATGTGGTTTACGCCAACTACGGCACGCCGGAAGATTTCGAGAAGCTGGAAAGGTTGAAGATCGACGTGCGTGGCAAGATCGTGCTGGTGCGCTACGGCCAGAATTTTCGCGGCGTGAAGGAATTTGTCGCTCAGGAACATGGAGCGGCGGGAGTGATCATCTACTCGGACCCGTTCGACGATGGCTGGCGGCGCGGTGATAAGTATCCTGATGGACCCTGGCGGCCGGATACCGGCGTGCAGCGTGGATCGGTGGGATACATGTTCGAGTTTCCCGGCGATCCAACAACGCCCGGATTTGCATCAGTGCCTTCGTTGCCAGAGAGTAAGCGCATTTCTCCCGAGCAGTCCGCGCAGATGCCGAAGATTCCGGTTACTCCACTTTCGTATCACGATGCGTGGCCAATTCTGCAGCACTTGGGCGGGCCTGACTCGCCACGCGAGTGGCAGGGTGCGCTGCCTTTTACTTATCACGTGGGGCCCGGACCGGTACGAGTGAGGATGCATCTCAAGCAGGACTATCAGTTCCGCACGCTGTGGGATGTGATTGGCCGGGTGCGTGGCAGCGAGTTGCCCGATGAGTGGGTGGTTGCGGGAAATCATCGCGACGCGTGGGTATACGGCGCAGTCGATCCGAACAGCGGCACGACGGCGATGCTCGAAGCGGTCCACGGGGTCGGCGAGTTGTTGAAGTCAGGTTGGAAGCCGAAGCGCACGATGATTTTTGCAAGTTGGGACGGCGAGGAAGAGGGACTGATCGGTTCCACCGAGTGGGCCGAGCAGCATGAATCCGAACTGGCCAATGCTCCCGCATATTTCAACATGGACGTGGGAGTCTCAGGGCCGAAGTTTGGGGCCTCGGCGGTGCCGAGTCTGAAGCAATTTTTGCGCGATGTGACCAAGGCGGTGCCCAGTCCGAAGGGCGGAACTGTTTACGAGGCGTGGCAGAAAGTGGATCAACCGGGTGTTCCGTCGACACAGTCGCCTGCTGAAGCAATTGGGGACGGCCGCCGCGTGCCAGCCGCGTCAGCCAAGGGCGAGGTTCCAGTCGGGGATCTGGGCAGCGGTTCTGATTACAGCGCTTTCCAGCAGCACCTGGGCGTGCCTTCCAGTGACATCAGTTCAAGCGGGCCCTATGGCGTGTATCATTCGGTTTTTGATAATTTCGCGTGGTTCAAGAAATTCGGAGATCCGGATTTCGTTTACGAGCAGCAGATGGCGAGAATTTTTGGTTTGGAGGCGGTGCGCATGGCCGATGCCGACGTTCTGCCTTACGATTACGAAGAATATGGCAAGGAAGTTGCCACTTATCTGGATGCGGCCGGCAAGCGGGCGGAGAACAAGTTTGGCGACCACGTGCTCGATCTGGGTGCAGCGACTGCGGCTGCGAAGCACTTTCAGGATGCGGGGACGAAAATTCTGTCGAAGCAGAAGAATCCGCCGCGTGATGCAGCACGACTAAACCAGGCGCTGCGCGGGGCCGAGCGGGCGCTACTGCTGCCAGAAGGGTTGCCGCACCGTCCCTGGTTTCGCCATGCTATTTATGCTCCAGGGGAATACACAGGATATGCGGCGGTGGTCATTCCGGGGGTGAACGAAGCTCTGGACAAAGGGGATGTGGAGCGCGCGCGCCAGCAGTTGGCAGTTCTAGCCGCAGCGCTCGAACGCGCCGCCAAGGCGCTGGAAGGATACCGGTAGAGCATGAATTCTGCACACGCGCTGGGACAGTTCCTGCGTACGCTGCCTGCTTCGGCGGCGGAGACGTTCCTCGCGCTCTTTCCGATTGTCAATCCCTTCGGCGGGGTTCCTATCTTTTTCACCATGACCTCTACCTGGACCGCTCAGGACCGGCAGCGTACCGCTGTGAAGACTGGCGTCTGGGTTTTTGTCATCCTAGTCACGTTTCTGTTTTTTGGCCGCTTCGTGCTTTATTTTTTCGGCATCTCGCTGCCGGTTTTGAAAATTGCGGGCGGATTGATCGTGGCCAACACCGCTTGGGGCATGGTCACGTCTCATGCGCGTATCACGCCGGAGGAAAGCCATGAAGCGGAGGACAAAGAAGATATTTCTCTTACTCCGCTGGCTATGCCGCTTTTGTCGGGTCCGGGAGCCATCGGCGTCGTGATGGCGCTCGCGGCGCACGTGGATAGCACCACTTCGTACCTTGGGATGATTATCGGCATCGCCGGAGTGGCACTTTCTGTGTTGTTGTTTCTCTGGCTGGGAGGGCCGCTAGTTCGCCGGCTGGGGCCCGGCGCCGTAGGAGCCATCAACAAGATTTTTGGCTTTCTGATTTTGGCCATCGCCGTCCAGTTGGTGTGGGACGGCGTGGCCGACTTCAAGAGCTGAAATTCGAACGCGCCCTTCGACAATTCCAGAGCAAACCTTGGACCACGAAAGCGATTACTTCAGCGATACCAGCTTGTCCACCAGTTCCGAATAATCCTTCTTCTCGATGCCGTGGACCTGCTTGTTGTACTCGTCTACCTTCGACGAATAATTCATAGAGCAAAATTTCGGGCCGCACATCGAACAGAAGGCCGCTTCTTTGTAGTAGTCGTCGGGCAAGGTTTCGTCGTGCATGGACCGCGCGGTCTCAGGATCGAGCGAGAGCGCAAACTGTTTCTCCCAATCGAATTTGTAGCGGGCGTAACTCAGGGCATCGTCGCGGTCGCGCGCGCCGGGGCGCTGACGCGCGATGTCCGCGGCGTGCGCTGAGATCTTGTAGGCGATGATGCCATCCTTTACGTCTTTCTCGTTCGGCAGGCCGAGATGCTCTTTCGGCGTCACATAGCACAGCATGGCGGCACCGTACCATCCGATCATGGCTGCGCCGATCGCTGAAGTGATGTGGTCGTAGCCCGGAGCGATGTCGGTGACCAGCGGCCCGAGAGTGTAGAATGGCGCTTCGTAGCAGAGCTCGACTTCTTTTTCCACCTGCTCCTTAATCTTGTCCATCGACACATGGCCGGGACCTTCGATCATGACCTGTACGTCGTGTTGCCAGGCTATTTTTGTGAGCTCGCCAAGAGTTTTCAGTTCGGCGAACTGAGCCTGGTCGCTGGCATCGGCTACGCAGCCGGGACGTAGTCCGTCACCTAGAGAAAAGCTGACGTCATATTTCTTGAAAATCTTGCAGATATCGTCGAACCGTTCGTAAAGGAAATTCTGCTTGTGGTTATAAGCCATCCATTGCGCCAGAATGGCGCCACCGCGGCTCACAATGCCGGTGATGCGCTTGGAAATCAGCGGCAAGTACTGGATCAGCACGCCGGCGTGAATGGTCATATAGTCCACGCCCTGTGCCGCCTGCTCTTCGATCACTTCCAGCATCACATCAGCATTTAAATCTTCCACGCGTTTCACGCGGGCAATGGCTTCATAAATCGGCACAGTGCCGATGGGAACAGGCGAATGTCGCAGGATGGCCTCGCGGATTTCGTGAATGTTGCCGCCGGTGGAAAGATCCATTACCGTGTCTGCGCCGTAGTGCACAGCGGTGTGCAGCTTTTTCAATTCCTCTTTGATTTCCGACGTGACCGCCGAATTGCCGATGTTCGCGTTGATCTTGCACAGCGACGCCACACCGATCGCCATTGGTTCGAGTTCCGGATGGTTGATGTTGGCGGGAATGATCATGCGGCCGCGGGCTACTTCGTCGCGCACCAATTCGGGGGTCACCTTTTCCCGGTAGGCCACGTAACCCATCTCTTCCGTGATCACGCCCTGACGGGCATAGTGCATCTGGGAAAAGTTGCCGGTAGTGTTCTCTTTCGTGCGTCGGGCGAGCCACTCAGCGCGGGGCCGAGGAACTGTGGAACCATTGGTACCGCTACCATTGGAAGCATTAGGAGAAATCATGACGGGCCATCCTCGCTGGGATTTTTCTGAAGACTTCATTATACCTGTGTCCGGAAGATGAACGGGACAGACGAGCCGAAACGCGCTCTGGAGGCGTGGATTCGATGTATGTAATAGTTGTGTAATGTGTCAGGGATCACCGCGTGAAGCTGAGTTGGGACGTTAGGCTGGAAGCACAATCAAAATGAAACCTCATCCAAAAGGCAGTCACGCTCGCATCCTTCTGAGTTCGGTCTTCGGGCCTTATGCGCAAGACGATGAATTTGGCAGCCGCGCTATCAATCCCATGGAGCTCTATCACAACCAGGTAACCCGGGCTCAGGGCAGCTTCTCGCTGCGCATGTTTCATCGATCCTGGGGCATCATGATGATTCAGGAAAATATTTCGGCGCCCTGCAGCGTGCTGGATTTCCCCACGCGCGAAGCTTTTGCCCGTGAATTGACCACGAACCAGTATGACATCGTTGGCATTTCTTCGATCATCGTGAATGTTTTGAAGGTCCGGGAGATGTGCCGAATGGTGCGAGAACTGTCCCCGGATTCTGTGATCGTGATAGGCGGACACGTAGCCGCCATTCCCGCTCTGGATGCGATGATCGATGCCGATCACATCGTGCGTGGAGAGGGAATCTCGTGGATGCGTCGGTACCTGGGAGAAGACGAGCACGCGCCCATCCGTCATCCCGCCATCGTTTCCGGCCTGCAGACTCGCATCATGGGAGTGCGTCTGCCACAGCGGAAGGGCGGGACGGCAGCAACCATCATTCCGTCGGTGGGCTGTCCCATGGGATGCAACTTCTGTACCACGTCCGCTTTTTTTGGTGGCAAAGGAAAGTTCATCAACTTCTACGAAACCGGCGATGAACTGTTTGATGTGATGTGCCGGATCGAATCTGAGCTCAAGGTAAACTCTTTCTTTGTGATGGACGAGAACTTCCTGCTGCACCGTACGCGCGCGATGCGCCTGCTGGAGCGCATGAAGGAAGCAGGCAAGAGCTGGGAGCTTTCCGTCTTTGCCTCCGCTAACGCGATTCGAAAATACACGATGCTGGAACTTGTGGAGCTTGGCGTTTCTTGGGTCTGGATGGGGTTGGAATCTCCCAGATCAAGTTATGGCAAGTTGCAGGGCCAGGATCTCACACAGCTGACGCGGGAACTTCGCGAACACGGAATACGTGTGCAGGGCTCGACGATCATCGGACTCGAACACCACACGCCGGACAATATCATCGACGAAATCGAATCAGCAATTGATTACGAGACCGACTTCCACCAGTTCATGCTTTACACGCCAGTTCCCGGTACGCCGCTCTATCAGGAGATGGCTGATCAGGGGCGTCTGCTGCCAAATGTTGACTATGCCGACATTCACGGACAATACAAATTCAACTTTCAGCACGGCGCGATTTCCCGCGACGATTCAAAGCGCTTCCTCGATTGGGCGTTTTGGCGCGACTTTGAACGCAACGGACCGAGTCTTTATCGTTTGTGCCAAACCATGCTGCAAGGCTGGCAGCGCTACAAAGACCACCCCGATCCACGCGTCCGCGAGCGGTTTACGCGCCAAGTGAAGAAGATCATTGGCGCTTATAATGCAGCGCTATGGGCGATGGAGCGAGACTTCAAGAAAGTGAATCGCACCGTGAGCGAGAAGATTCACCATCTGCGGCGCGAAGTGGAGAAGGAGTTCCCAGTCGTAGCCCGCCTTACTGCCGCATCGTTGGGTCCTGTCTTGTTGTGGTCGACGCGCCGGGAGGCACGCCGACTGGCGTCGGGACAGACCTACGAACCGCCCACGTTCATCGAGCGCAGCCACTGGATTGCAGCTTCGTAGTCTTCCATCCTTGCTCCTACGGAGATCGGGGCTTAAAATCTCAACCGTTCTTCAAAGGAGAAGTCTCGATATGCGTGTGTCCCGTCTCTTGCCGGCTTTGCTGCTTCTGACGAGCGTTGGCGGCTTCACCCAAACATCTTCCTCCTCGAAGCCCGCTCCCGGCTTCAGTCTCGATAATGTCGACAAGACAATTGATCCCTGTGTGGATTTTTACCAGTATGCCTGTGGCAACTGGATCAAGAATTCGAAAATTCCTCCTGACCAATCACAGTGGGGCAGCTTCGTGGAACTTCGCGAGCGCAATCTTGACATAGAGCATGACATTTTGGAAAAGGCTGCCGCAGGCGGGGCCAGCCGCAACGCTATCGACCAGAGAATCGGCGATCTCTACGGATCCTGCATGGACGAGAAGGCGGTGAACGCAAAAGGCATCGTACCGCTCAAGCCCGAACTGGACCGAATCGCAGCCGTACCAGACAAAGGCGCTCTCATTGACGAGATCGCGCACGTGCACCTGACCGGACCAAGTCCGCTGTTCAACTTTTACTCCGCACCCGATCTGCACAACGCCGATCAGGTTATCGCCTATATTGACCAGGGCGGGCTCACCTTGCCGGATCGCGATTACTACATCAAGGACGATCCTGACAAAGTGGAGAAGCGGCAATTTCTGGTTGACTATGCCACGCAGCTGTTTACCCTGGCGGGCCAGACTCCGCAGCAGGCGGCCCATTCGGCGCAGACCGTCCTGGTAATCGAAACCATGCTGGCCGTCGACTCGATGGATCGCACCAAGCGCCGGGATCCGAAGAATCGCGATCACAAGATGACCCGCGACGAGGCGGCCGCGCTTGGTCCCAATTTCTATCTCGATCGCTACTTCACGGCCGTGGGCGCTCCGAACTTCACTCAGCTTAATGTTACGAATCCCGAGTTCTTCAAGCTGGTAAACGGCGTGCTGGAGGTTGAGCCTCTGGATGCTTTGAAAACTTACGTGAGTTGGCATGTGCTCAACGCGGCGGCTCCGTGGCTTTCGCAGCCATTTGTGGAGGCCAACTTCAAACTTCAGCAAAAGCTCACGGGCCAGGAAGAAATCCAGGCGCGCTGGAAGCGTTGCGTCACCCTCACCGATCGCGAACTGGGAGAGGCGCTGGGGCAGAGATATGTCGACGCAACTTTCGGTCCCGACGGCAGGCAGCGCATGCTCAAGATGGTGGACGCCCTCGAAAACTCTCTCGCGGAAGATATCCACGATCTTTCCTGGATGAGCGACGAAACCAAGAAACAGGCCAAAGTTAAACTGGATGCCATTCGAAACAAGATCGGCTATCCGGATGTGTACCGCGACTACAGTTCGGTCGTAATCAAGCCCGACGACTTGCTGGGGAACGTCGCTCGTGCCGATGAGTTTGAGTCGAAGCGCCAGATCGCCAAGATTGACAAGCCGCTCGATCGCAGAGAGTGGGGCATGACTCCGCCGACCGTGAACGCCTACTACAACGGTTCGTTCAACGAAATCGTATTTCCAGCGGGCATATTGCAGCCGCCGTTCTTTGATAAGAGCATGGACGACGCAGTGAACTTTGGCGGCATCGGCCTGGTGATTGGCCACGAACTTACACACGGCTTCGACGACCAAGGCCGTAAGTTCGATCCGCAAGGCAATCTGCACGACTGGTGGACGGTACAGGACGGCAAGGAGTTCGAGAAGCGCGTGAGTTGCGTTGCCGACGAATACTCAAATTTTGTGGCCGTTGACGACCTGAAGCTGAACGGACGCCTCACGCTGGGTGAAAATACCGCCGACAATGGAGGCGCTCGCATTGCGCTGATGGCGCTCCAGCATATGATTGCCGATGACAAGACCGGGAAAGAAGGCCAGAAAATCGACGGTTACACGCCCGAGCAGCGCTTCTTCCTGGGATTCGCACGCGTGTGGTGCGAGAAAAGGCGTCCGGAAATCGCGCGTACCAGAGTGCTCACCGATCCGCATTCACCGGGCAAGTATCGCGTGGATGGCGTGGTGCAGAACATGCCGGAGTTTCAGAAGGCTTGGGGTTGCAAGGCGGGGCAGCCCATGGTGGCTGAGAACGCCTGCCACGTTTGGTGAGTGCTAACAAAATACTTAGACAATATGTTTGACACAACGAAGGCCCGGACCAATCGATCCGGGCCTTCGTTACTTCTGAATCTTGTCCTCTGTAACGTCTCAGTGCTTCTCTGGAATCTTGAAGCCTTTGCGGCGTTGTTCACTGTAGCGGTGCAGGGCGTCGAGGATGATGGGATATGCTTCGCCGGCGGGGCGTATCTCATCTACTTCCACAGCTTTGCCTTCGAGCTGTTTGTAATCCTGGAAAAATCGACGCAGCATCAGCATGCGGTGCGGCGGCATCTCTGCGGCCTCGCGGTAGGAGTTGAACTCGGGGTCTTCGGTGGCCACAGCGATGATCTTGTGATCCTGCTTGCCGGCGTCGATCATGGTCATCAGGCCAATGGCGCGGGCGTGGATGATGGTGAGCGGCACCACGGGTTCCTGGCAGAGTACCAGGACGTCGAGCGGATCATCGTCTTCCGCCAGCGTTTGCGGAATGAAACCGTAGTTCGCGGGATAGTAAACGGCGGAGTAGAGAATGCGGTCCAGCTTGATCAAGCCGCTCGCTTTGTCGAGTTCATACTTCACGCTGGATCCGAAAGGGATCTCGATCACGCAGTCGAATTCTTGCGGGAGCTTGTCGCCGGGAGTTACGTCGTGCCAGGGATGAATCATAGATTTGCCAAACCATTTCCATTCTAGCGGACGCAAGCTTTTATGAGATGGTCGCAGGGCAGGTAGAAGACCATTGGCTCCTCCGGAATCTTGATTCTGGGCTCGGCGTCGCGTAGAGTCATAAACGTACGTACCTGTGGGGTGGTCCTCTATGTCCAATCAAGCCAAGACCTATCTGAAGTTCGGCACGGCCACGGTTGTGATCCTGCTTCTACTTGGCTATCTCGCTTACACCGGCGTACAGGACAGCAAGAGTTACTACGTCACCATCAGCGAGCTGCACAAGATGGGGAACGGCGCTTACACGAAGCGTCTGCGGGTGGCGGGGAATGTGCAACCTGGCTCCATCAAGCGCACCGGAACGCACGTTCAGTTTGTGCTGATGGAGCAGGATCAGTTGCTCTCGGTGGACTACACTGGAACCGAAGCGCCTCCCGACACTTTCAAGGACGACTCTCAGGCGCTGGCCGATGGCAGCTTTGGCCGCGATGGCGTCTTCCACGCCAAAGCCCTGCAAGCCAAGTGCGCGTCGAAATATGCGCCGCAGCAGCCTGGCAACCAGATGCAAGCCGAGCCAGCCAAGAGCATGACGCAGGCGCAACCTGCGACCTCTGCAGGCGTCTCGAACTAACTGCCTGTCTGCTGCGTTCCATCCCTTCGCAAGGTGACGGACCTCCTCATCGTGACGAACGAAATGCAGAGAATCCTGCGCTCGGGTAAACTCAGGCCGGACTCAGAGTGCTGTAATTTCCCGACGCCCGTGACCGACGCCGCTCCTATCATCACCGTCAGCAACCTGATCAAGCAGTTCGGCCGTTTTGCCGCGCTGCGCGGCGTGACCGCGGAGTTCGATGCCGGCAAGTTCCACGTGATTCTCGGCGACAACGGGGCAGGGAAGACCACTCTGCTGCGAGCCCTGGCCGGGTTAGCTCATCCTACTCGTGGCACGATTTCCATCCTTGGCAAGAATCCGCAGGATGCATGCCGCGAGGTTGGCTATATGGCGCATCCGTCTCTGCTTTACGACGAGATGAGTGGGCTCGAGAACCTGCGCTACTTCGCTCGACTCTACGACATTGCCGGCGACGGCCGCTGTGAGCAGGTGATTCGCTCGGTGCGGCTTGATCCCGAGTTGGCACGTCCGGTCGGGCAGTATTCGCAAGGCATGCGGCAACGCATGTCGCTGGCACGGGCCATCCTGCACGATCCCACGATTCTTTTGCTGGATGAGCCATTTTCCAACGTGGATGTCCATTCGGCGCGAGAAATGGTGGTGTTGCTCAAAGGCATGCGCTATGCCGGCAAAACCATTTTCGTAGTCACACACCAGGCATCGCTGCTGGAAGGCGTGGCCGACGAATTTGTCTGGATGCGGGACGGGCAGATCGTGGACCGCACGTCTACCCTGACTCCGGACCGAGCGGGGACACAATGAGTTCGCTCCGCTCCATCACTCTAGCTACGCTCACGAAAGACATCCGGCTGGAGTGGCGCTCCCGGGATGCGATCAACTCCATGCTGTTTTTCTCACTGCTAGTGGTGGTGATCTTCAGCTTCTCTTTCGATCCGAACGCCGAAGAGTCGCGGGAAATTGCGGGAGGGTTGATATGGGTTGCCTTCCTGTTTGCCGCCGTGGTTGCCTTGAACCAGACTTGGGCACGCGAGCTGCGCAACCAGGTACTCGATGCCTACCGTGTTTCTCCCGCACCGGCCAATGCGTTGTTTGTTGCCAAAGCGCTGGGCAACTTCATCCTGGTCAGCCTGCTGGAAGCGGTGATGGCGCCGCTGTTCATGATCTTTTACAACCTCCGCGTGCTCGGTCCCTCATGGCAGTTGATTCCCGTGGCGATTCTAGGAACGTGGGCCCTGGTGGTGAATGGAACATTTTTTGCGGCCATGTCATTGCGCACCCGCAGCCGCGAAATCATGCTGCCGCTCCTGCTGTTCCCCATCTCAATTCCAGCCGTGCAGTCGATGGTGGAGGCTACACGCATCATCCTCGCCGGTGACGGCTCAGCGCGATTCTGGATCGTATTGCTTCTCACCTATGATGTGGTGTTTACTACTGCTTGTCTGGCTTTGTTCGGAACCATTCTGCAGGCAGAATGAAACGGGCCTTCCCCATCCTCGCAGTTCTTACAGCACTGCTGCTGGCTTACGCTTTCTATGAAGCTCTCTGGGTCGCGCCCATGGAGCGGACCATGGGCGATGTGCAGCGGATTTTCTACTACCATGTGCCTTCGGCTTGGACCGCGTTCCTGTTATTTTCCGTGAACCTGGTGGCTTCGGTGATTTACCTGATCTCGCGAAGCGCCAAGGCAGATGCGCTAGCGGTGGTTTCGGCGGAAGTGGGCGTTGTTTTCTGCACGGTTGTGCTGGTGACCGGCCCCATCTGGGCGCGGCCGGTATGGGGCATCTGGTGGACCTGGGATTTGCGCCTCACCCTGACTCTGGTCCTCTGGCTGATCTACGTCAGTTATCTGGTTCTGCGGCGCTTCTCGGATAGCTCGCAGACTCCGAAGCTCGCAGCGGTGCTGGCAATCTTTGGCGCGCTCGATGTGCCGCTCGTCTATTTCTCGATTTGGTTTTTCCGTACGCAGCATCCGCAGCCTGTAATTGGCGGCGGCGGTTCGATCGATCCGCGCATGTTGCACGTGCTCCTGATCAACTGGCTGGCGTTTTCCTGCTTTGCGTTCCTGGTTTGCTGGTGGCGTTTTCGCCTCGAATTGTTGCAGCGTGACGTCGAGGAAGCTCAAGCGCTTGAGTCGTTACTCGGAGATGGAGGTTCGTCCGCGCCAGCCGCACGAGCCAGTGTTCCGTTCAACAAGACTCCATCACGACCGGGGTCGGCATGAATTCCATTAAGTTTCTCTATGCAGCCTACATCGCGACCTGGCTGATCCACGGCCTCTATCTCGGCAGCATCAGGCGCCGCTACAGTCGTCTTCGGCAGCAGTTGAAGGATCTGGAGAGAGGCGGGAAGTAAACGAGCCCGCTCCTTCAGTTCGCCGCTTTCCAATCTCTTTGCAGCGCGCTGAGGAAATCTGTACTCCCGCTGGAGCGCAGGAATTCGTAGTCTTCAATCATGGCAGCGGTGCCGACGCGCAATGAGGGTAGAGGCGATTCCGACCGGATCACGCGGGCTGTGAAGCGCACCCGAACCGCATCGGTGAGCGTGATGTGAGGCGGGAAGGTGAGCGTAACTTCACAGGGCGTGCCCTCGAGAACCGGCCGGTCAAGATAAAAGAAGACTCCGCGCGCGCTCACATTTTGAGTTTCCGTTTGAAATTCGTTGTCTTGATCCAGCCGAACCACTGCGGGCAGGCGCATGTCGAAGCGCCGCATCAACCTTCGTTCCTGAGAGTCCGGGGGCATCCGTGGCGTATTTTCCGAAAGCATTGTTCCCCAAGAGACCAAATCTAATGCAGAACGGAATCAACAGCCAGGCTGGCAGGCACAAGGCCCACCCGTTGCTTTGGGGGCAGGCCCTGATAGCATTTCACTTTATAGATTTGCCGGCAGTTTGCAAGAACAAAAAGACGCATGGAACTCGGTCGGTAAATGCTCGCGCGTACCTTGGAGGGATGGTCCGGCGGAATGCACGACAGCCCTGTTTTAGCATGCAGGACTTTGCCGGGATGCTTTTGCCCCCGCCTGCTCAGATCGCTTCATTCACTTTCGTGGCACCTCGCAGCATCTTTCCTCCGCTACCAACGCATCTGATAGGTCGTGGAGCGCGCAGGGATGCGGACGCTCGCTTGACTTAGCTATCCGTCAGATGTTTAAGTAGTTGTTTATTTTCCGCCAGTTCTAAAGTGACATATCAGCAGCGGGCGGTTTCGCCGGCGCCGGGTAAAAACTGCGCATCGGTTTTACTCTCTCCATTTATGATCGGTGTGCATCGGAGGAAAAGCGTGATGGGAAATGGCCGCGGGGCGTTGATAGGAAAAGGGTCGGGAAGCAGGTTGCAGCTTGGCCGGGTCGCGGGAGCGGGTTTTGTTTTGCTGTTGGCGGCTTGCGGGATACTCGGATTGGGCTCCCGCCGCTACTCGCAGAAAGCGTCGGCACAGGTTCCTGTCTCCCCGATTCCAATCGCCTTCGGCCAGTCTCCGTCGAAATCGAAGCCGGACGCCCGCGCCATCCTCGGCCAACTCCCGCTGATCTTCGAGCCCAACCAGGGCCAGGCCGATTCCAGTGTGAAATTCGTCTCGCGCGGGTCGGGATATAGTCTCTACCTGGATCCATCCGGAGCGGTGCTGGCCATGCAAACGGCGCGACCGGCGTCACCCGGTCATAGCGGGCCCGGTCGGAGCTTGGAATCGGTACGCATGAGGCTGGTGGGCGCCAACCCGGCGGCAGCCGTCACCGGAAGCGATCCGCTGCTAGGCAAGAGCAACTACTTCATCGGAAACGATCCGAAGAACTGGCACACTGGAATTCCGCAGTTTGCTGGCGTTCACTACCAGAGCGTTTATCCGGGAATCGATCTGGTTTTCTATGGAAGCCAAGGCCGCTTGGAATACGACTTCAAGGTCGCCGCGGGCGCTGACCCGTCACAAGCTGAGTTGCAGTTTGATGGCGCAACCAAGCTAGAGTTGAGCGGCGGAGACTTGATTCTCAAGGGAACCTGGGCCGATGTTCGCTTGCAGGCTCCGCGTGTTTACCAAAACGCCGCAGGTCAGCAGCTGCCGGTCCAAGGGCGCTTCGTTCTTCGCGCTGCCAATCGCGTCGGCTTCGAGATTGGCGCATACGATCGCGCAAGAGAACTGGTCATCGACCCCACCATCAGCTACTCCACCTACTTTGGCGGCGCGAACGGTGAGGAAAGCTGTCCCTCGACTCTGGTCAGTCCCTCGACTCCGGTCAGCTGTACCTCGATTGCAGTGAACGGCAACGGCAACATCTACCTCGCGGGATCGACCACTTCCAATGACCTGCCCATACCAACGGGCGCGACCCCTTACCAAGGCTCCCTGGTCGGCGCGCAGAACGTTTTCGTCATTGAGCTTAATCCGACTCTAGGGCCTTCCGGTTTGCTCGCCATTACTTACCTCGGTGGTAGCGGAACCGACACCTCGGTCGGGCTGGCAGTTGACACTGCGGGCAATGCCTACGTTGCGGGAACAACTACTTCGCTGAATTTTCCCACCAGGAATGGATACACGTCGCCCGACGCCCTTACGGGGGCGGCTCACGTTTTCGTTAGCGTTTTGAACCCGACCTTCACTGCCCTGAATTACTCCACTTACCTGGCCGGCAATGGCACGGACATCGCCAGCGGATTGGCGATCGACAACAATCAAGATGCCTTCGTCACAGGCACCACGACTTCCAATGACACGCCCAGTCTTGCAGACGTCTTTCCCGCGAGCAAATTACCCCAGCCATTTCAAGCGGCGTCGCTAGCCAGCATCCAGTTCTTCGTGACGGAGGTAAATACCAAGACCATCGGTACGGGAAGCGTTGCTTATTCGACATACTTTGGCGGCGGCAACCCGAGTACTGGTGCGATCGCTGTCGGCGGCGGCATCGCCGTCGATACCACCGGGAACGTTTACTTCAGCGGCACCACAAATTTCTACAATAGTGGTGAAGGCACGAACGGCACTGGTGGTCTGACGACAAGCGATTTCCCCATCTCGAACGCCTACCAGCCCTGTCTCGATACGACTCCTCCGACCACCATCACTTACCCTGTGACTTGTACTCCACCGGCCAGCCCTGCGCCGACAGATGCTTTCGTGGCAAAACTGAATCCCGCCAACGCTCAGACGGGTGCCACCCAGCTACTGTTCTCCACCTACTTCGGTGGTACCAACAACGATTCGTCCACCAGCCTCACCATTGATACTACTGCCTCCGCCATCTACATCACCGGGTCGACCAACTCGCCGGTTTTCAACATTCCTACCGGAGCGGGGATATTTCAACCCTGCCTGAATGATCCAGGCGTGACGACATGTTCGACGACCCCCAACACAACGAACACCGATGCCTATGTGGCGAAGTTTACGAATCCAAGCGAGTCTACCGGAACCACAACCAACACCGTAGGCCTCAGTTATTTCTCTTACCTGGGAGGTGGCGGAAACGATAGCGGCTTGGCGATTGCCGTAGATACCGGGGCCGGAGCGCTAGTCACCGGCGCGACCAATTCGGGAACCAATTCGGTGATTAACAACCCGCCCAACTTCCCAGTCACCGCCGGAGCCATCCAGACCACGCTCAACGGCACGCAGAACGCTTTCTTTGCGCACATTGATACGACGACGACGTCCGGCACCAATACGGTCGGTTCTTACGCTACTTATTTCGGCGGAAGCGGGGTAGATCAAGGCACCAGTATTACAGTCGACCCCAGCCTCAACACTTATTTTGCTGGCGATACTACCTCTAACAATTTGCAGGTCCAAGGGGCGTTTCAGCCGACCTTTCAAGGAACCACCATGGACGCGTTCGCCGTGATGCTGCGACCCGCGAACAGTTTGTGTATTACCTGCGTGGCGCCGGTGTACTCTCCGGCCTCAAAAGTGGTGGGCGCGGGCAATCCGATCACAATCACCTTTACCATCACGAATCAGGGGCCGGACTTGGCCACGAACATCACTGTGGGCGGCCAGCTTTCCACCAATATATCGGCTACCTTTACCAGCGCCTCCGCTGGATCTGGTAGCATTTGCAGTCTGCCGACCGGCAACACTGCGGTTTGCCTTATCCCTGTTCTACAATCAGGTTCCATCGCGACAGTCGCCTTTGCGGTAACCCCGACCACGGCGGGGAGTGGTTCGGTTACGGTCACCGCAACCAACAGTAACAATACGAACCAAACCATCTCGACCACGGCACCGTTCACGGCCACTAATTTTTCAGTGAATATCCTTCCTTCCAGCCAGACCGTAGTCGCTGGCGTCACTGCGGCCTACTCGGTGCAGGTGTCTCCGGCCGTGACGTTTGGAAACAATGTCTCGCTCACTTGCGGGACTACTCCGGTGGGTGCGAGTTGCGGGTTCTCTCCAGCCACCCTCACCTTTAATGGGCCTGGTCCTCAGTCAAGCACGCTCAACCTGACGACAACTGCCCGGCCGCCGACCACGATCAGTTCCGCAAAATGGCGCGGCCCGTTTTATGCTCTCTGGCTGATAGCCCCAGGTATGGCTCTAATTGGGCTAGGCGGCAAGAAACGGAGACGAAATCGCCTGCTGGGCCTGCTTGTGCTTTTGACGCTTTTCGCGTTCATCGTCCCGCTGCCGGCGTGCAGCAAGGCCAAGCAGCAGCCGGTAGTGAGCGGAACACCGGCAGGCACTTATACTCTCACGGTGACGGCTACCTCGGGTTCGTTCACACAAAGTGTTGGGTTCAGTCTGACGGTGCAGTAGGACGGCAAACACGTTTTTCGTGCGAACTGGTATTCCGCCGAACCCGTCCTATCGTGATCGCGATGGTAGCTTAGGCCCCGGCGGAGAGCTTGTGGTGGCCCTTGCCTTCGGCGATTCCATATTGCCGAATCTTATAGAGCAGGGCTTTGTAGCTGATCTGCAGAAGCCCGGCTGCCTGTTTGCGATTCCAGTTGGTCTGTTCGAGGGCTTGCCGGATCGCTTCCCCCTCGGCTTCGTCCTTGGCGCTGCGAGCCAGCGACTTCAATCCGCCGCCCGCTTCTCCGCTTTTCACTCCGGAATCCGTGCGTGCACCGCCTCCGTTACCGTCATGAAGGGGCTGCAATTCGGCTGCTGCCAGATTCTCATCACCCAGGATCAAGTAGCGCTTCAAGAAATTGTTCAATTCCCGCAGGTTGCCCGGCCACGAATGCCTTTGGCACGCCTCCAGCAGCGGCGGTGATAGCGGAAGCTGGGGCCGCGCGTACTGTTCGGCCATGCGCGTCATGAAATGTTTCAGCAGAATGGGAATTTCTTCTTTGCGTTCCCGTAGCGGCGGCAGTTGCAAAGTGAACGCGTTCAGGCGGTAGTAAAGATCTTCGCGCAGGCGCTTGGTAGCCAGCGCCTGAGGGATGTCAATGTTCGTAGCCGCCAGGATGCGCACGTCCACCTTGATGATGGAACGGCTGCCGAGCCGCGAGAATTGCTGGTCCTGCAATACGTGCAGCAGCTTGGCCTGCAGGGCCGGCGGCATCTCCCCAATTTCATCGAGCAGGATGGTGCCGCGGTTGCACAGTTCAAACTTGCCCGGTTTGGCGTGCGTCGCCCCGGTAAACGCGCCCGGCTCGTAGCCGAACAGTTCGCTTTCCAGCAAGTCCGCAGGCACGGCCGCGCAATTTACCTTCAAGAACGTTCGATGCGCCCGCGGCGAGAGCTTATGAATTAGGCGGGCCAGCACTTCCTTGCCGGTGCCGCTTTCTCCCAGCAGCAACACCGGAATATCCACGTTGGCGACCAGCGCGGCTTGCGAGCGGATCTTTCGCATGGCTGGGCTGGCTGCGATGAAAAACACGTCGTCGGCAACTTCCTCGACTTCGCCTCCTATCGGACCCTTGCCCTGATCCAGGCATTGGTGAATGACCGCATCCAGTTCCGCTTTCTGAAAGGGCTTGGTCAAGTAGTCGTGCGCCCCCAGGCGCATGGCCTGCACGACTTTGCGCGTGTCGCTGACGCAGGAGAGCATCACGACCTTGACCCCTGGCCGTTTCTGTCGAAGTTGTTCCAGCGTCTCCAGACCGTCAATCCCCGGCATGAGTACATCCAAGAGAACCAGGTCCGGTTCCATACCCTTTTCCACCCGCTGCAGTGCCTCTTCCCCCGTTGAAGCCGTCTCTACTTTATAGTCATCGACTTCGAGCAATGTCCGGATATACCGGAGCATGGCCGGCTCATCATCCACCAGAAGAATCTTGGCGGTGTCACTCATCGATTCTTTCCTTTGCCGCTAGGAGTCGAGGAAGGTTTGAAGGGAATTAGAAATGAAAATTTGCAGCCTGCGCCCGAATCGCTTTCCACCCAGACTTTTCCACCCATCCCCTGAACCAGGCGGCGCACAATCGCAAGCCCCAGGCCCATGCCGTCCTGATTTTCATTGCCCGGCAAGCGGAAGAAATCATCGAAGACTTCCTGATGAAACTCTGCCGAAATTCCCGGGCCTGTGTCGGAGACGCTCACCTTCACGGAATTGGGTTGAGAATTGATCTGCCGGCGCCTCTCGCCGGAAGACGCTGGCTGAGCGGTAGCGCGGCGTTCCCACATGTAGGGTTCGGCATGCAACCAAACCGTACCGCCTTGTGGAACAAACTTGAAAGAATTCTCCAGCAGGTTCGAGATCACGCGTTCCAGCTTGGGAAGGTCAAACTCAAATTCCGGCAACTTGTCGTTCGCCAGAAAATAAAGAGCCAATCCTTTTTCCTGGAAGCGCATCGACCACAAGCGGCAGACTTCGGACAGGCACTCGTTAATGTTGCCCACGGCAAACTGCATCTTGAGGCCGCCGGTTTCCAAAGCGCTGTACGTGAGGAAGTCCTGAATAAACTGCTGCAGACGTTTGCCGCTCGCCTGCATGTCGTGCAGCACTTCTCGCTGACGGTCGCTGATCGGTCCCAGCTTCTCGCTCTGCAACAATTCGACGTACCCGTTCAAAATCGCCAGAGGGGTTTTCAAATCGTGCGCAGCCGATCCGAGTGCGTTCGTCGTACGCTGAAATCGCTGTTGCAACTCGGAATACGCTTGCGGAAGATCCGCCGGGTTGGGCATCCCTGTCCCCGGACCCTGAGACACTGAGGCATTCGTCTTTCCTTCGCCCTGCCTGGAAACGCACATATTCTTTTGCCCAGTGGCCATAAGGAGCACGACGGTGTAGCACAGAAGGGAGGAGGCATTCCACCGTTTAAGGAAGAATGCTGTATCAAAATCGTATGCTAGGTTACTTTTCGTTGTCAACGAAAAATGAAAGCTGATTACCCAAGTGTAGCAAAAGCTTGCACTTCTAGACCGTTTCAAGCCGCTGCCTAGGAAGCCCGTCGCAGAGAATGAAGCTACGCGGAAGATCATGGAAAGACAGTGCTTTGTCCAGCTTCTGGCGGTTTGGGCGGGCGAAGACAATCGAACACTTATGGCTTTCGTAGGCCTGGCTCGCAGCGTATTGCCCTTTACGCTTGATTTGGCCCCTGAGGTGCTTGAAATGTTGCGTAAATCAGCGACGGAAGGGGTGTGCGTGAACCCAAAGACTCCAACGGTAGAGCGTCGGCGATGGCCGCGCTTGCCCTTGGCCATTCCCGTCTTTGTTAGAACTCGGCTTGAGCACGACAAAGAGTTCCTGGAATTTGCAACCGCTCTCAACGTCTCCGCCGGCGGCATGCTCGTAGCGGTGCGCCGCTCTCTCCCTTCAATGGCGGAGGTTTCGCTGGAAATTCCCAGCGCACCGTTGGCTGCGCTGGCCGCTCTGCCAAGAGCCTCACGCACCCTGCGCGCCAAGGTACTCCGAACCGAGCACGCCGAGGCCTATAACCTGGTTGGCCTGAAGTTTTCCCGGCCGCTGGTCAACGCCGGCGACAAGGTCACGGCGTCACTGAGGAAGCAGGGTTCTTTCGTGTGAAAAACTTTTCTCTTATTGTCCTCGTAGTCTCCTGTGCCTAGGCGCCCCCTCGATTACTAGTCGTGTCCTCCTGGAATCTTTAGTAAGTTGCTTTTCATCAACTAGATAGACTAGCCTTAATCTGTACCAGCCCGTTCGCTTGCGTTTGGTTCTCCGGATGCACGCGCACGATAGCCTGTGCCGCCGAGCCGGTAAAGCCCTATGAGCACTGCAAACTCAGTCAGTCCTCTGGTCCAGCCCCTTGGTGAGATGCCTCCAGAGGCGGTCGTTTTTGGGGGCACCGATGCCATGCAAGCTCTGCGCGAACGGCTCGCAAAAATAGCCGGAGCGAACGTCCCTGTGCTGATCCAAGGAGAGAGTGGCACCGGCAAAGACATCATCGCGCGCATGATCCACGCTGCTTCGCCTTGGAAAAGCGGGCCGTGGGTAAAGGTGAATTGTCCTGCGATTCCCGGAACGCTCCTTGAGAGTGAACTGTTTGGCTACGAAAAAGGAGCCTTCACCGGCGCCTTTGGCACCAAACCCGGCCGCGTCGAGATGGCGCATCGCGGTACGTTGTTTCTGGATGAAATCTCCGAACTCGACCTGAGTTTGCAGTCGAAATTGTTGCAGCTGCTCCAGGACGGCCAGTTCTGCCGCATCGGCGCCCAGGAAGACAAGAAGGTGGAAGTGCGCGTCGTATGCGCCACCAATCGAAAGCTGGAAGAGGAAATTGCGAACGGCACTTTCCGGGCAGACCTTTTCTACCGCATCAACGTCGTCAATCTGCGAATGCCAGCGTTGCGTGAGCGGGTTTCCGATCTGCCGGACCTCATCGCCTATTTCCTAGATTGCTACAACCGGAAATTCAACTCACGCGCGAAACCACTCTCTGCCGATTTGATGAACGCCCTGAAGAAGTATCACTGGCCCGGCAACGTGCGCGAGCTGGAAAACCTGATAAAGCGCTACGTCATCTTAGGCACCGAAGAGGCCATCTCCGGCGATCTGCGGCCGCAACAGCCCGATTTCTTCAGCGCCGACATTGCCGTCGACGGACCGATTTCGCTGAAGAAAATCACTCGCCAAGCCGTCCATGAATTGGAGCGCAAGATCATCCTCAAGGTGCTGCAGCACCACCACTGGAACCGCAAGCAGGCCGCTCGCGCCCTCAATATCAGCTATCGGGCGCTGCTGTATAAAATTCGCGACGCCGGTCTGCCTTCCAACCGTGCCGCTCGCCGTCCTCAAGCCGGTGGCCCGGAGAACCACGACGTCGCCGCTGACTGACTCCAAACCTGCTCGTCTTAATTGTCATTTCCTCACCACTCTTCGGTTCCACTCAAAATGCGCAGACATTTTCACCGAATCTCTGCCCAGCGGACGCATAATCTGTTCAAATAATTGAGATCAAGGAAGATAGAGAGCACCATCCTTTGGCATGAGGAGTGCTTCGTGTTGCGCAACTACCTTTAACGCTACCGGGCATAACCCGTGATATCTTTCTCCTAAAGGCTAGCGGCGGAACGTTCCCAGGAGAGGAAAATGAAGAAAATTGTTACGTTGGTCGTCTTGGCGCTTGCCCTGCCATTGGCGGCTTTTGCGAGCAACAGCGTGGATTTCAGCAATAGCGGGGGCATCTTGTCAGGAACCAGCAGCGGTCTCTCGCTCACGGGCTCGACTCTGGTTGCTGTCAATGGTTATGAAGGAAACGGTCTCATTACGGGATCGAACCTGGGTAGCTTGACCTTTAGCACCGCCGCGCTGGCGACCGGTTCGTTGAAAATGGGCGGAACATTCGACCCTGGCGGATCCTTCACTATCACCAGCAACGGCAGCACCGGATTGCCGAATGGCGTGCTGTTCTCCGGCACATTCAGCAGCGCTACTTGGACCCTGCTAACTTTGCCCAATGGAACCCATAAGTATACCTTGACCGGTGTGCTCACGGGCGCTTTTGCGAGCGGTTACAACACCAACGGCGTCGTCCAATTGGCCATCAACACCGGCAAAGGTTACTTCAGCGGCCGCACCCGCATTTCCAGCGGTTACACCACCGTCGTGGTTCCCGAGCCTGGTTCGCTGGGCTTGCTCGGAACCGGCCTGCTGGGTCTAGCTGGCGTGATCCGCTGCAAGATCAAACTCAGCTAATCCACTTCCTTCCATCCATCCCGAACCCCGCCGCGCCCCACCTCTGCGATCTGTTTTTCAAGCCGCCGCTTGCTCACTCCGCTGGAGAAAACCCAGCAAGTCCCCGTTGATCTGTTCCTTATGCGTTGAGCACATGCCGTGCGGCAAGCCCGGATAGACTTTCAGCGTTGCCCCCTTCACCAGCTTGGAAGACAGCAGTGCCGATGCGCCGATCGGAACGATTTGGTCGTCGTCACCGTGCAAAATGAGCGTTGGCACATCGAACTTCCTCAGATCTTCGGTGAAGTCGGTCTCGGAGAACGCCTTGATGCAGTCATACGCGGCATTGAATCCGCATAGCATTCCCTGCAGCCAGAACGAGTCCCGCAGCCCTTGCGATACCTTCGCCCCCGGCCGATTCGCCCCATAGAACGGCGCGCTCAGATCTTTGAAAAACTGAGAACGATCGCTGAGAACCCCAGCGCGGATGCCATCGAACGCCTCCATCGGCAAACCGCCGGGATTTGCCGCTGTCTTCAACATCAGCGGCGGCACCGCCCCGATCAGCACTGCCTTGGCTATCCGTCCCGTGCCGTGGCGGCCGATATAGCGTGCAACTTCGCCGCCGCCCGTAGAATGCCCGACGTGGATCGCGTCCCTCAAGTCCAGCTTTTCGACTAGCGTCGCCAGATCGTCAGCGTAGGTGTCCATGTCATTGCCATCCCACGGTTGGCTCGACCGTCCATGCCCGCGTCGATCGTGCGCAATGCAGCGATATCCGCGCGCCGCCAGAAATAGCATCTGGTCTTCAAACTCATCCGCGCTCAGTGGCCAGCCATGGCTAAATACCACCGGTTGTCCCGCGCCCCAGTCTTTGTAATAAATCTGCGTTCCCTCCTTTGTCGTAATCGTAGGCATAAGTGCCCTCCTCAGTTGTTCTTCACTGCTGCAAACTGCATGAATAAACCGGAAATTGGCCAAACAGGGAATTGGTCTAAGCGGTGCGGACCGGCTGGCTGCGGAACCTCTTCATCGCGAGAATCGTAAGCACCACAAAGACCGCAAGCACGATCAGCTGTGCCACCAAGAATGGCGGCTCTTTTTGTGTCGGGGCCAGCGCCTTCAATGCCGGAACTTTCATGAAGGCTTGCACCACGGCGACGAACACATTGAGATAGAGAGCCACAGCGGCGCTGGCCACGAAGATCCAACGCCACGCCCCCGTGAGATGAAATACGTAGCGTGCCGGGATTGCTACCGCCAATATTACCAGCGAAATCATCCCGATAATATGGGACGGCAAAAGGTGTTCGACCGGGAAGGCGAACCCGGTCGCGCTTGTCGCCACCGTGCTCGCCAGAAAGATGGCAGTCCAGCCGTCGAGCCGTTTCGCCGTCAGTAGTCCATACATGACCACAAATCCCGTGCCGATCCCCACCAGGCTTAGCAATACATGCACGAACGTGAACGTAGATGTCGTCATCCCCAGAATCATGACGCACCTCCTTTTCGAGCAGCGATTATGCGTCAGCTCGCTGTCGATAGGCTTAATTCGGCGGATGGGCGACAGAACTGATTCAGTTGGCGGTGACTGGCCACTTATTATGAGATGCAAGCGGTTCGGTAGAGTGGCTACATCGTGCCTGTAGAGAGGTGCTATCGGTATAGCTGTAAGATGATTTTACGAGATGTCCGCAGCATTACGGCAAAACCGCTCTATGGTTCAGTGAGCCGCGATGTTCCGGCGGAAGCAGCCTATCCGCGCAGCTCTGACAGCGCCTTGCGTGCGTCACTGTGATTTGGATTGATCTTCAACACGCGCTCCAGTTGCTGGCGCGCCTGGGCCGGCTGATTCACTTTTTGATAAGCGAGCGCCAGATGATAGTGGACCGTCGGATCGTCCGCCGCGCCTCGTTTTTCGCTAAGCCGCAATGACTCCTGGAACATATCGATCGCGGATTGATAGACGCCCTTCTTGTAATATGCCCAACCCAAAGTATCGGCTGCGTTCGAGGAGTCCGGCATGCCGCGGCGCCCCGTCTGCGCCAACGCCAGGGCGACATCGACATTGCCGCCCTGCTGCAACATCACGTAGGCGAGATTGTTTGAAGCCACTGGCTGATTCGGCTGAATTTCCAGCGCTTTCTGATACATCGCCTTCGCCTGGTCCCAGTTGCTCTGTGATTCATACATCTCGCCGGCAAGAATGTAGAACCCAATCTCGCGAGGGTAATCCTTGATGGACTGCTGATACGTGGCCAGCGCGTCGCTCACCGATCCTTGCGCCGCCTGCACCTGCCCCAACTTCAAAAGTGCGTCGGAATTATTCTTGTCAAGCTCGATTGCCTTACGCAGCGCGGCATCGGCGCCACTCAGATCTTTCTTTTGAAACAGCGCGGTGCCCAGCAAATCGTAGAAGCCGCTAGTATTGGGCGACTTTGCGATCCGTGCCCGCGCCGCCGCGATGGCCTGGTCGGGCTGCTTCTGTGCCAGATAGACATTCATGATTCCCTGCAGCGCGTCGGTGGACGCCGCATCCTTATCGAGGGCCTGCTCATAAAACTTGATCGCCTCCGCGTACTGCTTCTGCAACTGGTAAAGGTTGCCCATCTGAACGTATGGCGTCGGACTCCCCGGAGCCAGCCCCATCGCTTTGGTCAGGTCCTGCTGCGCGTCGGAAAATTTCTGCCGATTCATCTCCGCCAGCGCGCGCATCATGTAACCATCAGGTGCGTAGGGCGCCCCCGTGATAATTTGCTGCGCGGTTTGTGTGAGAGCATCGAGGTCGCCGCGGCGCAATTCCAGCGCAGCCAGAGCCCGATGCGCCTCCGTGAGATCGGGACGCAATCCCACGGCAGCGCGCCACTCCGATTCGGCGCGGGCATCGTCGTGCTGCATATCGAAAGCGATGCCGAGTTGATAGTGGGCCACGGCATTGTTGGAATCGTTCTTGAGCGCCTGCTGGAGGGAATCCACGGCACCGGCAGCGTCGTTTTGGCGGAGCTGAATCTGGCCCCGATAGACCAGCGCGTCCACGTCATGCGGATTTGCTTTCAGCACTTCATTGTTCAGCTTGGTGGCTTCCTCCAGGCGGTTCTTCAGGATCAGAAGCTGGACGTAGTTTTTCTTGACCTGAGTGTCCCTGGGATGGTCGCGGTAGAGCGAGGAGTACTCCGCCGTGGCTTTGTCCAAGTCGCCACTGGCGAAATAAAAATCGCCAAGCATGCGGTAGCCTTCGGGATTGTCCGAGAGGTCGCTTTTAGCCTGTTTCAGTAACGCCTCGGCTTCCGTTTTCTTACCTTCCGTCATGTACAAGCGCACCAGTGCTTCGCGGGGTGCGGGATCCTTGGGAGCAAGTTCGACAGCGCGCTTGAACTGCTGCTCGGCTTCGGGCATGCGGTTGCGTGACTGGTAGAAGCTTCCGAGAGCCAGTTGAGCGTTCATGGCCTTCGGGTCAAGCTCGACG
>Ga0208819_1000125_pt1 | contig 77200 bp, 66 predicted proteins | sample June2015DPH_11_1_3_FD_184707 | JGI IMG/M metagenome (GOLD analysis project Ga0208819, IMG submission 184707) | Peatland microbial communities from SPRUCE experiment site at the Marcell Experimental Forest, Minnesota, USA - June2015DPH_11_150... | ecosystem: Environmental > Terrestrial > Soil >...
GTGGAAAAGTCTGAACGGCTGACTTTTCCACCGCGCTTGGAAATCCGGCAAAAGTCGCCGGATTTCCACATTCCCACAGCGCCGACGGCGACCCTCACCTCTCAACTGCCCAAAAGATTACACATCCCGATTCCGGTGCGTGCTGTTTCTGATTCGCTACCCGCACTTCGCAGGGGGGTGACTTAGCCGAGAATTTTTGCGGCCTATGAGATTTTTGAGAACCTATGAAAAATGGAATCGGTGGGGCAAAATGCCACACTTTTCTCAAAATCGCAAATTTCTGCAAAATATATTTCTGCGCAACTTCTTTATTTCCCACAGATAGAAAATTTTGTTTCAATAGTTTCAAAAGTTGCAAAAGTTACATTCGGGAGGTCGCGTCTAAGTCGTTAGTAATAACACGTTAATATATTAACAGTAATTCAGGCCCGGGATGGGGCTGTGAGGCGTTCTTCATCACGTTTGCTGGACCGAGCGCGGCTCTGCCCAGGCGAGGTCGACACGGCGGGAGAATTGCCAGCCAAGTCGGCCGAGCCCGGGCACTCGCTATGAATCTCGGCTGTCAACAGGGGCGAGGTTCACTCCTCGCTCTGGCCGCTCGGGGTAGACTGCGCGAAGAATCCTTTTCATTTAACTCATGCTAGACTCCGCGAAGAATCTCTGCATTTAGCGAGGTCACGCTATGGCCAATGAGGAACACCTCAAGATTTTGAAGCAAGGTGTTGAAGTCTGGAACCAGTGGAGGCGGAAAACTCCTGACGTAAGGCCAGACCTGAGCGGCGCGGGTCGCGATAATCTGAACGGCGCGCTGGCACGCCATCTGTCATACGTGTATAATATGTAAGACGGTGGAACAACACTATGCTTTCTATCCGGCTTGACCCTGACATCGAGAAGCGGTTGTCCGAACTGGCGAAACGCACGGGAAGGACAAAAAGCTACTACGCTCGCGAACTCATCGAGGGCAACATTGAAGACCTCGAAGACCGCTATCTGGCGGAGGCGCGCCTCGAAAAGCGCGGCCCAACTCTCACCAGCCGACAAGCGCGGAAAGAACTTGGCTTGGACCATTGAATACGATCATCGAGCCTTGAAGGATCTCAAGAAGCTCGACCGCACGATCCAGCGGGAAATCCTCGATTACATGGATACGCGGGTCGCGACGGCTGAAGACCCGCGTAATTTCGGCAAGCCTCTTCGAGCCAGCAAGTTTGGACTGTGGCGGTATCGGGTGCGCGATTATCGCATCATCTGCGAGTTGCAGGAGAGCCGGCTGGTGGTGCTGGTGGTGGCCGTGGGTCATCGAAGCACGATTTACAACGATTAGGGTCGGCTCCTCCTTGCCTTCGGTTCACCATTCATAATTCATCATTCATAATTCGTGGCCGTCTCCGCCGTACCCGCCACATCGGCGACTATCGCCTCCAGCCTTTCCCCACCTACCACATGCTACCTACTACCTACCGCTCTCGGCCTTTGACCGCCTATTGCGCGACCTCAAGGCGGAAAAGCCGGTGGCGGGTGGCAAGTGACGAGCCGCGAAACTCACCGGCTGGCTCACGCCCTGCCGGGCGCTCGGGAGTTGATTCTGCTCTCTTCTTCAATTCATAATTCATCCTTCATAATTCATCCTTCATAATTTATGCCCGCCCCCTTCACAGATGGGCCAGCCGCCTTCGTCTATCAAGTTCGACACAAATTGGGCAGTGGTGTCATTTGGGTTTCGATCCCCCTTCGAAACGCTGGTCATTCCCGCGAGAGCGGGAATCCAGTCCGTCCGCGGAGCATGCCCAATGGTTTGCGGACTAGATTCCCGCTTTCGCGGGAATGACTTTACCTGGGGGTGCCCGTGTTTCCCAAATGTCAGCAGTACCACGAATTGATGCCTACGCCGGCCGAGTTGGGTTTATCGTATCGAAGGAGGGCGATGTGCAATTTCTCGATACTTTGGCGAGCTTGATTCAATCTCCAGTACGGGCTCACAGAAGTTACGCGTCGGTCTTGCGTCATCTGGGTGCGTTCGGGCTATTCCTGATCGCGATTCTGGATAGCACGCCAGTGCCAACGTTGGGGGGCCCGGACATTCTGACGGCGATCTTCTCCGCTCGTCGCGGTGAACCGTGGTACTACTATTCGGCGGCCGCCACGCTGGGCTCGGTGGTCGGCGCCTACCTCACCTTCCGCATTGCGCGCGCTTCAGGTTCAGCCTATTTGGGGAGTAAATTTGGCAAGCGCCGGGTTGCCACCATCCTGAAGTACTTCGAACAATGGGGAACAGGCGCTCTGGTTTTTTCAACACTTGTCCCATTCCCTTTCCCAACCAGTGCATTCTATGCCGCGGCAGGGGTATTAAAGTATCCGCTGGGAAGGTTCCTTATTGTTGTCGGCGCTGCCCGAGCCGCACGCTATTTCGCCATTGGAGCCCTTGCCTCGCACTACGGCCGCCACGCGTTACAGGTATTCAGGCATCCGAGGCAGTACGCGGGCTGGTTGTTCCTGATTGCCTGCACTGTATCGATTCTGATCGCCGCCGCGTTGTTTGTCCAACGGCGGCTGCGCGCAGCGCAAAGCTGACTTCGTTGCACGGCAACGACGCCACCTGAGAATCCACGACATCAAAAGCGTGTCGCGGCTTGTATCTTGGCCAGCGATTCCGAGCGCAGAAATAAGGAAGGCACCTCCGGGCTCTAACGCGACCGCTTGAGGACGAGGGTCACCAAGGCCCCACCTTTCTTCCAGTTACCCGAGATCTCCGAATTGTCTTTGTTCATGGTGCCGTCATAGGAAACAAGGCCGGGTTGGCTTTCGAAGTGGAGCGCCGGTTCTTTATAGGTGATGGCGGTGATCGCAATTCCCGACGTGTCCTGGTCAGGATAGTCGATGGTGCCGGTTAAGGTTCCGTACTCCGACTGGGAAATGTGCACCACGACTCGTTGTTTCGGGTGGGCGCCCGGATCGAGAGTTCCCTCCCAGTCGCCTACGATGGGCGGCTGATCGGCTGCCCGAAGCGGAGCCTGGGCACCAGCCATTCCGAGGGCGAGCATTAATCCCAGCCCAATCCCGAACTGTGATGCGCGATGGGATTCCGTGGTCAATCTCCTCATTGCAAGCCTAGCATTCCGCGCCCGCCGAGGATAAGTATTTGTTCGATGCGACTGCCCAGCATCCGGTTGTGGCTTTTCGATTCGGCAAACCTTGCTCCTCCGTAGCTTCTGGCGAACTGAGTACACGCGGGCTTTAGTCAAATCTATCCTACCTATGTCTCGGAGATCTCTTTGGGTCGCGCCCCACTCATTTTTGATTCCGCCGGCTGGCGCCCCGATAGATTTCGGCGATCCTTGTGCGAATTCTGTTGGTCTGCTGCTTTCTTCAATTCATCATTCATAATTCATGCCCGTTGGTTCGCGCCCGTGGTGTTTCCCGCTCTTCCCCACCTGCTACATCCAACCCTTCACTTCGCTCAGGACAGGCTCTACCACCTACCGCCTTTAGCCCATTCATCATTCATAATTCATCATTCATGATTTATTTTCCTTCGCCCTCCCTTGATTCCAACTTTTGAAATCGCATACGCTCATCCCCTTTTGGTGGGGCCATTCAAAAAGTCGGTTCGTCACGCGCGCCGTGCCAGACGTGGAGGATCTCGACGCTCTGAGACTTCTCGCTGACATCGTAGAAGATGCGGTAAGAACGAAAGACGATTTGGCGCAATGTTCCACTTGCGCCGTGCGGATATGTGGGTCCGATGAATGGAAAGGTCGCGAGAACGCGAACGTGGCTGAGTATGCCGCGCCCGATTCGAGTGGCTGCCTGGGGGTCGTGCTGGGCGATGTAAGCCCAAATATCTTGCAAGTCCGCAGTCGCCGCGTCCGACCAAATTATCTTGAAGTCCATGCGGTGGCCCAGGACTCAACCAAATGTTCCGCTTCTTCCTGAGTCTTGGTGCGGCCTGCGGCAATGTCTGCGCGTCCGCGCCGGATAGACGCCATGATGCCCAACTCCTCGGTGATTTCCTCGAGCGAGGCGTCCTCCGGGAGCCGCTGAAGAGCGTCGATCACGGCCTGTTTATCCGTCATGGGCTTGATTCTACCGCTTCCGAAGGCCCCATGCAAGAGGCTCGACCAAGCCTGCCACCTTTCGCTTTCTGACTTCTGTCTCCTGATTCTCAGTTCCGACCTTCTACATGCAACCGACCACCTACCGCCTTTTCCTACCGTCTTCCGAAGTGGTGCCACTCACCGCGACCGGCAAATCCGCGGCCCACTCCTATACGTCCCCCAATGACGACCCCGCCTACCACCGGAGGGTAGTACGGAGGTGGGTAGTACGCCGGCCCGTAGGGATAAGGACCGTAGGGATAGGGGTCCGGGAAACCATAATAGCCAGACCATCCCGGGGCATAGGAAAAGCCAAATCCAAAGCCTGAGCGGCCGTAACCGTAGCCACCACGGTATCCTGAGAATCCACCTTCAAACCTCCCTCCCCGGGCGGTCCGCCCGGAGAATTGGCCGCCATATCCGCGCCCCTTGTAGTCAAAATTCCCTCCGCCGTAGCTCCGCCCGCCGTTTCCGCTGTAGCTATACCCGCCCGAACCGTGCCCGCCACCGAAGCTGCCTCCACCGCTAAAGCCACGTCCGCCGCCGCCGCCCCGCCCTTGGGCAAAGCCAGTTGTGGCCAGCGCTAGGCCGATGACCGTCGCCAATAATAGCTTTTTCATGTTAGCCTCCTGCCCCCAATAAACTCGTGCCGCCGTATCTCGGGGGAAGCACCACTCCGTGTAGAGGCAATTGACGTACCAATTCAAACCCGTCGTAAGCGCTTGATAAATCAAGGCAAGCTGGCAGGAGCCCGTGAACAAAACCCACCACAGGGTGGTGGTTTTGGGCCGGTGCAGGCTCTGGCGTGGTCGCATCCCAATCCGAAGCCTCGGCCGATTGGCGTAGGCCCTCACCGGCCTGCGATCTTTACCCTAATTGCGCCTTAGGCGCGCAGCCCCCTGGAATGGTCCGCGCCAGCCACCCGCAAGGGCCCTTCATCATCGGCAGAAGTGGCTGGTAGGGGCCCAAGAGGATCTCTTATGAATTCGGATTTCACGGGCGCTGTACCGCAGCGCAGGATCGGCCTTTAGGTCGTGCATCCAATATGACAAGACTCTCACGGAGATGCGGACCGCCCGCCTTTTTCTCCGCCAGCTCAGACCATTGCTGACAGGCGAGACGGTTTAGATAACGCAAGACCTGAACTTCGCGCAGATACCATCCGCAGCTTGAACCGATGTCCGCGAGAATCAGGTCAACCGGTATCTCGATGCCGGCGTAAGACGACGTTGACACAACGATCCAGACGCTCGCATGCTTGTGGGCGACAGACCTCAGATTCTGAAGCACCCGGCGCATGTCCTCGAAATAGGCTTGTATCATCAGAGGGATGCGGCTGTTCCAAAGTTGCCTTGAATGCGGCAGGATTGCCGCCATGCTGTCCGTATAATGCGCACCGAAGTCATTCGCGGTTGGATCCTTCCATCGGACCTGGACGTGGGAACGGATTGTACGCAATCGAAGCGCTCGAAGCCCTTTCATATCCCGCACCCATCTTCCAAGAAACAGCTCCGGCCTGTATACATCCGTGTAGTCAAAGGAGTTCAGATACGGGGGAGAGGTGACGCACAGACGAAACGGACCTCCAAGCGGACGCGTCCTTGCGTCGCCTCGGATAAGCGTTACGAGCGTCTGGCCGAGGGGCGCGTCGTTTAAGTCCTCGGCCACAATCTTTACTCGTGACTCCAGAGCAGCGATAAAGTCCTCTCCATCGTAGGCAAGTTCCTCCCAATCCTTGCGATAACGAAGGCATTTACCATCCTTGAAGGCATTGCACACGTCCATTGCTGCCCCTATCAGACAGAGTTTGATGAGGTGCTGCGTTGGAGCGGACCTTTGCGGAACATCTATGGCCTGCCATGCTCCCTCAAATGCATCAAGTACTTCACGATTGAAGAGCCAACTGGTTGCGCCGTCCTTCTCCGAGAACGTCGAGAAATCCGTCAGATGGGACTTACGTTTCCTCGATGCTCCAGTGGCAGCTATATCTGCTGATTCTTTAAGTAGTGCCGGCTTACACTGCTGAAGTTTTGCCTTGGCTACAAATGCCAAGAAGGGATTCACCTCGATTCCTGCTGCTCGATGGCCGTCGAGCGCAGACTGAAGGATTACCGTTCCGCTTCCACAAAACGGGTCTACGATCAGGTCCTTGGGACTACACTCCGCATCCTTTGCGGCGTGCGTGACGATGTCTGGCGAAAACGCCTCCTTTACGAAGTACCAGCGGTGACGGGCCCGCTGGACGGAATCCAGAGCGCTTACGGAAATTGATCCGAGCGTCGAGCACCGTACAGGGGAATTCAGTAAGCTCACGAAGTCGCGACCTCAGAGGAGAATAAGGGCTCTGCGAACATGCGAATTGGAGGATCGAAGTCTGTTCTGTCCACGTGATGTTTGGGGTTGAACTCAATCTCTCTATTCTCGTAATACATTCCGTCTTCTCGTGAAACGGTAGTGGTTTCCTTGCTGAGGCCGCGCCGCCGGCCATCAATCACGACCAGGTATCCCCTCGCATCTACGATTGGATTCCAAGTGCGGTATTTGTTCAAATAGTCCGCCAATTGGTCTGCACCATCGCAAGCACGCTGGTCGTAGTACTCGACCAGCTTCCCTTCGGCATTACGAGATTTCCCTAACCACTTGATTTCGACCAGCGCCTGTGAAAGGGTGAAGGTCCACGTCACCTTGACATCCACTGGATGGCTCTCATCGACATTCTGCTCAGCGAGGACTTCCGCGTCCCGAAGGCGGATCATCAGGAAGGAGTGGAGCGACTTGCGCATCCAGTCCTCCGGGCCTGGCTTGAAGAAAAGTCGTCGGTTATGGTCCTCCCAGGCATTCTTGAACAGGAAGCAAGTGCTGGTCCGTACCAAGCGGTCGCGATAGTCCACGAGCTCGTCGGCCAGAGAGGAAAATGTAGGTCGCGCAAACACGCTCATGTAGCCCTGTGCTGGATTGGGAATAGCGTGGGATCTATCACGGACGACGAAATCCTCCCGTCCCGGCGTGAAGCGGTAGACAACGGCGGAATTGCTGGCGACTGTGAGATCGATAGATGTTTGTTCCCACACGCGGACGGCCCCCGTGTCCAGCAGTTCAAATACGGTCACGCTTTCGACTCTGCGCGGCAGGCGGTCGATCCGAGTCTCGGAGCGATGTCCCCCGCTCAGGGCTTTAGCAACTCCATCGGCATCCAATGGCCGAATCACAAAGAGAGTTCCTGTGATTAAATCCGGTGCTGCACACGCGTAGTGCTGCGGCAAAAAGGCCAGGATTTCACGGAGCGCTGCAGTTCCTGGATCGCCGAATGCATTGTGAACAACGTTGACGAACAGGTTTTCGGCAATCCCCTGCATGATGGCGATGCTAACTGAATCACTCACTTTGGTTGGGAGCCTCGTTAAGACCCACTTCGTTGGAACGCCGCTCTATTTCCAATCGTTGGATCTCTTTCAAATAGCTCAACCACAGAACGGATGGGACCATTAGGTCGGAAACCTCAACACTGACCACGCTGCTCAAAATGCCAAACTGTTCATAGAGAGCGGCGTCTTCCCCCGCCCCTAGTAAGTTGCGCGGCTCGTGATGCACGCTCGCTCGTCTGAGCCCCGGCTCCTGACGGAGCGCATCGCGAATGACGCCTGCAGACATCGCGAGCGCGCTGTCACACGCACCTTCGAGATACTGAATCCGCCATCCATGTTCCACTGTGCCGTCCAGGAACCCAAGCATCTCCTCTCCAGCCGTGGTCATGGCGAGTGTCTCTCTGCGAATGCGAACCAGCCCCCCTTCCGCTAACATGACCAGAGCACCTTCGATCTCAGCACTAAATGGTGCGCCCCACTGCGAGCGGATGAAGCCGTAGCCCCATTCAGCTGCGGGAACACGCCGGAACATAGCAAGAAGGCATGCGACGTATGCGAGCAGGTGAATCTCCGCTCTCGTGACTCCGTCAAGCGCCTGTTCCAGGCGCCTCGTGATCGACAAGACGTCGAATGCTGCTTGGTAGGTTTCAGCGCCCACCTTTGAGTAACTCCTTTTCAATGCCGCCGTATGCTTCGCGGAAGAGGGATTCTGCTTGCATCTGGACTTCTGATAGATCCGTCCATTCGGTCATTCGAACCAGGGTCATCCGCGACGCACCGCACATGGCAGCCAGCTTCTTTAGTAGCTGTGAAGTATTAATGTTCGCGGTCATCACGATGTCGTGTCCTCCAGCCACGAACTGACCAAACATCTCTCCTGCGCGAGCCTCGTAAGCGATGTCAAGCGCGCCTTCGGGCGTATCAATGTAGATGGGCGCAGGAGACTTTTGTCCCGAAACGAACTGCGCTAGCGCCATCCGTAGGGCAATATCCAAAAAGAACCGTTGACTCTCAGAAAGTTGGTGGAACACGCGTCTACGGGTGCTTCGCAGCTCTAAGATCAGGGAGAAACTCGTAATACCACGCTCCACAGCGATATCGAGATCAAAACCGATAAAACGCTCGGCAAGCTTTCGGAACAGCGGAACAAACTCCTCCTCGGCAGCCTTGTATTGTTGCTCGAGATCCCGCTGCAGTCGTTGCAGCGAAGCCTTGTGCCGGTCTCGCACTTGATAGTTCTCCTTGCTTGCGGCGAGCAAGGTTTTCAGCTCAACGCCGAGCCGAGCTAACTCTTCTTGAACACCAGCCGCCGATGCCTCTGCACCCTTAACGCGTTGTGCGACACTTGTGTTCTTCTCCTCAAATTCACGAAGCGCGGCCGTGGCTAAAGCCGCCCTACGCGAAGCCTCATCACGCGAGGCCGAGACACGAGCGCGCGCGGCGTTGACAGATTCCATACGACGACGCGCTGCGGCTATCTTCGTGTCCAGAGACCTCAATGCCTCAAAGTCTGCGGCAGGCTCGCGCCGTTTTCCGAGCGGACTCTCACAAAAGGGACATCCATGGGAATCGATCCGGCGCTGCACAATTTCTGCTACTAGAGTTCCAGTTGCCCCGCAGACGGCGCAGTGCTTCTCGGTGATTGCTTCTAGTACGAGTGGATGGTGGGCAGCGACCGAGCGTTCTCCTACATGGCGTGCAAACGCTTTGGCGTATTCGTTACGGAGGGCTAACAGCTCAGCACTTGCGTTAGCCAGAGCCAAGTCTTTGTCGGCCGCTTTTGAGTTGGCTTCCTCGGCGGCTTCGATGGCGCTGGTTCGCTCGACTTCAAGGGCGCGGAATGTCGCCTCAAGTTGCGCAAAATCGTCAGACGTTTCTGCTCCCAGGCTCTCTTGAATGGCCTCTATGCGCTTACGAACTTGCAGTGACTGCCACTTAAAGTTTCGGCCCAGTGAATCGGCGCGCTCCATTTCCCGACGGCTTCGGTCCGCGGAAGCTTGTTGCTCTGGCTTTGCACCAAACGCGATAAACAAAGCTGCTTCGAGTGCCTTTCCATTCCAGAAAAGAAGATTCCGAGATTCGTCAAATGTCAGGACAAAATGCTGCAAGAAAACGAATTGGTCAAATGATCTCAAACCGACTGCCTCTGTAATCCATTCCGCATAGCGCAGTTGCCGTTCAGTATCAGAAAGGTTGCTCCCGTCCAACTCGACGGGGTTGTCGTTGTCATTCGAACGACGAATGCTCAAGGCGCGTAATCCGTCGGGGTCGAAGAATCCTCGAGTCAACTTAAGGAAATGACTGCCGATCTCTAATTCAACTGAAATCGACGCGGTCGCTCGGTCCTCTTCATTGATCCGACCCTCGAAGTAAACGGCGGGGAAAAAGCTCGACTCACGGTAGTACTCATCTGCGGAGGAGTAGCTCCTCGTTGGCATTGGCACCCGGCCAGTCAAGGCAAAACTGACGGAGGCAAGGAATGTCGATTTCCCGATGCCATTGGCGCCCGCGAGGCAGGTAACTCCCGGGGAAAAACGAAGCCCAACGTTGGGCTGCTGCCCAAATAGGGAAAAACTCGCGAAGTCCACGTGGCGCAACCGCGGGAAAAGTAATCGAGGACGAGGCTCTTTTTTCATTGGCTTCCACGATGGGCGAACGCAATTCTAGCATATCTAATCGCACAATATTCACGCTCGTGGGTGGTAGCCACCGACAGTGCCTTTCTGTCCGTGGGCCTTTTTCGCATTTGGCCGTCGCTTGCGGTCCCGCCTTGCGGGATACGGCGCTTCACAGAAGAAGTTGTCAGTACTCAGTTATCAGTTGTCAGTGGATGGAGAACAGTCATCAGTAGTCAGTTATCAGTCGTCAGTAAAGACGGCAGGCAGAGCGTCTGGCTGAAAACTGAACACTGATTACTGAAAACCTGCACCGTGCGGCGAGCCATGGTGGCTACTACTCGGGATTCACTGGCTACAGCTTCTCGGCTCCGTCGAGCTTGCTGAGGTCTCGGTCGAAGGTACCCATGGGCAAATGCCCAGCCTTGCGAGCGAGCTCGAGGAGGAGACAGTCGGAAAAGCTCACTGCTGGCCGCTTGCGGAATTGCGCCAGGGCGGCGGCAATGATGTCCGAATCTTGCAGAGTCAGATCCTTGTGGTTGAGAAGTGTTTCCACCGCCGAGGCAATCTCAGCGGGGCCACGTTCATACGCGGTGGAAAGGACCCAGACTGCTTCCGCAAGCGCCAGAAGGGAGACCCACACCCCGCCCTCCACCCACCGTGCGGCCGTCGCAACTTGCCGGGCGTCGTCCCGCGCGATGAGTCGCACGAGGACGTTAGTATCAACGGCGCGCATGCTTCTCCCGGACGTACCGCCTGATTCCCTGCTTCAGTTCAGCGAGTGTCCGAGGCCTCGGGGGCCGATCGGGGAAGAGCGCGCGGTGAACATCCTCCCAACTGTATCGAGCCGATCGCCGCACGACAATTTTCTCGTCCTCTTCGTTCCACTCGAGTACCGATCCGGGACCGATCCCCAGCTTCCGCCTCACTTCGGAGGGAACCGAGATCTGCCCCTGCCCCGTGACTTTGGAATGAGCCAGTGCCATGCCCTTATATTACCACGGTAATGAATCGAAAATCGAATGGCAACGCCCCGGCGCTCGAAGTGGTAGCCACAGACCCGCCGCGGCATGCCTTTCTGTCCGTGGGCCTTTCTCGCATTTGACCATCGCCTGCGGTCCCGCTTCGCGGGATACGGCGCTTCACAGAAGAAGTTGTCAGTACTCAGTTATCAGTTGTCAGTGGATGGAGAACAGTCATCAGTAGTCAGTTGTCAGTCGTCAGTAAAGACGGGAGGCAGAGCGGCTGGCTGAAAACTGAAGACTGATTACTGAAAACTTTTAAGAGTAGCCGTCAGTAGTCAGTTGTCAGTCGTCAGTGAAGACCGCAGGTAAAACGTCTGACTGAAAACTGAGGACTGATTACTGAAGACTCTCCTCGTCCTTCAGCCCCTTTTCGGCCGACTTCGTATCCGATCTGCCGGAGCGGCACCCGCCACCCTCGTAACAATTGCCGCTGACTTTCGGGAAAATTCTCGTCGAGGATGATCATGCCGAGGTTAGTTCGAGCTTGTACTCATCCGCGTGGTCAACAAAGGCCTGCTTGGCCAACTGCACCGCTTCCGCGATCGCCTCTTTGGACACGCTGCCCCGCCATTCATCGACAATCGCCTCCCAGGCCATGCCGCTCGAGACTTGCTCGAGCACTTGCGTCACCATGATGCGCGTCCCGCGAAAAGTGGGTTGCCCGTGGCAGATCTGAGGATCAGTTACGATATGACGACCAAGCAACTTTTGCTTCATGTGTAGGTGTCCTCAAACTTTCACTGCTTGGATTCTACCCTATTTGTGATATTGCCTCAACTCGCGGTGGGCCAACCTGTGTTGGTTTTCGGTAAAACCGGTCTTTGCCAGCCTAACATGATCAAGTAAGGTCGTCAGTGGGTCGAAAGAAGTCGTCAGTAGTCAGTCATCAGTCGTCAGTAAAGACGGCAGGCAGAGCGTCTGACTGAAAACTGAAGACTGATTACTGAAGACCCAGACCTGGCGGCGAGTCAGTCGTCAGCAATCAGTAAAAGCGCGTGCCCAAGCGTTTGACTGAATACTGAATACTGAATACTGAGAACTCACACTCGGCGGCGGACGCCGTGAGGACGAACTGCGTCGAGCGGCAGGAGGCCTGCGACTACAAGAATCTCCTGCAACCTATTCGCATCCAACTGAGCACTTCGAGAACTGCTACGCGCTCCGGAAGTTGACTCGGGCTTTCTCGATCGGCAGGCCGAGGACTTCAATTCGTTTCAGGTTGCAAGTGCCAATGCCGAGTTGTTCGGCCAAGCGCAGTGTGCTGTCACAGGATTCGAAGGGAGCTGTACCGTGGTCGGCCGTAGGGTCAAAGCCCATGAGAGCGGTGGCGACAGCATCGGTGGTGACGCAGTTGGTGCCCGCCACCAGCAGACCGGGGCGGACGGGCCGCAACTTTTTGATCCAGGGGCCCTCGCCGCCCGCTACGGTTTCAATGCCATCGATCACGGCCAAGTGAATGGGGCGCGCGGCCACCACGTCAACGGTGACGCGCGGGACGCGATAGCCCTGGGCGCGTGGCGAACGCGGATCGAGCTCGGCCATCGCGCTCTTGGGCGGTTGCCGATAGCCCGTATGGAGCATGAGCCGCGCGCCACGTACTACCGTGCTGGACTCGTCAAGGCCGGCTCCATCTCCATAAATCGTGCAGGGTGGGATGCCGAAACAGTTCTTCATCGACAGGGTCACGCCGGCGGTGCCGTGCTCTTTGAGCTTGGCGAGAGAGACAAAGACATCGCAGTCTTCATAGGCCCGATTCACATCGTAAGCCTTAAACACCAGCCCGCCGCCCGGGACCGTAAGGCGCGCGTATTGCTGGCTCGAGCCTGGGTAGTTGGTGTTCTCGAACTCCACGCCCGACGCGGCGCTGGTGAAATCGGCCGGCTGCCACTTGGCGGCGAGCACGTGTTCTTGAAGCGTTCGGATGGGCGACCCCGTGGGACTCTCCAACAGGCGAATGCGGCGCGCTCCGGCTTTGCCGAGCAGATGAACCAAGGCGCCTGCGACCTGGGGATGAACCCAGTAGGTCTGCCCTGACGACAATCCGCGGAAGCCCGAGGGGCTGCCCGTCAGGTTGAGCTTCACGGCGACCGTTTTGCCCTTCACCAGCTTCGCGAGTCCCCCCAACTGGTCGAACATGCCGGCAAGCGTGGTGAGGACTTCCGGGCCATATGCCGTGCACCGGGCGACAGCCACGGGAGCCGTGGGTGCAGCGCTGGCCAGAAGGCCCGACGGGGCGAAGTAGAATCCCGCCGCCGCCACGCTCAGACCCTGGATGAACTCTCGCCGACTAAGGTTGTTTTTCATGGCGCAACCTCAACCTCTCCCCTGTGATTGATCAGGACCTCTCGCGCCGGCCGCACGGACTCCGCAATCGCCTCACGACTCGGAGCGCCGCGCCAACTTTCGATGATGGCCTCGTGGCTGCGTGACGCGGTTTTGCTCTACCTCGATCTGCTCACAAAAACCCAGCCGCCATTATGCGAGGGACACGGCCGGGTTTCAACTGGAAAGTCACCCTCTCGCTCGATGGCGAAGGTTTGGATTTCATTCCCCGCTTGTTCAAATCCGCAGGAAGATTTTCTGGCGGAAGAGATAATAGAGGAACAACCATCCGACCGCCACCGCTCCTACCGTGGAGACAAAAGGCTGCCAAGCCCCCAGGTATCTGACGAAGCCGTGGGTGAAAATGTTGGAGATGATCCCAAAGTTGAAGAAGCGATCGACGAGGTAAATGGTGATGGGGTTCACCCCGATGACGGTGAAGAAAAATGCCCAACGCTTGTAACCCCGCACGTCGATGATCCAGTAAAACAGAGCCAGTAGCAGGAGACTCCACCCAGCGGCGTACAGGACGTAAGAGCTCGTCCAAATATTCTTGATGATGGGAAACGCTGGGTTCCACAAAAGAGCTGCCAGCAGGCTGGCAACGCCGGCCATGACCAGGCCCAGCGTTTTACGCGAGGGAGATCGGTTCGAACGCAGCCAATGGCCTGCTAGCACGCCCAGCAGGCAAGTTGAAAGGGCGGGGAGGGTCGAGAGGATTCCTTCGTTGTCGCCATACTCGTAGCAGCAGTACGGGCGCGGCAGGAGGCGCTGGTCCAGGTAGGCCGAAAGGTTTCCCTCCGGTGTCAGGACGTGGGCGCCCACACCCGGCACGGGGACGAGCGCCATGATTGCCCAGTACGCGATGAGGATGCCGCCGGCCCACAGGGCTTGGCCGCGCACCTTCGTGTTCATCACGATGACCGCCGCCAAGAAATAGCAGAGCGCAATTCGCTGCAGCACGCCGGCCAGGCGTAATTCGTGAAAATTCAAATCCAGGAGGCCGTTGTAGACGAGACCCAGGAAAAACAAGAGGAGTAATCGCTGCACGATGTGTCGGTAAAGCTCGCGGCGGTTGGCGCCCTTCTCCAATCGGCGCGTCAGCGAGAAGGGCAGGACCACGCCCACTACAAAGAGAAACAGCGGAAAAATCAAATCGTAGAAGCGGAAACCCTGCCAGGGAACGTGATGAAACTGGTTGTCGAGTGCGGCCATCGCCGGAGCCGGCAATGCCTTGTACAAGCTGTGAATCAAGCCCTCGCCGCCCGTGATCCAGAACATGTCAAAGCCGCGCAACGCGTCGATCGACGCGATGCGGCCGGACAATGGAGGAACGGCCCTCGGCTCAGTGCCGGTACTGGCGGTCAATGGTGTGGTTGTCGCCGTGGCGGATGCACCTTTCGAATCTGAGACGCCATTGTAGGGGAGTGATGGCCCCTTTCGCAAGCGCGGGCTAGGCGAGGGTTTCAATGAGCGAGGGCCGATGGCGGCTCAATGACAGCGCAACCGACTTCTTCGTCAGCCCGTTAATGAGAGTCGGGAGTGGGCAGTAAGCGGAAGGTTCGAGATTAGGGCGCAGGAAGTTGGCGCTCGGATTAGAGCAGCTTGTAGCCTAAGAAGAGAAGGGTGGTCGCCAGCGTGGGCCGCAAAACCGTCTCCGGAAACACCGCACTCATTTTGCTGCCGAGCCAGACGCCGGGAATCGATCCGATCAGCAAGGCTGCCAACAAGCGAAGATCGATGCTTCCCATCCCCAGGTGGCCCAAGGCGGAGATGCCCACAAGAATCAAGGCATGAGCGATGTCTGAACCTACGATTCGTCTTAACGGAGTCGTGGGATACAAGATTACGAGAGTGGCGATAATCAAGCTCCCGCTTCCGACCGAGGTGAGACTTACCAGGAACCCGACCACCAAACCGAGGAGAGTCGTCAGCCACGCCGACCCGGCAAGAATCGATGGCGGCCCGTCAGGCTTGGCGCGAGAGCCGCGCAGCGAGCGGATCAACAAGCTGAAGGCCACACAGATCAGAGCGACCCCCAACATTTTGACCACCAAGTGGTCCGTGGAATCTCCGCCCCGCTTGTGCAGCAGAGCCAGGAGCGCCAATCCCGCGAGCGCGCCAGGAACGCTGCCTAGCGCCAGGCGCTTCACAATTGTGAAGTCGACGGTCTTCTGGCGGAAATGCACGAACGCACCAAAACCCTTGGTCACCGTGCCCCACACGAGGTCCGTTCCCACCGCGATGACGGGCTTGGCCAAGCCCAGCAAAATCAGCATCGGGGTCATGACGGCGCCCCCGCCCATTCCGGTCATGCCCACCAGGGCGCCGACGACGAAGCCCAACACTGAAACCCTGAAGTTCATATGATGCCCTACTGCAATTAAGCCGAACCTTGCTTCGCTGCTGTGGCAAATTCACTTACGAGGAAAAGCTGATCTGCAAAAATCGTGTCAACCCACTCTTCAAATTTGGCCGCACCTGCTATTGGATGATGCTGAAGGCAGCCGGCAGGGCACCCTTTCAGCGTCACCCTCGGTGCTTGCTTCCCCTTCCAGCCAGGTCGGCGAGAGAAGTGTGGTCGAGGATTCCCGCCGCCGCGTTTCGAACGTCGAGCAAAACCCGATAAAGAGCGCTGTGCTTTTTGTCCATCTTCACCAGCCGGCGCAGCGCCTCGGCGTCGCCCATCGGCGCCAACGGGCCGTCGATGGTCCGAATGACCTCGCCGAGGAACACCGTGGAAGGCTCGCGCCGCAGCAGGTAGCCACCCTGCGCGCCACGCACGCTTTCCACCAGCCTCGCGGTCTTGAGGTCGAGCAGGATTGCCTCCAGGAACTTTTCCGGGATGCCTTCGGAGGCAGCAATGTCGTGGATTTTGGTTGGGCGCTGCGGGTAGTCTTTCGCCAGCACCGTCAAAGCTTCCAACGCGTAAAGGCCCTTCTTCGAGATCCTCATATTCTTAGGGTGACCCTATGAAGTTAGTAGACTACGCCCGAAACCGGGTGATTGTCAAGCGGGGCTTTGAGTAACTCTACTAAGTTACTAGACAATGGGTGGGGCGCATCTTGGACCGAGACGACGACCTGCCGGGAAAGCGGCCCCGAGGGAAGCCGTGACTCCTTTGCGCCCCGGTCGGCAGCAAAATCCCCTGTTACGCCGGCGCGAAAAAGCATTAGACTCAGCGGTTCCGCGGGGTTGCTGGCATGAACGTCTTGGAATTGACCGTCCTCATTTTTGGGGGTTCGCTGATTGCCGGTTTCCTGGGTGCGCTGACCGGGCTGGGTGGAGGTGTGATCCTCACCCCGCTGCTGACCGTGGCTTTTGGAGTGGACATTCGTTATGCCATCGGCGCCACGCTGGTCTCCGTTATTGCGACTTCATCCGGGGCCGCGGCGGCGTACGTCCGGGAAGGTTTCTCCAATATTCGGATCGGAATGTTTCTTGAAGTCGCGACCACGCTCGGCGCGGTGGCCGGGGCTTCGCTGGCGTTGCGCTTACCCACCAGCGCGATCGCCGTCATATTTGGAATCGTCCTGCTCGGCTCAGCCTTCCTGTCGAGGCGCGGCGGTCGCTGGCAGGAGGCGACCGGTCAGCCTGATCGCCTTGCGGCTTTCTTTCGGATGGATTCCAGTTTTCCAACGTTGGAGGGACCGAAGAGCTATCAGGTTCGCGGCATTCCTGGCGGTTTCAGCCTCATGTTCGTGGCCGGCGTGATCTCTGGCCTGCTGGGCATCGGTTCCGGGGCAATGAAGGTGATTGCCATGGACCAGATGATGCGCATCCCCTTTAAGGTGTCCACCACCACGAGCAACTTTATGATTGGCGTCACAGCCGCAGCGAGCGCTGGCATTTACCTCAAACGAGGGTACGTGGATCCGGGACTGGCCATGCCGGTGATGTTGGGGGTGCTGGCGGGTTCATTCCTGGGGGCGCGTATGTTACCGAAGGCGCAGCCCCGAGCCCTGCGATTGGTCTTCGCCCTTACGGTGGCAGTCCTGGCCGGAGAGATGATCTATCACGGTCTTGCGGGGAAGATCTGACATGACAGAAGTCACGACCCGATGGAGCGACCATCGAACCGAGGCGGTGATCGGCGGCCTGCTGCGAGCGGGCGTGCTGCTGGCCGGGAGCATTGTGCTGCTGGGAGGAATGGTCTATTTGGCCCGCCACGGAACGTCGATTCCTGAATATCACGTCTTTCAGGGCGAGCCTACCGACCTGCGAACGATTTCCGGCATCCTGAGCTACGCCCTCTCGTTCCACGGCCGTGGAATCATCCAACTCGGTTTGCTGATTTTGATTGCGACCCCGGTGGTGCGAGTGGCTTTTTCCGTCGTGGCCTTCGCTCTGGAACGCGACAGGCTCTACGTAGTGGTGACCCTTATCGTTCTCGCGGTTCTGCTGTTCAGTTTCGCAGGAGGTCACTTCTAGTGCCGTTCCAACTTGTTACGCCTATGTATTGCACCTACGTCTTGCGCAAAGACTCCCTGAGTGGCTGAAAGCTGTTTGCCCAAAAAAGTTGGAACGGCACTAGCACAAGGGCGGCAAAGGGGGCAGGGCGCGGAGTTCTGAGACACAAACCCTTGCCATGCTCGCCGCCGCGATAATTCTGCACGCCACTGAGTTCGGTGAGCTTTCATCTTTCGGTTTGGGTTTCCCCCTGCCCTCTGCCTCCTGCATTCTCCCGGCGGCCAACTGCCTTCTGTGTTACACTTCCGGACGCGTTCAATCGTTTGAGTTCTTCCGAACATGGCCCACACCGAAGAGAGCCGGCAAAAACTGAGGGAAATCTGCCGCATTGCCGCTCGCGTGTTCTATGAAAAGGGCTACGACGGTGCCTCGATGCAGGAAATTTCGAGCGCCGTCGGGCTCACCAAAGCCGGGCTATATCATCACATCGAGAGCAAAGACCATCTCCTGTATGAAATCATGAACTACGGGATGGACATTCTCCAGGAAGCGGTCCTGGACAAGGTGAAGCCCATCGCCGATCCGCTCGAGAAGCTGCGACAGACGATTATCGGTCACATCGATTTGATCGTGCGCGCGCGAGACCTGGAAATCACTGTCATCCTGCACGAAAATCGGTCGCTCAAAGGAGTGTTGCGGAAAAAGATCAACGCGCGCAAGCGAGACTACATCCGCTATCTCGAAGAGCTGATCGCAGCGGTTCAGGAACAGAAAGGCGGCAAGCCGCTGATCGCGCCGCGGGTCGCCGCGTTCGCTTTGCTCGGCATGATCAACTGGCTCTATCAATGGTACCGGCCGGAAGGCGCCATCAAACAAGACGAAATCGCGGCGCGCTACGCCGATTTCTTTTTCCGCGGCCTGCTGGGAGCGCCGTGAGGAAAACAAGCGTATGGCCGAGATGACAGTCGCGTTCCAAGGCGAGCGCGGGTCGTTCAGCGAAGAGGCAGCCTACAAACTCCTGGGACGCCGGATTCACGTTCTTCCGCAGGAGACCTTTGCGGCCACCTTCGAGAGCGTGGCGTGCGGAACGGCGCGGCATTGCCTGGTCCCAATTGAGAATACGCTGGCCGGGTCGGTCTACGAAAATTATGATCTTCTGCTCGAGAAACACCTTCGCATCGTCGCGGAAGTCAATCTGCGCGTGGTGCACAATCTGATTGCGTTTTCCGGCACGACGCTCAGGAATGTTCGCCAGGTTTACTCGCACCCCGTGGCGCTCGCGCAGTGCAGCCGGTTTTTCACAAGCAGTCCCAGGATTGAGAAAATTCCCTTTTACGACACTGCCGGGAGCGTGAAGATGCTGGCTGAGAGAAGAATCCCCGGCGGCGCGGCCATCGCCAGCAGCGCGGCGGCCGAGGTTTATCACGCGCGAATCCTCAAGAGGCATCTCGAAGACCATCGGCAGAACTTCACACGCTTTTTGTTGCTCTCCAAAACCGGCCGCGTGCCGCGCGGCGCGAATAAGGTCTCCATCGTCTTTTCGACTCGCAATGTCCCCGGGGCGCTTTTCAAATGCCTGAGCGTTTTTGCCCTGCGCGATATCGATCTAGCCAAAATGGAATCGCGCCCGCTGCGGGGCCGCCCGTTTGAATATTTCTTTTATTTGGATTTCCTCGGCAACATCAAAGAAGACCGTTGCGCCAAAGCGCTCGCTCACCTGGCGGAGGTGACCAATTTCCTGCGGGTGCTGGGGTGTTACAAGAAGGCGGAAAAGTAAAAACGTCATTCGTCCTTTGTCATTTGTCCTTGGTCCCTGGCGCAAGGCTGTAAGCGGTCTGCAACGGCTACACCCCACCAACCACTGCTGGCGCCGGTAACCTGAATCGCCCGTCAATTGGCGCAGTGACAAAGGACCAAGGACGAAGGACAAAGGACGTCCTTTGAGTTTATTTCGCAAATTGAAGAACACCGAAACGTTCTGGCACGTGAAAAGTTTTCCCTTCCGGAATCGTGCTCCACGACATAAAACGGCGATGAGAATTGTCGCCTGGCCCGTCGGCGCGAAAGAAATTCACCCGCCACTCGGTGCCGGCCTTGGGCGCCGCCGCGCTCATCGAGCTGATGGGAATGCGCATCTCGCAAGTCCACACGTGGTTCTTTGAATCGATCCGCGTAGCGTGTTCAAAGTGAGAGTCCCATGCGGCATCGTTAAATGGCGTCTTCGTCTTGTCAATCTCCAGGTCGATCCATTGATTGTTGGGCGCGACCTCAAACTCGTAGTAATGGGGCACGCGTTCGGGCTGAGGATTGAGGAATACTTCCGCGACGTCGCGATTCCAGAGTTCCCACCGCTCTTTGGTTGCGTCTTCGCCTTCGTAGACGTTCAGCGTTGAGTATTTGCATTCGAAGGCGAAATAGATGTGGGTGGCAGTCCAACGAGACGCGACGCGCGTTGCCGCTTCCGGATAATGGCGGGTGCCCATCATATCGTGATCGAACTCGGCCCAACTCGCCTTTTTCCACGCCGCTTTGTTCAAGTCGCCATCGGGAGAAAAATCCTGAGACAAAGATTTTGAGGTGATCGTGATGTTACTGGTGTAAGTCATCTGGGGATCCATGGTCTGATTCTGCGCTGCGAGTGTGCTCGTGACGGCGAGCAACCCGGCAATCTGAAACAGCCAGTGCGTGGAATAGGGATTCAAGTGGCGAGCCCTCGTTTCCGCATTGCCGCAAAATCCTGTCCGAAATGGGGCGGCGTGTCAAGCGGTCGCGTGCCGCACCTTGCCGCGAGAATCCAGTGGAGATAAACTGAACTTCTTAGGAACAAAAGATGATACGAAAGACTGCGAACTCAGCAAGCCATATCATTCTGGCCTTTCTCATCCCCTTGAGTCTCTCCGCTTGGGGCGGCGCGCGTCCGCCCCAGGCCAAAGAGGAAATCGAGGAAATCAATACCGAGTTCCACTTTGTAGGCCCCGATGACACGCTCCTGATTCACGAAGAAGAAGGAAGGCTCAAGGGCCAGATCGACGTGTTTCAGGGTGAAGAAGAGTCAGACACTGTGCTGACCTATCTCATCACCATCGGCACGCGCAAGAACGATCACGTCGAAATCAAAACCGGCACGATTCACCGAAGGTATTACCGGTTTTCCGGGACCGTGGAGCGCGGCTCAGGCCACAAGGAGAAAGACGCCGACTATCTCCGCCTAGTCGGCGATCTGGAGATCATCACGGTGAACGGCGACACAGGCCAGGAAAGCGTGGTGAAAAAGCACGTGATCTTCAAGAGTCTGTCCGCAAGTGAAATGGCGGACCAATGAGCCAGTGAGTGTTCCCCCACCCGCCGAGCGAAGCGGTCAGCAGTCCGAGGTTGGCGGCTACCATACTTCCAACTGAACTCTTCGGTATGCGTTGATCAATTCAAAGTCGGCACGGTCGGAAGCGATCAGCCGGGCGCCGTGAGACCGCGCGGTGAGCGCGATGAGCACGTCGAAATGCAGGTCGCGCAGCTTGTCCGGCGAGAAACCCTTATCCGCAGAAATTTGCCGAAGGATGTGCCCCGACTCCAGCCAATTTTTTTCTGTGGGGGTCAGGATGGGATGGTTCCTCTCCAGTGCCTCCAGGAATTCCCGTTCTGCCGGCTTGGTAGCGCCACGCCACAACTCCGCCAGAACCACGGAAGACGTGCGGATGAGACCCGTCAACGATTCGATTCGCTGCTGATGACATCCGGTGCGCAGATGGTCGATGAACACCGAGGTGTCGAAGATGACGAGGTTACTCACCGTGACCTGCGAACGCAAGCTTTGCCGCATGCTTCGCCATCAACCTCTTGAATCGTTTCAGAGCGACAATCTCCCGCAGCGCCACATGAACCGCCTCGGTCCGGGATTTCACCCTAAGAACCTTCGCGGCCTCGTCTGCCAACTGGGTGTCCAGTCTTATCGATGTCAATGTCGCAGCCATGCGTTTGACCTCAATCTTTGTATGTATACTCTAGCTGGATCGTAGATACATGTCAACGGGCTCTGTGTGCTCCGCTGTGCCGCTGTTCTTCGGCATGAGCGACGCTTGCCCCTGCTCCATCTTCCGCCGCAACCTTGCCAAGCGATGCGAAAACCGCTCGAAATCGCGCGACGCAGGGGTGTGGCTGGATTCCATTCCGGCCTCTGAGGAGCGGAGGAATTCCAAAGCTTTTTCCGCGAATGCGAATGCCTGCTTCGCGTCGCGCACTCGATGCTCATAGTAGATAGCGAGCTCTTCGAAAGCGCGGAGGGCAAAGGGTGTCTTGCGGCGCGCCACTTCCAGCCAGAGCTTGACGGCGAGCTCGTGCTCGCGCCGGCGTTTGTACTGGGCCGCGAGCTGCCACAGCGCCTGCGTCTCAATCGTTTCAGGCAATCCGGCTTCGAGCGCCCGCCGGCAGATGGAGAGGGAAAGCTCCTCGGAGCCTGAGCGCTCGAAAATCCGGCTCAAGCTGAAGAGGTCGAGGCTGGGGATCGCGGCCGGAGCGGCCGCGTGCGCTTCATTGCTGCCAGTCGCAGAATGTGTGGCAATCACGCCCGCCATTTCCACGGTCAGCGCGGCGAGGGAAATGATGTCGAGGGCGTTGTGATAGAAGACCGGCTGGAGACCGCGGGCATCTCCGGTGCGCAAGTAATCAAAGTATATTCCGGGAATCTCCGAGCCGTCGACGTCGCCCTGGCGGCGGATGCCGAGCAGTTCATTTTCCAGGTTCTTGAGGGCGCAGCTCTCCAGGCGCAGCTTCCACATTCGCCGCGCCGGATGCAACAGATCCAAATGGACGAGGCGCGCCAAGGGCGATCCGAGGCGCGCCAGAGCATAACGCGTTTCGAGCAAAGGGACATCAAAGGTCTTGCCATTAAAGGTGACCAGGCCCTGGTAGCTTTCGAGCACGTCGGCCAGGGCGGCGAGCATGGCCTTCTCTTCGGGATAATCGCGCAGAAAAAACTGGCGCACCACAAACTGCGAGCCCTCGACTGCGCCGATGCCGATCAGAAACGCGCAGGTGCCCGTGCCACCGGCGAGGCCGGTGGTTTCAGTGTCAAGGAACATCAGGCGCGAGGGTTCGGGCAGCGCGGTGTTTCCCAGGAAGAGGCTAAGAGAGTTCAGGTCGGCGGTCGAGAAGTCACCGATCCGCAGCTTGCCGTACGGTCTTCCAAACGGAAGCGCTTGGCGCGTCAAAAAAAACTCGCCGCAATCGTTCCGCTCAACCTTGCCGTCAACGTAGGCCTCGATGCCCTGGGCAGCGCGATGGGCCGGCAACGGTACGCGTCCGTCAAGTGCGGCCGCGACTTTGCCGCCCTCGTCATCGTGCAGGCCAATTCGAGACACGCCATGGCGTGCCCCTACGCGACGCAAGTGCTCAAGCTGCCGCTCGAGCTCGGCGTCGCGCGCGCTTTTCTCCGCTGCTTTCTTAAGCTGCCGGAGTTTTTCTTCGAGGTTCATGAGACGAGGAGTTGGTCAGTGCATCAGTATGTCAGTTTGTCAGGGAGTGCCGCGGAGAGCGGCAGACGACGACTGACGCACTGACGAACTGACACCCTGACGAACCCTTATTGCCCTCCGCCGGCTCGCGCTGCTCCGCCCTTCAATTCGATCACATCGCCGGCGAACAGCGTATTGGCGCCTTTTTCCAGCGCCAGTTTGTTGAACGCCGTGACATCGGTTTTCAGGAAGTCGTTAAGAGCCTGCAAGTGCGTTTCGAGTTCCTTCCTGACTTCTGCCATCTCGTCCAGCGCCAGTTGATTGGGCGGCTGATCATAGGCCCAATTCACGCTCCGCATCAGCCCCGTCAGGCGGTCGTGAAAGCGAGCCAGATAATGGATGGAGTCTTCGCCGGCCGGCTGGACGTCGGTGTTGTAGATGTCGGTCTCGAGTTTTCGGAGCTTTCGGTCGAGGCTGCGGGCCTGCTCGAGCACAGGGCGAAAGGAAACCGGAACTGCCTCCTCGCCGGTCTCATTGCTCTCGCCGCTGGCGCGAAGAAGTTTTTCCAAAGCACCAACCTGCGCGTGGATGCTCTCCATGCGGTTCAGCGCTCGATTCAGCGTGGAGATCTCGTCGCGCGCTTCGAGCGCCGCTCTGGTCTGCGCCTCGAAGACAGCCTTATCAACGTGGAAGCGCGGATCCGCTTCGACCTCCGCGGTCTGCGACTGGCTCTGTCCGTTCACCGCGACCGTCACTTTGTACGTGCCGGGCGCAACGCCCGGGCCCGCATTGCGATTGAAGAAAGGATTTTCCTCCTCTTGCGATGGGCCGGGCAGGAAGTTGAGCCGGGGCGGACCCTCGTAGTCCATCCTCCAGACCACTCGGTTGAAACCTTGTTTGCCTGGCCCGTGCAGGATGTTCACCTGATTGCCGCTGGCATCAGTGATCGTGATCTTCACCGGTCCCTGCCCGGGGCCTTGTCCCATTCCCGGGCCTCTTCCGGGGCCGCGGCCCTGTTGCTCCTCGGCACTGGCCTCGGAGCCTTCGCGCCTCCCCTGCGGGCCGGCGGCATTCGCCTTGATTTCGGACTTCAGGTAGTAATCAACGGCAACTCCTTCGGGCGGATTGGGAGTCACGAATCCACCCGATGCGAAACCGTGCTTGTTCCACGGGTGCCAGCGCGTGCCGGGCAGAGCGCTGAACAAGTGGAAGTTCTCGGCCGCGATTTGCGGTGTCAGCTCCTCGAGCGGCGTGATGTTATCGAGCACGAACAAGCCTCGGCCATGAGTTGCCACCACAAGGTCGTGCGTGCTCTTGATGAATTTCAAGTCGTAGATCGGCACTGTCGGAAAATCGCTCTTGAGCGGCTTCCATTCTTCGCCGTCGTTCATGGAATAAAACAGCCCTGTGTCGGTCCCGACCACCAGGAATCCGCGCTTGTTCGGATCTTCGCGAACCACGCGAGCCGGTTGATCGTCAGGCAGGCCTTTGGAAACGGCTGTCCAGGTTTTTCCGAAATCGTGAGTCTTGAAAACGTAGGGATGATTGTTGTCGGTCTCGTGGAAGTCGACGGCCCCGTAGCCCGTGTCGGCGCTGAAGGGTCCGGCTTCGATCTGCTGCACGCGTCCCCATTCGGGTAAATTGGGAATGTTGGGGGTGACGTTGGTCCAGTGCTTGCCTCCGTCGCGTGTGACCTGCACCAGGCCGTCATCGGTGCCAACCCAAATCACGTTGGGATCGACGGGCGAAATGGACATCGAGAGGATCGTGTCGTAGGTCTCCGCCCCGCTCAGGTCGTACTCGATCGGCCCGCCCGTGAGCGTCTGTTTGCTTTTGTCGTTGCGAGTCAGGTCGGGGCTGATCGGTTCGAAGTGAGTGCCGCCATCCGCAGATCTGAAGAGCACGTTGGCGCCCAAATAGAGTTCGTTAGGATCGGTGCGCGAAACCGCGATGGGTGACGTCCAGTTGAATCGATACTTGAGGTCGGAGGCGGCCAGGTCTTCCACGCCCGGAATGTATGGCCGAATGCGCCGCGCCAGACCCGTTTGGCTGTCTAATTGAGAAATACTGCCGTTCTGCGAGTCGACATAAATCAAGTTGGACGCGCCGGGGGCGGGCACCGCATACTCGCCGTCGCCGCCGGTTACGGTATACCAGTCAAAGCCGGTGATTCCCCCGCGCCCGAGGCTGTTGGAAGGCCCACACCAGGCATTGTTGTCCTGCAAGCCACCGCAGAGCGTGTAGGGCGTGTGATCGTCGGCGGCCACCATGTAAAACTGCTCGATGGGCAGATTGTCCAGATAGCGCCAATGCTCGCCGGCATCTCCGCTGATGTAAACCCCGCCGTCGTTGCCATTGATGATGCGGTCCGGATTCTGCGGGTCAATCCACAGCGCGTGGTGATCGGAGTGAACGCCGCGGCTGATGGGATGCGCTGTCTTTCCGCCGTCCGTCGACTCGGAGATAACGAGCGACAAGAAGTAGAGCTTTTCATCGTTGTTCGGCGCCACAGCCATGCGGGTGAAATAGAAGCCGCGAACGGTGAGCATGTGGTTGTCACTCACTTGAGTCCAATGGTCACCGAGGTCGTGCGAATCCCACAGCCGGCCTTTCTTGGCTTCGATGAGCGCGTAAACGTGATTAGGATTGCTGGGCGCGGCAGCCAACCCGATGCGGCCGAGCGGCGCTTCGGGCAATCCTTCGGTCAGTTTTTTCCAGGTGCTTCCGCCATCGGTGGAGCGGTAAACGCCGCTTCCCGGGCCTCCGCTCACGAGCATCCACGGAAAGCGTTGTGCTTGCCACATGCCCGCGAATAACACCATCGGATTTCCGGGAACCATGATGAGATCGCACGCGCCCGTTTTGTCGTCAACGTAGAGGACCTTTTGCCAGGTCTTGCCGCCGTCGGTGGTTCGATAAATGCCACGATCGGCATTCGGCGCCCAGGCGTGTCCCAACGCCGCGACATAGACGATGTCCGGATTCGTGGGGTGGACGATCACGGCGGAGATTTGGCCAACGTCGCCGAGTCCCATGAATGTCCAACTGGCGCCGGCGTCGGGAGAGAAATAAACGCCGTGCCCGGTGACCACGTCATTGCGAATCTTCGATTCGCCAGTGCCGACCCAAACGAGGTTGGGATTGGAAGGCGCGAGGGCAACGGCACCGATGGAAGCTACAGGTTCCTTTTCAAAGATGGGTTTCCAGGAGAGCCCACCATCGACGGTCTTGAACACTCCTCCCGCCGCCGCGCCGACATAGTAAATGTTGGGCTGGCCCGGAATGCCCACCACTGACGTCACGCGACCGCCACCGACCGCAGGACCGAGATTGCGAAACTTGATGTTCTCCAAAATGTCGTGAGTCTTTTCCTCGGTTGTGGATGTGGATGGCGTGTCTGCCGCCTTCGCACTGGCGAACGTGGCGAGAAGCGCTGCCAACAGAAATGCGGTGCATCCGGTCCATCTCGTTAATCTCGTGATCATTTGAATTTCCTCCGGAAATCAAATCTTCTGTCCCTGGTCCCTTGTCATTAGTCCTTGGCCAGTGGCTTCGCTTCGCGCCTGCCACCGGCGATGGACAACTGACAAGGGACTAAGGACGAGTGACGAATGACAAAGGACGTTCTATCCGCTGACGACTGCCAATCTCTGCAAAATCGCTAAGGCCACTTCTTTCCCTTTTTCGCCCACTTCTCCCGGAGGGCCAACGCAAGAAGGGCAGCCCGCCAGGCAGGGGCAATTCTCAATCAATCGCTTCGTGTTCGCAAGCAAGTTGCCGCAAAGACGGAAAAGGGGCTCACTGAAGCCCACGCCCCCAGGATACTTGTCATACAGGTAGACGTTTGGCTCGAAAATGGGGTTTCGCGATTTTAGAGTTTGGATTTTAGATTTTGGATTTTGAAAACGTCCTTCGTCACTGGTCCTCTGTCCTTCGTCTGCCGCTGGACCAGATTTTGAATTCTGGATTTTGAATTCGGACTGATCTTCTCCTGTCTCCTGACTCCTGGCTCCTGACTCCTGCCTTTCGATTTCTGCATTCTGCCTTCCGCTTTCTGCCTTCTGTTCTTCGTTCTCGCCAACCGCCACCCCCAGGTCCCGTGCATCACACATCAAAAGCAGCGTGGCGATGGCTTGCATCGCATTGCCCAAGCCATTCACGCCGTCCAGCCGTTCGATCCCGGTATAGGGCAGTGATTCGAGCATCTCGCGAGCGAGCGAAAGCCAGAAGGCAGTCGTGTGCATTTCCTGCTCGGGCAAGGAAAGCTGGCCCGAGCCCACGTTTTCCATCGTGCCAAACTTGATCTTCTTCCAGCCCACGACCTGGGTGTTCACTTGCACTTCGCCATGGTTCTTGCTTGCGATTTTGGATTTTAGATTTTGGATTTTGGATTGAGCGCTAGGCTCGATGTTCGCGGGGGCTTCCTGGGTTTTGCATTTTGAATTTTCAATTTTGCATTCTGGCTCCTGACTCCTCAGTTCTGCCGAATCGAACGTCTCCAGCACCTTGATCTTCGTGTAGGAGATCGCATCGGTAAAATACTCCGATTCCACTTGGTGGACGTAGGCTTTGCGATCGTCGTAATCGAGGCGCTCGACGTGGTACTGCTGGCCGTCCTGGATGTAAATGGCTTTCTCGTGCACGGTGGTCAGCGCGCTCGTGAAATCGACTTCGCCAATGACGCGCGGCTCCGCGGTGGTATCGACGATGACAAAATTATCCGAGGAAACGGACCGCAGACTGATGGCGTCCGCCGGATAGCTTTCGGAAATCCAGTGCCAGCCGTCGCTCGACCGGTGGAGGAAGTGCAATTCCTCCAGGTGCTGGCAGAGGCGTTTGAGGTCAAGCGAGCCAAACTTTTCGTCGTCGCGCAGCGGTAATTCGAAAGCCGCGCACTTCAGATGGTTGAGGAGAATCTGCAGATTGTCGGGATTCACATAAGCGTGTTCGGGCGAATGGCCGAAGAAAAAGTCCGGGTTCTGCACCATGAATTGATCGAGCGGGGCGCTGGAGGCGACCATTACGGCTGCGGACCCGTCCTGCCGGCGGCCGGCGCGGCCGGCGCGCTGCCACGTTGAAGCAATGGTGCCGGGATAGCCCGCGAGCACAGCGACGTCGAGCGAACCAATGTCAATGCCGAGTTCGAGGGCATTCGTCGCCACCACGCCGAGCAACCGGCCTTCGCGCAGATCACGCTCAATCTCGCGGCGCTCGAGCGGCAGATAGCCGCCTCGATAGCCCCTCACCACTTCCGGGCCTGCCGGGCCGCGGGCGAAATCCTCTTTGAGATAGGTCACCAGAATTTCAGTAGCCAGCCGACTGTTGGCGAAGACAATCGTTTCAAGGCCTCGATTGAGGAAAGTCCTCGCCACGCGCCGCGTCTCACTGAGATAGGATCGACGGATGCCAAGCTGCGGATTGACGACTGGCGGATTGTAAAAGACGAAATACTTCTCTCCTGACGGCGCACCGTTCTCATCGATGAGCGCCACATCCTCTTCGAGGATTCGCGCTGCCAGCTCTGCCGGGTTGGCAATAGTGGCCGAGGCACAGATGAATTGCGGATGGCTGCCGTAAAACGCCGCGATGCGCTTCAACCGCCGCAGGACATTCGCGAGATGGCTGCCGAAGACCCCCCGGTAATAGTGCAGTTCGTCAATCACCACGTAGCGCAGGTTCTGGAACACGCGCTCCCACTTCGTGTGGTGCGGCAGGATGCCAGCGTGCAGCATGTCCGGGTTGGTGATCACCAGGTTGGCGCGAGAACGGATGGCCTTGCGCGCGTCCTGCGGTGTGTCGCCGTCGTAGGTGAAGGTGCGGACCTGGTCGCCAAGATTTTCGGTCCAACGATTCAACTCCACCAGTTGATCCTGCGAGAGCGCTTTGGTGGGAAAAAGATAAAGAGCTCGCGTCTCGGGGTTTTCAACCAGCGCGCTCAAAATGGGCAGGTTGTAGCAAAGGGTTTTCCCTGATGCGGTAGGCGTGACCACGACAATATTCTGACCTTGGCTCGCCTTCTCGACCGCAATCGCTTGGTGCGAAAAGAGGCTTTCGATGCCCCGAGCTTTCAGACTTTCCACGAGACGTAGCGGTACAGATTCGGGAAATGGCGCGAGGCGCGCGGGCCGAGCCGGAAAATGCTTTATGGCCGTGACGCCGCCGCGCGCGGCCAGGGATACGGCACCCCGGCCTCTTCCGAGATGTTCCCGTATTTCCTCCAGTGCGCCTTGAACGGTGGCAAGCGTGCCACCCGAGAGACTTGCCAAATTCGCGTCCACAGTGTCCTGCTCCTTTGCTGCTATTCGCTTTTTATTCGCCACGACTCGATAACCCTATCACAGCCCCCTGCGCAAGCGAAAGAAGATTTTCTTGATTGAACCGCGCTAAGAACAAAATGGGTTGCTCCCAAGCCATTCGCGTGGCGGCGATCAAACCCCGCCGCAGGGACTTGAGGAAGAGATCCGCGGATTACCGATCGAAGGAGTCAGAAAGAACATTCTGTAACGATAAAATAACTAGGCTACTTAATTAGCCCTAAGGGCAACGATTGGGAAAAAACGGAAAACATCTTCCACTCTGAAATCCACCTTTTAAGTGCCGGTGTAAGAGATTTGCACACATAGTTTCAATCGTTTGCACCCCCTTCCGCGGAATTGGCCCGCGGCGTGCTTCACAAGAGTGCGAGTTCCAATTCATAGGAGAAAAAGCTCATGAAGCGTCTGTTTATCATTCCGGCTTTCGCTGCGACGATCCTCTTCGGACTCGCGGCGAGCGCGCTTGCCGACCCGGCGGAAGTGACTTTCACAGGTGTGAACGGAGCGAGTCAGGGTGGTTTTTACACGAGTCCTTATTACGGCTTTGTCGACGAGCAGAACGGACACAAGATCAGTGTGGACCTTTTTTGTGATGACTTCTTGCATGAAATGTACTTCGGCGAAAGCTGGAGTGCGAACCTGTTCACCTTCGAAGATCTCAGCCAGGTTCGGTTCCCTGGCCTGACCACTGGGCAGACCCTCGAGCGTTACAGCGAGATGGCCTGGTTGGCTGAGCAAATCTCTAATGACCCGGCCCAAGCCGGCGACATAAATTTTGCCCTCTGGGCCATTCCGGACCCGGCTGTAACTCAACAGGCAGGGTTCACATCGGGCTCCGCACACTGGCTGGCGCTGGCAGAAAGCCAGACGTACAAGCCAGGTGAATTCTGGAAGTTCGAAATCCTTACGCCTGTCAGTTCTGCGGCCAGCTCGGCCCAGGAGATGTTCATCGAAAGACCGACTCCGGAGCCGACTTCCCTCGCTCTTTTTGGAACGGGCCTGCTAGGCTTAGGGGCCATTGTCCGCAAATGGAGGAAATAACCGACTCACTTCACTGATACTCGCGACTACAAAGAGCCGGGCAGAGATGCCCGGCTTTTTGTTTCTGCAGCGAGCCGTCTGTCTCGCCGGTTCGCCGAGAAAAGCTGGAACGGCGCTAGGGCACGGAGCGGTACTTGGGTTCGGCGCGGACTTTCGCGTCGCTCGCGAAGCTCCCCACTCTCTCCACGATTCCATCTACGTCGAGACCATACTTGGCGTGAAGCAGATTGGGCGCGCCATGTGGGATGATGCGGTCAGGCACGGCGATGCGCAGGATGCTGGCCGGAATCCTGCGGTCGTGGAGCAAGGCGGCGACATTGGCGCCAAACCCTCCCGCGTCGGTGCCTTCCTCGGCCGTCACCAGAAATTGTTTTTCCGCCGCCAGCACGCAGAAGAGTTCTTCGTCGAGCGGCTTGGCAAACCGCGCGTTGATGACCGTGGCATGAATGCCGAGAGCCTCGAGCCGAGTGGCGGCTTCCAGGCAAGGGTAGACCATGCTGCCCAGCGCCAGGATGGCAATGTCTTCTCCTTCCCGGAGAATTTCGCTCTTGCCGATCTCGAGCCGCTTAAAGCCGCGATCGAGCGGGACGCCAATGCCGTTGCCGCGGGGATAGCGCAGCGCCACGGGGCCGTCATGCGAGATCGCAGTGAAGAGCATGTGACGCAACTCATCTTCGTCTTTGGGCGCCATCAGCACCATGCCAGGCGCCGCCGGCAGATAGACGAGATCGTAGAGTCCGTGATGGGTGGGGCCGTCCGCGCCCACGATCCCTCCGCGATCGAGAGCAAAAGTGACGGGCGCGTGCATCAGGCAAACGTCGTGGATCACCTGGTCGTAGGCTCGCTGCAAGAAGGTGGAATAAATCGCCACCACCGGGCGCATCCCTTCGCAGGCCAGGCCACAGGCGAAGGTGACGGCGTGCTGCTCGGCGATCCCGACGTCAAAGAACCGGTCGGGAAAGCGCTTGGCAAACTCGTCGAGGCCCGTGCCCTCAGACATCGCCGCCGTGATGCCCACCACGCGCGAATCTCTTTCCGCCAGGTCGCACATCGCTTTTCCAAAGACGGTTGTGTAGCTCGGCGCTTGAGCGGGCGCTTTATGGAAAGCACCCGTCGAGATGTCGAACTGCGTGACGCCATGGAATTTGATGGGAAGTTTTTCGGCGTGCGGATAGCCCTTGCCCTTTTGGGTCACAATGTGCAACAACGTCGGCGTGGGGTTGTCTTTCACCTTGGTGATGGCATTCAGCAACTCCTCGATGTTGTGGCCATTCACGGGGCCGACGTAATCGAATCCCAACTCTTCGAACACCAGTCCGGGAATCAGCACCGTCTTGGCGGAGTCGACCAGCTCTTTGGACAGTTTGAGCAATCGAGGGCCAAGCCGCGGTACGGCCAGAATCATTTTTTCTATTTCCTGGGTCAGGTGGTGGTACGACTGCCCGTGGACGATGCGATTCAAGTAGCCGGCGATGGCGCCGACGTTGGGCGAGATGGACATCTCATTGTCGTTCAAGATGACCAGGACTTTTTTCTTGAGCGTGCCGAGGTTGTTGATGCCCTCCAGCTCCATCCCCACGGTCAAGCCAGCGTCTCCCACCACGGCGACCACGTAGAAATCGTCGCCTTTCAGGTCGCGGGCTACGGCCATGCCCAGCGCGCCGGAAATGGCTGTGCCGGCGTGCGCCACGTTGAAAGTGTCGTAAGGGCTTTCGTCGCGCACCGGGAATCCGGAGATGCCGCCGTATTGGCGAATGGTGGGCAGGCGATCGCGCCGCCCGGTCAACACCTTGTGGCCGTAAGCCTGGTGGCCAACGTCCCAGACGATCTTGTCTTTGGGTGTGTCAAAGATGTAGTGAAGCGCCAGAGTCAATTCCACCGCGCCCAGGCTGGAAGCGAGGTGGCCGCCCACCTTCGAGACCACGGTGATGAGATAGTCGCGCAACTCTTCGGCCACCTTGGGCAAATCTTGGCGCGGAATTCTTTTCAGGTCCGCCGGCGAATCGATCTTGTTGAGGTACTGATATTTCATTATGACTTCCTCGCGATCAGGTAGACGGCGATGTCCGAGAGCCGTAGGGCGCGCTTGCCAAAAGGTTCGAGGGCCGCGCTAGCCTCTCGAACTAGCCGCCTCGCCACTCGCCACGACTCCTCCACCCCGTGAAGCGCCGGATAAGTCAGCTTTTGCTGCTTGGGGTCCTTGCCCGCCGTTTTACCCAGCGATTCTTTCGAGCCGAGCACGTCCAGCAGGTCATCGGCGATCTGAAACGCCATTCCCGCCTTCTCTCCATAGGTGGTGATGAGATCCAGTCCCGCTTCCGCCGCACCCGCCTGAATGGCGCCGGAGCGCACAGCGGCGCGGATGAAGGCCGCCGTCTTCGCGGAATGGATGTATTCGAGGGTGGCGTTGTCCGAAGTCTTTCCCATCGATTCCAAGTCCACCACTTGCCCGCCCACCATTCCTGCCTGGGTCCCGATGGCGTGCGCGAGTTCGTGGATGATGCGCAGCTTCCGGGATTCCTCGAGGCCGCGGGCGGGAGCCGCCCCGGGCGCGGAAAGCACCTCAAATGCCAGAGTCATCAGCGCGTCGCCAGCCAGGATGGCGAGGGCTTCGCCAAAAACCGTGTGGCATGTCGGCTTGCCGCGGCGCAAGTCGTCATTATCCAGCGCCGGCAGGTCATCGTGAATCAACGAATAGGTGTGGATCAACTCGAGCGCGCCGCCCAGCCGCAATAGGCTCTCCTCATCGCCGCCAAACAGCCGTCCCGCCTCGATGCAGAGGATCGGCCGGAGCCGTTTGCCTCCTGCAAACAGCGAGTGGCGCATCGCCTTGTGGATGGACGGAGGGTAACTCTCGGCCGACGGCACCAGCCGCTCGAGTTCTTCGTCCACGCGCGCGCGCTGCTCGTCCAGGTATTGCTGAATCGTGAAAACGGTCACGGTGCTTAAGAAGTCTCCGAGGTTTCAGGCTCAAACGGTTCGGCTGAGATCTTGCCGCCCGCTTTTTTCATCAGGATTTCAACGCGTCCTTGTGCTTCGTCCAACTGTTTCTGGCAAACTTCGGAGAGCTTCATGCCCTCTTCATAGAGCTGGATGGCTTTTTCCAGCGGCAAGTCGGCGTCTTCGAGCTGCTGAACGATGGAATCCAGACGCTCCAAGTTCTTCTCGAACGAGTCGGGCTTATTCACTTTTGCAGTTTCGGCCATATTCAGCTCTAAGAGTTAAATGGTAACGCGTGAAAGTTGCGCGACGCTGCTCCAGCTCAAAAAATGGCTTCGTTCTTGGGTTCGTTCCAGATCGACTTCCTTTCTTTTCAACAACATGGTGGCTTCGAACCTCATTTTTTAACATATTTTGTCTCAGCCTTCGCCGTTACGAGACTCGTTATCGACCCGAGGCCTTCGCCGTTTGGTTGAGCACTTGCGCAACTTCGACCGCCATCGCGTATCTCCCGAACGGTGCCGCAATCTGGACCCCTTGCACCAGGTCGCGAATGGCGAGCAGCGTTTCCTGCGCGATCTTCACGCCCTCGGCGCGCGCCAAGTCGCCAGTGTCGGCGGTGCGCATGCGCTCCATAATCGCCGGCGGAATCGTGATCCCCGGAACCTCGTTATTCAAAAACTCAGCGTGGCGGAAGCTGGTGAGCGGCCACAGGCTCGCGATGATGGGAAAGCGTCCGCCGGTAATCGGCTCGATGTGCCGGAGGAACGCCTCTAATTTTGCCACGTCAAACACCGGCAGCGTGAGCGCAAAATTCGCTCCGGCTTCAACCTTATATTGGAAGCGGCGGAGCGCCTTGTCCATGGTCAGCGTTTCGGGATTCGCGCCCACGCCGATCAAGTAACTGGTTTGCGCGCCCAACGGATTGCCGCTGGCGTCCAGCCCGCGATTCAGATTGTTCAGCACATTCACCAACCCGATGGCGTCCACCTCGGGCACAGTTGCTTCGGCGTTGGGCGAGAACTGGGTGGTATCGCTGGTGAGCGCCAGCACGTTTCGGATGCCCAGGGCGTGCGCGCCGAGCAGATCGGATTGGATGGCCAGCACGGTTCGGTCCCGCGTGCTGAAATAGAGCACCGCCTCCACGCCCACGCGCTGCTGGAGGAGAGCGGCCAGGGTGAGGGCGCTCATCCTCGCTGTGGCGCCCGCGCCGTCAGTGATGTTGACGGCTTCCACGCCATGCTCCAAGACGTATCGCGCCCCTTCGATTTCCCGGGCCGGGTCGCAGCCCCTGGGCGGAACGATCTCCACCAGAACGGGAAACTCCCCGCGCACCAGTTTTTCGCCCAGCTTCGAGCGCTTTTCTATCGGCAGTGGATTGAGCGCACGCAGATGCTTGGCCGGCGACTCCACTGCGAGGCGCGCCCCGGTCGGGCTGAGCGATTTCACCGCGGCTTTGATGGCCCGGATGTGTTCGGGAGTCGTCCCGCAGCATCCACCCACCAGGCGCGCGCCGGTCTCGATAAACCGCCGCGCGTAACTGGCCATGTATTCCGGCGAGCAGAGATAAAAGTTTCGGCCCTCGACGGTGCGCGGCAATCCGGCATTGGGCAGGGCGGAAAGCGTCTTGGTGGTGACGCGCGCCATCCGTTCCAGCGTCTCGAGAACGATGGCGGGGCCCATGCTGCAATTGAGTCCGATCACGTCCGCGCCCCATTCGTCGAGTTGCAGCGCGAAATCTTCCGGCGGAGTCCCGCTGGGCGTCGAGCCGTCCTCGCGAATGGTCATTTGGACCGCCACCGGCAGCTTTGACGCCTCACGCGCCGCCAGCAGCGCCTGATGGGCTTCCTCGAGGTCGCTCATCGTTTCCACCATGATCAGGTCAACGCCACCTTCCACCAGCGCCGCGATCTGCTCGCCAAAGGCTTCGCGTGCCTCGTCGAGCGAGGTCGGCCCCAGCGGCTCAATGTGGATGCCCAGCGGCCCCACCGCGCCGGCCACGTAGAGGTCATCGCCGGCCACTTCCCGTGCCAGCCGCGCCCCGGCCAGGTTGATCTCGCGCACCTTGTCCGCCAAGCCCGGTTTTTCCAGACGATAGCGGTTGGCGCCAAAGGTGTTGGTTTCCAGCACCTCCGCCCCGGCTTTCACGTAACCAAGGTGTACGTCCTTCACCACCTGCGGCAAGGTGACGTTCAGCTCATCGTAGCAGCGGTTCAGCGCGATGCCCTTGGCGTAGAGCATCGTCCCCATCGCCCCGTCGCACACGATAATCTTCTTTTCCAACCTTTGGAAGAAGGGCTCGCGCATTATCTACACAGTGTAACACAAGCAGGGCAGGAGCCAGGCAACAGGAACGCGGTGGGGCAGCGGGCCAGTTTTCGAAGGGGGCGCTTTTCGCTGCCCATCCGAATTAGGTGGTGGGTTGAGTTGTTTCTGCGAGCAATCAGTAAACGCAGGGCGTTAGTTCCCAATGGGAGCATTTAGGATTGCCCAGAAGGCGATGAATGCAACCAGAGAAATTATGGCCTCGAACCGCTTAAAGTAGTCCGGAACCGCAGGACTTCGTCCTGCGGCAGCCGGCCTGGGGTGACGGTCGTGATAGGCGTCACTGACAAGCCGTCCCGCGACAAGGTAAACGGCAATCCGACAGAAAGCGAGGTGCGAACTCCATGAGCAGCCGACGAGCCTTTCTCAAGTCCTCCGCCGGTTTGGCGGCAGCGCTGGCGGCCGGGCCTCTCGACAGTGCCCAAGAACCGGCCGCGGCATCTCTTCCTACGGTCCACTTCGGGAATTACGAGATCAGCCGCTTGGTCGTGGGCTGCAATCAGTTTTACGGATTCTCTCACTTTGATGGCGTGCTCGACCAGGCGATGCGCGAATGGAATACTCCCGAACGCGTCTGCCAGACACTGCTGAGCTGCGAGCAGAACGGCATCAATGCCTATCAGTACGCGCACATCGAAGGCATGCGCACCCCGGCGGACCTGGAACGTTACCGCGTCGCCGGCGGAAAGATGCAATTGGTCGCGGTCCACCTGGGGAAGTCTCCGGTGGAAGAGGTTGTCAGCCGGATCAAGCCCATGGCTCTGTACCATCATGGGGAAGCGGTAGACATTCTCTTCCGCAACGGGAAAATGGACGAGGTGAGGGAGTACACGAAGCGACTGCGGCAGACGGGAGTGCTGGTCGGGGTTGGAACCCACAAGCCGGAAGTGGTCGAGTACGTGGAAGAACGCGGATGGGACGTGGACTTCTACCTTCTCTGCGCCTACAACCGCACTCGAACACCGGAAGAACTGAGGAAGCTCCTTGGCGTCGTGCCGGTGCCCGCCCGGGAAGTTTATCTGGAAAGCGATCCGCCGCGAGCCTACGCCGTCGCCCGGCAAACTCAGAAGACGTGCTTCCTGTTCAAGATTCTGGCTGCCGGCCGTCTCACCGACTCGCCCAAGACTATCGATGACGCCTTCAAGACCGCCTTCGAGAGTATCAAGCCCAAAGACTGCGTGGTGGTGGGCATGTTCCCACGCTATAAGGATGAGGTCAAGGAGAATGCTGACCGCGTCCGGCGCATCCTGGGCGCGTAGCCGCGCTCGGCGTCTTTCTGAGCGGGGGCTTTTCTCCGGCGCACAAAGAAAAAGAAATCACCACGGAGCACACGGAGATCACGGAGGAAGAGAGACCCTGTGTGCTCCGTCTCCTCTGTGGTACGCCGTTTCTTCATTTACCGGGAAGGCAGGCAGGAGCTAGCGTGCCGAACGCGTTGACGGCCTGGGTTTGCTTGGGGCGCTCGGGCGGTTCTTGAGGCGGGATCGCAGCGGCCCGCCGACAGAGGCGCGAACGCTCTCCATTTGGTCCTGAACCAGCACCGTGCTGTGAGTTTGGTACCAAGCGGCAATCTCATCGTCAGAGCGGAAGTCGGGAATTTCCGACACGGATTTAACGTAAGTCAGTTTCTTGCGAGACCGCCGGCGGTTATTTTCTGCGGATGAATCTTTTTTCATTTTCGTCCATGTCGCGGGCCGTGATCGGCCAAGCCCGATTATGCCCCAAGTAGCGGAAGATTACGAGCAAGTATCGCCCTGCATCAGTTTGCCCCCAAGCTTCATAGACACCGCCGCGACCGCGTTTGAAGAAAGGGGAAGAGCCGAAGACCTCATCCACCTCCTCGGGCGTGATGTTGTGGTGTTCGACGTGCTCAATCCGATCGACCGTTCACTCCAGGTCATCAATTCGCATGGCGCTTCGGCTATGGCCGCCGACTTATTCAACCTCCCAACCACCCAATTCGTCAATCACTCAATCACTTCACTTCAGCGCGTAGCCACGCTCAGCGTCTTTTTGAGCGTGGACTTTTCTCCGGCGCGCAAATCCGCAGTCACATTAAAATACGAATTGACCGCGACTGCCGGATTCCGGGGAAGGGATCCACAGATTTCGCAGATTGCGCCGATCCAATCTGAGAAATCTGCGTACTCTGCGGATTTGATCTGCGGATTGGATAGGCTACAATGCCGAGGCGTATGGCACGCTCCAAGGACAATGAAGTGAAGATCTGGCCCGGCGCCGGCCTGGTCAGACCGGGGCGCCGAGGGCGGGGCAATCGAAAACTAAACATTCAGGCGTGGAGGTTGGAGTGAAATACCGCAGGTTCGGGAGAACGGGATGGCAAGTGAGCGAGATGGGCTACGGCATGTGGGGCATGGCCGGCTGGACGGGCTCGGACGACGCTGAGTCTCTCCAATCGTTGCAGCGCGCCGTAGACCTGGGATGTAATTTCTTCGACACCGCCTGGGCCTATGGCGCCGGGCACAGCGAGGAACTGCTGGGGCGACTGCTGCGCGCCAATCCGAACAAGCGTCTGTACGCCGCCACCAAGATTCCGCCTAAGAATCAGAAGTGGCCGAGCCGTCGCGAGTTCACACTCGACGAATGTTACCCGCCCGAACATATCGAAGAGTTCGTGCATCGAAGTCTGAAGAATCTCGGCGTTGAGGCCATCGACCTGATCCAGTTCCACACCTGGGAAGACGATTGGGTGGCGGACGATCGCTGGGCCAGGAAGATCGACGACTTAAAGCGGCAGGGATTGGTGAGAGCGGCCGGCATCAGCATCAACCGGTGGGAGCCGGCCAACGGTGTGCGAGCCGTGCGCGCCGGCTTGGTCGACGCGGTGCAAGTGATCTACAACATCTTCGATCAGAATCCCGAGGACGAACTCTTTCCCGCCTGCCGCGAGCACGATGTGGGCGTGATCGCGCGCGTGCCCTTTGACGAGGGAACTCTGACCGGAAACTTGACCAAACACAGCAAGTGGCCGGCCGGAGATTGGCGCAACACTTACTTCGTGCCCGAAAACCTGAACGCTTCGGTGGACCGCGCCGAGGCGCTGAAGCCCTTGCTCCCACCCGGTATGACCTTGCCCGAAATGGCTTTGCGATTCATCTTGATGAATGAAACCGTGAGCACCATCATCCCCGGTATGCGCAAGACGCGCCACGTCGAAGCCAATCTGGGCGCGAGCGACAAAGGCCCTCTCCCGCCGGCGCTACATGCGGAGCTGCGTAAGCACCGATGGGAGCGCCATCCAACCGAGTGGTCACAGTAAGGACGGAAGGCAGAAGGCAGTAGGCAGTAGGCAGTAGGCAGAAGGCAAAAGGCAGTGTCCGTTAGTTGGGCGAAGCCATGAAAGCCGCTAGGTTATTGAAAAATAGGCCACTTCATGCTCGCCCGCCTTGGATTCAAAGAAAGATTGCGCCGGCCCCGCGCTGCGCCGAAGGCAGGGCAATCGCCCGCAGACACCAGCCACCAGCCAGTGCTCCAGAGGCCAATTTAACCTCCGATTTGACATAACCCCATAAGACCTGCTATAAGAAGTACTTTGGGGGGAATAGAGAGGTCGAAAAGCGCCGCACTGACAGCTCTAATCTAAGGCAAATAAAGGACTTGACCACTCAATGAGGACACGAACCCAAACCCGATCCCGGAGGCGGCCCGCTCGCGGCACCCGCACGATTGTCAGGAACCGAAGCCAAGCTCGCTTAGCCGCAAGGAATGGCAGCGGCTCACGTCGGCGCCACACTCGGCTGGCGAGACGGACGGAAGCGCCCGTGATTGTAACCGGCCGCAGGAACGGTCTCGCCGGCACGAATGGCGATCAGCCACGAGCGCCGGCAGAGATGGATCGAAGCGATCCCCGGTTCAAGGCGGCCGTGAGGGATTTTGCCGCCGCCACGCGTCTCTTTCAAAAGCAAAACTACGCGAAGGCGCAGGAACTCTTTGAAAAGCTCGCCAGCAGCCCGGCTCATGAACTGGCAGTGCGGGCTCGCGTTCACTTGGCCCTCTGCCGGCAGAAACGCGCCCGCTCGGCGCCCGCTCCGAAGACCGCTGAGGAGAATTACAATCTGGGAGTGGCGGAACTGAACGCTCGACATCTCGAATCTGCGACCGAGCACCTGAGCAAAGCTGACAAGGACAGTGAGGAGCGCGAGCATGTGAAATACGCGCTCGCGGCCACGCATGCCCTCCAGGGCAACATCGATCTCGCGCTTGATTACTTGAAAGCCGCGATCGCCCTTCGTCCCGGGAACCGGTACCTCGCCCGCTCAGATGGGGATTTCGAAGCGTTGACGGCGGATCCTCGTTTCAAGTCTCTCGTGAGCCCGGAGAACGGTCGAGACGCCAGCTTTGCCTCTTGATATAAGTGGGGCAGTAGTTCAGTGAGTCAGCAGGTCAGTGAGTCAGTAGGTCAGCCGACCCGAGAACGGGTGGTGAAACTGAATTACTGAGAAACTGACGCACTGACAGACTCAACATGAAAGTCGTCAGCATTGGCGGCGGGACAGGTCTCTCGACCCTTCTGCGCGGGCTCAAGTTCCATGTGAGGGACGAGCGCACGCGAGACGCCACGCTGAAGCCCACCCTCTCGCGCCTGACGGCGATTGTGACCGTTACCGATGAGGGTGGAAGCTCCGGCCGCTTGCGGCGCGAGTTTCAAATCCTTCCCCCCGGCGACATCCGAAACTGCATGGTGGCGCTGTCAGAAGATGAAAAGCTGCTGACGCGCCTTTTCAACTATCGCTTCGCGAACGGGCGGGGCCTCGCCGGCCACAGCTTCGGCAACCTGTTTCTCGCGGCGCTCACCGACCTCACTCAGGACTTCGCCAAGGCGGTTCGCGTCTCGAGCGAAGTGCTGGCGATCCGCGGCGAGATTTTTCCCTCTACGCTCTCCGACGTTCGCTTGAAGGCGCGCCTTCAGGATGGCCGCGAGGTGATGGGCGAATCGCGCATTACCAAGGCGCCGGTGCCCATCCGCCGTCTCCGGATTGTGCCGGCGCGCTGCCGGCCGCTGCCGGAGGCTCTTGCCGCCATCGAGGAAGCCGACCTTATCACGCTGGGTCCGGGCTCGCTCTACACTTCCCTGATTCCCAACCTTCTCGTGCGCGGCATCCCGGAGCAGATCGCGCGCTCCAAGGCGCTGAAGGTCTATGTGGCCAACCTGATGACCCAGCCGCGCGAGACGCTGCGCTACACTGCTGCCGACCATCTGCGGGCGCTCAATGAACACGCAGGCGGGAAAGTCTTTGACCGCGTGGTGCTCAACACGCAGCCCATCTCCCCCGCCATGCGCAAGAAGTATCTCCTCGAAGAGGCCGAACCGGTGGTGATTGACCTGCACGAGATCCGCGCGCTCGGCGTCGAGCCGGTGTGCGCGGACCTGCTCGATGAGCATCGCCTGGTGCGGCACGGCTCGCAGCGCCTCGCCCAACTTCTGCTCCACCTCGCTGCCCAAGCGCGCGCTCGCCGCTAGCCCCGAACAAAGCCAAGGAAACCTGCTTTGGGCAGCGGCCACGTGCTGCGAATGAGTGGTTGGAATCCAAATAAAGCGATATTATGCGCACACGGAATCGTGAGGTGCGCCGCCCCCTCCAGACGCCGCCGCCGGAGCTTCCCATGAATTTCCTCTTGGCTCTCGCCTTGATGACGCCGGCTTCAGCAGGCGCCGTGGTGGTCTCGCCCGTCGCGAACATGTACTCGGCGCCCAGCGAAGATGCGGACGTTGTGTCCCAAGCGCTGTGCGGCGCCAACGTCGCTTTGATGGAAGAAAAGGGCGAGTGGACAAAAGTGCGCACGCCGGATGACTACACCGGCTGGATGCCGCTCGCTTCGCTGCGGCGCTACGGTCCCGATGATCGCCCCTACGCCTCAGCGGGAGAAGTGGCGCAGGTCGAGAGCCTTTACGCCAACGTCTATCGCGAACCCGATGTGACGAAGCATCAGGCGGTGCTGACGCTGCCGTTCGAGGCGCGGCTGGAAGTGCTCGCCGGCACCGAGCCCAACACGAAGAAAGACGACCGCTGGGTTCGGGTCCGCTTGCCGGATGGGCACTCAGCCTGGACTCAGCGCGGCGACGTCGAATTCAATCCGAAACCGCTCAGCGTCAGAAAAACGATCGAGCTCTCCAGGCGCTTTCTCGGCGTCACCTATCTCTGGGGCGGGACTTCCAGCTTCGGGTTCGATTGTTCGGGCTTCACGCAGATGCTGGTACGCAAGCGCGGTATCGTGATGCCGCGCGATGCCGACCTGCAAGCAGCGTGGCGAGGCGTCAGGCCCATCGCGCGCCGCAAGCTGCGCGCCGGCGATTTACTTTTCTTTGGTGAGTCACCCCGGAAAATCACCCACACCGGCATGTACATCGGCAATGGTAGATTCATTCACGATACGACGCACGGGCATCCCGGCGTGCAGATCAGCCGCCTTGCAGACCAGCCGTGGACCCAACTGCTCGTCGCGTGTAGGAGGTTGAAATGAACCGGCGCAATTGGATGAAGGCTCTGGGGGCCGCTACGGCGCTGAAGGGGATTCCCGCTTGCGCGGGAATGACTACACAACCGGGGATCGACGCCGGCGCGGCCGGCGCTTCACCGACCCAGCTTCAAACGGAGATCGTTCGCCTGAAGCTGCGGCATACCTGGACCACCACGATGTCGTCGAGCGAGTATCGCGACACGCTGCACGTGCGGTTTATTCGCGACGGCGTGACCGGCCACGGCGAGGGCGCGCCCATCGTTCGCTACAAGGAAAACGCCGCAGACGCCGAGAAGGCGGTCGAGTCCGTGCGCGACTTGGTGATCGGCGCCGACCCGTGGCAGTTTGAGAAGCTAAGGGCAGAAATTGCCCGCCGCGTCGAGGGGCAATACGCCGCCAAAGCGGCCATCGACATTGCCGTGATGGACTGGGTCGGCCAGAAACTGGGCGTGCCGCTCTACCGCTACTTCGGCCTTGATCCCCGCGACGCTCCCATCACAACTTTTTCGATAGGGATTGATACTCCGGAAATCACCCGCCAAAAAGTTCGGGAAGCTGAGCCCTTTCCCGTCCTCAAAATCAAAGTGGGGCTCTCGACCGATGAGGCCACCATCGCGGCCGTGCGCAGCGTGACGGACAAACCCCTGCGCGTGGATGCCAACGAAGGCTGGAAAGATAAAGAAGTGGCGGTGCGAAAAATCAATTGGCTGGCGACCCAAGGGGTGGAATTCGTCGAGCAGCCCATGCCCGCGGACATGCTGGAAGAAATGCATTGGGTGCATGAACGCGTGAGCCTTCCTCTGATCGCGGACGAGTCCTGCCAGCATGCCAGCGAGATTCCCAAGCTCGTCGGCACTTTTGCCGGCGTGAACGTGAAGCTGGATAAGGCCGGTGGAATTCTTGAAGCGTTCAAAATGATTCAAATGGCGCGCGCCCTCGGCCTCAAAACCATGCTGGGCTGCATGATTTCGAGCTCGGTGAGCGTGACCGCTGCCGCGCACCTTTCGCCCCTCGTGGACTACGCGGACTTAGACGGAAATCTTTTGATCGCCAACGATCCCTTCTCCGGAGTGCAGGGCAAGAACGGAAAGCTCTTGCTTCCGGATCGCCCTGGTCTCGGACTGGCCAGGAACAATAGCTAGTGGCGAGTGACGAGAGCGAGCCATCAGCCGTCAGCCCTCAGCAAGAACCGCGGACTGACCGGGGTTGGCTGAAAGAAATTGGACCTGCCTTCTGCCATCTGCTTACTGCCTACTGGGGTTGGCGAGCACCTTCCGGCAGATGCGAATGAGCCGCGCGTGAGGGATGTGCTGATCGGGGGGCAGCATGACGAACTCGCCCTCGCGAAAGCTGCTGTAATACCAGCGGGCCAGCAGGCTCAAGTGTTCCCATGGACCGTAGGGGCAGGCTTTGTGCCTGCCCTGTTTGGCCGACCGCCGCTCACCGAGGGCGCCCACTAGCGGCGCCCCTACGGCCAGCGAGTCGAGAACGTTGTGCAATTGCTCATCGAGAGGCGCGGGATTGAGCACGTTGGCGTCAAACGACAGCGTGGCAGGCCCGCGGAGGTCGCCCGCGCAAACGCGAAAGAAGACGACACTCTGCGGCTCGGCGCTGGACTCGACGATGACGCCATGCAGCTCGCGCAGATTGCGCACCAGCTCCGCCTTCATGCGCAAGATCTCATGCGCCTTCTCGATCCGCCGATGAATCTTGGCGGCGAGCTCGAACTCGAGTGACTCGGCGGCCGATGAGCGTTCGGATTCAAGAACGCGCAGCAGCGGCTGGCCCCCGCCGTCGAGCGATGTCGCCACGCGGCCCACTTCGTGCGCATATTCTTCGTCCGTGCAACCTTGAAAGCAGGGCGCGAGGCACATCTTCATTTGGGAGTAAACGCAGCCGGGATGCGAAGGGTCGGGATTCAAGTCCTCCACGCAGCGCCGGATTTTGAAGAAGTCCAGAAACTGCCCCGCCCAGCGCTCGGCTTCGGCTCGCGACCGGAATGGACCGTAGTAAGCTGCGCCGTCGTTTGAAATCCGGCGAGTGGGAAAGAGGCGCGGGAAGCGGTTCGAGAGGTTCAGCTTGAGCAAGGCCGGCGGCCTGAGCCGAAGGCGCTGCCGGTAGATTTTGGGGTAATAGCATTTGTTCAGGACGTAGAGCCACCACTGGGCCTCGAAGGCCGATCCGACCAGGCTGTATTCCACGCGGCGCGCCTGGGCGCGGAGATTGAGCCGGCGTGAGCTGGCGTGCGGCGTGCCGAGCAAGCGCTTCAGCCGGCGGCGCAGGTCGCGCGTGCGGCTGAGATAAGGACTGCCGTCCGGCGCCTCCGGAAACAGCGCGAAGACCGCCGGCCGGGCCGGCATGGATTCGAAGAAAGCGTCTTCGTTCAGGCCGGGAGCGAATTTTGCCGAGTACCGAAGCTCCATCGCGCACGCTCAAAAGAAACAAAGTGGCATGTGGCAAGTGCCAGCCATCAGCGGTCAGCTTTCAGGTCCCAGCAAGACAGCGGATGGGCTCGCTCGCGGAAAGCTGATCGCTGATGGCAGAAAACTACATCTTGCCACATGCCACTTGCCACATGCCACGTGTCATTTTAGGCCGTCCCATGATTTTGAAATTCATAGACATTGCTCGCGCTGTTTGGTAGGCTAGGGTTTATCAGCCACCGCACGCTTCTCAGGTAGTCGCGCTGACTCGGCGCCGCGCGCGTTGGAGGGGAGTTTAGTTTCAAGCGGTCCGACTCCGCCCCATGGGGAAAAGGCGGCAGGACGACAATGAAAATAAGATTTTGGGGTGTTCGGGGGTCGACGCCCACACCCGAGCGGCGAAATGGCCGTTACGGCGGTAATTCGCCCTGCATCGAGGTGCGGCTGGCGAACGGCACCCTCATTATTCTGGATTGCGGCAGCGGCCTTCGCGCCCTGGGCAAGAGCCTGCAACAGGAGTTCGAAGAGCGGCCCATTCACGCTTATATTTTTCTGACCCACTTCCATTGGGATCACATTCAGGGTATTCCATTCTTTCTGCCTTTTTATAAGAAAGGTAATACGTTTCTATTTCATTCGGTCCTTCGAAAGGGGCTGGAGCTGAAAGGCACGATCGAAGGCCAGATGGTGAACCCTTACTTCCCGGTGGACATGACGGTGATGGGATCGACGCGCCATTTTTATGACCTGGATGAGCGCCCCATCAATGTGAACGGGGCGGTGATCAGCTCCGCGCCCATGAATCATCCCCAGGAGTGCGTCGGCTATCGCATCGACGCCGACGGCGCGTCCTTCGTGCTCGCCACGGATACGGAGCCGGGATCACCGAAGCATGACCGGGCAGTTCGCGCGCTGGCGAGAGGCGCGGACGTGCTCGTCTACGACTCGCAATACACGCCCGAGCAATTGCGAGGCGAGAAGAAGGGCTGGGGCCACAGCACCTGGCTGGAAGGCACGCGCATCGCTCGCGAGGTTGGGGTGAAGCGGCTCGCTCTGTTTCACCATGACCCCGATCACGACGACGTTTTCGTCGACGGCCTAGTCGAAAGAGCGCAGCAGGAGTTTCCCAACGCCCTCGGCGCCTCTGAGGACCTGGAAATTGATCTGCCTGAGGACAAGGTCACGCGCTCGGGCTTGGGCGAGGGTGCTGAGCGCCGGCGGTCGCGCCGCTATCAGATCGAGTTGCCCTTGCGTCTCGGCTGGCGAGGGCCGGACGGAAAAATCCGAAAGGGCACGGGCACCGCTCGTGACCTCTCGAAATCGGGAATCTTGTTCATCGCCCCAAGCGAATTTCGCTCCGACGAGCCAGTCGAAATCGAAATGGTACTTCCCGACGAACTGACTCACCGCGGCGACGTCAGTTTTCGCTTCCTAGCCAGTCCCTTGCGCACCAAACCCATTGAGGGATCGCTCCACCAACAGTCGGCCGGCCAAGCCGTGGCGGCCCGGCTTGAAGTTCCGAAAAAGACTCCTCCCAAACGGAAGCTTGTCTCCGGCAAAAGCAAACGCAGGTGATCCCATCGTAGGGGCCAGCCTTGTGCCTGCCCGCTCATGGGCACCCACAAGGGGTGCCCCTACGGCTTGGGGAATTCGCGGAAAAAAGGAAGCAGCTTGTCGTAAGTGGTGACCAGTTCCTCGGGCAGGACCCGGGTTTCGCCAATCACCGTCATGAAATTCGAGCTGGCTTCCCAGCGCGGAAGGAAGTGGAGGTGTACGTGGTCCGCCACGCCCGCGCCCGCGGCCTTGCCGATGTTCATTCCCAGGTTATATCCGTCCGGATGATAGGTTTTCTCCAGCGCGGCATTGATTCTTTGGGCGAGCGCCATCATTTCGCCCAGCGTGTCCGTCCCGAGCTGGGACAACTGGGCCACGTGGGCGTAGGGGATGACCAAGGTATGCCCGGTTGTATACGGATATAAGTTCAGTATGGCGTAATTGCATCGGCCGCGAAAGAGGACCAGACCATCCCGATCGTGGGATGGGTCGGCCGCCGCCATTTCGCAGAACACGCAGCCGCCTGGCTTCTCGGCCTGGCTGACGTAGCGAAATCGCCACGGACTCCACAAGTAATCCATAGGATGAGGGGCAGCGCAGAACCTGCCATTCTGATCCCGCAGAGCGGGAGAAGAATCTAAGCCCTTACTCTCAGCGCAGAGCACGCTGCTTCGCTTCGCTCAGCATGACATGTTGGCCACATTCTTTCAGCCGGTCAGGCTCCGGGACCGCCGGCGGCGGGCGCCGGAGGCTCGGGTGAGGCCGCTACCGGCGGCTGGGCCGGCGGCACGCTGTTGACGAGATCCTTCAATTCCTTACTGGGCTTGAAAAAGGGGATTTTCTTGGCGGGAACCTCCACGCGCGCGCCGGTCTTAGGATTACGGCCGACTCGGGCGTTGCGCTGGCGTGTACGGAAACTCCCGAAGCCGCGAATCTCAATCTTGTCGCCTTCCCGGAGAGACTTCACGATGTTATCGAGAATGGTATCGACGACAGCCTCCGACTCCTTGCTGCTCATCTCCAGGGCTTTCCCCACGTCTCTGATCAGGTCTGCTTTGGTCATGTGCACACTCCTCGGACGGGATTCCGGCTTGATGCATTCATCGCGCTTGGCGGGACCCGCATGTGTCCGTAAGCCGACGGGCGCAACGTCATTCCCGACCGGCATTCAGCGCGCATCATATCATTGCCCGCCGCTTTTTTGTAGGGGCAGGCCTTGTGCCTGCCCTGAAACGTCCCATGCATTCCTGGGCACCCACAACGCGCGCCCCTGCGACCGGCGCCGCGATTCAGGGCTGGGGCTGGCCCCCGGTTGCTGTGGCCGCTGGTTCGGCTTCCATCGCCGAAGCCTCTGCTGCCTTCGGCTCGGATGTCCCGCCAGACGTGATCCCCGCCGCCGATAAAGCTTCAGCCATCGCCGTCGCAGGCTCCTGTTTTTTCTTCGATTCTGAGTTGCCCTGTGGCGATTGTCCTGAAGCGCCGTCGGCTTTTCTCTCCTCTTTCTTGGACGGGGTCGGGGCGGGAGACGCCGCGGGTTTCAAGCTCAAGCTGATTTTTCTTTCCGCTCGGTCCAGGCGCGTGACTCGAAATTCCAACTCGTTGCCCGCTTCGAGCTTTCGTTTGCCCTTCCCGTCGGGCGCCTCGCCGAATTCCGAAGTATGGCACAGTCCTTCAACGCCCTGCTCGATCTCGACGAAAGCGCCAAACGGCGCCAAGCGCGCCACCTTGCCCTTCACCATCTCGCCCACGCGGGCCTTGGACATGAATCCTTCCCACGGGTCCGGCTCGAGCTGCTTCAAGCCCAGCGAGAGGCGACGCTGCGAGGGATCCAAACTCAAAATCACGGCCTTAATCTTCTGCCCTTTTTTCAAGACCTCCGAGGGATGTTTCACTTTCTTCGTCCAGGAGAGGTCGGTGTTGTGAATCAAGCCCTCGATGTCGGAATCGACCTCGGCAAAGGCCCCGAACTCGGTCAAGTTGGTGACCGTCGCCTCCACCTGCGCGCCTTCCCGATACCGCTCTGGCAAGCTGTGCCATGGGTCGGGCATCGCCTGTTTCAGGCTGAGCGAGATGCGTCGTTGGGCGGGGTTCACGTCCAGCACCACCACTTCGGCGTGGTCGCCGGTCTTCACAATCTTCGAGGGATGCCGCAGGCGCTTGCCCCAGCCCATCTCTGAAATGTGGACCAAGCCTTCAACCCCGGGCATGAGCTCGACAAACGCCCCGTAGTCGGTGACGTTCGCCACTCGGCCCGTGGCACGGTCGCCCACATGGTAAGTCGCCGCGACCTGCTCCCACGGATCGGGCTGAAGCTGCTTCAAGCCGAGCGAGATTCGCTCCTTTTCCGGATCAAACTTCAGCACCACCACTTTCAGTTCCTGCCCCGGGTGGACGATTTCAGAAGGCTTGTTCACGCGGCCCCACGCCATATCGGTGACGTGCAGCAGGCCGTCCATTCCGCCCAGATCCAGGAAAGCGCCGTAATCGGTCAGGTTCTTCACGCGGCCGGTCAACTGGGCGCCTTCCTTCACCCGCGCCACCAGCTCGGTCTTGCGCCGATTCGCTTGCTCTTCCATCGCCAGCCGCCGGCTCACCACGACGTTGCTCCGCTTGCGGATGATTTTGATGACCTTGCACTCGATTTCCTGCCCGAGGAGCGACTCCACATTGCGCAGCGGGCGAATGTCCGCTTGCGAGCTGGGCATGAAAGCGCGGATGCCGACATCCACCGTCAGCCCGCCCTTGATGCGGTCGAGCACCCGGCCAGTGATGATCGTCTGCTCGCGGTGGGCGCGCTCGATCTTCTCCCAAACTTCCATCCGCGCCGCCTTCTGCCGCGAGAGAGTGACCGTGCCCTCTTTCGCGTTGTAGGTCTCCACCCAAAAGTCCACCTCGTCACCGGGAGCAACTGTCAGTTGGCCTTCCAGGGATAAAAACTCGCTGAGCGGGACGCTTCCTTCCAAGCTCGTTCCCACATTCACGCGAACTTCTGACTCCGTCACTTTCAGGACTTTCCCGCGCACCACTTTCCCCTGGGGAATGCCCGCGGCTTTCTCCATGTCGGCGAGCATCGCGTCGATTTCGGCGGGTTCCGATGCTTCCGGGGTGATGCCGGGCAGCTCGATCTGCAGCTCCGGCGAGGCGGGGGCAGTTGGGGCCTCGTCCTCGACCGTCGGGTGCAGCGCCTCGTCTTGGACCACCGTCTGGTCGAGCGGCTCGTGCGCTTCAGGGGTCGTCGCTTCGTGATCTTCGGAGGCAGCTTCGCGGATTTCTGGTGCCGGCTCGGAGGCAGGCGGAGAACCGGCCATCTCCTCCTGCACTTCAGACAGAGTCCCCGTGCTCTGGAAAGTTCCCCGGGTTTCGTCCAAGAACATTTATTGCCTCCTGCCCACCACTGCGACGCAGACTTGCAATTGGAAGCCCCATTCTACCGTTGACCGAAAACGGAAGTCAAATGCGTTGGCGTATTAATGGTGACTCCCTTTGAGGATTTTGCAGCGGCGAGTTTACCTCCGCTATTGCCATTCGCCAGAGCCGGCGCTAAGATTCGGGCAACTTGCTGACCAATCGCCCTGGCGCAGCCCGCGACGCCATTCGATCGGGAGGAACACATGCACCGAAGAATCCTGTTACTGGCCGCTTTCACGGCCGCCTTGGCGCTATTCGAGTCTACGGGCTTTGCGATGGCGCAAGCCTCCGCGTCGCAAGCAACCACGGTCAGCGCCGCTCAAACTCCAGCCGTCGCGGCAGGCGAGCACTTTGATGCGCTGGCGGCAACGAACGCCTATTTGGCGAAGTTCCCGCCGGACAAGAAAGCTCGCTCCGATGCTTACTTCGAGGGCGGCTACTGGCTGCTCCTCTGGGATTTCCTGGCGGGCAGCGTCGTCTACCTCCTGCTTCTCTTTACAGGACTCTCGGCCCGCATGCGCGACCTCGCGGAGAGAATGATTCGTTTCAAGCCGCTTCAGACGCTGATTTACTGGGTCCAATTTCTGGTTGTGACCTACGTCGTCCTTTTCCCTCTCACCGTCTACGAAGGCTTCACTCGCGAGCACAAATACGGCTTGGCGACCCAGACGTTCGGCCCGTGGCTTGGGGACGAGCTCAAGGGCCTGGGCGTGGCCGTGGTGCTGGGTGGCTTGCTGATCGTGATGCTTTATGGCGTGGTGCGCCGCTTGCCGCAAACCTGGTGGCTCTGGGGCGCGCTGACTTTCGTCCTCTTCTCGATGGTGGTCCTGCTGATCGGCCCGGTTTACATTGCGCCGCTCTTCAACAAATACACCAAGCTCGACGACCCTCGCGTGAAGGAACCCATCCTCAGCATGGCGCGCGCCAATGGCATTCCCGCCACTGAAGTGTACGTCGTAGACGCGTCACGGCAGTCGACGCGAGTGAGCGCGAACGTCAGCGGATTTCTGGGCACCGAAAGAATCACCCTCAACGACAACTTGCTGAAGCGCTGCTCGCTCGAGGAGATTGAAGCGGTGATGGGCCACGAGATGGGCCACTACGTTCTCCATCACGCTTCCAAGGGCGTGCTGTTTTTTGGCGTCGTGATCGTTCTGGGATTTGCCTACCTGCGCGCCGCGTCGGATTGGGCCCTGAGCCGCTGGGGAGAGAAATGGCGGACGCGCGGCGTGGGCGATGTTGCCGGACTGCCTTTGTTCGCCCTGCTCCTCTCCATTTTCTTTTTTGTGCTCACCCCGATTACGAACACGTACTCTCGCACCGACGAATACGAAGCTGATATCTTCGGCTTGAACGCCAGCGGGCAGCCGGACGGCGAGGCGGAAGTCGACTTGAAACTCGGGGAATACCGGAAACTCGATCCGGGGCCGGTGGAGGAGTTTATCTTCTTCGATCACCCCAGCGGGCGAACCCGCATCTACGCCGCCATGCGCTGGAAAGCTGAACACCTGCACGGCGAGGGACAATTGGCTGCGCCCGCCGCGCCGAAGTGAGGCACGATCCGCGACGACGAATTGCTGCCTACTTTTCACTATTAACTATCAACTACTAACTAAAAACATTAACTGCCGCCTCGATCATGTGGTCAGTACGACGCGAAATCGCGCCTTCCCGCTCATCATGCGGTCATAAGCGTCGGCGGCGCGCTCGAGCGGGTAGGCCTCATTCATCGAGCGCACTCCGGCCTGCACGCTGAAGTTCATCGTATCCTCGGAATCGATCGCGGTGCCCGAGGGCCAGCCCGTGATGGTTCGGCGTCCTCCGAGAAGCAACAAGGCCGGCACTTCCAGCGGCTCCGGCGCGGCGCCAATAACGATCAGTTTGCCGTCAATGCCCAGGCCCGCCACCACCGCGCTCATCGCTTTGGCGTTGGTCACTGTGGCGAGGATAACTCTCGCGCCTCCCAGCTTGGTGAGTTCTTCGGCGGGATTCTGCGACGTGGTGTCAACGTAATGGCGCGCGCCGAGCTGGCGCGCCAGTTGTTCCTTGTCCTTCCCCCGCGCAATGGCCACGGCGTTGAATCCCATCTTCGCGGCATATTGAACGCCGAGATGTCCGAGCCCGCCAACGCCCAGCACTGCCACCAGGTCGCCCGCCCGCGCGCCGCTCTTGCGCAACGCGTTGTAAGTCGTGATGCCGGCGCAGAGCAGCGGCCCAGCGTCCGCCACGGGCAACTCATCGGGGATGCGCGCCAGCGCCTCGCGAGGCGCGACCATGTAGTCGGCGTAACCGCCGTCGTAAGAAATTCCGCAAATCTTGCCCTGACGGCACGTGATGAAGTCGCCGCGCCGGCAGGACTCGCAGTAGCCGCAGTGCCCGCCATACCAGCCCACACCAACGCGGTGACCTGCTTTCCACTCTGCAACTCCCGCGCCGACCGCATCAATCACGCCCGCCACCTCGTGTCCCGGGACGCGCGGGTATTGAATGCCCGGCCAGTGGCCCTCTTTCACCAAGGAATCGCTGTGACAAATACCGCACGCCTGGACTTTGATTCGCACCCATCCCGGCCCGGGCTCCGGGATATCACGCTCTACCAACTCGAATGGCCCGCCCGGTCGCGGGATTTGAACCGCTCGCATCTTTGGCATATTTTCCTCCAGGCTCATAAAGATGCATGAGAACCAAAAACGACGCACTCAGCAGCCGGCCATCAGCCAGCCGTCCGGTCAGGGGAATGGCGGCGGAGAGCTGCGCGCTGCCCGTTGACCGCTCTTGTCTCCCTCCAACCACTTCCCCGGGGTTCCGAGTTTCGAATTTCGATTATCCACGGTCGTGGCTTGCCAGTCGCCCCTTGTCGTTAACCCTCGGGTTCGTTTCCGAAATTCGTGGGTTCGAACCCGAGCTCTACTCATTCTAAAGGACTTCTTGGGTTCGTGTTTCACCAAAAAGCGCTCAAATCTCGGGTTCGTTCCAGGCACTTTTGTTGAATCTAAAGGACTTCTCGGGTTCGTTCCTCGTTTTTTCATAGGGGGGTACCCCCCCGCTATCCAATTTTATACAGTTTCAGCCAGTTCCGACACATTGAGCGATTGTGCGATTTGATGAATGAGCCATTGCCCACAGCCGAAATTCGAAACTTGGAAATCGAAATCTGTCTGCCCACTTTCGAGTTTCGATTTCCGAATTTCCGGTTCATACAATCACCCAATCACCAAATCGCTCAATCACCCAATTTCTCCAATCCCTCAATCACCCAATTTCTCCAATCGCTCAATCACTCACTCGAATCTCGTTCGGTTCTTCCAGTCGCCATTCAGCGTCTTCGATCGGTTGCGCGCCGCCCCGCGACCTGTACGAAGCGTATCCCCAACGCTCGAGCCATTTCAGGCGCACCAGCAACTTCACCTTGCGCTCGATCTCCTTATCAATGGCCGCTTCCTGGAGATTGGCTCTGCCCCAGTTCACGCCTCCTGGCAGCCAGTCTGACGCGCTTTGGTTCCGCAGTTCCTCACCTCTCCTCCGGCCGTAATTCCAGGCCTCGGTCTCGACGCGGAAGATCTCTTCATTGATCAACAAAAACAGCGCCTGGCCAGCCTGTTCCCGTTCCTCGGGCGAGAGGCCATCTTCTTCACCGCCGGCACTTGCCGGGCCAAAGCCCGGCGCTCCAGCATGTTCCTGCTCCTCTCCCTCGGGCGCTGTAGCGGCGCTCTGTGACCGCCGGTTGGGATCATCTGCTCCATCCGACTCCGCCAGGCGCCTGAACAGCGTCGCAATTGTTTTGCCGCATCCCTGCGGCTTTTCGCCGTACAACAACCGCAAGATGCCGGTCAGGTCCGAGTCCCACTCTCGGCGCTCCGCCACGCGCGCAAGCTGATGGAGCAGACTAGTCGACTCCGTCAGCGAAGCCACGCAAGCGGGCACGCCGCGATATCCGCCCTGCTTCAGCAGGTCTTCATCGATGGGTTCGTCGGAATCGGAAATCTCCTTCTCGGTGATGCCGCTCAGCCGCGCCTCGCCGCGCCTCTTTTCGTCCACCCGAGTGTGAATAATAACCTTGTGCAATAGCTCTTTCTTGGCATAGAGCTTGGCCAGATCAGCCACGATCAATTCTTGCATGGCGTTGGAGGGCAGCCAGGCATGAATCAGCCTTCGCTCGAGCCGGGAGGTCAGGTCGGGGTCCTCGCCAATCTCAATCATAAGCTGGCGCGTTTTGCTGTCCGGGGTGGCGTAGAAGCCATGCTTGTAGCGGTTCATGGAAGAGCGGCGCTTGCCGGAGGCCGTCTGGGGTCCACGCGATTTGCCGCCATTTCGACGGCTGGCCGTGATTCTTTTCTCCGAAATCTTGACGGGTTTTTGCATGTTTCCTCCTCTTAAAGCGGCACGGGCCGCGATCAGATCGGGGCCCGCGGACACGGCCGGGACGGCCGTGCCACGTTGTGGTTGTCCTGGCTGGTGCAAGCGCGCGAGAGATGGGACGACGGACAGAGGCCTTTTCGACCTCCCGCACGCCACTGGTTTGTTGGATTTCCGAACCTGGATCTTCGAATTTCGAGGCGGGGCAGTCATCGATTTCGGCGGGCACACAAAACCTCCCTCCCGTTCGATGACCAAACCCACAATATCAGGAAGCACCCCAGCAGTCAAGGAAAATCGATCGAGGGTGCTTCGCTAGCGCTCGCTGCCGGCCCGGGAAGAGATCTAACGAAGCTGGAGCTACGTTCGAGGGACTTTCTTTTGGGCCACAGTTGCGTCAAAGCCCGCTGGGCGGGACACGACCCCTCACCCGCCCTCCTTCGGTGTATACCGCGCGGTACAGACCTTCGTCGGGCACCCTCTCCCCTGGGAGAGGGCTGAGGAGTTTAACTATTCTAACCCTCTCCCTGGGGAGAGGGCGTCCCGCGCTGCGGGACGGGTGAGGGTATGAAACCCGCGCCAGCCCCCTTTCGCAGTAGCGGCGAGTTCACGTCGCCAGAGTTCCCGTTCGGCGGCCGATTTTCGAATTTCGCTCCCCTGGTCATCCCCGCGAAAGCGGGGATCCAGAGGACAGGCTTTCGAATTTCGGCGTGTTTTGTGTGCCCGCCGCTCGCCACTGCTCTTTGCCGATTTTCGAATTTCGAGTTTCGGTTGCTGCCAGTTTCGATTTTCGAGACTGGCTCGCTACTGGCCACTGCTCTTAAGAACTTTGCTAGAAAGTCAACTCGATTCCGGCGAAGTGCAGGTTTTTGACCGTGAACTGTAGAAAATCGGGGGTGAATGGAAGACCGGCGCGCCCTCCCGTACACGTTAGCTGACGCGTGTGGGACATCGGGGGTTCCCGATCGCAGACCTCTGAAAGAAGCGCGAGGGACCTGGCGTGATAAGTCGGGATGCGCCACCGGCGGTTACACGGCCTCATGATGCCGGCCCAAGAACTTTGAGAGCAATCGAATCTCAGTTGCGGCGACTGGCACAAACAGGCCCCCCAAAACCACGAGTTCTTTTCCGTTGCTGTCACGCGCCGCTTCAATACCCAGAATCAGTGCTGCCAGCAGCACTAGGGCGAGCGACATCCCACGATGGAAGCGCCGAATCTCAGACTCCAGCCATGAGTCGAGGCGGTGCTCAATCTCACGGCCTTCATCGGAGTCCGTGCAGTTCTTTTTGAACGCGCAACAGTTGCAGGCATGGAATGGGGCGCGATAACGCACAATCCGCCGTTTATGGTTGACCTTACTGCGTGTCAGGCGCTGGCCGGTGGGGCACTCCCAAGCGTCGAATTGGGGGTGGTACTTGAAACCGGCGACATGGAAGCTCTCGGAGCGCTGGTGCGAGCGGCGCGCCAAGAACTCAATGGCCGCAGCGATGGCCACAAGCGCCACCGCGTAACCGGCCGCCAACAGGACTTCGATGCGCATGCCGCCCATCATGGTTGTGTCCGGCTCGATTGCGTGAGCTCAGTGCAGAGCACTTCCCTCGGCTCTTCGAGCGTAGCCTGCGGCGCCACGTATCGAACGCCCAGCCAGCATAAGTAGAGGATGGGCAAAACGCCGCCCACAATGAAGAGTATGTCGCCTGGCAGTCGCAACCATTCAATCAAAGCGTTCGGCCCGCTGGTCATGAACTTCAGGCTCCGCGCGTCGAAATAGCCGCTGCTCACCGAGTGATACAGTTGCAGCAATCCCAATGGAAACAGGGCGGCAAAAACCATCCACGCCAACCCGATGTTCAACGACCAGAAGCTGAGCTTCGCCGCACGATCCGACCATCGGTCTTCGGGAATCATGTAGCGGAGGCAGAACAGCGCCAGTCCCACAGCGAGCATGCCATAAACGCCCATCATCGCTGCATGCCCATGATTGGCTGTGAGCGCTGTTCCGATTTCATAATAGGAAACGATGGGAAGGTTGATCAGGAAGCCGAAGATGCCGGCGCCCAGGAAGTTCCAGAACCCGACGGAGGCGAGAAACATGACGGCCCATAAGTGCGGAAAAGCAGTCCGTGACTTCGAACCCTGCCGCGCGCCGAGCTGGAGGAAGCTCCATGCCTCGAGCGTCAAGAAAGTAAGCGGAATGACCTCGGCGGCGGAGAAAAACGCGCCGAGCGCCATGTGGACTGAAGGCTCTCCCGAAAAATACACGTGATGCATGGTGCCCACAATCCCGCCTGCGGAGTAGAGCAAAATATCCAGATAAACCACGGTCAGCGCGACTCGTTCGTGAACCACGCCGAGCAGGACAAAAATGTAAGCCACCATGATCGTGGTGAAGAGCTCGAGGAAGTCTTCCACCCACAAGTGGACCACCCAAAACCGCCAGAAGTCTGTGGTGGTGAAATGTAAGTCCGGCCGTGCCAGCAAGCCCACGCCGTAGAAAGCGGGAATCGACAGCGCGGAAAAGAAGAAAAGCCAAGGCATGTTACCCGGGTGTTCCGCCCCCATGCGGCCGCGCAACACGCGGAAGAGCATGGCCGCCCAAAAGAAAAGGCCGATGGTCAGCAGGATCTGCCAGAATCGGCCCAAGTCCAGGTACTCAAAGCCTTGATTGCCAAACCACGACCAACCTTGCCGAATCCAGCCTCGAATGCCCGCGTACTCTCCGATCAGGCTGCCGAAAACGACAATCGTGAGGGCTGCCAGCAGCCCGTAGGCCAGCCAGCTTTGGCGCGGCGGCTCACGCCCGGAAATCATCGGCGCAAGAAAAATGCCCGCCGCGAGGAAGGAAGTTGCCACCCAGAAGATGGCCAATTGCACGTGCCAGGTGCGCGCGATGTTGAACGGAAGCACGCGCGCCAGGTCGATCCCGAAGAAATTAGACAAGTCCGCTCGGTAGTGCTGCGAGGCCCCACCCACCAGCGTTTGAAGCAGGAAAAGTAAGGCCATCACCAGGAAGAACCACGCACAGGCTCGCTGGGCGGGCGTTAAGGTCACCTGGTCGGGAGGACGGAAAGTGACCGTTTGTTCCTCGCGTCCGTGCCAGCCGAGAAAATTCCATCGTCCAAAAGCAGCGAGCAGCAGGCCAATGCCGCCCAACAAAGCGATCAGGGAAAGCACGCTCCACAGGACATTGTCCGCCGTCGGGTGATTGCCCACCAATGGCTCGGGAGGCCAATTGTTGGTGTAGGAGTATTCCAGTCCAGGCCGCAGTGATGACGCCGCCCAAGCCGACCAGCAGAAAAATGCCGTCAGCTCACTGATCTGCTGCGGATCGGTGATGGCTTGAGGGCGGAGACCGTACTTCGTAGTGGGCTCAGCAAAAAAGTCGCGGTAATACGCTTTCAATTCCGCGAACGCATTGGCTTGCGCTGCGGTCAACGTGAGCGTGTCGGTTGAGGCGTCAAAGCGGTTGGCTTTGAAATCGGAGATGGTTTGCGCCCGGGCGCGGTCCGAGGTTGAGCCGCCGTAGCTCGTGAGCACGATGAGTGCGGCGCGATGCAGGTAGTCCGCTGTGAAGTCAGGCCCGAGGTACGCTCCGTGTCCGAAGATGGAGCCGTACTCCATCAGACCGTTTCGCAGGAACGTCTCCTGACCGGCAATCACATCATCATGAGTGAAGATTAAATGCCCGGCGGGATCGACGACCCTCGCTGGAATTGGCGGCTCGCCGGTGTAGGTTCGGTATGCCAGGAAGCCGAGCACAAAAAACCCGAACAGAACGACAACCACGACCGCCTGAAGCCAACCGTTCGAGACAAGTAGTGCTCGTTTCCCCCGTCGCATGTCCATTGCCGCACCCCGCCCGATGTCAATATATCACACTGCGATATGTGTGCAACACCCCGGGAAACTCGAAAAGCTGGCAGCGCAAGACCCGGTTTTCGACTCTGCGGCAATTTCACATCGTGGCCAGAAAAGAAATCAAAGCATGTGGCGCGGACTTGTGTTTCTCAGGTCGGCGGCTCGTATTCTTGACGAAACACTGCGGAGCTGGAAAACGCAGCCCCGCGCCGTCGACTCAACGTTCCTCATTGACCGCCAGCGGGATGCGGCGCCGGGGGCTTGGCACGTTGCGCATCCAGGAATTCATATCGGCTGCGCAGAGCGTCGGCAGCGGCATGAATGTCTTTGCCCGACAAGTGCATCACCTGGTATCCGTTCGCGCCGTCGCATTTCGGCCATTCCGGCAAGCCGTTGCCGTTCGGATTGCCGTTCTTGGCGAAATTCACCCAGTACGACGACATCGCATCCGACACCTTGAAGTCGTCCTCGGTCCACGGCACTCCCTCTTGAGACTTGAGAGTCTGGAAGACGTATTCGATCTCGCCGGCGTGCTTGGACCCCATTTCGCTGGCCGGAATGGGTCCAACCTTCGCGCCTGGCTTCACCGCCGGGACCTGCTCGAAGTGGTACTGGTAAACGGGGGAGTTGCCGGTCTTCCTCTGCATGTCGATCCACTTCCAGGTCGAGAAGGCAATGAAATCGTCACCCGCCAGCGCTTCGGCCGAAGTTACGGCTTCCTCGTCAGTGGCGGCCGGGTAGAGCTTCAGAAATTGTGCCGCCTGCTCGCCGAAGCGGGCCTGTGCCTGCTCCGCGAAACTCTTCGCGGTGGGTTTTTGCGGGTTGAAGAGAATAAACATTTTTCCTTCGTCCGCATTCCACCCCGCCAGCAGCGGAACGTGACTCTGGGTGCCTTGCGTGTAGGTGGTTTGGGGGACCGCGGGCAGGAAATATCCGTCAATATTCGGACCAAACGCAAAGCCCTGATTCCTTTGCGCCGCTGCTTGCAGCACGTCATTTGCCGGTTTGGCGCGCATTTGCGCCAGAGAATCGGCTCCCAGCGAATGCGCGAACTCGACTCCGAACTTCTCGCTTTCAGCCAGCGGCTTCAGGCTAAGGCCCAGGTTCACGCCGCCAGGGAAAAAGGCCCCGCTTTCGCCGATGGCTTTTTGAAAAAGATCTCGTGACAGGGGAGAGGCCATCAGCGCGCTCACCGAGAGCGATCCCGCGGATTCGCCCGCAATGGTGATATTGTGCGGATCGCCGCCGAATGCCGCGATGTTCTTGACCACCCACTTCAGCGCGGCCACCTGGTCCAACAAGCCGTAGTTGCCCGAGGCATTGTGCCCGGACTCCTTGGTCAACTCAGGATGAGAAAAGAACCCAAACGCGCCGAGGCGATAGTTAGGCTCGACGACGATGACACCCTTTTTGGCCAGGTTCTCTCCGTCATAACGGGGCTCCGAGGAGCTGCCCGCCACAAAGCCGCCACCGTAATACCAAACAATCACCGGCAGCTTCGCGCTCGCAGGCTTGGCCGGAATCCAGATGACGAGAGAAAGGCAATCTTCGCTCGGCTGATTGTCGCGGAAGTAGATGTCCCCGAACACGTTGGTTTGCAGGCAGGCCGAGCCAAACTTGTCTGCTGGCCGGACGCCCGTCCAATTGGGCGCGGGCTGGGGAGCTTTCCACCGCAGATCGCCAACCGGCGGTGCGGCGAATGGGATTCCCTTAAAAATGCGGACGGTGTGATCGCTGTTGCTCGTACCTTGGAGCTTGCCATTCTCAACGGTTACTTCGTCTGTCGTCATGGGGGCACCTGCTGAGATCGAGCTCGCCAATAAGATGAATCCCGCTAGCCGGGCCGCCTCCATTAATCGTGCCATTTTTTATCCTCCGTAGGTGCGCTGATCTTACCCCAGCGACACCCATTGTTGCCAGTGCGCTGCCCGGAGTGGCGGCTGCGGCCTTGACCCTGGTGTGGATCTGCGTCGTGGGCTTCACGCACTTCGGAACGGCTGAGTTCCATCGCGGCCGAGCGATTCCTCTTCTTGTCTCTTGAGGCCATTTTGCGCGGAAAGATGAGCGCCGAAAAGCAGAATCAGGGCGGCGCCGAAGGCCCAGAACAACAGGGTCACGGACAGGGCAAAAGGTCCATAGACCTCGCGAAACCGGAACAACGGCAGGGTTAGAATGTAGAGGAACTTGCCCACGGCCGTCAGGATCCCGGCCACGACTGCCGCCGGGAAGAGACGCCGGGCGGCAATCTTCCTGTTGGGCAGAAAATAGTAGATGACAAAATAGACCGTGGCCGTAAGTGGGACCGAGAAGACCTCGATGATGCCGCGCGAAAGCGCCCGGGTGATGCTCTGGGAGGGAATCCAAGTCATGGAAAAAGTGATCAATTCGTTGGCGGCGGTGGTGAGCAGAATCGAAAGCAAGGCTAACACGCCCACGGCCACTGCAAGGCAAAAAGAAACCGCCTGATTTCTCAGGAAGCTTCGGTTGCGCTCGATCCCCCAGACTTTGTTCAGTGCCACTTCGAGAGGCAGGAATACCCCTGATGCGGTAAAGAACAGCATCACAACCGACATCAACTGAATCCGCCCTCGGCCGCGCGCCAGAACGGTGAGACTGTGAATCACCGACCCCGAGCCGGGCGGCAGGTTCAACTGCAAGATCTCGAGGATGGTCTCATAAGCGCTTTCCCAGTGTAGCCAGCGCCAGCAGACGGCCAGCAGCATCAAAGTGAACGGGAAGAAAGACAGGTAGGCGTTGGCGGCTATGGAAAACGCATAGGCGTGGACCTCCGTGGTGAACAAGTAGCGAAGGCTGGGGAGCAAGCGACCCATGATTCGTGAAGGAGGCAGGGCTTCACGCAAGGCTCGCAGGCCGGAAGACAAGCGCTCTCTCATCATGAACGGTGCGGCAATCGAATTTTCACTCCGATCCCGAAGCAAGACGAATTATACAACTGGACCTGCCTGCCCCAACTTCGGGATTGGGGTTCATGCCGTTTCTTTTTTGGCGAAATTGAGAGCGGCGGAATTGATGCAGTAACGAAGGCCGGTGGGCTCGGGACCGTCGTTAAACACGTGGCCGAGGTGCGCGTCGCATTTCTTGCAGATTACTTCGTCACGCACCATGCCCCAACTCTTGTCCGTCTCGACGGCGACGTTCTCCTCGGCGATGGGCTCGTAAAAGCTCGGCCAGCCCGTGCCCGATTCGAATTTGGTGTCGGCGCTGAAGAGAGCATTCCCGCAGCAGGCGCAGCGGTAAATTCCTTTTTCGTGATTGTTCCAATACTTGCCGGTGAAGGCGAGTTCGGTCCCCTTGTTTCGCGTCACTTCAAATTGGTCCGGCGTAAGCTGCTTCTTCCATTCGGCGTCGGTCTTCACAACTTTGTCCGTCATTACCGTTCCTTTCTTTGCGCCCGAGTCGGCGAATTCAACGATCGAAACTCTGCCCGGCTTCCCGCGCACGGCGGCGTTTTCCGCCGCTCTGGCGACGTGCCGCACCAAGCCCAGGTGGTCAAGAAAATTCTCTCCCTCCACTGCCAGCACTGCCAGCGCCAGACCGCCCAGAATGAAGCCGCGGCGAGTCGGGCCCAGCCCGCTTTGTCCGAGCAAGAATTTCGGGGCGGTCAAATTCGCTTTTTGCCCGTCATCCGCCATACATAGAAAGATGGATTGGCTACGCCATTGGTTGCAGAGTCTCGAGAGCACTAACCGAATCGCTGTGTCACAAAACAAAAGGGGCCAAGTGTCAATGAAGACGCTCAGCCCCGTTCCTTTTTGGGTGCAGCAGCACCCCGCGAAGGTCAATTGAACGATGACCGATTATCAACCCGAAGTCAACAACAAAACTAAAGGGAAGACCATCCCCGCGTTATCTTCCCCACCGCCTTCTTTCAGGAAATCTTGCCCTCCTGAAAGTGGACCGGGCGGAATTCGAACCTGCATCTGCGACCTTCGCGGGGTGCCGTGTTCCCGTTACACCACCGGCCCGCAACTTTATATCGTACACCAGTTCTCTTCTGAGTCCTGAGATTCTTCTCTTGGGGTTTTAGGTGCCGATCCCTAAGGTCCTCCAACAACAGAATTGGTCAGCGTTCCCAGCTTCTCGATCGTGATGCTCACCTCATCGCCGGCTTTCAGAAAAACCGGGGGCTTGCGAAAAACGCCCACGCCCGGCGGAGTGCCGGTGGAGATGATATCTCCCGCCTCCCAGGTGACCGATTGCGAGAGGTAGCTGATGAGATAAGGAATCTTGAAGACCAGGTTGGAGGTATTCGAGTCCTGCATCGTCTGACCATTGAGAGCCAGCGAGATGCGCAGGTTGTGAGGATCGGGCACCTCGTCCTTAGTGACGATCCATGGGCCGGTGGGCGCGAAAGTGTCGCAGCTTTTGCCCCGGTACCATTGCTTGTCGCCGAACTGCATATCGCGAGCGCTCACGTCGTTCAGGATCATGTAGCCGGCGACGTGATCGAGAGCCCGCTCCTCGGGGATGTTTTTCCCGCCTTTGCCGAGGACCACGGCGAACTCGGCCTCGTAATCCACCTGCGACGAGTTGGGCGGCAGCACGATGGGATCGCCCGGGCCGCAGATGGTGTTCCACGACTTGAGAAAGAAGATGGGTGCGTTGGGCGGCTCAATGCCTTGCTCGTGGGCGTGATCCGCGTAGTTGAGGCCAATGCAAGTGATCTTGCCTGGGCGCTCGATCGGCGCCCGCAGCCTCGCCGACGACAAGGGAACGAACAGCCCTTCCGGTATGTCGAGTGGATCGACCTGGTCGGGCAACCATCCGGTGATGAGGTCCACTGCACGGAGCGAATGGTCACCCAGGAAATCAATCACCTCGATGAGGTCGAGCGGCTCGATGCCCGAAATCAGCATGCCCTCTTCTTCCTCCGTGAACTCAGCTTTGGCTGCTACCGCGCGCGCCGCAGTTGGGTCCAAAACAAGCTCAAAGGCGGCGCCGATGTCAACGATGTTCTCGCCCTTCACCACGCCCGCGCGGGTTTCGTCTTCGATCTCGTAATTCACCATTTTCATAGTTATCGTCCCACCAGTTTGAAAGAATAGCTTCCCGAGCCGAGATCAAACATTGTATCGCCGTTCTTCTCTGCGGTCCCGCGAGTGATTCCCGCGGCGCCCGGCACGTAATGACCTTTCTCGAAAACAACGCGATCGCCCTCATAGATCGTCACTTCCGTCATGTATTCGTCTTTGGGTATGACAATCTTCGCGTCGCTGTTCACGGGGATGATGACGTTCGACGTGATCGTTCCGGGAGTGTGGGTCCACGACGACGAAACCGTGCCGCGTATGGTTTCCATCGTTCCGCTCGCCCACGTCAAGTCCCTCACAATCTGCGGCGCGATTCGGATGTGCTTGTAGCCGACGCTGTCCCCAACCATATTGATTCCGGCCAGCGCCCGGTAGAACCACGAGCCCACGCTCCCGAACATGGCGTGGTCGTGCGAGTTCATGGCCGGACCGGTTTTTTCTTGCCAGAGTTCCCAGAGCGTGGTGGCGCCTCTCGAGACCATAAATCCCCAGCTTGGGTACGTGGTCTGTGTAGCGAGCTCGTAAGCCAGGTCCGCCCGACCCATATCGGTCAGCGCCTCCATCAGGTGCTTGACGCCGATAAAACCCGTGGTCACGTGCGTGTCGTGGCGGTAAACGATATCGGTTGTGAGGTTCCACGCCACGCTCCCTCGGCGATCGGCGGGCGCCAAGCCCAGATTCAGAGCCATGGCGTTCGCGGTTTGCGTTCCGTTGGCATAATTGCCGTTGTTAGGATCCAGGTATTTTCGATTGAACGAGTCCTTGATCTGCGCCGCCAGTTGCGAATAATTCTGCGCGTCCGCCGATTTTCCCAAAACCTGCGCCACCTGCGCCAGAATTCGGACATCCTCAAAATAGTAAGCGGCGGAAACGTAGCTGCCGGGCGTCGGCTCCACGGCCACCCAATCACCGTAATAACTGTAGCTCAGAATGTTGTCCGTGGCGCGGCTGCGCAGGAACTCGGCATATTTCTTCAGGCCGTCGTAATTCTCCTCGAGGATTCGCCGGTCTCCGTACTGCTGCCACATGTACCAGCAGATGAGCGGATAAGCGGTGCCCCAGGCGGGATCGGCAGGGCGGCTGCCGTAACGGTGAGGCACGGTGTCGGTGATGGTGCCGTCGGCGCCCTCGACGTCGTGAATGTCGCGCACGAAGTTGGTGTAAAACGCGGCCATGTCAAAATTCATCATGGCCTCTTCCGCCGTCACCTGCGCGTCGCCCATCCAGCCTTGGCGCTCGTTGCGCTGATCGCAATCGGTGGGAATACCAAAGAGATTGGTAAGCTGCGACCAATGAATCAGCTTTTGAATCTGATTCAGGACTTGTTTGGAGGCAACAAAGCTTCCCGTCGTTCCGACGGCAGAGTGCACCACGCGCCCACGAATGGTGTCGAGGCTCGGCGTGCCAGGGAAGCCTCGCAATTCGACGTAGCGGAAGCCGTGGTAAGTAAACCTCGGCTCGTAGGTCTCAACGTCCCCGCCGCGCAGAATGTAAGTGTCCAGTGATTTCGCAGCCTCGATGTTTTCGCGATTGATCATTCCATTGTCGTAGACCATTTCGGCGAAGCGCAAAGTGACTACGGCGCCGCGCTCGCCTTTCACTCGAAGCCTCACCCAGCCGGAGGAGTTCTGCCCCATGTCGTACACATACACGCCCGGCTCGGGGTTGGTCATCGCCACCGGCGTGAGCGAGTCGACCACTTGAATCGTCGGCATCATCTCCGCCGAGAGGGTTCCCGTGAGAGGCGTGATGGCGCGTGCCGCGCTCCAGGACGAGTCGTCAAATCCCGGCCGGTCCCAGCCGGGGGTTTCCAGGCGCGCGTCGTAGGTTTCGCCGTCATAAACACTGTCGCTGGTGATCGGGCCGTCTTTCCCCTTCCACGAAGGGCCGCTCGCGATGCTCACTGTCTTCCCATTCGCAAGTTCAATATTCATCTGAAGCAGCAGCGCGGGACTGCCAAACCATCCGTGTCCCAACATCACTGCTACGGCGTTTCGGCCGCGCTGGAGGCGGCGGGTGACATCGTAGGTCGCGTACAAAATTCTCTTGTCATAAGTGGTCCAGGCAGGGTCCAGCACATTCCTCCCCGCTTTTTCGCCGTTGATGCGCAGCTCGTAGTAGCCCACACCAGATATGTAGGCGCGGGCGCGAACCGCATTATCGGGAAGTTCGAACTCCGTGCGGAGCTGATTCCCGCCCTCGATCCATTGTCCTTTCCATTCTTCACGCGAGAGCAGTGCCATTTCGAATCGCGCCGTTTCACTGTACGGGCTCGCGCTGCCTTCTTTGTCCCAATACCGCGCCTTCCAGTAATACGTTTGCGCGCTCACCAGCGGCTTGCCCTTGTACTCGACTTGGATGGAATTGTCGGACGCCACTTTTCCACTGTCCCACTGGTCGCCTTCGTCGCGAGTGAGCGACTCGGCACGAGTCGCAACCAGCACCTGATAGGCGGTTTGCATTTCGCCCCGCCCCGAGTGCTCGAGAACCCAGGAGAATCGCGGCTGGAGAACATCGATGCCCAGCGGATTCGACAAGTATTCACATCTCAGATTTTGAGGTGCCGCGGGACCATCCAAGCCGTAAGCCGCGCGAGACGCGGGGAAAAAACACGCCAGAACACCAATCAGGCAAATCGCACGCATATTCTGTTTCGTTTTGTGCATAACAGCCTCCTGCCACGGACGACTTTATCCCTCAACGTCATGTTTACTCCACCAGTCGTGGAACGATTTCGGGGCGAGGGCGGGAAAATCGCGGCCCGCGGTCCAGCTCGAAAGCGGGAAGAACGGCGAGCGCCGAATCCAGCCACTGCTCGCGAAGAACCGTTGGCCGAGCCGCGCCAGCCGCCCGCCGAGAGAATAAATTCGGGGATGTTTCATCACCCAAGCCCAGAGCCGCATCGCCGTGCGCTCTCGGATGAGCGAGCCCGCGGGCCTGGGGGCGGGAGATTGTTCCTGCGCTTTGCCTCGAAGGTAAAGCAGCATATCCGGAATATTGATCTTCACCGGGCAGACCTCGCGGCACGCTCCACACAACGAGGACGCGAAGGGAAGCTCGCGGGCGCCGGCAAGCCCGGTGAGTTGCGGTGTGACGAGCGCCCCGATGGGCCCGCTGTAGACCCAGCCGTAGGCGTGCCCGCCGATCTTGCGGTACACGGGGCACACATTCAAACAAGCTCCGCAACGAATGCAATAGAGCGCTTCCCGCATTTTTTCGTCCGCCAGCGTGGCGACGCGTCCGTTGTCGAGCAAGATGACGTGCAACTCCTCAGGGCCGTCCTCGCCGGCGCGGCGCGGGCCGGTGAGCAAGGAAGTGTAAGACGTCAGCTTTTGCCCCGTGCCCGAGCGCGCCAGCAATCGCAAAAATATACCCAGGTCGGCGAGACGAGGAATGATTTTCTCAACGCCCACCAGCGCCACATGGACGCGCGGCGCCGTCGTGCAAAAACGGATGTTGCCTTCGTTTTCGATCACCACCACAGTGCCCGTTTCGGCCACGGCGAAATTGGCGCCGCTCAAACCCATTCCGGCTTTCTGAAACATTTCGCGAAGCGCGCGGCGCGCGATCATCGTCAGGCGCTCGGGCTCGGTCGTCTGTTCAGATCCCAGGTGCGCGGCGAAAAGATTGGAAACGTCTTGCCGCCTTTTGTGAATGGCGGGGGCGACGATGTGCCCCGGGCGTTCGCCGGCGAGTTGCACAATGAATTCACCCAGGTCGGTTTCGACGGCCCGAATCCCGGCGGCTTCCAGGGTGTGGTTCAGCTCAATTTCTTCGCTCACCATCGTTTTGGCTTTCACCACGTCCGTGGCGCCCGCGCGGCGCGCAAGATCGAGAACGATGGAGCAGGCTTCCGCGGCGGTCTCGGCCCAATGAACCTTGCCGCCGTTCCGCTCGACGCTGGCTGCAAATTGGGCGAGGTAAACATCCAAATGCTCAATCACCTCGCGCTTCAACTCGCGGGCGCGGTTGCGCAAACGGTCGAAACCCGGCACGGCAGCAATTGCTTCGAGGCGATGCGAATACAACCGCAGTGTCGAAGAGCGGTAAGCTTCCTGAAGGCGCGCGTCGGCCAGCGCCGTCTGCGCGCGCTCGTGGATTTGCCCGCTTTGGACTCCGGTTTCACCCATAGTGTGTCAGTCGGTCAGTCAGTACGTCAGTAAGTCAGTGGGGCAGCGACTGAAAAACTGAAATACTGACGTACTGACGAACTCTACTCGTTCCTCGCCAGCACTTCCGCCAGATGCATCGTCCGCAGCGGCAATCCCTCTCGGTGAATCACGCCCGCGAGGTGCATGAGGCAACTCGAATCGTTGGCCACAATCACGTCCGCGCCCGCATCGCTCGCGGCGCGCAGCTTGTCCTGGCCCATCGCCACCGAAACCTCGGGGAATTTCACCGAAAACGTGCCGCCGAAGCCGCAGCACGACTGATTGTCCTTCATCTCCACGAGCTCGATTCCACGCACGGAGCGCAGCAGCTTTCGCGGCTCCTGTTCGATCCCCAGTTCGCGCAGAAGGTGGCAGGAATCGTGATACGCGACACGCCGTGCGAAGCTCGCGCCGACGTCTTCCACCTTCAAGACCTTGACCAAAAACTCGGAGAATTCGAAGAAGCGCGTTTTCAAATCCTCTGCCTGGCGCAAGCGCTTCGGGTCGCCGGCAAAAAGTTCCGGATAGAAAACCCGCACCATCGACGTGCACGAACCCGACGGCGCCACAACATACTCAGCGTTTTGATACAGGTCCAACACGCGCGCCGCGACGGCGCGCGCCTCATCGCGGTAGCCGGTGTTGAACGCGGGCTGCCCGCAACAGGTCTGCCCCGGGTTGAAAGTCACCTCCACGCCTAGGCGTCGCAGCACTTTGACAGCGCTTTCCCCAACCTGAGGAAAAAACTGGTCGCAAATACAGGTAATGAAAAACGCGGCGCGAATTTTGTGCAAAGTCATGGCGTGATTCGTTAAGGCGCAACGCTACTTGAATTCAGTGGAGAGGTCAAGGGACCGCTTTCAGCTATCAGCAATCAGCTTTCAGCGACCCAGACCAAGCTTTGTCTTGCTGTGAGCTGACACCTGACGGCTGATAGCTCACGAAGACCGGGGCAAACGCCCCGCGCACGGGGGACATCCGTTCCGCTCAGCACCTTGATAATTCCCTCTCCATCGGTCATCATCTGATTTCCCCATGGGCCTGCGTGACCGACTGCGGACGGTATTTCGTTTATTCGCCCTCTTCACGGTAATGGTGGCCGTCGCCCTGGTGAGCGCCATCACCACTATTCGCCTGGCGATTCACGGCCGCCAAGTCACCGCGCCCAATCTGGTGGACGTGCCTCTCGAAAACGCGGAAAGGATCACCAGCGGCATGGGTCTGGATCTTAAGATTGAGGACAAGATCTTCAACGACAAGGTCCCGGCCAACCACATTGTTTCCCAGATTCCGCCCCGCGGCACGCGCGTCAAAATGGGCCAGCACATTCACGTCCTGGTGAGCCTCGGACCTCCGCGAGTCACAGTGCCGGCGCTGGTGGGCGACACGGTGCGCGCCGCGCAGATCACCGCTGTTCAAAGGGGACTGACGGTGGGCGACGTCGCGGCGATACACTGGCCGGGCAGCGAGGCCGACTACGTGGTGGCCCAAGACCCGCCGCCCGCCAAGACCGACGTGCAAAGTCCGGCCGTGAACATCCTGGTCTCGCTGGGCGGGAGTCCGGTTGCTTTCATGTGTCCGAGTTTCGTGGGACGCCCGCTGGACGAGGCCCGCCGCACCGTGGAGAAGGCCGGATTCAAAATTGGACAAGTGATTCCAGTCCCGATCCCGCAGGGCGGGACCGCAGTAAACACCATCTTGAGCCAAACACCGCAGGCCGGAAGCAAGATTGAGCCTGAGACAGTTTTCACTTTCCAGGTTGCCGCGCCCCCGCAGCCCATGGCGCCTCCCGAGGCCCTCCCTCTAAGCCCGCCAAAGTAATCGCAGCATAACGGGAAAGGAGAAACTGGAAACTGGAAAATGGAAATTGGAACGAACTGACAGAACTGGGGTCGAAACCCGCGGTCACCAGTTTCTAATTTCCAGTTTCGAGTTTCAAATTTCCAATCTCAGGGCAACTCTGCAAAGTGCATTGTGAAGGGGGGCTGAGCGAGAAAAGGCAGCCGCGCGATCTCGGCGACGGCGCGCTCGATGTACTCCTGGCGAACGGGCTCGAGGGTCATCACGAACGGGAGATGCTGCTTCGGATGATGGGGCTCTTGATGAACCGAGTTGATATTGATGTGATGGCGAGCGAGAATGGCGCACACCTTGGCCAGGATGCCAGGGCGGTCGCGCACCACCAGCCGCAAATAAGCTGCGGTGATGTTTTTGTCTGAGGAGGCGATCCGCGCCAGGTGCCAGTTTGTGTAGCCTAGCGGCGTGGTCGTGCCGCCGCCCGAAACGATCGACCGGGCGATTTCGACCACGTCGGAGAGCACGGCAACGCCCGTCGGCTCGCCGCCGGCGCCGCGTCCCGTGATCATCGTATTTCCGCCTTTGTCCCCGACCAGGAGCACGCCGTTCGTCGCGCCCAGGACGCTCGCAAGCTGGGCCGAGCGCGAGATCATCATGGGCCGGACAAAAACTTCCAGGCGTCCGGCCGCGCGTCGCCGGGCTCCGGCGATAAGGCGGATGGTATGGCCAAGCCGATGCGCGTAGGCAAAGTCCACCTGATCGATCCGGCCGATGCCTTGGGCCGGAATGCTATCGACGCGCACCGGCTGGCCGAAACAGACCATGGCCAGAATCGCGATCTTGAACCGCGCATCGTAGCCTTCCACGTCGAAGGTTGGGTCGGGCTCGGCGTAGCCCTTGGCTTGCGCTTCGGCCAGCGCCTCTGGAAACGTGCAGCCCCGCCGCTCCATCTCCGTGAGAATATAGTTGGTAGTGCCATTCAAGATGCCGTAGACGGCGCTGAAGTGCTCGCCCGCCAGGCCCTCGCGAATCGCGTGCAGCACTGGCGTGCCGCCCGCCACACACGCCTCGATCCCGAGGTTGACGCCGGCCGCGCGGCTGCGCTCCACCAAGTCCACGCCGTACTCGGCTACGAGTTGTTTGTTCGCCGTCACCAGATGCTTCCCGTGGTCGAGGGCGGCGTGCGCGATGGCGCGCTCGGTGGCCAGGTGTCCGACCAGCGAGACCACAATGTCCACTTCGGAATCGCACACCACTTCTTTCCAGTCCGTCGTGGTCGAAACCGGCTGCTTCATCCAGGAGAGGTCGCGCCCGCCGATGTTCCGCGAGCAGATGGCTTTCAGCTCCAGCTTGCAGCCCAGCCGCCTCTCGACCTCACGCTGGTGCTCGAGCAGAACCTTCACCGTCCCGGTCCCGACCGTGCCCAAGCCGATCAGGCCGACCCCGATGGTGCGCTTTCGCGATGCGCCTCGAGGGCCATGTTCAGCGCTGTGAGGCGCTGGGCGGCCATCCGAAGCGGAAGCAGCTTTGCTGAATCGACTTTTCATCGTCACATTGTCCACGGCCAGTCCTGCCCCCTGCCGCGCTACCACTCAAATTCCACGCGCGTTCGGCGCGTCGCAAACTCTTCGTAGGGCCCGATGCGAAGCGTCCGAATGGAGTGAGGCACATCGGTGTAGGCTAGAACGACCGTTAGGACATTCTTCCTCTTGCTGTCGAACACCAGATACGGCGCCGGTAGATAGAAGTCTCGTTGCGGGCCGACGGCAGCGTAGCGTCCTACGAATGCTCCGTTGAGGTAGAGCAGCGCGTCGGTTTCGGCCTCGAAAGTCAGTTTCCAGGAGACGGACCATTCTTCCGGCGGTGCCGCGAGGTTGAATTCCGCCCGGCACCAAGTGAAAGCCGGAACCAACTCTCTTGGTGAGCCGCTCGGCGACAGATGAATGCTTGGTCCGCGCGGCGAAAACCCAGGATCAACTTCGCGGCCTTTCATCGGCGCAGCGAAGCGTTGAACCTGCCAGGCGTCAATCGCCGTGCCGCTGTTCGCCTCGGCGCCGACGCGCACGGACTCGATGCCTTTCAGCTCGCCTAGATTTTCGCCGAAGTTGGGGCTGCCGAAAAGCTCGTAAGCCACTTCGATCGTGTTGGCACCAGCCTGAGCGTACGCCGACAACGGAAATTCCATCTGCTTTTTCGCCGCGGACGCTTCGGCCACGCGCTTGCCATTGATGAAGACCTGCTTGGCGTCGTCAGCAAAAGCTGTGATGAACATTTTGGGCGAGCCGCCGGTAAACTGGGCGCGATACTTCACGTACCCGTAAGGGAGCGGCCCCAGCTCTTCCAGCGGACGCAGGGGCGTGCTGCTCCAGTGGCCGGAATTTGGATCGAACCTTTCGACCCACGTTTGGACTGCGTCGATGGCAAAAGAGCGGACGGGAATCGCAGGAGTCGAGACGTGCAGGCGTGCGGTGCGCCAATGCCGGTCATAATGAAATTCCGCCTCGACGTTATCGACCCAGCATCTTGTGGGCAAGGGCGGCAAGAGAACGGTTAAGTCGTGGTCGCCGGGCGAAAAGTTGTGCTCCGCCCAGACGGTTTTCTTGGTGGCGCCGCTCGCCGCCATCAGCGCGATGTCGGAAATGAAGGGCACGTCCATCGGTTTGGTTTCTTCGGAGCCGGGCACGACGGCGGGCGAAAACTGTGCCACCCAACTCTTGAGCGCACGCTCGCGGGGAAGCAGGATGACCAGCAAATGGTTGTTCAGCAGCAGGATCTTCTCATTCGCTTCGGCGCGCACGCCGATCACCACGGACTCGTAGTCCGAGTCCCAGTACTGATAGACCGTGTCGCCTTCCACTTGCGGCTCCTTCAACGTGGCCAGGCCGATCTCCACCAATCGTCCCGGGTCGTCGTAAAGAAGCAGGAAGTGTCGATCGAGGTTCAGGCCGTGTGCCAGCACTTCGGCGGTGGTGTAGCGAAGCTGGCCGCCCGCGATCGGAACTTGAACGGGCAGCATTTTCATCTCGCGCGGCCCGATTTCGAGCGCCCCTTCACGCGGCACGGCGATGGGACGGCCGGTGGGGCTCAAGGGATCGCGGAACGTCATCTTGAAGCGCTGTCCCGCGTTTGCATTTTCGCGCACAAAGACCACGGCGCTCTTGCCGTTGATGCGCTCCGAGACGCTCACTTCGTCCTGGGTGGATTGAGTTGCTCCCTCAACCCTCCTGGCTCGCGTGAGAACTGATCCGTACATTCCGAGGAAAGCTCCGACGCCGCGCGCCGCGTAATATTTTTCCCAAAGGCCGCCCGGCTCGCGGACGGGTGCGGCGTAGTCGTAAGTGGTGGTCAAGTTCTTCGCCGCCCAATCGAAGTTCGTGCCGCCGAAGCCCATGTAGTAGCTGAAGTAGGTGACGCCTTGCTCGATCACCGTCTTTGACACGGCGTTGAGCTGGGCGGCGTCCACACCTTCCTGGTCCACCGAGAGTTTCCCGCCGATCTCGCTGAACCATCCGCCCTGGAGCTCCGTCACGCCGAGCGGCGTGGCTGGTTCCTCGCGGCGCAGCTTCTCGAGCGCGGGCACGACTTCCCGGGTGATTTGCCAGCGCGGATAAAAATTGCACGTGTCCATGATGCGCGCCATGTCGGCGTCGGAATTCTCACGCGCCTGTTTAGTCCAGCAGGTGATGATGGGCACGTCGATCCCGGCGTTCCAGGCCATTCGCGCCAGGGCGCGGATGTATTCCTTTCGCTCCGTGTCGGGCAGCGGCGGGCGGTAATCGTATTCGTTCTCGACTTGCATCATGATGATCGGCCCGCCCATCGTCACTTGGTGCCGCTGGATGACGGGCAGAACCTGCTTGTACCAGTAGTCCGACGTCGCGAGGCTCTGAGGGTGGTTGGATCGGAGCGGGAAGCGCTTGACGATCACCCAGTGCGGAAACCCGCCCGCATCCCACTCCGCGCAGATGTAAGGGCCGGGCCGGACGATCATCCAGAAACCCATCTCTTGAACGAGCTTGATGAAGTCCTCGAATTCGTGGAGGTCCGACCGGCCTTCCTCGCGTTCGTGATAGTTCCAGAACACAACGGTTTCGATGGTGTTGATTCCCGCCCGCCGAAGCTTCAGCATGCGGTCGCGCCACAGAGCCCGCGGACAGCGGGGGTACTGAAACGCAGCGCCGAAAATAAAAGCGTCACGGTCATTGATCGTGAAGCACTGGGAGTCGTATCGAATCAGGTGCGGATTTTCGAATTGATCCTCACCTTGTTCCGACCGAAGCGTCCCGAAGACGCGCGCGTCCGCGGGACCGATTGTGGCGGCCAGCGGTGCACTCAGAGCGGATTTCAAAAAACGTCGTCGCGTGGAATCCATAAGAGTTCAGTTTCTGTAAAATCCTATCCGTCTCCGTGGCTTTTTGGAAGGCTCCATAAGTTCACGAATGGCGTCAAACACCACCTTGAATTGCGCGTCGTGCCGTTGGACTTTGGCATTCCAATTTGGAATCTCGAAGACTCGAGCTTCTGGCTGCCCGGCTTGAAGTCACAATGTGTGGCTTCAAGTCTGAGGTCGCAAATTGCGACATCAAAGATTCGGCACCGATTCCGATCCCTGAATCCTAAATCCTGAATCCTTTATCCTTAATCCTATCCCTTCCTAAACTGCCGCAGATGCCAATCCGGCTCCCACATATTAAAGAAGCCCTCTTTATACGGGTGCTCTTTGATAAGGTCCTCATTCAGCTCCACGCCCAGGCCGGGTTTCTCGGGCGGAAGGAAATAGCCGTCGCGCGGGCGCGGGGTGCCCGGAACGGCGTCCACCACCCAGGTCTCGGAGAAATCGTCGAAGCACTCCTGCACTTTCAAGTTGGTGGTCGAGAAATCGAAGTGGACGCTGGCCGCGGTGCAGACGGGGCCATTCGAATTGTGCGGCGCCATCACCACCGAGCGCATGTTGGCGATGGCGGCGATTTTCTTCATCTCCAGAATGCCGCCGGTGTGGATGACGTCCGGCTGGAAAATATCGACCGCACCGGATTCCAGGATTTCGCGCACGCCGAGGTGCGTGTAGCAGCGCTCGCCAGTGGCGACGGGGATGTTCACGTGCTCGGCGACCTTCTTAAGTGAGGGCACGTCCTCCGGAACACACGGCTCTTCGATCCATCCGGGCCGGTAAGGCTCGAGCCTTCGCGCCAAATCGATCGCGGTCGAGGCGCTGAAGCGGCCGTGCATTTCGACAAAGATTTCGATGTCCGGCCCCACCGCCTCGCGCAGCGCCGCGACGATGTCGACGGAGAGGCGCTTTTCCTTTTCAGAAATCTCCAGGCCACCCGGACCGAAGGGATCCACTTTGAACGCCTGGTAGCCTTTGTCGAGCACCACCTTCACGCGCTGGGCAATCTCCTCGGGTTTCCGCTCCACGGTGTACCACGCGTTGGCGTAGGCCTTGATTTTCTCATGGCACCGCCCGCCGAGAATCTTCCAGATCGGTTGGCCACACGCTTTGCCCACAATGTCCCAGCAGGCGATTTCAATGCCGCTCATCACCGTGACGGCGATGGGGCCGCCGCGCCAGAACTCGTTGCGATACATCCTAAGACACAGGTCTTCGATGTTGAAAGGGTCGGACCCGATCACGTGCCGGCGCACCGCTCCCTGCAGGTAACCGAGCACGCCCTCTTCGCGGTTCTGCAAAGTACATTCACCGATGCCGACCAGCCCTTCGTCGGTCTTCACCTTGAGAAAGATCAGGTTTCGCCAGCTCGTGCCCAGCACCAACGGTTCGACGAATGTGATTTTCATGATTCACCAGTGACGGAAAATTTAACTGAAATCCAGAATTAAGACAACGCAGGAGAACGGGAATTAGGAATTAGGGATTAGGGAAGAGGACGCGCGTTGTCAGTTGCCCGCCCTAATTCCTAATCCCTAATTCCTAATTCCTTTTGTACAATCTCTCCGCATGGAAGACTTTCTTACCCACTACCAGCAAGTGCGCGAGGACTTGCGGCTCCAGCAGGGTTGGGGACGGCTGGAACTGGCCCGCACGCAGGAATTGATTCTGCGGCACCTGCCCAAGCCACCTGGCGTAGTGCTGGACGTCGGCGGCGCGGCCGGCGTTTACAGCGCGTGGCTGGGATCGCTCGGATACGAGACACACCTGATTGATCCCGTTCCTCATCACGTCGAAGAAGCGCGCAAGCTCGCCGCGCACATCAGGTCCGGTGCCGTAGGCGATGCACGCAAGCTGGCACAGGCGGCCAGTTCCGTGGACGCGGTTCTGCTGCTCGGGCCGCTCTACCATCTGACCGATCGCGGCGAACGACTCGCGGCTCTCGGCGAGGCTCATCGCGTCTTGCGCGCGGGCGGGCTGCTCTATGCGGCGGCGATCAGTCGCTTCGCCTCGCTGCTGGATGGGCTAGTCCGAGGATTCGTCGACGATCCCCGCTTCGTGCCCATCCTCGAGCAGGATCTGTCGAGCGGCCAGCATCGGAACCCGACGAACGATCCGAACTTCTTTACGACATCATTCTTTCATCGCCCGGAAGAGATGACCGCGGAGATCGCTGAGGCCGGCTTCACGACGATCGAGGTCGCAGCGGTGGAAGGACCGTGCTGGCTGGCGCGTGACTTCGAGGCTCGTTGGGCTGATCCGGCACGCCGCGAACAGCTGCTCGCTCTAGTCCGCAAGGTGGAACACGAGCCCGCGCTGCTTGGCCTGAGCCCGCATATGTTGGCCGTCGCGAAGAAGTAGAGCCGGGCCGATTATGGATTTTAGATTTTAGATTTTGGATTACGAGGACGTCCGTTGTCATGGTCCGTTGTCAGTTGCGCGCTCGAAATTTGAAACGTGAAATTGGTTCCATGGCGGCCGATTTTCGAGTTTCGATCTGCCAGGGACAAAAGACTAATCCAAAATCGAAAATCTAAAATCCAAAATGGTCATCGTCCGCCTTGGGGGCGGCTGGATGGGGCGAGCGGTTTTCCTGCGCAGATCTTCTTCAGGCGCTCACGGCTTTGCTCTTCGACTTCGAGGAACATCAGGCCGGCGCTGCCGGTCTTCTCTCGCGATCTCACTTCGGCGGTGACTTCCACCTCCGAGCCCGCAAACGCGATTTTCAACGTGCACCTTTGGCCGATCGGCGGAGGATTCGGGCACTCGATCAAGGCGCCCTTCAAGCTGAGAACGAGAACGGACACGTTCTGGGCGTAGGGTCCGGTCCCGATCAACTTGCCGGACGCGCCCAGGACATAGCGGGGTAGCTTGCGTCGCTCTTGCATGATTCTTTCCCAGCGTCCCAAAGGCTCGCCGTCTACTTCTTGTAATAGTCGGCGTTGATGGGGGTGAAGTTCGCCCACTTCTCTGGCAGGTCGTCCAGGGGGAAGATTGCCGACACCGGACAAACCGGCACGCACGCGCCGCAGTCGATGCACTCGACGGGATCGATATAGAGCTGAGGCACATCGGCGAAGTTGGCCTCGTCTTTACGGGGATGAATGCAATCCACCGGACAAACATCGACGCACGCCGTGTCTTTGGTTCCGATGCAGGGTTCAGCGATGATGTAAGCCATAGATCGAGTCTCCTTGATTTCAGTAAGTCAGCATGTCAGTGGGTCAGTAAGTCAGTGAGACAGCAGGCTGGCCCGTCGGTGTCATTCCGAGAGAAGCTGAAATGCTGACGGACTGAAATACTGAGATACTGACGTACTGAAATACTGACGAACGAAAGGCCGATATTTTATATCGAACCTTCCCCAGCCTGTGCAAGATTTTTTGCGTCGCGCTCTGCGAGGTCAACGCTCGATCTTGAATCCGATCTTCAGCGTAACCTGAAACTCCTGCACTTTGCCGTCCGCGATCCGGCCGCGCTCTTCCACTACCTCGAACCAGTCCATGTGATGCAGAGTCTTCCCGGCTTCTGCGACCGCGGCTTTCACGGCCTCGGCAAAACTTACGGGTGAGGTTCCCACCAGCTCGGTGATCTTGTATGTTCCGGGCATTCTGACGCGCCTCCTCCTCGAGATATTCGGGCCTGCATGAGCCCCCACATTGTACCCTCAAAGATGTGCACTGTCGCGTTGGCGTCCTCACGTGGTTGTGTCAAGCATTTGTCAGTTGAGCTCCGCGAGAATACAAGACTTCGAACCAAGTTGTTCCGCAGCGAGCGATCCAGAGGCGGAGCTTGAGGAGGCGGTGAGCGCCGCGTCGTGTCCAGCGCAT